>Ga0209211_10000322_pt1 | contig 104077 bp, 102 predicted proteins | sample RifGroA2_FD_183992 | JGI IMG/M metagenome (GOLD analysis project Ga0209211, IMG submission 183992) | Groundwater microbial communities from Rifle, Colorado, USA - Groundwater A2 (SPAdes) (version 2) | ecosystem: Environmental > Aquatic > Deep subsurface > Groundwater | place: Rifle, Colorado...
ATTGGAAGCATCGCGCGGCGAAAAGTTCCAGGTGGTCGGCGCGATGATCTGGTAGCGCTCGATGCGGCCGTTGCGGATGCTCAGCCAGTGGCCGAGGCTGCCGCGGGCGGCTTCGACGAGGCCGGTGCCGGTGGCGTCGTCGGGCATGTCGCCGTGGGCGCAGAAGGGTTCGCCGGGCTGCAGGGCCTGGACCCAGCTTTCCATCGCCGGCAGGACCAGGGCCAGCTCGAGCAGGCGGGCGACAACGCGGGCCATGACGCTGGCGCCGTCGCGCCGGACCAGATCGAGCGCCAGCGGATGGCCGGCGATGACCTGGCGGGCCAGCGCGCCGACTTCGTAGGGCTGGCCGGCGTAGCGCGGCGCCTTGCACCAGGTGTAGGCGTCCGGTTTGTCGGCATCGACAACGGTTTCGCCCTGCGCCGGGTGGCGCGGCTGGCCGGCAGCCAGCCAAGCGCTGGTCGTGTCCTCGTCGATGGCGACCGGGTCGAAGGCGGCGGCTTGGCCGGCCTGCCAGGTGCCGGCCGGAAACAGGTCGTAGGCGCCATAGGACAGGAAGGCGTCGTAGGCGCGACCCAGTTTATCCAGGCCGAGGTCGCTGGCGGCGTCAAGGAAGGCCGGAAAATCGCCGGGCCGGCCGGCGGCCCAGGCCAGCAACTGTTCCTTGCTGGCCAGACCGGCGACCGCGGCCAGCGTATCGCCGAACAGGCGCTTTTCGACAAAGCCGCGGAATTCGCGCAACAGCGCCAGCAGGCGGATGCGCTCGCCGGCGGTAATCGCCCGCGTACTGCCGCCCGGCTGGATGGCCAGCGTATGCGGCCAACGTCCGGCCAGGAAACCCATCAGCTTGAGAAAGCTGGCGCGGGCCGGCAAGACCTCGGCCGCCGCCTCGCCGGTCACCGCCGCGAAGCGCCGGGCGACGGCCGGATACCAGTGCCGGCCGGCATAGGCCGGGCGGGCGAAGTCGGGCATGAAGAAGAGGTAGAAATGGGTCAGGTGATCGGCCAGGTTTTCGGTGGCGGTGATCAAATTTCGGGATAAATTCCCGTTGACCGTAGCATTCAGGCCCATCGCGTCGGCCAGCGCTGAGGCGGCGGCGGCCGACTGGGCGACCGAGCAGATGCCGCAGATGCGCGGCACGATGACCAGCGCGTCGAGCGGCGACCGGCCGACCAGCAGTTGCTCGAAGCCCCGGAACAGCGGCGAATTGACCTGCGCCGTAACAATCCGCCCGGCGTCCAGTTCGAGCCCGACTTCGAGATCGCCCTCGACGCGGTTGAACGGCCCGACGACGATGCGCGTCACTTGCCGCCGCCCTTCTTGCGGATCGGCGGCATGACCACCGGGTGATCCTCGACGGCATTGTTGCGGACGCGTTTCGGCGTCGCCGACTTGGACAGTGCGGCGAGGGCAACGAACCAGGCCTTCGGCATGTCGGTCGGCAAACCGATCGGGATGCCGGCCAACTTGGGCGTTTCCTGGAAGGCGTGGCCGGGCGATTCGAAACCCGGCTCGGTGCAGGCGATGCAGGCGAAGCCACCGCGCAGGCAGGAACCGCTGCCATTCCACGGCCGCAGGTTGCAGTCAGCGTGGGCCTGGGTGCCCTTGCAGCCAAGGTTTTCCATCAGGCAGCCGAGGTCGGACTGTTTCTGGGCGCTGGCCTTGAATTCGTAATATTCATTGCGGGCGCAGCCGTGATGGACCAGCTCGCCGGCGTAGAGCAGCGGCCGGCCGAATTCGTCGAGGTCTGCTACGGTCAACCCTTCGAGAACGGCTTTTTCCAGCGTATCGACGACCCAGCCGGGATGCGTCGGGCAGCCGGCGATGTTGATCACCGGCAACCCGGCCGCCGACCGGAAGCCGGCGCCGAGCAGGCCGCCCGGCGTCTGTTCGTCGAACTGCAGGCCGCAAGCCTCCAGCGGATTGCCCGGCGTGTTGGCTGAAAAGCCGCCGTAGGCGGTGCACGAACCGATGGCGAACACCCATTTGGCGTGGCGCGCCAGGCGCTCGACCCACTCGGTCAACGGCCGGCCGTCGCCGGCCATGCGATGGAACTTGCCGGTCCCGTTCGGGCCACGCAACATCGCCCCTTCGATACACAGGGCGTCGAAGGCAAGCCGTCCTTCGGCGCAGTCTTCGAGGAGAGTGAGCGCCTCCTCGCCGCTATCGACCGACAGCCCCGGGTGCCAGAGGAACTCAACGCCGGCGTCGCGCAATTCGTCGAACAGCGAACGCGGCTCGGAACAGAGCATCGACTGCGTGCAACCGCCGCAGCCGCCGCTCTGCAGCCAGAGCACCTTCATTCGGCTGGCTCCAGCCCGTGGCGAACCAGCTTGGCGCGCAGGCCGACGCGCGACAGGCCCAACTCGCGGGCGGCCCGCGACTTGTTCCAGCGATGGCGGATCATCGCTTCCTTCAGCACATGCATTTCCAGCTGGTCCATGCGCTCCTTGAGGCCGCCGCTCAGGCCGGCGGCCCAGGCCAGCTCACTGTCGGCCCGATCTTCATCGACGTCGCCGACCGGCGTGCGCAGCACGCGCGGCGACAGCAGGTCGGCGCCAAGCAGCGGCGTCGTGGCCAGCGCCACCATGCGCAGGATTTCGTTCTGCAGTTCGCGCACGTTGCCCGGCCAGCGGTAGGCAGCGATGCAGGCGAGCGCCTCGTTGGTGAAGCCTTCGACCGGCTTGCCGAGGGCGTTGCAACTACTGTCGAGCAGGCGGCGGGCGAGCAGCGGCAGGTCCATCGGCCGCTCGCGCAGCGGCGGGATATGTAGCGCGATGGTCGCCAGCCGGTAATAGAGGTCTTCGCGGAAGCGGCCGGTGCGCACGTCGTCTTCGAGATCGCGGTTTGTCGCGGCAATGACCCGGACATCGACATGGACCGGGCGATTGCTGCCCAGGGGCCGGAATTCGCCTTCCTGCAGCACGCGCAGCAGCTTGACCTGGAAGGCCGGGCTGGTTTCGCCGATTTCGTCGAGGAACAAGGTGCCGCCATCGGCTTGCTGGAACAGGCCGATCCTGTCCTCGACCGCGCCGGTGAAGGCGCCGCGCTTGTAGCCGAACAGCTCGGATTCGAGCAGGGTGTCGGGCAGGGCGCCGCAGTTCTCGGTGATGAAGGCCTTGCTCGCCCGGCGGCTCTCGTAGTGGAGGGCGCGGGCGATCATTTCCTTGCCGGTGCCCGATTCGCCGGTGACCATGATCGACAGGTCGAAGGGGGCGACGCGACCGACCATGTCGCAGACGGCGTTGATCGGGCTGCCCGGGGCGCGGATCAGGGCGGCCAGGCCGAAGCTGCTCTTGACCCTCTCCTGCTTGTGTTCGACCTGACGTTTGAGCACCGGCTCGGCAGTGCGTAGGTCGAGCGACAGGCGCTGGTTTTCCTGCTGCAGGCGCCAGACTTCGGCGGCGCGCTGCAGGGTCAGCAGCAGTTGTTCCGGCTGCCAGGGCTTCAACAGGTATTGCCAGATGCCGGCCTCGTTAACGCCGGTGATGATGTCCTCGGCGTCGGTATAGCCGGAGAGGATGATGCGGACGATGTCCGGCCAGCGGCCGCGCACTTCGCGCAGGAACTGGACGCCGGTGGTGCCCGGCATGCGCTGGTCGCAGAGCACGATGCGGATCGCCTGCTCGCTTTCGAGAACGGCCATGCCCTCGTCGGCGCTGGAGGCGCAGAGCACTTCGAAATCTTCTTCCAGCGTCCGGCGCAGGGCTTCCTGCGAACGCACCTCGTCATCGACGACGAGGATGGCCGGCAGGCGGCGCAGGCTGCTATGGGAAGACGGAAGGGTCATGCCGGAACTTTCCAGTCGAGATCGCGGTGGCGGGCGAGGTGGCGCGGCGTCCACGAATGCGCCGAGCGGGAAACGAAATGATAGCGCGCGACATGATACGAGGGATCGAAACCGTAGAAATTGCGGCGCATTTCGGTCAATTCTTCGGCGCGGTAGGCGGCCAGCGGCTTGGCGGCTTCGTCAGCGCGGCGTCTGGCCTGCTTGGCCGCCAGCTTTTCCGGGAAATCCGGCGCCGCCGCCAGTTCTGCCGCCCGCCGGGCGACATCGACGGCAAAGCCGGGGCCGGACAGACAGGCGTCGTAGAAGCCGAGCTTGACCGCTTCCGGCGCCGTCATCGGCAGGCGGTGGCGCATGATGGCCTTGGCCCCCTCGTCACCGACGCGCGGCGGCAGCAGGTAGGTCCAGAATTCCGAGCCGTAGAGGTTGCCCATGTTCTTGTAGTGCGGGTTGAGCATCACGCCGTCGCGCGCCCAGACAAAATCGGCAGCGCGGGCCAGGAAGCAGCCGCCGGCGCCGGCATTGCCGCCGACGGCGGCGACCGTGATCTGCGTTTCGCAGCGCAAAATGGCCTCGGCCAGATCGTCGATGGCGTTAATGTTGGCCCACGATTCGTCGGCCGGGCTGTCGGCCGCCTCGATGGTGTTCAGGTGGATGCCGTTCGACCAGAAATCGCTGCCGCCGCGCAGCACGATGACCCGGGTCGGCCGCGTTGTCGCCCAGTTGAAGGCCTCGGTCAACCGGCGGCATTGCCCGGTGCTCATCGCACCGTTGTAGAACTCAAAACTGAGGAAGCCGACCGAATTTCCGTTCCATTCGGCCTCCTCGTAGGCAATGTCCTGCCAGGTCGGCGTCGGCGATTTCCACCAGCCGGCCAGCGGCAGTTCCGGCAATTCGGCGGCCCCGGGAAAGGCCAGCGTCGCCGGCAACTTGAGGCCGCCGGCCGGCCTGACGTGGCCGATCCACACGGCGCCGTCGGCCGTCGCCCGGCAGATCGCCGTTGCGCGCCGGCCGAGCAGGCTGCCCGGCTCGCCCTTCAACGTCGCTTCCGGCCAGGCATCGAACAGGTGGCAGGGCTGGCCGAACAATTCGTCGGCGACGCCGGGGAACCCATCGGCGGCATTCAGCCGGGCCAGGATGGCATCGCTCGTTTGACGGAGCCAGTCGATGGCGCGGTCGGCCTGCCTAATCGTTGCGTGGGCCTGCCCAGGTACGCGGGCCGGTTTGAAATTTGGCTCATTTGTCCGGTTGACCGCAGCAATCACCGCCTGCACGGCTGCTTCGGTCACTTCGTTGCGATAAATCGAGGCCTTGCGGGCCGAACGCATCGGAAAGGTCGCCGACGCCCAGACCGGGCCGGCGTCCATCTCCGCCTCGGCTTGCAACACTGTGACGCCCCACTCCCCGGCGCCCCCCTGAATCGCCCAATCGAGTGCCGACGGCCCACGATCGCCAACCGGTCCCGGATGAACGATCAGGCAGCAATACCGCGACCAGATAGCCTTGGGAATCGCCCGTTTCAAAAACGGCGCGATGATCAAATCCGGCCGAAACAAGGCCACAGCCTCCTCACTGACGGCATCGGCGATGTCGAATTCGATGCTGATTTCGTGGCCGCGCGTCACAAGTTCGCAATAAAGCCGCTGGGTCAGGCCATTGAAGCTATGGGTAATGAGAAGAATTCGCACGATTTACAGTTCTTTACAATTCATATCGACAAGGAGAAATGAGGCAGGACGTGGCTTTGCGGGGAGCGCCGGCCCATGCCGCATACCTCTATAACTTTCGCGATATTTTTCATGTACTTGGCTTTGTCTACGATGCGCTTCAACAAAAAAGGGATAGGAGAACAACAATGCGAGCACAGCAAAAACGCGTCAAACCTCAAGATGTTCCCGTCAGCCGTGCGCCGCGCCCGGAATACGTCGCTGCCATCCGCTATCCGGACGGTCGTCGCGACCTGTTCCACATCCGCAACGCCGACAATTACGCCGACGCCCGCGAACTCGTCATCTCCGAAGTCGGCGACGTACTGTCGGTAATGATCGCGCTGCGCCACTAAACCGGCCTCAGCAAATCCGCGGCAATTGCTCACCGCTCAGCCAGTCCACGATACGACGGCCGCCAAACCCGGTCGTCATCTGGACGAAATGGTGTTCATCGGCATGCACGCTGCCGACAATGGCCGCCGCCCCGCCCAAGGGGTGTGCGCGCATGGCGGCCAATAACTTCTCAGCATCCGGTTCGGCGCAGATCGCCACCAATTTCCCCTCGTTGGCGACATAAAGCGGGTCCAATCCGAGAAATTCACAGGCCGCGTTAACCGCCGGCGTGACCGGCAGGGCCTTCTCCTGCAGCATCATGCCGACGCCGGACTGCTTGGCGATCTCGTTGAGCGTCGTCGCCAGTCCGCCGCGCGTCGGATCGCGTAGGACATGAATCTCAGCGCCACTGGCCCGCATCGCCTCGATCAGACCATGCAGGGCAGCGGTATCGGAAACGATCGGCGATTCGAAACCGAGACTCTCGCGCTCGGCCATGATCGCCATACCGTGATCGCCGAGCGTGCCGGAAACCAGGATCACATCGCCCGGCTGTGCACTGCGCCCGGACAACTCCCGACCCGGCGCCACGACACCGACGCCGGTGGTCGTAATGAACACGCCGTCGCCCTTGCCGCGTTCGACCACCTTGGTGTCGCCGGTCACGATCGGCACCCCGGCCTCTTTGGCCGCCGCCGCCATGCTTTGCACGATGCGCGCCAGATCGGCGAGCTTGAACCCCTCTTCGAGGATGAAGCCGGCAGCGAGGTAGAGCGGCCGGGCGCCCATCATCGCCACGTCGTTGATCGTGCCATGCACCGACAGGCAGCCGATGTCGCCGCCCGGGAAGAACAGCGGCGAGACGACATGCGAGTCGGTGGCCATGACCAGTTTGCCCTCGCCGGGATGCGGCAGCAGCGCGCCGTCGTCGCCCTGGGCCAGGTATTCGTTGCCGAGGTGTTTGGCGAACAACTCCTCGATCAGTTGCGCCATCGCCCGGCCACCGGAGCCGTGGGCCATGTCGACCTGACCGTGTTTGATGTCGAGGGGACGGACGTAGTTTTTGCGGGTTTGGGTCATGGGGGTCGGAGTTTCAAATAATGTTGAGGCTGCTCGACAGCAGGGTTCCGCCCTTGAGGGGCGTCTCACTTTCTTTTGCTTCGCCAAAAGAAAGTAAGCAAAGAAAAGGCGACCCTGGGTCGGCGCCGGCTACGCCGGTTCCCTGCGCTACTCGAAAGGCCGGGCGGCTGCGGAACTCGGGGCTGCGCCCCTCAGACAGTCCTCGCCGAAGGCCCCCGGCCTTCCTGCGTTGCTCGGCGCCTCTCAAGGGGCCCGGAAAACCATCCCGGGCCAAGCTTGGAAATTTCAATTTTGGGCACTTTTTCGGCCCGACCGTAGCATTCTGTTCAGCGGACACTGACTGAGCACGGACGCCTTTCGGGTCCCCCTGAGAGGCGCTGAGCAACGCAGGCGGGCGCGGAAAAAGGGCGAGCACTGTTTGAGGGCGTAGCCCGAGTTGCGCAGCCCCCGCGCCTGCCGAGTAGCGCAAGGGACCGGCGCAGCCGGCGCCGACCCGGGGGTCGCCTTTTCTTTGGCTACTTTCTTTTGGCGAAGCAAAAGAAAGTACGCCCGCCCTCAAGGCGGAAAGCACGGCTTGGGGTGGCACCCAAAACGCCACCTCAGGCGACATCCTTATACCGCCCATACGTGTAATGCGCCGCACAAGCCCCTTCCGACGACACCATGCAGGAACCGACCGGATTTTCCGGCGTACACACCGTCCCGAAAATCTTGCAGTCCTGCGGCCGCTTGACCCCGCGCAGGATCGCCCCGCATTCGCAGGCCTTGTGATCGGGCACCGAGGCATAACCAAGCGGGAAGCGCTTTTCGGCGTCAAATTCGGCGAACTGGCTGCGAATGCGCAGCGCCGAATAGGGCAGGATGTTCAAACCGCGCCATTCGAAATTCTTGCGCATCTCGAACACTTCGGCGACCAGTTGCTGCGCCTTGAGGTTGCCGTCGCGGCTGACGGCGCGGGCGAATTCGTTTTCGACCTCGGCTCGACCTTCGTTAACCTGACGGATCAGCATCTTGATCGCCTGCATCACGTCGAGCGGCTCGAAGCCGGCGATGACCACCGGCTTGCGGTATTCCTCGGCGAAGAACTCGTAGGGCCGGCTGCCGATGATCGTCGACACGTGGGCCGGGCCGATGAAGCCGTCGAGCGGCACGGTGCCCCACTGGCGGACTTCCGGCGACTCAAGGATGCTGGAGATGGCCGACGGGGTCAGCACATGGCAGCACAGCACCGAGAAATTCTTCAGGCCGAGCGCGGCGGCCTGCTTGATCGCCACCGCGGTCGGCGGCGTCGTCGTCTCGAAGCCGATGGCGAAGAAGACGACCTGCTTGTCCGGGTTCTTCTGGGCCAGCGTCACCGCGTCGGCGCTCGAATACACCATCCGGATGTCGCCGCCGCGCGCCTTGGCCTTGAGCAGCGACAGACTGTCGGAAGCCGGCACACGCAGACAGTCGCCGTAGGTGCACAGGGTGACGCCCTGCTCCAGTGCCAGACGGATCGCCTGATCGACGCGGCCGATCGGCAGCACGCAGACCGGGCAGCCCGGGCCGTGGATCATCTTGACGTTGGCCGGCAGCAGGTCGGACACGCCATAGCGCGAAATGGCGTGGGTGTGGCCGCCGCAGAATTCCATGAAATGGTAGTTGCGCGCCGGGTTAGCCTCGCGGCGGATGGCTTCGGCCAGGCCCTTGGCGACCTCGCCGTCGCGGAACTCGTCGATGTACTTCATCAGTGCAGGGGCGGGTTTTCGTCGCCGAGGGCCAGTTCGCCCATTTCGGCAAACAGCTTGAGCGTCTTCGCGGCCTCTTCGGGATCGAGCTTGTTCAGCGCATAACCGACATGGACGATCACGTAATCGCCCACCACCACGCCCTCGACCAGGGCCAGCGAGATTTCCTTCTTGACGCCGGCCAGATCGACCAGCGCGTTGTCGCCGTCGCGCAGTTCAACGACTTGCGCAGGAATAGCCAGACACATCCGATTTGCTCCTCACCATTCTTTTTATAAGGAAGATACTACCCGTTGGGGTTCAATTGCGCTTGCCGGCCAGACGGCGTAAAAAGCCGCGCCGCGAGACGGCCGGCTTTTCCTCGGCGGGCGGCGGTTCCGGCTCGACAGGCGGCGCCGGCTGTATGAATACCGTCTTCAGCGCATCGGCCGCGATCAGCCGCGCCTGCGCCATGTCGGTCAGATCGGAGACCGGCGCAATCAACGGGCAATATTGATAGGGACCGATGTCCGGATCGTCGTCGGCGATGAACTGCAGCGTGCCGCAGGGGAGGTTCAGATAGCGCCGTTCACCGGCCGGAATATCGCCCCACAGCTGACCGCCGCCGGAGACCAGCAGCAGATTCAAAAACCACGGCGTGATCACGACGCCCAGCCAGTCGCCCTCGTAACGGGCAAAGCCGATGGCCTCGACGCCGAGCGCGGCATTGACGAAGGGCAGGTCGTGCATGCGCGTCTGCCAGACGTTCTGGTAATGCGCTTCGAGGAAGGCCGTCGGATCATCGGCGCGCGGCACGGCCGGGCGAATCGGCGGCGGCGCCAGGGCGGGGGTGCGGATGCGTTCAGTCATGCGGGCGGTTCAAATCCGTGAAATGCAGCGAGGGATCAAATTCGCCTTCGAGCGACGCGGCCAGTGCCGACAGCGCATCCTCGATCAATGAACGCTGCTCGTCCTCGACCACCTCTCGCGCCAGCCCCAGCGAGGTCAGCACCCAGGTACCAACCGGCTGCGGGCCGATCAGCATCATGTTGATGCGCTCGCGCTGGCCATCGCGTTCGACCCAGGCGAAATCCCCGGCATTTTCGCCGGACCCTTCCCATTCGACAATGCGTTTCGGAATCGACAGGCACATCAGTTTTTGGCCTTTGCTTCGATGCCGAGCAGGTGCAGTTCGGCCAGCGTCATGGCAACCAGTTCCGGCACTTTCGCCGCCACTTCCGGCGACAGCTCCATGCCCAGCGACATGCTGACCGGTTGCATGCCGACAATCGCGATCGACTTCGGCGCCCGGTCGGTGAATTCGAGACTGGCCAGCACATCGGACAGGCTGACCTGATGCGGCGACAGCTTGGTCTTGAAAAACACCGGCACATCATCGCCCTTCAACAGCACCGGCGTGGCCGGCGGCTGGTGGCAACGCACGCAGTCGACAACGACCAAGCCGTCGAGGTTTTCCAGCTGTTCGAGCATTTCCATGCCGCAGGTGCCGCCGTCGATGATCTCGACTTCCGGTGGCAGGGTGTAATCCCTTTCCAGGGCCTCAATGGTGCGAACGCCGACGCCTTCGTCGGTGAGAAGGATGTTGCCGATACCGAGGACGACGATACGCATGGTGCTATCCAAAAAATGGGGGCGCGTGCATTGTCGCGCCCCCAGGGCAGAGTTGAATTGCGGTCGATCAAACGGCTTTCACGGTCACGACCGGATTGTTCTCCTGATCGACGACATGCACCGCACAAGCCAGGCAGGGGTCGAAGGAGTGCACCGTACGCAGGACTTCCAGCGGCTTCTCGGGATCGGCCACCGGGTTGTCGATCAGGCAGGCCTCATAGGCACCGGGCTGGTCTTTCTCGTTACGCGGCGCGGCGTTCCAGGTGGTCGGCACGACGCACTGGTAGTTCTTGATCTTGCCGGAATCGATGACCACCCAGTGCGACAGCACGCCGCGCGGTGCTTCGTGGAAGCCGACGCCGACCTGCTCGCCCTTCGGGAAGACTGGACGATTGAAAGTCTTGAGGTCGCCCTTCGCCATGTTGGCGAGCAGCAGATCCCACTGGTTGATCAGCTCGTCGACCTGCACCGCACAGCCGACGGCCCGCGCCGCATGGCGGCCGATGGTCGAATGCAGCGCATCGACGCCGACCTTGGCGCCGGCGACCGTGGACACCAGATCGAGCGCCGCCGTGGCGTACTTCTTGGTTGGCTCATGGCCTGCGGCCAGCATGTTCAGCACGCGCGGCAGCGGGCCGACCTGCATCGGCTTGCCGTAGAAGGTCGGCGACTTCAGCCAGGAATACTTTCCGTCATCCTGGAAGTCGGTGTAGTTCGGCGTCGTTTCGCCCTGGTACGGGTGCAGCGACTTGTCGTTGCCGGCGCTGTAGTTGTACCAGGAATGCTTGATCGCCTCGGAGACGCCGTCGGTGAAGTACTTGTCGTTGAAGCTGGTGATCGCCTTGTAGCTTTCCAGCTTGCCGCCCTCGATGTAGCCGCCGGGCAGCGCGAATTTTTCACCCTTCCCGTCAAGCGGGATGTCCGGCACGCACAGGTAGTCGGTGATGCCCCGGCCGTATTTGGTCCAGTCGGCATAGAAGCCGCCGATGGCGCCGACGTCGATCAGATAGACGTTCTTGACGAAGTCTTCCAGCTTCAGCATCCATTCCTTGACCGCCAACAGACGCTCGATGGTCAGCACCGACTGGGCGTCGGTAGCCAGTGGGTTGGCGACGCCGCCGACCGCGACGTTCTGGATGTGCGGCGACTTGGAACCGAGCACGGCGACGATCTTGCTGGCGTAGCGCTGCACTTCCAGCGCCTGCAGGTAGTGGCTGACGGCGAGCAGGTTCACTTCCGGCGTCAGCTTCATGGCCGGGTGGCCCCAGTAGCCGTTGGTGAAGATGCCGAGCTGGCCGGTGCCGACGAAGCCCTTCAGGCGTTCCTGAACCTTGACGAACTCGGCCTTGGAATTGCCGTTCCAGTTGGACAGGCTCTGCGCCAGGCTGGCCGTCTTTTCCGGATCGGCCTTCAGCGCCGAAACGACGTCGACCCAGTCGAGCGCCGACAGGTGGTAGAAATGCACGATGTGATCATGCACGGCGTGGGCCAGGATGATCATGTTGCGGATGTACTGCGCGTTGACCGGGATTTCCAGTTGCAGCGCGTTCTCGACGGCGCGTACCGAGGCGATGGCATGCACGGTGGTGCACACGCCGCAGATGCGCTGGGTAATCGCCCAGGCATCGCGCGGATCGCGGCCGATCAGGATGTTCTCGACGCCCCGCCACATCTGTCCGGAAGCCCAGGCCTTCTTGACGCGGCCGCCGTCCACCTCGACGTCGACACGCAGGTGACCCTCGATGCGGGTGACCGGGTCGATGGTGACTCGTTTGTTCATGTTGTTCTCCTATCCCTGGATTCAGTGTGCCGCCGCTTCCCGGGGCAGAACCGGGAAACGACGGGTGATGATGATGTAGCCGAGCACTTCGAGCGCGAACATGCCGATGGTGACCAGCAGTTCGGCAATGCTCGGGAAATAATTCCAGCCGTGATCGACGCCGAGGCCGGTGTCGTAGCCGATCAGGAAACCGTTGAGGCGCAGCAGGATGCCGCCTAGCATGATCGAGCAACCGGCAACGAACAGCCGGGCCGGGTTACGACGCCATCCAGCGGTGCCGACAATGAAGTACGGAGCGACGAAGCAGGCCATTTCCAGCCAGAGGAAGAAGGCTTCGAGACTGGGCGAGAAGGCATGGCCGAGCGCACCACGGACGACCAGATCGCCAACCCGCACGGCCAGGAAAACCGCCAGCACGCCGAGCATGATCTTGGCCATCGGCTGCAACAGGTGCAGCTCGATCTCGCGGCGGTAGGCCGAGGCAGCGACACAGGATTCGAACAACACGATCCCATAGCCAATGGTGATCGCCGACAGCAGGTAGAGCAGCGGCACGATGGGCGTCTGCCACAGCGGATTGACCTGCGGCCCCATGACCACCAGCATGGTCCCCAGCGAGGACTGGTGCATCATCGGCAGCAGGGTGCCGAGGGCGATGAAGAAGAAGAGCACCTTCTCCAGTTTCTGCTTCGCTACGGTCAACCCGAATTTTTCGAGAAAAACCGGCGAGAACTCGATCCACATCACCGTGATGTAGGCCGAAATGCAGACCGCCACCTCGAACATCACCGAATTGGGATTGGCGTAGCCGGGCCACAGGATGTGCCAGAAATTCCACCAGCGGCCGAGGTCGAACAGCACGCCCACACCGGCCAGCGTGTAGCCGAACAGGCTGGCCAGCAAGGCAGGGCGGACCAGCGGGTGGTAATGGCCGCGGTTGAAGATGTAGACCAGCATGGCCACCGAGAAGCCGCCGCAGGCGAAGGCCGAGCCGATGATCACGTCGACGACGACCCAGATGCCCCACGGGTAGCCGTCGTTGAGGTTGGTCACCGCGCCGAGGCCGAAGAGGAAGCGGACGAAGAGCACGGCGATCATCGCCGCGACCAGCGCGCCGCAAACCAGCGTCGCCGTGTTGAACAGCTTGCCGCCGACCGGGGCGGCAGGATGATGGGCGCTCATGACTGGCCTCCCTTCTGGTTTTTGCTCACTTCATCGTCTTCCGGCACGACGTTGCGCTTGGCGACCCAGGTCAGGCCGGCCAACACGGCGATCGGCATGATCAGGCCGCCGTACAGCGTGTGCTGGATGGTTTCCGAGGCTGCGGCCGAGGATTTCGGCGGCAGGTCGGGCAGGCCGGCCTTCTGGAAATTGACCGCCGACAGCTTCAGCACCTGCGTGCCGCCGTATTCGGTTTCACCGTAGACGTGCTGCAGGTAGTTGCCGACCTGCGCCTGATAGCTCTGGTCCGGCTCGTCGCGCCAGCCGTGGCGGCGTTTCTCGCCCTTGCCGTCTTCGCCGCCAGCCAGAACTTTCTCCTGGGCATGGCGCAGGCGACCGCGCGGGATGGTCGTCCACTCGCCCGGCTTCAAGGCCAGCCGGCGCTTGGCTTCTGCCAGCAGATCCTCGGTGCGGCCGAACAGCGTGGCGCCGGTCGGGCAGACCTCGGCGCAGGCCGAATAATGGCCGTCCTTGTGGCGATGCCGGCACAGCTCGCACTTGCCGATCTTGCCGGTCGGCGAGTCGTACTGGTATTTCGGGATGCCGAACGGGCAGGCGGCGACGCAGTAGCGGCAGCCGATGCAGGCATCCGGGTCGTAGCCGACGACGCCGGTCACCGGGTCCTTGGTCATCGCCGACACCGGGCAGGCCGAGACGCAGGACGGGTCGGCGCAGTGCATGCACGAGGTCTTCATGAAGGAGAAGCCGTTCAGCTCGCTATCCTTCGTTTCCATCGTGCCGTTGCGGTACATCTTGATCAGGTTGAAGGTGTGGCCGCTGGTGTCGAGCGGCGTATCCCACAACTTGTCCATGGCCGTGAATTCGGCCGGGTTCTCGTTGGCTTGCTTGCACGCGGCGACGCAGGCCTGGCAGCCGACGCACAGCGTAGCGTCGTAGAGCAGGCCGAGGCCTTCCGGCGGGCGTTGCAGGGTGTCGCGGGCGCAGGCCGTCTCGGGCAGCACGGCTGTCGCCGCCGCTGCGCTGCCGGCCAGGCAGCCGCGCAGGAAATTGCGTCGGGATGTCATGTCAGACCTCCGTTTTTTCGCCGGACTTCTTGGCTTCTTCCATCTGCTCGGCCTTGTGCGACAGACCAAGATTCTTGGTCAGCATCGCCCCGGCCCCGGCTGCGGCACCAGCTACGGCAGCCAGTACGGCCGCCGAGCCGAGCGTCGCGCCGATACCCTTTTCCTCGACGATGCGCGGCAGGAAGGCGGAAGGCTCGATGTTCTTCAGCTTGGCGACGGTGTGGATCGGCTTCTGGAAGCCGACGCCCTGCTCGGTACAGCCGATGCACGGGTGGCCGCAGGCGACCGGCCAGGTGCCTGCGCCGGCATCGCCGAACATGATCACCGAGCAGTTGGCGTAGGTTTCCGGTCCCTTGCAGCCCAGCTTGTACAGGCAGTGGCCCTTGCGGTGGCCTTCGTCGCCGAATTCCATGGCGAAACGGCCGGCGTCGAAGTGAGCGCGACGCTCGCAGTTTTCGTGAATCAGGCGGGAATAGGCAAATTTCGGCCGGCCCTTGTCATCGACCGCTGGCAGGGCGCCGAAGGTCAGAAAATGGACGACCGTGGACAGGAAGTTGTACGGATTCGGCGGGCAGCCGGGGATGGTCACCACCGGCTTGCCGAGGACCTGGGCCACGCCGCTGGACCCGGTGGGGCTGGAGGTTGCGCCGGGAATCGACGGAATCGTCGACGGCATGCCACCCCACGAGGCGCAGGAGCCGATGGCGATCACCGCCGCCGCATCGGCGGCACATTCCTTGAGCAGCTCGATCGCCGTCTTGCCGCCGATCTTGCAATAGACGCCGCCGTCCCGGGTCGGAATCGCCCCCTCGACGACCAGGATGTATTTGCCCTTGTTCTCGGCCATGGCCGCCTTGCGCGCCGCCTCGACCTGATGGCCGGCCGCGGCGAACAGCGTCTCGTGGTAATCGAGCGAGATGACGTCGAGGATCAGCTTTTCCAGCGTCGGATGCTCGGCGCGCAGGATGGACTCGGTACACCCGGTGCATTCCTGGAAATGCAGCCAGATCACGCTCGGCCGCTTCTTGCTGGCGACCGCCTCGGCGACTGCGGCATCCGCCCCTTGCGGCAAGCCCAAAGTCGTCGCCAGCGCGGCACAGAACTGCAGGAACTCGCGCCGGCTCATCGACAAACGCGCAGCCGCAGCCTCGATGCGCTCATCGTGTTCCAGCGAAAGCAGGTTTTGCTTGGCCATGGATCTCCCCTTTTTTAATTCGCTGCCGATCACCGATGACCGACAACGTGTCTCTGTTGGGAGGGTCGTTAGAAATAGTTGAAATTGATTTTGTTGGCCCTTTCATAGCAACAGTCGGGCCAGTATTTAAAGTTGATTGAATCCAGTCACTTAGGAAAAGCCGGTGGCCGCGAAGGCGGAAAAAACCGACATAGCGCTTCCACAAGTGGAAGCAAACTGATCAGCAACTTGTCAGACCAATTGACTACTCACCCCGAATGGGGCGTGTTTCGGGCCACCCAGGCTTGACCAAGGGCGAGGCCACCATCATTTGCCGGTGCCAGTCGCGCTTCCAGCAGATCGATCCCGGCTGCGGCGAAGTGCGTTCGCAAGGCGCCCGTGAGCACGGTGTTCATGGCGCAGCCGCCGCCGATGGCGATTTTTGCGGCTTTCAATTTTGGCCCTTTTTCCCGGTTGACCGCGCCCCGCAGGAAGTCCCCTTGGGGGATAGCAATCGCCCAATCGGCCAAGCCGGCCGCCACGGTCGCGTGGAACAACGCGGCGCCGTAGGCGGCATCGTCCTTGCAGCCCATAAGCGCCGGCAACATCGGCGAAAAATCGAGGATTTTGCCGTCTTCGCGCAGGGCGTAGCCGCCGGGAAGCGGCTCGACCGGGCCGTATTGGGCGGCCAGACCTTCCAGTTCCATCGCCGCCTGCCCTTCGAAATGCATGAGGTCGCGCACGCCGATGAGGCCGGCGGCGGCATCGAACCAGCGGCCGAGGCTGGTCGTCGGCGGACAGCGCAGGTTGCGGGCGAGCATGGTGAGCAGCGGGCCGGGGTCGCGGCTCGGGTAATACTGCTTGATCCAGCCGCCGACGCGGTAGCCGAAACCGGCGCCGTGCAGGGCCGAGACGGCCATGCGCCATGGCTCCTTCGCCGCGCGGTCGCCGCCGGGCATGGCCAGCGGACTGAGATGGCCGAGACGTTGGCAATGGGCACCGTCCACGTACAGCAGCTCACCGCCCCAGGCACCGCCGTCCGGGCCGAGACCGACGCCATCGAGCGCCAGGCCGATTATCGGCTCGTTGACGCCCTGTTCGGCGCAGATCGCGGCGATATGAGCGTGATGGTGACCGATGGCGATGGCCGGAATGCCGAGCTTTTCAGCCAGGCTCAGGGCCAGATGGGTCGATGGAAAATCGGGGTGGAGGTCGTGGGCGATCAGCGCGGGTCGGACGTCGAGGATGGCCAGCAGATGCGCGACCGTGTCCTCAAGAAAGCCGATGGCCGCGGCGTTGTCGAGGCCGCCGATGTGCTGCGAGAGAAATGCCTCGCGACCCTTCATGAGGCAGATGGTGTTCTTGAGGTAGCCGCCCAGCGCCAGGACGCTCGGGCCGTCGTCGGCCAACGCAATGGGCACCGGCACGTAGCCACGGGCGCGGCGGATGAAGGCCGGGCCAGCCGGGGTGGCCCGGGCGACCGAATCGTCGCAGCGGATAACGATGTCGCGGTCGTGCACCAGGTAGGCGTCGGCGATGCCGTTCAGGCGGGCGAGCGCCTCGTCGTTGCCGATGACCAGCGGCTCGCCGTGGGGGTTGGCGCTGGTCATGACGAGCAGGAGATCGCTGGGCTGCGCCAGCCAGTCGGTGCCGGCCGGGCGGCCCGCCGCTTCGTGCCAGAGCAGCAGGTGGAGCGGCGTCGCCGGCAGCATGACGCCGAGCCAGGCGAGGCCGGGGGCGATGCCCTTGAGTTCGCTGGCACCCTTCGGACAGAGAACGATGGGCGCGGCGATGCTGTGCAACAGCGCCAGCTCGGCCGCGCCGATCCCGGCAAAATCGGCCAGCGAGGCGGCATTCAGGCCCATCACGGCGAAGGGCTTTTCCTCGCGCTGCTTGCGTTCGCGCAGTTCGGCGACGGCCGTTGCGTTGCGTGCGTCGCAGGCGAGGTGGAAACCGCCCAGGCCCTTGATGGCGACGATTTTGCCAGCGCGCAGCCGGTCCAGCGTTTCAGCGACGGGATCGCCGGCCAAGGGCTGACCGCCAGCGTCGAGCAGCGCGAGTTGCGGGCCGCAATCGGGGCAGCAGGTCGTTTCGGCGTGAAAGCGGCGGTCGGCCGGCTGGCTGTATTCGTCGGCGCACGGCGGGCACAGCGGGAAGGCGGCGAGGCTGGTTTGCGCCCGGTCGTAGGGAATCCGCTGGCTGACCGTGTAGCGCGGGCCGCAATGCGTGCAGGTCGTGAAGGCGTAGCGCCAGCGGCGGCTGGCCGGGTCGCAGAGGTCGGCGAGGCAGTCGGGACAGATAGCGGCGTCGGGGCCGATGGCGGTTTTGACTTCGCCGGGTTCGCTGTCGAGGATGGCGAAACCGTCGCCAGTCACCTCCTCCGCGGCTTCGTCCTCGATGGCGTCGATACGCGCCAGACGCGGTGCCTCGAGCGGCAGCCGGGATTTGAATTTTGGCCAGTTTTCGCCGTTGACCGTAGCAATCACTCCGGCGCCGTCGTTACGCACCCAGCCGCTCAGCCCCAACTCGCTGGCCAGTCGCCAGACGTAGGGCCGAAAGCCGACACCCTGGACCAGACCGCGAATGCGGAACAGGCGGCCGGTCATCGCCGGCTTATTTGGCCGCCAACTGACGTTCCAGCTCGGCCACCCGGCGCCTGAGCGCATCGACGGATTCCGAGCGCAGGCTGCGCTGGGCGTCCAGCCCGGCCGCGATCCAGCCGAGCCAGCCGCTCATGCCGTCGCCGCTGGTCGCCGAGACCCGGAAAATGACGAGATCCGGATTGACCCGGCGGGCGTTGGCTTCGGCCAGGTCGGCATCGAATTCGAGGTAGGGCAGCAGGTCGCATTTGTTGAGCAGCATCACGTCGGCCGCGGCGAACATGTCGGGGTACTTGAGCGGCTTGTCCTCGCCTTCGGTGACCGACAGGATGGCCACCTTGTGGTGTTCGCCGAGATCGAAGGCGGCCGGGCAGACGAGGTTGCCGACGTTCTCGATGAGGAACAGCGAGTCATCGGCCGGCTGCAGGCGTTGCATGGCGTGGCCGACCATGTGGCCGTCGAGGTGGCAACCCTTGCCGGTGTTGATCTGCAGCGCCTGGACGCCGGTGGCGCGGATGCGCTCGGCGTCGTTGGAGGTTTGTTGATCGCCCTCGACAACGCTGATGGCGACCTTGTCCTTGAGCAGCTCAATGGTCTTGCAGAGCAGCGTCGTCTTGCCGGAACCCGGGCTGGAGACGAGATTCAGCGCGAAGATGCCGCGCTCGTCGAACCACTGGCGGTTGGCCGCGGCGTAGGTGTTGTTCTTGGACAGGATGTCCTGCTCGATTTGCACCATGCGCGCCTGCGACATCCCCGGCACATGAGCGCGGGCCGGGCCGGTGCCGTAGTCGAGATCGCCGGCGATGCCGTGTTCGTGGTGATGATGCTCGTCGCCATGGCTGTGCGCATGTTCGCCGGCATGAACGTGATCGTGGCTGTGTTCGCTGCCGTCACCGTGCTGATGGCTGTGTGCATGCGCACCGAGCGGCGCGGCGCCGTGGCTGTGGGCATGATCGTGGTCATGTCCATGCGCATGGGTATGCACCGTGCCGTCCTCGTGGACGTGGCTGTGTTCATGCGCATTTGCGTGCGCTCCCTCGATCTTCGTTTCCCCTGCCCCGCAGCCGCAAACCGTACACATGTCCGTCTCCTGATTATTCGATTTCGATTTCCTTGACCCGCATTTCCGTGCCGCCGGTGGCCTGCACCTGGTGGCTGCCGCATTTCGGGCAGGCGCCGTAGAGCTCCTCCATCGGCACCGTTTCGGCACAGAGCATGCACCAGCCGGCGCCCGGCACGACGATTATGTCGAGCGCGGCGCCCTGGGCGATGCTGCCGTGCGTCACCGCCTCGAAACAGAACTTGATCGCCTCCGGCTCGACCGACGACATGCGGCCGATTTCCAGCACGACCAGTTTCACCCGCCTGGCGTTCTCGCGTCTGGCCGTATCTTCGACCAGTTGCAGGACGCCTTCGGCCAGCGACATTTCATGCATCGAATACCTCCGCAACATGGGGCAGACAGGGATCGAGCGCCAGGATGGCCCGGTTCAAGCCCAGTCTGGCCTGATCGAGCGAGGCAAAGCGGAGATTACCCAGCAAGGATGACAGGGCCGTGGCATCGGCAAAAAAACTGTCGGTCGGTGCCTGCACGCGGTAATTGGCCACCTTGCCATCGACCACATGCACGGCATGGGTCAGCACGCCACGCGCCGTCATGGTTTGCCCAACGCCCCAACCATCCTCGCCGGCACTGGCCACCGGAAACGGAGTGCCGCCGGCCAGGGCATCGACAGCCGCCAGGGTGTCAGCCAGGCGGGCCAGAAAAACTGCACGAATCGATGTCGGCACGGGTAGCGCCGGCATTTGCGCCGAGGTGCCCTGCCAGTAATCCAGCCAGGCCTGCGGAGCGAGCGGCGCGGCGGCCGGAATTTCCTCGTCGCCATCGTCCGGGGCCACTTCGTCGGTGCTACGGTCGACCAGCATTTCGAGGCATTTTTCAGCAATCGGGCGCAGGCTTTGGCGCAGCAAGTTTTGTGTTAACGCCAGACAATCGCCGCCCTGCCGCGCGTTGCGCCAGGCGATGAAGGCATCCTTTTCCGGGCGCAGGCCGAGCGCCGGCGGCCAGTCGAGGAGCAGGCGCCAGAAATTTTCATGCAGGACTTCCAGCCACAGCTCGGCGCTATCGAACGCCCGCGGCGCTTCGCCCAGGGCCGCCGTCACGGCTGCCTCGGCTGCCGTCCGCTGGGCATGGGCGCACAGCGTGAACAAATAAGGCACGGTCTTGGTCACCGCATCGGGCAACTGGCCGATGAACAGGCGGGTGACCGGCGGACGCGTCAGGCCGACACGGATGTCGTGCAAGGCGCGCTCCCGGAAAAGCGCCTTGACGGTGAGCAGGCCGGCGCTGCTGGTCATCGCCCCAACCCGAGAAAAGCCCGACGACTGGTCGCCCTGGCTGCCGGCGGCTCGGCCAGCGGGTCGGCGAACAGAGCGTGCACGGCGGCCAGCGCAGTCAGGCGTGCGGCCTCGTGGCTGTCGAACTCGAGGGCCGGCGAGAACAGCGAACAGAGGTGATAGAGGCCGATGCTGTCTTCCCCGGCCACGGTGAATTCGTAGTCGCCGGACGGAAAATGCCAGTCGTGCTTGGCGCAGGCAGGCAAGGCCGGCCAGCCTTCAAGCTGGCCGGGCAGGCAGAGCAGGTTGATTGCCCACGGCGTGATCATCGCCCCGGCCCAATGGCCATCCGGCCGCCGCTGGAAGCCGACGGCCTCGACCTGGAGGCACGCATTGCAGATCGGCACATCGTGCATCCGGGTCCGGGCGATGACGGCGAAAGCGGCGACCAGCTCGGGCGACGGATCGGTCGTCCAGATTCTCACTCTGTCACCATAAACTTGTGCTTCGGCGCGTCGCAACCCGGACAGCACCAGTCATCCGGCAAATCGGCGAAGGGCGTGCCGGGCGGAATGCCGCGCACGTCGTCACCCTGCTCGGGGTCATAGACCCACCAGCAGATGCCGCATTCCAGCCGGTCGCCCGGCTGGACATTGAGAAACGAACCTTCGAAGCGCATGAAGAAGGAGGTTAGACCGGCTCCACCATCATGTCGAGGTATTCGCGCAGACGCTCGACGGAATCAGTGAAATCCTCGTCGGCGGCGAGCGCCACTTCCGGCATGCCGATGACTTCGATGGAGTTGAGGATCAGCGCATCCATGCTGTTGAAGTACTGCACCCACCAGACGTTGTGCAGCCGCGTGCTGGTGATCCGGCAATTGCCGTAGCCGCGCGACAGGATGGAGACTTCGCGATGGCCGAGCCAGCCGTAGAGCGTGTCGAGGTCGGCCTCACTGACCGGCAACAGCGTCAGGTTGATGACGTGGGCCGCGTCGCCCGGCTGCCAGCCGGCGGCCTGCATGCGGATTTCCTCGACCAGGGCCGGGGCGTTCATGCAGCCGACCGGATAGTCGGGCGGCGGCAGATCGGGCGTCGCCGTGGCCAGCATGGTGTCGGTCAGCGCCGCCGGGATGGCGCCGGTTTCGAGGCGATCGACGACCATCGCGCCGTCGTCGGCCACCTGCAGCACGCGCCAGATGCCGGAGAACGCCGTTTCCTGCACGCGCCAGTGCTGGGGCGCCGTGGTGAAGGCGCTGACTTCGCCGAAGCCCATCGACTGGTTGATGACGTCGCGCATCGTCGCGTCGAGGTCGCGCAGGTTGAGTCTGGCACCGCCGGCAAAGCCGACTTTCTCGGCCGCGTCGACATAAGCGCCGAGCAAGCTGGCGGCCTGATTGACCACCTCGGGCGCGACGTTGTCGGGCAGGCGCGGTTGCGAGAAGGTTTCCATGCCTTTCGGCATCGGCAGATAATCCGGCGCCTCCTCGCCTTGCGAGCCGGGACCCATGGCGACGACGGAAATCGGGAAGGGACGCATCGTGGACGGGTTCATGCGCAGGCTCCTTGCGTGCTGGCGGCGCGGACGGGGATGCCGATCGGCTTGGGTTGCGCCGGCCCGGTAAGCAGGCGGGCGACTTCGTTCTGGTATTCGTTCCAGTCGCGGATGCCGTTGAGGACGCCGACAAAAGCCCCGTCGCGCAGGAAGACGACAGCCGGGGCGCGCGGCACGCCGTATTGCTGCATCAGGGGCGCCGAAAAATCGGGGCCGGCGACCCAGCGGGCGATCTGCTCGCCGACCGGTTTGAGCGCTTCGGGCAGGATGGCACAGGCGTCGAGGACTTCAAGATTGCGCTGCGGGTCTTCGGTGAGGAGCAGGGCGGTCAGACCGGCCGGGAATTCGGGATTGCTACGGTCAACGCGAAAAAAACCGTGTTTTTGAAGCATGCGGCTGATCGCCGTTTCGAGTCTTTCGAGCGAGGTCGGGCCGGCTTTGAGGTCGAGGCTCATGATGGTTGTGTCCTCAGGAAATCGGGGAGTTGGGGTTCGCGATCGAGATCGGCGAAGAAGGCAGAAAAATCGGTGGCGCCGGCTTGCGCGGCATCGAGCGCATCGAGGGCCGCATCGATGGCGGCGGCGCGCTCGGCGTCGATCACCTCGCGCGCCGCATCGAGAAAAGTCATGAGCCAGGTGCCCGGCAGTTGCTGGCCAACCAGGCTGAGGTCGACGCGCACTTCGCCGTTACGGCCGGCACAGCGGGCGAAATGTTCGCCGCATTCGAGCACCTGGACGGGAATGCCGAGGCACATGCTACGCAGTTTCCATATTGAGAAAGCGGGCGTCGCCGAGGCGATAGGCCAGTTCGGCCGGTGGCCGTTCAGACTCATAAACATCCATGGCCAGCGCGCTGTCGGTGATGTTTTCGCTCTGCCCGTCGCGCACCCGGCCTGCCGCCCCCCATTTTTCCAGCCAGTCGAGCGCCAGATTGAGGGCCGGCATCATCTGCGCCTTGACGATGTCGCGCAGGCTGCCGCCGAAGTCCTCGAGTTGCTCGGGCTGGACGCCGATCAGCACCAGCTCGGCCGGCAGCTTGTTGGTCAGCTCGGCGGCCATGAGCACCTCCTGGAAACCGGTCTGGTGCAAGCTCATCTTTTTGGCGCCCATGAAACGCGGCACTTCGTTGCCGACCACCTCGCGCAGTTTGCCGGCCGGGTCGCCGTAATCGACAGCATCGAAAACCAGCAGGCAATCGGCCTCCTGGACGTAGGGCAGCAGGTAAAGACCCTGCGTGCCGCCATCCATGACCGTCACCTGCGGCGGAAATTCCCAGCCGGCATTGAGGGCTTCGACACAGCGCACGCCGAAACCTTCGTCAGCCCACAGGATGTTGCCGATACCGAGGACCAGTATGCGTTTTGAAGTCATTGTTACCACCTGAAAAAATGCACCGGGTACGGCGGTACACCGGGGCGAACGCAAGGTAAGACAGTTCATTGTTGGCGAATACACATGACGCCGCCCGGCAACCCCCCTCCCCTTCAAGGGGAGGGTTGGGGAGGGGATGGGTTTCAGACCGAGTCGAGATCAATGCACTCGGGCTCATCGAACAACCCATCCCCCTCCCAACCTCCCCCTTGAAGGGGGAGGAGCATATCGCTGGCCGCCGACTGTCCGCATACATTCAATCCTTGAACATCCGCCAGCCGGAGATCATCGTCGAGATCAGCGACTGCCGGCTCATGATGTCCTCGCGGATCGCCGCATAGACATGCACCAGGACGAAGGTCATCATGATCCACATGCCCAGCCGGTGCAGGTTATGCACCTGCATCGAGCCGCCGAGGGCCGGAATGACCCAGCCGAACAGGCTGTCCTGCCAGCTGCCCAGCCCGGCACCTTCGCTGTACAGCGCGAAGCCGGTGAACAACATACCGACAGCCAGAATCGTGAAGAAGAAGAACATCATGAGCTGCGCCATCGGGTTGTGGCCGACGTATTTCTTCGGCGTCTTTTCGAGGAACAGATACCAGCGCAGTTCGAAGAAGACTTCACTCCACCATTGCGGATTGGTGATCGGCAACCGGAAGATCTGCTTGGCGTGATGATTCCCGACGAAGGCCCAATAAACCCGCCCGAGCAGGCCGACGGCGAAGATGTAGGCGGCGGCGAAATGGGCGAAACGGATGTAGCCCATCAGGAAGTTGGCCGACGCCTCGCCGGGCATGGTCGGCAGCGGCTGGCCGATGAAATAGCCAGTCACCGCCAGCACCACCATGGCCAGGGCGTTGATCCAGTGCCACAGCCGCACCGGCGCTTCGTAGACATAGATCGAACGGACTTGTTTACCGTGCCGTTCGGCCTCCAGCATGTCCTGTTGAGAGAGCATGAAATCCTCCTTATTGCTGCCGCAAGGCAGCACACAAACCTCCCCGCCCCTTCAAGGGGGCGAGGGCGGGGTTTCGCAGAGCACCGCTCTGCGCCGACCGAGCGGGCAGGCTATGCAGAGCCTGCCCCGGACCGGGCCGGGGGTGGGGATGGGGTACTGCCCTGTCCATCAGCGGACCTTGACCGACGTCATTTCCTGTCCATCCGGGCTCATCACGTGCGTCGAGCAGGCCAGGCAGGGATCGAAGGAATGCAGCGTGCGCAGGATTTCCAGCGGTTCGTCGGCCTTGGCCACCGGGGTGTCCATGAGCGCCGCCTCGAAGGCGCCGATCTGGCCCTTGTGGTCGCGTGGACCGCCGTTCCAGGTGGTCGGCACGACGCACTGGTAGTTGTCGATCTTGGTGTCCTTGATCCTGATCCAGTGACCGAGCGCGCCGCGCGGCGCTTCGGTGAAGCCGGCGCCCATCGCTTCCTTCGGCCAGGTGCTCGGTTCCCATTTTTCGATGTTGGCCGTGTTCAGGTCGCCCGCCTTCAGGTTGGTCATCAGCTTGTCGAAGAAATAGGACATCTTGCGCCCCGCCCACTGGCATTCCAGGCCGCGTGCCGCGGTACGGCCCAGCGTCGAGAACAGCGCGGTGACCGGGACGTCGAGTTCCTTCAGCAGGGCATCGACCGGCTCCTTGAATTCCGGGTTGTTCTGGGCGTAGCCGATGATGTAGCGGGCCAGCGGGCCGACTTCCATGGCATGGCCGCGCCAGCGCGGGGCCTTGATCCACGAGTATTTGCCGCCTTCGTCGAGTTCCTTGATGTTGGTCTTGCTGCCCTTGGTGTTCGGGCCGAGCACGAAGCTCGGTTCGGTGACGCCGTCGAAGGGATGCAGGCCCTTGCTTTCGTCCGGGTACTTGTACCAGGAGTGGTTAACGTATTCCTGGATCTGCTCCGGATCCTTGAGGTCGATCTCATGGACCTTGGACAGGTCGCCGTTGATGATCGCGCCGCGCGGCAGCAGCAGATTGCCGGCCGAGTAATCGTTGGCCTTGTCCGGGATGTCGCCGTAGGACATGACGTTCTTCGACGACAGGCCACCGCCGTGCAGCCAGCCCTTGTAGAACTTGGCGATGGCGATCAGGTCGGGGATGTAGACCTGCTCGGTGAACTCGATGCTGCGGTCGATGATGCTCTTGACCAGATTGAGCCGTTCCATGTTCACGGCGCCGACCGCCCCCGCGCCTTCCATGTTGATGGCGCAGGGCACGCCGCCGACCAGCCAGTTCGGGTGCGGATTCTTGCCGCCGAAAATGGTGTGCACCTTGACGATTTCCTTCTGGAAATCGAGCGCTTCGAGGTAGTGGGCCACCGCCATCAGGTTGGCTTCCGGCGGCAGCTTGTAGGCCGGGTTGCCCCAGTAGCCGTTCATGAAGGGGCCGAGCTGGCCGGATTCGACGAACTTCTTCAGGCGGTTCTGGATGTCGCGGAAATAGCCCGGCGAGGACAGCGGCCAACTGGAAATGCTCTGGGCCAGCGCCGAGGTGGCTTTCGGATCGGCCTTCAGCGCCGAAACCACGTCGACCCAATCGAGCGCGTGCAGGTGGTAGAAGTGCACCAGGTGGTCATGCACCTGCAGGTTCAACTGCATGATGTTGCGGATGCTGTTGGCGTTTTCCGGGATCTGGATTTTCAGCGCGTCCTCGACGGCGCGCACCGAAGTCAGCGCGTGGGTGCCGGTACAGACGCCGCAGATGCGCTCGGTGAAGGCCCAGGCGTCACGCGGATCGCGGCCCTTGAGGATGACTTCGAGGCCGCGCCACATGGTGCCGGTGGAGACCGCGTTGCGGATGACGTTCTTGTCGTCGAGATTGACTTCCACCCGCAGGTGGCCCTCGATGCGGCAGACCGGGTCGACGACGACGCGCTTGCCGGAGTTGTCGAGCTTGAATCCCTGAGTTTCGTAGGCAGCCATTATTGGTTTTCCCCCTCTTTTTCCGGTTGACCGTGGGAATTGGAATTGCGCGCCCGGGCCAGTGCCGAGACGGCGGCATGGGCGGCAATCGCGGCACCAACGGTGCCGGCGGCAGCCTTGCCGATGGTGTCGGCATTGGCTTCGACGCCGAACTGCTTGATGTCGGTGACGCGGTCGTAGAAGCTGCCCTTGTCCCAGAAACCTTCCTCGGAACAGCCGATACAGCCGTGGCCGGACTGCACCGGCCAGCTGACGCCGCCATTCCAGCGCATCGACGAGCAGGCGTTGTAGGTGGTCGGCCCCTTGCAGCCCATCTTGTACAGGCAGTGACCCTTGCGCGAACCCTCGTCGTCCCAGGCTTCGGCAAACTGGCCGGCGTCGAAATGGCCGCGGCGGTAGCACTTGTCGTGGATGCGCTGGCCGTAGAACATTTTCGGGCGGCCTTGACGGTCAAGTTCGGGAATCCGGTCGAAAGTCAGCATGTAGGTGACGACACCGGTCATCACCTCGGCAATCGGCGGGCAGCCCGGCACGTTGATGATCGGCTTGCCGGAAATGACTTTGTGCACTGGCGTGGCGCGGGTCGGATTCGGCTTGGCCGCCTGGACGCAGCCGTAGGAAGCGCAGGCGCCCCAGCTGATGATCGCCTTGGCGTCGGCACAGGTTTCCTTCAGGACTTCGACGAAGGGCCGGCCGCCGTGGATGCAGAACATCCCGTCTTCATTGAGCGGCGGATTGCCTTCGACGGCGACGATGTAGTTGCCCTTGTACTTCTTCTTGACCTCTTCGATGATCGCCTCGGCCTGGTGGCCGGCGGCGGCCATCAGCGTGTCGTCGTAGTCGAGGGAAAGCATCGAGAGCACGACGTCCTTGGTCAGCGGGTGCGCCGAGCGGATGAAGGATTCGGAGCAGCAGGTGCATTCCAGGCCGTGCAGCCAGATCACCGGCGTGCGGGCCTTGGTTTCCAGCGCATGGGCGATGCGCGGCGCGGCGGCGCTGCCCAGGCCGAGCGAGGTCGCCGTCAGGCTGCAGAATTTGAGAAAGCTGCGCCGGGTGATGCCCTGGCGGCGCAGCACTTCGTAAAAGGTCTCTGTCACTGGTTTGTCCCCCGTTGGTTTTGTTGCCACGTAGGGGAACTGCTACGCAAAGCATGTGCCATACACAGCCATTGATCGAATTATCGATTGGAATCAAGCGCCTTGACGGCGCCCCCGGGCGACGGCAGGACACAGGAAGGAAGCACACATGGTCACAACAAGTCCACGATGGAAAGCATGTTTCCACACCCTGCCCCGCTGCTCGCTTGACCGCCGTCAATCGGCAGAAACATGGATTCGTTCTAGAATTCGGCGATGAAACGAAAACGCGCAGCCCGAGTCGCCGAACTGATTTCCAGCCAAAGCGAACGCGTCGAACCCGGCCTCAGCCTGCGCGACGTCGCTTCGCGCATGCTCGCCGCCAGGGTTTCGTCGGTCATTGTCGTCGAGCCGGGCGCCATTCTCGGCATCATCACCGAGCGCGACATCGTGCGCGCCATGCGCCAGCATCGATCTCCGGACCAGACAGCCCGCGACATCATGAGCAGCCCGGTGCATAGCGTGCCGGCCGCCACGCCCTTTCAGCAGGCCTACCGCCAGGCCGTCAGTTTCGGCATCCGGCGCATCGTGGTCACTGACGAGGCCGGCCAGCCGCTGGGAATCGTCAGCGAATCGGATTTCCGCCGGCATCTCGGCGCCGATTTTTTCCTTCAGCTCAACAGCACCGACACGCTGATGGAACGCACCTTTCCACGACTGCCGGCGACCGCCAGCCTGGACGATGCCCTGGCGGCGATGGAGGCCGTCGGCGCCAGCTGCATTTTCGTCATCGATGGCCGGCGACCGCTCGGCATCGTCACCGAACACGACATCGTCCGCTTCTTTCTCGACGACCCACGTGGCCCGATCCTGGGCCAGGTCATGTCCCAGCCGGCCGTCAGCATCCGCTTCGACCGCCCGCTGGCCGAAGCTGCGCAACTCATGGTCGATCACGACATCCGCCATCTGGCGGTGGTCGATGCGGCGGGCGATCTCGTCGGCCTGCTCACCGAACATACGCTGATCAGCCCGCTCAGCCTCGGGCTGGACAATGCGCTCGGCGAGCAGCAATCGATGCTGCGTTCGCGCGAGCGGATTCAGGAAGAAACGATCCGCAACGAACGCTACCAGCGCGCCCTGCTCGACAATTTCCCCTTCCTGGTCTGGCTCAAGGACACCGAATCGCGCTTTCTGACCGCCAACCGGACCTTTGCCGAAAGCGTGGGCCTGCCCAACGCCAGCGCCATCGTCGGCAAGAGCGATCTTGATTTCTGGCCTGCCGACATGGCCGGGCATTTCCGGGCCGACGACGCCGAAGTCATGGCCTCGCGACAAAACAAGGTGGTCGTCGAACCGATCGCCATCAATGGCCAGACTGTCTGGCACGAAACCTACAAGGCACCGGTCATCGGCGATGACGGCAGCCTGCTTGGCACCGTCGGCTTCGCCCGCGACATATCGGCGCGCCTGCGTGCCGAAAACGCCGAACGCCTGCGCAACGCGGCGCTGGCCGCAATGATCGGCGGCGATTCCTTATTCACCGCACTCGATTTGCTGGTCAGGTCGATCGAAGCCGAGATGCCGGACTGGCGCTGCGCGATCATGCTCAGCGACGAAAGCGGAGAGCGCCTGACGCTGGGCGCCGCCCCCAGCCTGCCGCCCGGGTATGCCGCCGCGATCGATGGCATGCCCATCGGCGCCGGCATCGGTTCCTGCGGCGCGGCGGCGGCAACCCGGCAACGCGTCGTCATCGAAAACGTCTTTGACCATCCTTCCTGTGCAGCTCCCCACGAACTGCCCCGCCTGGGCGAATTCGCCGCCTGCTGGTCGGACCCCATCATCGGACGCGATGGCCTGTTGCTCGGCACCTTCACGGCCTATCACCGCACCCCGGCCCGCCCGCAAGAGCATGACGTCGGATTCCTCACCCAGGCCTGTCAGCTCGCCGCGCTGCTCATCGACCACCAGCACCGCGCGCAGGAACTGGGCAAAAGCCTGGAAACCTTCCATGGCATTTTCAACAGTGTCAGCGAAGCGCTGTTCATTCAGGCCGAGGATGGCAGCTTTCTCGACGTCAACACCGGTGCCGAGCAGATTTCCGGGGCGCCCCGCGAGCAGTTGATCGGACTCAGCCACGCCGCCTTCATCCAGCCCGGGCTGACCGATGCGGCCAGCGTCGATCGTTTCATCGCCGCCGCCCTGGCCGGCACGCCGCAGACTTTCGAAGTCCTCGCCAAAAACTGCGCCGGGCGCGTTTTTCCGGTCGAAATCCGCCTGCATGCCTCCCGATACTTCGGCCGTCCGGCCGTCATCGCCTCGGCCATCGACATTTCGGAACGCAGGAACACCGAAATACGCCTTGGCATCGAGCACGACATCGCCCAGGCGCTGGCCGCCGGGCAGCAACGCGAAGCCGTGCTGCAAGTGTTGCTCGAAGCCACCCTGCGCTTTCCCGACATCGACGCCGGCTGCCTGCACTGGCGGGAAGCCGATGGCAGTTACCGCCTGCTCGCCCACGCCGGCGTTTCCGACGAGTTCGCCGAGCACCAGGCCCGGCTCGCGGCCGACAGCCCCTTCGCCGACTTGGCGCAGGCCGGCGGAACCGTCTGCAATTGCCTGGAACCGAGCGATCAATGCACCGGCCCGGGCATCCTCGACAGCGCCGCCGTCGCCAGCGAAGGGCTGAACTGCCTGGCAACCCTGCCCATCATGCTGGCCGGCCAGCCGGCCGCCGGCATCACGCTGGGCAGTCGGCAGCAAACCGGCATATCGGCCACGACCCTGCGCTCGCTTGACTTGCTTGGCAGCCATTTCAGCCAGACCTTGCTGCAACTCGCCGCCCAGGAAGAGGCGCGGCGCCTGCAACAGAACCTCAGCGGCCTGTTCGACGCACTGACCGATTTCATTTTCATCCTCGACGAAAGCGGTCGCATCCTGCATTACAACCGGGCCGTCGCCGACGGTCTCGGCTACGGCCCCGACAAGCTGCTCGGCCAGCCGATTGCTACGGTCAACCCGGAAAATCTGCAAAAAATCGCCAACGACAGCATGATCGACGTCATCGCCGGTCGCCGCATCAGTTGCCCCTTGCCCATCCTGCACGCCAGCGGCGCCCAGGTCATGATCGACATGCGCATCACGCATGGTTATTGGAACGGCCTCCCGGCCCTCATCGTCACCTCGCAGGACATCACCGAACGCCTCGCCGCCGAAGAGCGCCAGCAACTGGCCGCCAGCGTCTTCGACAACGCGCACGAGGGGATCATGATCACCGACGCCAAAGGGCGCATCGTCGAGGTCAATTCGACCTTCAGCGAACTGACCGGCTACCCGCGCGACGAAGCCATCGGCCAGACCCCCGACCTGCTCAAATCGGGACATCACGACCCGGCCTTTTACACTCAAATGTGGCAAAAAATCGGCGAGGAGGGCTATTGGCGCGGCGAAATATGGAACCGCAAGAAATCCGGTGAAATCTTCGTCGAACTGCTCACCATCTCGACCGTCCGCAACCGGAACGGCGAGATCGCCAACTTCGTCGCCATTTTTTCCGACATCACGGTCATCAAGCAGCACCAGCAGCGTCTCGAGCACCTCGCCCATTACGACGCGCTGACCCAGTTGCCCAACCGCATGCTGCTCGGCGACCGCCTTCAACTGGCCATGGCACAGACCGAGCGCAGCGGCAAGATGCTGGCCATCTGCTACCTCGACCTCGACAATTTCAAACCGATCAACGACCAGTTCGGCCACTCGGCCGGCGATTTCCTGCTCATCGAGGTCGCCCAGCGACTGAAGACCTGTGTCCGCGCCGGCGACACGGTGTCACGCCTGGGCGGCGACGAGTTCGTCCTGCTCGTTTCCAATCTCGCCGACCTGCACGAATGCGACTATGCGGTGAGCCGCATCATCAGCGCCCTGACCCAGCCTTTCCGCATTTCCGAGCACAACATCACGATTTCGGCGAGCATCGGCGTCACCCTCTACCCGCACGACGGCTCCGATGCCGACACCTTGCTGCGCCACGCCGACCAGGCGATGTATGCCGCCAAGCAGGGCGGACGCAATCGCCATCACCTGTTCGATCCGGAAAACGACCGACGCACCCGTGTTCGTCGCGAGGAACTCCTGCGCATCCGGGAAGGTCTGGCCCACGGCGAATTCGAACTCTATTTCCAGCCCAAGGTGAACATGCGCAAGGGCAGCGTCATCGGCGCCGAAGCGCTGATCCGCTGGCAACACCCGGATGAAGGCCTGCTCCTGCCCGGGCGCTTCCTGCCCATCATCGAGGACAGCGACCTGGATGTCGAACTGGGCGACTGGGTCATCCAGGAAGCGCTGCGCCAGATGGAGGATTGGCACGCCCAGGGCATCGACCTGCCGGTCAGCATCAACATTTCCGGCAAGCACCTGCAACACGAAGGCTTTTCCCGGCGCCTGGCCGAACTGCTCGCCGCCCACCCGAACCTGGCCCCCGGCCTGATCGAACTCGAAGTCCTCGAAACCGCCGCGCTTGAAGACATGGCCAACGTCGCCGAACTGTTCGGCGAATGCCGGCGTCTCGGCGTCAGTTTCGCCCTCGACGATTTCGGCACCGGCTATTCGTCGCTGACCTATTTCCGCCAGTTGCCGGCCAACGTGCTCAAGATCGACCAGTCCTTCATCCGCAACATGCTCGACGATGCCGACGACCTGGCCATCGTCGAAGGCGTCATCGGGCTGACCCAGGCTTTCCGCCGGCAGGTGATCGCCGAAGGGGTGGAAACCGTCGAGCACGGCCTCGTCCTCCTGCTCCTCGGCTGCGACATGGCACAGGGCTTCGGCATTGCCCACCCGATGCCGGCAGCGCTCCTGCCGGAATGGATCCGGCAATTCACGCCGGATGAACTGTGGGGTCTGGCCACGGCTTTCAAGTGGTCGCGCGAGGATTTGCCCATGCTGATCGCCGATGTCGACCACAGCCGCTGGAGAAAATCCCTGTATGCCTACCTCGACGACACGACCGGGGTCATCCGTCCGCCCGAACTCGACCACCATCAATGCCGTTTCGGCCGCTGGTACTACAGCCAGGACGGTCAGCGCTATGCCGGAGTCGACGCGTTCCGAATGATTGAAAACCTGCACAAGAAGCTGCACGACATCGGCAGCCAATTGCGTCGCTGCCACGACAGCGGGGACAGCGACGCTATCGAGGCATTGAAACTGGAATTCGAGCAGCAGAACGCCACCTTGACCGAGTGCATCCAGCACATCCAGGCCGAGGTGCTGATGAACACTCAGACCAGCAAGCGATAGGCCGGCGAGCAGAGTCCGCGCACCGCGTCGAGCAACGCCTCGATCGCCTTCGGGCGCACGAATCCGGGCCGCCAGGCCAGCGCCACCCGACGCGCCGGGGCAGGTTCCTTGAAAGGGATGATGCTGATCATGTCGTTGCTGTAAGGATGCCCCAGCGCACTGTCCGGCAACACCGAAACGCCGAGTCCGGAGGCCACCATGCAACGGATGGTACCGATCGAATGGCCGAGCCGGACATCGGTTTCCGGGCTGCTGACCTGGGGACAGGCACCCAGCACCTGATCACGAAAGCAGTTGCCGGCTTTCAGCAAGAGCACTTCGTCGCCGGCCACGTCCTCGGGCGCGATCCACTCCCTGCTTTCCCACGGATGACCGCGCGGTACGACGACCTTGAAGGATTCGTCGTAGATAGCCCGGGTCAGCACACCGGGGACATCGAAGGGGAGGGCGATGATGACGACGTCGACCTCGTTGTCGTGCAGCATGTCGGCCAGGGTTGCCGTCATGTTCTCCTCGATGGCGAGCGGCATGGCCGGCGCCACCACTTTCAGGGAATGAATGAGTTGCGGCAGCAGATAGGGGCCGATGGTGTGAATGACACCGAGCCGCAATGGCCCCTCCAACTGGTCCCGGCCAAGCATGGCCACCTGCCGGACTTTCTCGGCTTCGCCGAGCGCCCGCTTGGCCTGCTCGACCACCTTGACGCCAACCGCACTCGGACTGACAAAGCCCTTGCCGCGCTCGAACAACTGCACGCCAAACTCATCTTCCAGGCGAGCGATCGCCACACTCAACGTCGGCTGGCTGACCGAACAGTGCTCCGCCGCCCGGCTGAAATTACCTTCCTGAGCCAAAGCGACGATATAGCGCAATTCGGTCAAGGTCATTGTTGCTCTCCATTTAATACACGCGGGCCAAAGCCCCTTTCAGCTATAGGGACTAACTATAGCCACTATAACCAAAACCCATAAAAATCATTGACTTGCATCAATACTAGCATAAGCCCCAAGGGCAAAATCGGTCATCGATTTTTTTACCTAGGGAGATAAACGATGAAACGCACCACCCTGTCGCTCGCCATTGCACTGCTTTCGGGAACCATCATCGGCCAGTCCGTCATGGCTGCCAGCAACGAACCGATCCAGCCGATCGCACCGGCCAAGATCAGCAATCCGGCCCTCGTCGAACTCGGCAAGAAGCTCTATTTCGATCCACGCCTCTCCAAGTCCGGTTTCATTTCCTGCAACTCCTGCCACAACCTGTCGATGGGCGGCACCGACAACATCAAGACCTCGATCGGCCACAACTGGAATGAGGGTCCGATCAATGCGCCGACCGTGCTGAATTCGAGCCTCAACGTCGCCCAGTTCTGGGATGGCCGCGCCGCCGACCTCAAGGCCCAGGCCGGTGGTCCGATCGCCAATCCGGGGGAAATGGGGTTCACCCACACGCTGGCCGTCAACATGCTGCAAACCATCCCCGGCTATGTTGCCGAATTCAAGAAAGCCTTCGGCACGGAAACCGTCACCATCGACGAAGTCACCAAGGCCATCGCCGCCTTCGAGGAAACGCTGGTCACCCCGAATTCGCGCTTCGACAAATATCTGAAGGGCAACAAGAAGGCGATCACCAAGGACGAACTGGCCGGCTACCAGCTATTCAAGGACACCGGCTGCGTCGCCTGCCACAACGGCCCGGCCGTCGGCGGCAATTCCTTCCAGAAGATGGGTCTGGTCGAAGCCTACAAGGCATCCAGCCCGGCTGAAGGGCGCTCCGCCGTGACCGGCAAGGATGCCGACCGTTTCAACTTCAAGGTGCCGACCCTGCGCAACGTCGAAATGACCTATCCGTACTTCCACGATGGCGCCGCCAACACGCTGCCGGAAGCGGTCGACACCATGGCCCGTATCCAGCTCGGCAAGAAATTTACGGCCGACGAAAACGCCAAGGTCGTCGCCTTCCTGAAGACCCTGACCGGTGAGCAGCCAAGCTTCAAGCTGCCTATCCTGCCGCCATCGTCGGATGCCACGCCGCGCCCGACCCCGTTTGAAAAGAAATAGCAAGCGATCGACGGAATCGACGGGGGCCGCAGCCCCCGTTTTTCTTGTTGGCGTTTATTTGATTCCCGTTAATCTGCCGTTAAACTTGCGGGTTCATAATTTGCCGCTGATTTATTTCGGTTTTTTCCTCTGATGCTTGAAGCTGACAATCTGGAATGCGTGCGCGGCGAGCGCCGCCTGTTCGCAGGCCTCGGCTTCAAGCTCGAAGCCGGAGAACTGCTTTACCTGCAGGGCAAGAACGGCTCCGGCAAGACCAGTCTGCTGCGCATGCTGATCGGCCTGTTGCCGCCGGAAGCCGGCGAAATCCGCTGGAAGGGCGAATCCATCAAGTCCGACGAATTCCGTGCCGACCTTTGCTATCTCGGCCATCTGAACGCCATCAAGGAAGAACTGACCCCGCTGGAAAATCTGCTCGCGTCGGCCCATCTGGCCGACGAAGCCTTGTCCGAAGATGACGCGCTGGATGCGCTCGAGCAGGTCGGCCTGGCCGGGCGCGAAGATCTGGCCTGCAAATACCTCTCGCAGGGCCAGAAGCGCCGGGTCGCACTGGCTCGCCTGGTCAAGGAAAAGCGGCCGCTGTGGATACTCGATGAACCTTTCGTCGCCCTCGATATTGCTGCGGTCGACTGGCTGGCCGGCATCATTTCCGGCCACCTGCAACGCGGCGGCCTGGCCGTCATGACAACGCACCAGCTGGTCGATATTCCGGCCGGTACCGTGCGCGAACTGCGGCTTTCCTGATGTTCCGGATCATTGCTGCGGTCATCGGCCGCGACCTCAAGCTGGCCATGCGCCGCCAGGCCGACATCGTCTCGGCACTGTTCTTCTTCATCATCGTCGTCAGCCTCTTCCCGCTCGGGATCGGCCCGGAGCCAGAACTTTTACGCAAGCTGGCGCCCGGCGTCTTGTGGGTCGCCGCCTTGCTCGCCACCATGCTGTCGCTCCCCCGGATGTTCGCCGACGATCATCGCGACGGCACGCTCGAACAACTCGCCCTGGCGCCACACCCGCTCGGCTTGGTCGTTACCGGAAAAGTGATCGCTCACTGGCTGGTCTCCGGGCTACCGCTGGCCCTGATCGCCCCGGTCCTCGGCATTCAGTTCGACCTGTCCACCGATGCCTTGCTGATGCTGACCGGCGCCATCCTGATCGGCACCCCGGCCCTATCCGGGATCGGTGCCATCGGCGCCGCGCTGACCCTGGGGCTGCGTGGCGGCGGCGTGCTGCTTTCGCTGCTCGTGCTGCCGCTCTACATCCCGGTGCTAATATTCGGCGCTGGCGCAGTGGATGCGACGGTGGCCGGGCTCGGGGGAGAAGGTCACCTGTCACTGCTCGCCGCACTTACCTTTGCCTCACTTGGCTTTGCCCCCTGGGCATCGGCCGCTGCCTTGAAGATCGCCCTCGAATGAAAGATCGCTTCAATCTCTACCGCTTCGCCTCGCCGGCCACGTTTTATCCGTTCGCCGGCGCGCTGATTCCCTATTTCGTCGCAGTTTCGATCCTCTTCGGCCTCGCCGGCCTGTGGCTCGGCATGCTCGTCGCACCGACCGACTTCCAGCAGGGCGAGGGCTACCGGATCATCTTCATCCACGTCCCGGCTTCCTGGATGTCGATGTTCATCTATCTGGTCATGGCCGGCTGGGCGGCCATCGGCCTGGCCTTCAACACCCGGCTGTCGGGCATGATGGCGCAGGCCCTGGCGCCGACCGGCGCACTCATGGCCTTCCTCTCGCTACTGACCGGCGCCCTCTGGGGCAAGCCGATGTGGGGTGCCTGGTGGGTGTGGGATGCCCGGCTGACATCCGAACTCATCCTGCTTTTCCTGTACATCGGCTACATGGCGCTGACCGCTGCGATCGACGATGCACGCCGGGCCGACAAGGCCGGCGGTCTGTTGCTGCTGGTTGGCGTGGTCAACATCCCGATCATCTATTTCTCGGTCAAATGGTGGAACACCCTGCACCAGGGTTCCAGCGTCAATCTCGCCAAGTCGTCGATGGCCACCACCATGCTCTGGGGCATGCTGCTCATGGCCATGTGCTTCTGGATGTACTCGATTGCCATCGCGCTGATGCGCGTGCGGACCATCATGCTCGAACGCGAGCGGCACACCGACTGGGTCAAGGCGGAATTACTGGGCAAGGCAGGAGACGAAAAATGATCCACTGGCACAGTTTTTCCGACTTCATCGCCATGGGCGGCTATGGCTTTTACGTCTGGGGCTCGTTCGGCGCCACGGTTTTAATCATGGCAATTGAACCGATCGTCGTCGCCCGCAATCGAAAGACCACCATCGCTCGCCTCAAGCGCCAGTTGCGCGCCGAAACAAGGAACACCGCAGAATGAAATCCCGTCACAAGAAACTCGCCCTGATCGGCGGCGCGCTGGCCATCATCGGCATCATCGCGGCGCTGGTTCTGAACGCCCTGAACAGCAACATCGCGCTCTACATCACACCGACCGAAGTGGCCGCCGGCAAGGCGCCGAAAGACAAGCTGTTCCGCATTGGTGGGCTGGTCAAGGATGGCAGCATCTTGCGCCAGGCTGATGGCGTAACCATCAGCTTCGCGATCACCGACACCGAAAAGGAAATCCCGGTGCATTACAAGGGCATCCTCCCCGACCTTTTCAAGGAAGGCAAAGGCGCCGTCGCCCAGGGCAAACTGACCGCCGAAGGCACCTTCATGGCCACCGAAGTGCTGGCCAAGCACGACGAAAACTACATGCCGCCGGAAGCCGCCAAGGCGGTCGATGATGCCCAGGCCCGCGCCGCCGCCAAGCATGTTTCCCCCTCCTCCGCCGGCGACAGCCCGAAAGCGAGCTACTGAGCATGGCAACTGATCTCGGTGCGCTTTCGCCGGTATTGATCCGCAATATCTGGCCAAACGAAGCTCACGATTTCACCCCGTGGTTGGCCGACAATTTGGCACAGCTAGCTGAGACGCTGAACCTGGAGGGTCTTGAACTTATCGAGAGAGAAGCAGCTGTGGGTTCGTTCAGTCTCGACTTGCTGGCAAAGGAACCCGGTACAGGGAAACTGGTTGTGATCGAGAACCAGTTTGGCAATACTGACCACGACCACCTCGGAAAATTATTGACCTATGCGGCTGGGACCGAAGCCAATCTGGTGATCTGGATCACGGAAACGCTGCGGGACGAGCATAGAGAAGCATTGGAATGGCTGAATCGTCATACCGACGAAGAAACCCAATTTTTTGCTGTCTCAGTCGAGGCAATCCGCATCGACAATTCCCGACCTGCCATTCGCTTCGTCACCCAGGTTCAACCCAACGAATGGCAACGACAAACCCGGAATATCGGACATCGCGCAGGCATTTCCGAGCGAGGAGAACGATACAGGGCGTTTTTCCAGAAGCTGGTGGACGAACTCAGGGACAAACATCGTTTCACCAAAGCGCGCCTGGCTCAACCGCAAAGCTGGTACACATTCTCCTCGGGCATCGGCGACTTACGTTACGAAGCTAGCTTTGCCCAGCAGGGAAAAATAAAAGCAGCCCTATATATCGGCAGCAACGATAGCGCTTGGAACAAAGCAGTATTCGACAAAATGAGCGAAGACTCGAAAGCAATTGAGGCTGAATTTGGCGCGCCATTGGATTGGGAACGTCTGGATCATCGGGTCGCGAGCCGAATCGCCTACTGTCGCCCCGGAACTCTCGACGCTACCGAGGTAGAACTGGTTGAGCTGCAGACCTGGTTTGTAACTTCGTTGCTCAAATTAAAGTCCATTTTTGACAAGCGCTTGTCGCAAGTCATCAATCAAATCGAGAACTCCAACTCATGATTCCCGAACTCGGTCATTTCGCCCTGATCCTCGCCGCGCTGGTCGCCTTGATCCTCGGCACCCTGCCGCTGATCGGCGCTCACCAGAACCGCATGGCCTGGGTTGCCGTCGCCCGTCCGGCCGCCTCTGCCATGGCGCTGCTCGTCACTTTCTCCTTCGCCTGCCTGACGCAGGCTTTCGTGACCAGCGATTTCTCCGTGGTCTACGTGGCCCAGCACTCCAACTCGCTGCTGCCGCTGCAATATCGCGTCGCCGCCGTGTGGGGCGGCCATGAAGGTTCACTGTTGCTGTGGATGCTGATGCTGACGTGGTGGGCCTTTGGCGTCGCCATGCTATCGAAGCAGTTGCCGGAAACGATGGTGGCCCGCGTCCTCGGCACCCTTGGCCTCGTCGCCTTCGGATTCCTGCTCTTCATCCTGATCACCTCCAGCCCGTTCGAGCGCCTGTTGCCGGGGGCGGCCGAAGGGCGCGACCTCAATCCGCTGCTCCAGGACTTCGGGCTGGTCATTCACCCGCCGCTGCTCTACATGGGTTACGTCGGCTTCTCGGTGGCTTTCGCCTTCGCCATTGCAGCCCTGCTTTCCGGCCAGTTGGACGCCGCCTGGGCGCGCTGGTCGCGGCCATGGACGATGGCCGCCTGGTGCTTCCTGACCCTGGGCATCGCCATGGGTTCGTGGTGGGCCTATTACGAACTGGGCTGGGGCGGCTGGTGGTTCTGGGATCCGGTCGAAAACGCCTCGTTCATGCCCTGGCTGGTCGGCACGGCGCTGATCCACTCGCTGGCCGTCACCGAAAAGCGCGGCAGCTTCAAGAACTGGACGGTGCTGCTGGCTATTTCGGCTTTCTCGCTGTCGCTGCTCGGCACCTTCCTCGTGCGTTCCGGTGTGCTGACCTCGGTCCATGCCTTCGCCACGGATCCGCGACGTGGCATCTTCATCCTGATCTTCCTGGTCGCCGTCATCGGCACCTCGCTCGCGCTGTTCGCCTGGCGCGCGCCGAAGGTCGGGCTGGGTGGCCGCTTCGGGCTGGTCTCGCGCGAATCCTTCCTGCTCACCAATAACGTCCTGCTCGTCGTCGCCTGCGCCACCGTGCTGCTCGGCACGCTCTACCCGCTGCTCATCGACGCGCTGGGTGTCGGCAAGATTTCGGTCGGGCCGCCGTACTTCAATGCCGTCTTCGTGCCGGTCATGGCGCCGGTGCTGTTCCTCATGGGGGTCGCGCCTTTCGCCCGCTGGAAGGATGCCTCGCTGCCGGAAATCACCCGCGCCGTGCGCTGGGCGATGCTCGCCGCCGTGGTCGTCGCCATCGCCTTGCCGCTGATTTATGGCCAGTGGAGCGCCTTGACCGCCCTGGGCATCCTGCTCGCCGCCTGGGTGACCTTCACGACGCTGATCACCTTCATCGAGCGTGTCCGGGCTACGCGCGCCGGCCAGTCCTTCCTGAGCGCCGCGCTCAAGCAGCCGCGCAGCTTCGTCGGCATGTGCGTCGCCCACGTCGGCATCGCCGTTTTTGTCGTGGGCGTGACCATGGTCAGCAGCTTCCAGGATGAAAAGGACGTCAAGATGGCGCCCGGCGAAACCGTCGATGTCGCCGGCTACAGCTTCAAGTTCAATGGCGTCAAGGAAGTTCAGGGGCCGAATTACATCGCGGCGCAGGGCGACTTCGATCTCACGGTCGACGGGAAATTTCGCCTGAAAATGAAGCCTGAAAAGCGCAACTACGCCTCGTCCGGCATGCCGATGACCGAAGCCGCCATCGACGCCGGCTTCCTGCGCGACGTCTATGTCTCGCTCGGCGAACCGATCGACCGCGAGCGACCGGAAGCGGAATGGGCCGTGCGCGTCTATTACAAACCCTTCGTCGACTGGATCTGGGGCGGTTGCGTGCTGATGGCGCTGGGCGGCCTTCTGGCCATGCTCGATCGCCGTTATCGCGCCAAGTCCCGCATTTCCGCGACTGTCACCACCCCGGCTGGAAGCCAACACGCATGAACCGTTATTTCTGGATCCTCGGCGCCTTCGCCGCGCTTGTCGCCCTGCTCGCCGTCGGCCTCGGACTGAATCCGCGCGAGGTCCCGTCACCCCTGGTCGGCAAGCCGGCGCCGGCCTTCAACCTGAGCGTCCTGGCCACGCCGGACAAGACCCTTGGCCCCAAGGACATGCAAGGCAAGGTCTGGCTGCTCAACGTCTGGTCTTCGTGGTGCGTCTCCTGTCGCGCCGAGCATCCGGTACTCGTCGAATTTTCGAAGAACGTCGACGTGCCGCTGGTCGGCCTCAACTACAAGGAAGTGCGCGGCGACGGCAATTTCGACATGAGCAAGATGCCGGCCGATGAGGAGAAGAAACTCGCCTTCCAGCGCGCCGGGCAGTGGCTGGCCCAGCACGGCAACCCGTACACGCTGACCGTCATGGACATCGACGGCCGCGTCGGTATCGACTACGGCGTCTATGGCGTGCCGGAAACCTACGTCATCGACAAGGCCGGCCTCATCCGCATGAAGCACACCGGGCCGATTTCGCCGGATGTGCTGGCCCAGAAGATCATGCCGCTGCTGGCCGAGCTGAACAAATGAAGCGCCGCCTGCGGATTGCCCTTTTCATTTTTGCCTCTTTTTTCGCGTCGACCGTAGCATTCGCCGATGCCGCCACCGAAGCCGCGACGGCCGCCGATCCGGTCGCCGAAAAGCGTCTGCAGAAGCTTTCCGAGGAACTGCGCTGCCTGGTCTGCCAGAACCAGACCATCGCCGACTCCAACGCCGAACTGGCGCAGGACCTGCGCCGCGAAGTCCGGACCATGATCAAGGACGGCAAGACCGACCAGGAAATCGTCGATTTCATGGTCGTCCGCTACGGCGATTTCGTCCTTTATCGCCCGCCGCTCAAGGCCATCACGCTGCTCCTCTGGGGCGGCCCGGTCGCCCTCATGCTGCTCGGCCTCTTCATCCTGCTGCGCTACCTGCGCCGGCGCGCCACCCGCATCAATGCCGAAGATCAGCCGCTGTCGGCTGACGAGACCAGCCGCGCCGACGCGCTGCTCAAGGAAATCGAACCGAAATGAACCTGTTTGCCGTTTTTGCCGTCCTCCTGATCGTTGTCGTTGCCGCTTTCATCCTGCCCCCGCTCTGGCTCGGCCTGCGCGCCCCGAAAAGCCAGGCTGACCGCAAGGAAGCCAACGTCGCCATCTTCCGCGACCAGCTGGCCGAACTGGTCCGTGAAAAATCCGAAGGCTCGCTGGCCGAGGCCGATTTCGAACAAGCCAGACAGGAACTGCAGCGCCGCCTGCTCGAAGAAGTCGAGCCGGCCGACGCCGCGCTCGCCGCCCAGGCCACGCACGGCCCGAGCCGCAAGACAGCCATCGCCATCCTCGTCCTGCTGCCCGTCTTCGGTCTGCTCGGTTACGGCATCCTCGGCAATCCGACGGCGCTCGACCCGGCACAAACCGCCGCGCCGCAGGAAATGACCCCGGAAAAGATCAACCAGATGGTCGCCAGCCTGGCCGAAAAACTCAAAGCCGACCCCGACAACATTCCGGGCTGGCTCATGCTCGCCCGCTCGTATAAATCGATGGGCCGCTACGCCGAAGCCGTCGACGCCTACAGCCATGCCGAGAAGAGCATTGGCGAAGATCCCGACCAGCTTGCCAGCTACGCCGAAACGATTGCCATGGCCAACGGCAAGGGCATCACCGGCAAGGCCGTCGAGCTCATCGAGCAGGCCCTGAAGATCAATCCCAATCACGGCCACAGCCTCTTCCTGGCCGGCGCCGCGGCCATGGAGGCCGGTCAGAACAAAAAGGGCATCGCCTACTGGGAAGCCTTGCTGCCGCAGGTCGAGCCAGGCTCGGAAATCGACCAGATGCTGCAAAGCGGCCTGGCCAAAATGCGCGCGGCCAAGTAGCCGGAAAATCATGGTCGACCTGTCCCGGCGCGCTTTCTTCCGCGGTCGACCTCGCCCCAAGGCCGAAATTCGCCCTCCCTGGGCGCTCCCCGAGGCCGCTTTCATCGACTGTTGCACGCGCTGCAACGATTGCCTGAAAGCCTGCCCGACAAACATTCTGGTCAGCGGCGACGGCGGTTACCCGACTGTCGACTTCAGCGCCGGCGAATGCACCTTTTGCGCCGACTGTGTCGCCAGCTGCCAGCCCAAAGCGCTACTCCGCAGCGACCCGGAGCAAGCCGCCTGGACCTACCGGGCCGCCATCGGCGAAAGCTGCCTGCCGTACCACGGCGTCGAATGCCGCGTCTGCGGGGATTTCTGCGATGCCCGCGCCATCCGTTTTGCGCCACGACGGGGCGGCAACCCGCTACCCGAAATCGACCCGGAGACATGCACCGGTTGCGGCGCCTGCGTCGCGACCTGCCCGGTCGCCGCGATCAGTATCCGTTAGGAATTTTGCCCGGACGCCGGCGGCACCAGCGGTGGCGGCGAAAAGCCAAGGGCGATCATCTCGGCCTCGAGCTTGATGCGCAGGATGAGCAATCCATGCAGCGATTCCCGCGCCTTGTCGTCGGCCCAGCCGGCGTGGTGATTGCGCAAGCAGGCATCGACCTCGTGGCGATTCGCCAGATTGACGCCACAAACCGCCGCATACCGGTGAATCTCGTTGTCCATATCGCGCAATTCGCGATCATAATGTTCAAATCCGCTCATCACTTCAGCTTACTCCGGAAGGAGCGACCATGCACTGGTTAACACTACCCGAACCGCGCAAGAACATTGCCCTCGCCTTCCACGACCAGGCCTCGGCCAAGGCCTGGCTGGCCGGCCAGCCGCAAGCCCAGCCGATGCACATGCTGGCGGCCATCAGTCTGCAGATCGAAGGCATCGAAGCCTCTCCGCTGCCGCCGCCCGTCGCCATCGAGCTGCTCGACCTGATGCGGACGGCAGCCGTGCCCGGCCAGGAGATCATCGAGCCGCAATACACGCGCAAAGCACTCCCCATGCTCGACGACGACCAGCGCGCCTTCGAGGTGGCCCAGCGCCTCTGGCTGCGTCTCGGAACAGCCTACCTGCGCCTGGCGCCGCATTTTTCCCCGGCCGACAAGGCGAAACCGCTGCACCGCGCCGCCTGTGCCTTCCGCATGGCGCAGTACTGTCATTTCCTGGCCGCCCGCGAATGCCCGAGCCAGCTCGATCAGCTCCTCATCGCCATCCTCGACCAGGCCGAACGCGACGGCCTGCTGCGCCAGGCCCTGCCCGACCCCGATTTCCGGCATCTCCTCGACACCAGCATCGCCGGCCACCTGGCCTGGGCCTTCATGCTGCGCCTGATCGATCCCTATCGCCTGTCAGCCGCCCAGCTCACCGTCGCCAACCGGGCACTGAGCCGCTGGCGCGAGCTGGCCGGCTTCCAGAGCATGCCCGACGACGATCCGCGCGGGCACTCCGTCGACCTCGGTCCGCTCTTCGCCGCCCCCTTGCCGGAAGGCATTCCGCGCTGGCTTGAAGTGCCACGGGTAACGCGCAAGATCGCGCAGCGAATCGCCGCCCTCAAGGCCGGCGAATCACCCGAATCCCTCAAGCTCGGGCGCGAACTCTCACCGGCCGCCTGCATTCGCCTGCTGGGCGACATCGAGGCCAGCCTGGAATCGCACAGCCGGCAGCAGAGCACGGAAATCGGCGAAATCGAACTGGCCTTCGGGGCCGAATTTGCCTACGCGGCATTTACCGGCGAAATGCTCGTGCAGAGCGGCACGCTTGAGGCCAGCAGCGCATCGCTGGCCCACCAGCGCACGGCCATGTTCGGCTTCGACCGCGTGTCGACCATGCCGACTGCCGTCAAGAAACTCAATGTACCGAGTGAAAACTGGCTGCTCGTCGACGGCAAGGCCATCCGCCCGGCCGACCGCAAGGGCGCCCGCCGCCAGTCGCCCTGTCTGATCGCCTCGTCCTCGCTCGGCGTGCCCCGCCTCGGCGTCATGATCGGCCTGCAAAGCATCCCGGGCGACGCCCTGGCTGCCGATCTACGCTGGTACGAAGAGCGCGTCGAAGCCGGCCGCCTCAATCGCCCGGCTGCTCCGGGCCAGACGGCGCCGGTTGTCCCGGTTTTCCTGCTGCGTGACGGCGACCTCTGCTCGCTGATCGTCCCCAGCGTCGCCGGCATCCGCCTCCACAACGGGGTGACGTTGGAGGGAACCTCGCTCAGCCACCTGATGCCGACGGAAGTACTCGAACGCGGCGTCGATTTCGTCCGCTACGCCGTCACGAAGCAATAAAAAAGGCCCGCTGGTCGGCGGGCCTTGAATGCTACGGTCAACCGTAAAAAACGGCCGAAAATCAAATCACTCGAATTCGATAATGATCTGATCCACCGTCAGGCTTTCGCCGGCGGCCGCTGAAATTTTCTTCACCTTGCAGTCCTGGTCGGCCTTGAGGATGTTTTCCATCTTCATGGCTTCGATGACGGCCAGCTTCTCGCCGGCCTTCACTTCCTGACCGACAGCGACCGCGACTTCGCGGAGCAGGCCGGGCATCGGCGAAATCAGGAACTTGGACAAGTCCGGTGCCTGCTTTTCCGGCATCAGCGACAGCAACTCGGCTGCACGGGCGCTCATGACCATGAAGTCGGCACGGGTGCCCCAGTGGAACAGCGAGTACTTGGTCTTGTGCCGCTCGACCTGCAGCGTGAAAGCCTGGCCGTTGCAGGTACCGACGAACAGCGATTCGCCCAGTTTCCACGACGAACGCAGTTGGTAGTACTGACCGCCGTACTCGATGTCATAGCCACCATCAACCAGACGTGCCGTGACCGGATGATGCTGATTGCCGGCCGCATCCAGGCGAACCACCATCCAGTTGTCGCTGACCAGACGCTCATGGCCCTGCAACTGGCCGGAGATGGAAGCGGAACGGTCGGTGAAGGCGCGATAGACGTAGGCCGCCACGGAAACCAGCAAGGCCGGATCATCGTGCGGCACCATCGAGGCATCGAAGCCCGTCGGGTAATGCTTGGGGATGAAGCCGGTGTCGAAGATGCCGGAATGGAACACCGGGTGCTGCATCAACGCGGCCTGGAACGGGATGTTCGAGGAAATGCCGCGGATCACAAAACCGTTCAGCGCGTCACGCATGCGCGTGATGGCGGTGCTGCGGTCCTTGCCGTGCACGATGAGCTTGGCGATCATCGAGTCGTAGAACATCGAAATTTCGCCACCGTCGTACACACCGGTATCGACACGGGTCGCCCCGTTGGCATCGGTACTTTCGGCCGGCGGCAGGAATTTGACCAGGCGACCGGTGGACGGCAGGAAGCCACGGAACGGGTCCTCGGCGTTGATCCGGCACTCCATGGCCCAACCGTCGATCTTTACATCGGCCTGGCTCAGCGGCAGCTTCTCGCCGTAGGCGACGCGGATCATCTGCTCGACCAGGTCGAGGCCGGTGATCAATTCGGTGACCGGGTGCTCGACCTGCAGGCGGGTGTTCATTTCCAGGAAGTAGAATTCCTTGGTCGCCCCGGAGACCACGAATTCGACCGTACCGGCCGATTCGTAATTCACCGCACGGGCCAGCGCCACAGCCTGTTCACCCATCGCCTTGCGCATTTCCGGATCGACGAACGGACTCGGCGCCTCTTCGATGACCTTCTGGTGACGACGCTGGATCGAGCAATCGCGCTCGTTCAGGTAAACATAGTTGCCATGCGAGTCGCCGAGCACCTGGATTTCGATGTGACGCGGCTCCAGCACGTACTTCTCGATGAAGACGCGGTCGTCGCCGAAGGAATTGCGGGCTTCGTTGACGCAGGACGAGAAACCTTCATGCGCCTCGGCGTCGTTGTAGGCGACGCGCAAACCCTTGCCGCCACCACCGGCGGAGGCCTTGATCATGACCGGATAGCCGATGCCCTGGGCGATCTTGACGGCTTCGTCCGGACCGGCGATGGCATCGTTGTAGCCGGGAATGGTGTTGACGTTGGCGGCAATGGCGAGCTTCTTGGACTCGATCTTGTCGCCCATCTTGGCCACCGAGTAATGCTTCGGCCCGATGAACTTGATGCCTTCTTCTTCCAGGCGACGCGAGAACGTCGCATTCTCGGAGAGAAAGCCGTAGCCAGGATGGACAGCCTGCGCACCGGTCTGCTTGCAGGCAGCGATGATCTTGTCCATGACCAGATACGACTCTTTCGAGGCGGCCGGGCCGATGCAGACGGCTTCGTCGGCGAGGTCGACGTGCAGTGCATCCTTGTCGGCTTCGGAATAGACGGCGACCGTCTTGATGCCCATCTTGCGGGCGGTCTTGATGACACGGCAGGCAATTTCGCCGCGATTTGCGATCAGAATCTTAGTGAACATATTCCTTTTTCTCCCTGACGCTTACAGAGGAATGTTGCCGTGCTTGCGCCACGGATTGTCGAGTTTCTTGTCGCGCAGCATGGCCAGCGAGCGGGCGATCCGCTTGCGGGTAGCGTGCGGCATGATGACGTCGTCGATGAAGCCACGGGCACCAGCCACGAACGGGTTGGCAAACTTGGACTTGTACTCGGCTTCGCGCTCGGCCAGCTTGGCCGGATCGTTCTTTTCTTCGCGGAAAATGATCTCGACGGCGCCCTTCGGCCCCATGACGGCGATTTCAGCCGACGGCCAGGCGATATTGACGTCGCCGCGCAGATGCTTGGACGACATCACATCGTAGGCGCCACCGTAGGCCTTGCGGGTAATCACGGTGACCTTCGGCACGGTGCATTCGGCGTAGGCGTAGAGCAGCTTGGCGCCGTGCTTGATGATGCCGCCGTATTCCTGCGTGGTGCCCGGCATGAAGCCCGGGACATCGACGAAGGTGACGACCGGGATATTGAAGGCGTCGCAGAAACGGACGAAGCGGGCGGCCTTGATCGAGGACTTGATGTCCAGGCAGCCGGCCAGCACCAGCGGTTGGTTGGCGACGATGCCGACCGGGTGACCATCCATGCGGCCGAAGCCGATGATGATGTTCTTGGCGTAATCGGCCTGCAGTTCGAAGAAGTCATTGTCGTCGACCACTTTGACGATCAGTTCCTTCATGTCGTACGCCTTGTTGGCGTTGTCCGGCACCAGGGTGTCGAGCGAGTAATCCATGCGGTCGACCGGATCATTGGTCGGCGTGACCGGCGGCTTTTCGCGGTTGTTGGCCGGAATGAAGTTCATGAAGCGACGCAGCATGGACAGGGCTTCGACATCGTTCTCGAAAGCCAGGTCGGCGACACCGGACTTGCTGGTGTGGGTGATCGCGCCGCCCAGTTCTTCGGCCGTGACGTCTTCGTGGGTCACGGTCTTGACGACTTCCGGACCGGTCACGAACATGTAGGACGAGTCCTTGACCATGAAGATGAAATCGGTCATCGACGGCGAGTACACCGCACCACCGGCGCAGGGACCCATGATCATCGAGATCTGGGGCACGACGCCGGAGGCCATCACGTTGCGCTGGAAGACGTCGGCGTAACCGCCAAGGGAGGCAACGCCTTCCTGGATGCGGGCGCCGCCCGAGTCGTTGAGGCCGATCACCGGCGCACCGACCTTCATCGCCTGATCCATGACCTTGCAGATCTTCTCGGCATGGGTTTCCGACAGCGAACCGCCGAAAACGGTGAAATCCTGCGAGAAAACGAAGACCAGACGGCCGTTGACCGTACCGTAGCCAATGACGACACCGTCACCGGGAATCTTCTCGGCCTGATCCATACCGAAATCGGTACAGCGGTGCTCCTTGAACATATCCCATTCTTCAAACGAATCCGGGTCGAGCAGCAGCTCAATGCGTTCGCGGGCGCTCAACTTGCCCTTTTTATGCTGGCTGTCGATACGCTTCTGGCCGCCGCCGAGGCGGGCCATTTCACGCTTTTTTTCCAGCTGGCGGATGATGTCGTGCATAGAAAACTCCCTAAATGGATCGGGTGATTAGTGTTTCAGATAGTCGAGCAGCGCATACGCGGCGGCAGCCGGGGTCGTATGGCCCGCTTCGACGGATCGGGTAAAGGCGGGCAGGTTTTCCTGCACGCGGGGGTGATGACGAAAATGCTGGCGCAGGCCGGAGTCGATCAATTGCCACATCCAGCTCAGTGCCTGATGCTGGCGCTTGGCGTCGAATTCACCGGTCGGCTTAAAGGCAGCCTGATACTTTTCGACCTGTTCCCAGAAATCAGCGATACCTTCCTTGTGCAAGGCCGACAGGGTGATGACCGGCGGCGCCCAGTTGGGCGAGGCCGGACGCAGCATGTGCAGGGCGTTGCGCCATTGGGCGCGGACCACGGCGGTGGCCTGACGATCGATGTCGGCCTTGTTGATGATCACCATGTCGGCGATCTCTACAATGCCTTTCTTGATCGCCTGCAGGTCGTCACCGGCATTCGGCAACTGGAGCAGGCAGAACATGTCGACCATGCCGGCAACCGTCGTTTCCGACTGGCCGACACCGACAGTCTCGATGATGATCACGTCGTAGCCCGAGGCTTCGCAGAGCAGCATCGCCTCGCGTGACTTTTCAGCCACTCCGCCCAGCGAACCTGACGACGGACTCGGCCGGATGAAGGCTTCCTCACGCTGGCTGAGCAGCTCCATGCGCGTCTTGTCGCCGAGGATGGAACCGCCGGAAACCGACGATGAAGGATCGACGGCCAGTACGGCCAGCTTCTTGCCCTGCTCGATCAGCCAGACACCGAGCGCCTCGATGAACGTAGACTTGCCCGCCCCCGGCACGCCGGAAATGCCGATACGGATCGCCTTGCCGGTACTCGGCAAAATCGCATTGAGCACCTGCTGGGCACGCTGCTGATGATCCTGCCGCGTCGACTCGATCAGCGTGATGGCCTTGGCCAGCGCACGACGCTGACCGGCCAGCACGCCGTCGACCAGCAACTGGTCGGCAGCAGACAAGATATTGGCACGCACGGGAACCTCGCCCAGATTCATCCGGGATTAACCGCGGGCCTTGCGAATTTGTTCGATGACCTTGATGGCCGAATCCTCGATCCGCGTTCCCGGTCCGAAGATGGCCTTGGCGCCGGCGTTGTAGAGATAGTCGTAATCCTGGGCCGGAATCACGCCGCCGGCGAAGACGATGATGTCGTCACCGCCCTGGTCCTTCAAGGCCTTGACCAGTTGCGGCAGCAGGGTCTTGTGGCCGGCCGCCAGCGACGACACGCCAACCGCATGCACGTCGTTTTCGATGGCCTGGCGAGCAGCTTCTTCCGGGGTCTGGAAGAGCGGCCCCATATCGATGTCGAAACCGAGGTCGGCGTAAGCCGTGGCCACCACCTTGGCGCCGCGGTCATGACCGTCCTGACCGAGCTTGGCGATCATGATGCGTGGGCGACGGCCTTCTTCTTCGGCAAACTTGGCGACGTCGGCCTTGATCTGTTCCCAGCTTTCCTGTCCTTCCACAACGCCTCCGTACACACCCGAAATGGTCTGGTTGTTGGCGCGGAAACGACCGAAGATCTTTTCCAGCGCATCGGATACTTCACCGACCGTGGCGCGCAGGCGCATGGCCTTGACGGTCAGGTCGAGCAGATTGCCCTGGCCGGATTCGGCTGCTACGGTCAACGCGTCCAGAGCGGCAGAAACCGCAGCGGTGTCGCGCGTAGCGCGAATCTGCTTGAGGCGGGCGATCTGCGAATCACGCACGGCGTGATTGTCGATATCGAGGATGTCGATGGCGTCTTCCTTGGCCAGCTTGTATTTGTTGACGCCGACGATAACGTCCTTGCCGGAGTCGATGCGCGCCTGCTTGTCGGCGGCGCAGGTCTCGACCTGCATCTTGGCCCAGCCCGACTCGACGGCCTTGGTCATGCCGCCCATCGCCTCGATTTCCTGGATGATGCCCCAGGCCTTGTCGGCCATGTCCTGGGTCAGCTTTTCCATCATGTAGGAGCCGGCCCAGGGATCGACGACGTTGGTGATGTGGGTTTCTTCCTGGATGATCAGCTGGGTGTTGCGGGCGATGCGCGACGAGAACTCGGTCGGCAGGGCGATCGCTTCGTCGAGCGCGTTGGTGTGCAGCGACTGGGTGCCGCCGAAGACGGCCGCCATTGCCTCAATGGTGGTGCGCACGACGTTGTTGTACGGGTCTTGCTCGGTCAGCGACCAGCCGGAGGTCTGGCTGTGCGTGCGCAGCATCTTGGACTTGGCGCTCTTGGCGTTGAACCCGGTCATGATGCGGTCCCACAACAGGCGGCCGGCGCGCATCTTGGCGATTTCCAGGTAGAAGTTCATGCCCACCGCCCAGAAGAAGGACAGGCGACCGGCAAAGGTATCGACGTCCATGCCGGAGGCGACGCCGGTGCGCACGTATTCCATGCCATCGGCCAGCGTGAAGGCCAGCTCGATGGCCTGGTTGGCGCCGGCTTCCTGGATGTGATAGCCGGAAATCGAAATCGAATTGAACTTCGGCATGTGCTGTGCGGTGTAGCCGAAGATGTCGGCGATGATCTTCATCGACGGCTTGGGCGGATAAATATAGGTATTCCGCACCATGAATTCTTTGAGGATGTCGTTCTGGATGGTCCCCGACAGCTTGTCCTGCGACACGCCCTGTTCTTCAGCGGCGACGATGTAGCCCGCAAGAATCGGCAGTACGGCGCCATTCATCGTCATCGAAACGGAAATCTTGTCGAGCGGAATGCTGTCGAAGAGGATCTTCATGTCTTCGACAGAATCAATCGCCACACCAGCCTTGCCGACGTCACCCGTCACGCGGGCGTTGTCGGAGTCGTAACCGCGGTGCGTGGCCAGGTCGAAAGCGACCGAGACGCCCTGGCCACCAGCGGCCAGCGCCTTGCGGTAAAAGGCATTGGAGGCCTCGGCGGTGGAGAAACCGGCGTACTGACGGATGGTCCACGGCTTGACGGCATACATGGTCGGTTGTGGACCGCGCAGATAAGGCGCAAAACCGGGCAGGGTGTCGGCAAATTCAAGGCCAGCGACATCGGCCTTCGTATACAGTGCCTTGACGGCCAGGCCTTCGGGGGTATTCCACACCAGATTCCCGACATCGCCACCCGGTGACTGTTTGGCCGCGGCCTTTTCCCAAGCATCCAGGTTATTGGAATCAAAGAACTTTTCAGACATGACATACCCCTCGTGATTCGATTTTTTCGGGCTTATGATGCAGAATTCAAAATTCTACGCTTTTGGACCCAGCTTGACATACCAAGCCCCGCATAATACTTTATCCATAATTATGGAAGCAAGTCGGCAATGCACCGATTGGCTCAATCACATCACACCAAAACAATGACACGTATCGCACCTACCGCGCTCTATCAGGAAGTGGCCGAGCGACTGCGGCAACGCATCTTCGCCCACGAACTGACCCCGGGAACCTGGATTGACGAGCAGAAAATTGCCGAAGAATATGGTATCTCCCGTACGCCACTACGCGAGGCACTGAAAGTTCTCGCCTCCGAAGGGCTGGTCGATCTCAGGCCCCGCCGCGGCTGCTACGTCACCGAAATTTCCCGACAGGATACGGACGACATATTCCCGCTGATGGCCCTTCTGGAAGGCCGCTGCGCTGCAGAAGCAGTCAGGCGGGCAAAGCCAGCCGACATTACGGCGCTCAAGAATATTCATGAACAGCTTGAGGCGGCAGCCCGCGAGGGACGCATTGACGCCTTCTTCGAGTCCAATCAGGAATTCCACAAAAAAATCCAGGAGCTGTCGGGCAATCGCTGGTTGCTGTCGGTCATTCAAGACCTGCGCAAGGTATTGAAGCTGTCCCGCCTGCACTCGCTATCGCTCGAAGGTCGTCTCCAGCAGTCGCTGGACGAGCACCGACTGATCATGGCTGCGCTGCAGGCCAGCGATGCCGCCAAGGCGGAAAAACTGATGCACGATCATCTGCTGTCCGGGCGCGAGGCATTGGCCAAGATTCGAGACGGAGCTTCCAGCTAAACGTTTGCAGGCACAGGTTCGGTCATCGCATCTGACCTTCGATGTTGGCGAACAGTCGATCGTAGATGCTGATCAGCGCATCGCGGTCCGCATTTCCCTTCATCCACTGACGCCCCTTGACGGCGGCTATCGCATCCCGCTCGATGTCTTCGATGCCATCGGTGTCAATTTCTTTGCCATGCAGGATGGCGGTGACGTCAGCGCGCGCTTTCTGTGCCAGGGCTACCAGTCGCATCGAGTCGCTCATCGATTCGGCACCGCTGCCGATCGTCACTGATATATCCCTGACCTTGACCGCCGACGACGCCGAGTCCGTCAGCTTCAGACCAAATTCATCCGCTGTCGCCCGCGCCCCCGAAACGGAATCGTTCAACGAGGCAATCCGGGTAGTCACGCCTTCCATCGAACCGGAAACAGCCGAAATGGCTGCCGCGATTTCCTCTGCCGCCCGCTGGGACTGGTCCGCCAATTTGCGCACCTCATCGGCAACAACCGCAAAACCCCGCCCTGCCTCGCCAGCCCGCGCTGCCTCGATGGCTGCATTGAGGGCGAGCAGATTGGTTTGCTTGGCGATGGCGTCAATATGGCCGGTCAACTGGCGAATGGCGTCCGCTTTCAAGTTCAAGTCAGCCAGCGCATGCACGCTGCTTTCGGCAGAAGCCTGAGCGCCCCCGAGAGCACCGGACATGCGGTTGGCAGCATCGGCCATGTCGCTCGCCGAATGGGCAAAGTCACCGGCCAGCGCCTGGGTGCTTTCCGAATGCCCGGCGACGTCTCGGAGGGCGGCCACGACATGGTCAATCGCCATCGAGAGTCCGCGCTCCGAGCGCAAAAATATCTCCGACAACAGCGCCTCCCTGGCTACTGACTCCTGCGCAATGCCCAATCGATCAAGTAATACCTGCATCTCTTCGAGCACGTTCTTGAATGCACCGTGCAGGCCCGTGGTTTGCAGGCGGCGCCAATGTCTGTTTTCCGCGGAGGCGCTCAACCCACCCAGTATTTCGCGGAAGGCGGTTTCTGTTTGATCGAGCACCGAATTGAGGTTGATCCGAATCGTCTCCAGCCTAGGCGTATCAAATTCATGCGGTAATCGCCCGACCACCTGTCCCCGCCCGACTTGATCCAGCAAACCATCCAGTTCCAGAAGGGGCGCCTGTGATGCACTATCCGGCCAGAACAGGAGAATCAGCGCGGGAATGAGCAATGTTAGCGGAGCCCAGGAGGCGACGAATGCGGCCCCGGCCGCTCCGGCGATGAGCAACGCCAGCAGGAGACGCTTAAAGGGAAAAGACGAGTTCTTCATAACTCATTCCTTTTTGATTCAACAAGTCCAGCAACAGGCCGGTGCCGGCAGCGATCGCATCGCGCGTACCGGCACTCTGTTCAGCCTGCAGCATCAGGCGATAGACCGGTTCGATCTTGGCGATCGCATCGCGTTTGGGACAACGTCGAACCGAGGTATAGCCGACGATGTTGTGTTGCTGGTCAAAGTCCGGGGTGATGTGGGTGAAGACCCAGTAGTAACTGCCATCCTTTGCCATGTTCTTTATGTAGGCAAAGAATTCCTTCCCCGCGCGAATGGTGTCCCAGGCCAACTGGAAAGCCGAACGAGGCATGTCCGGATGGCGGACGATATTGTGCTGCGAGCCTAGAAGTTCTTCTTCGGAATACCCCGAAAATTCGATGAATATCGGGTTGCCGTAGGTGATGATGCCCTTGGGATTGGTCTTGGAGACGATAAAGTCATCCTCTCGCATCATGCGTTCAACGGTGCTTGGTTGAATTTGCCGCTTCATCCTGTTCTTCTCCGCTGGAAGATGTTTGGATTACCGATTCGATAGCTCAATCTACTACATCAACAACCCGAAACGCCAAAATAAAATGAACAAAGCCCTGACGAGTTTCGTCGCCAGGGCTTTGTCGATAGAGCCAAGCGGGCTTAGTGGTTGCTGGCAGTTGCTGCGCCGTACCCCGTCTGGGCACGGACATACTGGTCTTCAAAGGCCTCGATTTCCTTGCCGGCACGGACGCTCGAATCGGTCTTCGAGAAGATGTAGGCCAACAGGAAGGCAATCGGCATGGCGAACAGCGCCGGCTGGGTGTAGGGGAAGAGCGGCGCCGCATTGTGCAGCACATCGACCCACACCGACTTCGAGAAGACCACGAAGAGGACCGCGGAAACCAGGCCACCGTAGCCGCCGAACAGGGCGCCGCGGGTGGTCAGTCCCTTCCAGTACATGGAGAGGATGAGCACCGGGAAGTTGGCGGCGGCAGCCACACCGAAGGCCAGGCCGACCATGAAAGCGATGTTCTGCTTTTCGAACAGGATGCCGAGGATGATGGCGACAAAGCCGAGGCAGATGGTAGCGATCCTGGAAACGCGGATTTCGGATGCCTCCGACGCCGTTCCCTTCTTGATGACGCGGGCGTAGAGGTCATGCGAGATGGCCGAGGCACCGGCCAGGGCCAGGCCCGAGACGACAGCCAGAATGGTCGCGAAAGCCACGGCGGCCAGGAAACCGAGCAGCATGTCGCCGCCCACCGCCTTGGCCAGGTGCATGGCGACCATATTGCCGCCACCGACCAGCTTGCCACCGACCGTACCGCCTTCGAAGAACTCCGGATTCTGGCCGACGATGATGATGCCGCACAGCCCCATCAGGAAGATGACGTTGAAGAAATAGGCGACGAAACCAGAGGCGTAAAGCACGGATTTGCGCGCTTCCTTGGCATCGGTCACGGTAAAGAAGCGCATCAGGATGTGCGGCAGGCCGGCCGTACCGAACATCAGGCCGAGGCCCAGCGAAATGGCGGTGACCGGATCGGCGAGCAGGCTGCCCGGGGACATCAGCTTGGGACCGAGGGTGTGAACGGCGGTGGCCTTTTCCAGCAAGGTCTGGAAGGAAAAGCCGAATTGGCTGAAGGCCAGGAACATGACCAGGGTGCCACCAAACAGCAGCATGCAGGCCTTGATGATCTGCACCCAGGTGGTGGCGACCATGCCGCCGAAGGTGACGTACACCATCATCAGGATACCGACGGCGAAGATGGCGATGTTGTAGTCAAGACCGAAGAGCAGCTTGATCAACTGGCCGGCGCCGACCATCTGGGCGATCAGGTAGAAGCAGACCACGACGAGCGAGGAAATCGCCGCCATGGTGCGCACCTTGCCTTGGTCGAGGCGATAGGCGGTGATGTCCGAGAAGGTGAACTTGCCCAGGTTGCGCAGGCGTTCGGCCATCAGGAACAGGATGATCGGCCAGCCGGCGAAGAAGGCCAGCATGTAGATGTAGCCGTCGTAGCCCTTGCTGTAGACCATGGCGGTGAGTCCCAGCAGGGTAGCTGCCGACATGTAGTCGCCGGCAATGGCCAGGCCGTTCTGAAACCCGGTAATGCCGCCGCCGGCGGTGTAGAAATCGGCCGTCGATTTGGTCCGGCTGGCGGCCCAATAGGTAATGCCCATCGTCATCGAGACGAAAAGACAGAACATGATGATGGCGTGCCAGTTGGTCGCCTGCTTTTCGGTGATGCCTTCCAGCGGGCCACCGGCAAATGCCACAGCGGCAACGGCGAAGAGACCGAGCGCGCTGACGAGTTGAGCGATACGTCGCATTATTTGTTCTCCTTCCAGGCTTCCTTGACGATTTCCTGCGTCAGGGCATCGAATTCAGAATTGGCGCGTTTGACGTAAACTGCTGTCAGCGACCAGAAGAAGATGAACATGAATAGTTCAACGGCAACGCCCACCGTCAGCATCGAGCCTTCGGCAACCGGTTGGCCGAGGGCCGCCGGGTTGAAGGCAACGACCATCACGAAGCCGTAAAACATGGTTAACACAATAAAGGCCAAGGTCCAGGCAAAACGTCCCCGTTTCGAGACGAGTTCCTGAAATTTCGGATTGGCCCGCATCCGCTCGTACATCGCGCTGCTCATGGCTTGTAGTCTCCCCTAATTAATAATTACTAAAATTTTGCGCGGCCATTTTATATGTTGTACGTAACATCAACAAATGGTAAACGCCTCTGCCGCCCCTTATAATTCTCTGTTCCCGCCTAACGGATGCCTGCGATGGCCCAGCTAAACCTCTCTGTTCAGGGTGAAGTCGCCACCCTGGTTCTCGACAATCCCGGCAAGCTCAATGCCATCGATCTCGCCATGTGGCGGCAACTGGCCGAAAACATGGCAAATTTGTCGGTCGACCGTAGCATTCGCTGCGTCGTCATCCGCGGCGCCGGCAACGAGGCCTTTGCTGCCGGTGGTGACCTCGAAGAATTCGTCACGGACCGGGCGACGCTCGACCAGGCGCTGCACTATCACGGCCAGGTCGCCCTGGCGCTGCAGGCCATCGACAACTGCCCACATCCGACGGTGGCGCTGATTCAGGGTGCCTGCATCGGTGGCGGACTGGAAATTGCCGGCGTCTGCGATTTCCGGATCTGCGGCCAGTCGGCCCGTTTTGGCGCGCCGATCAATCGCCTGGGGTTTTCGATGTACCCCGGGGAAATGGAAGGCCTACTGCGTCTGGCCGGGCCGGCGGTGATGAAGGAAATCCTGCTTGAAGGGCGCATCCTGACTTCCGCCGAGGCCTACGCCAAAGGGCTGGTGACGCGCGTCGTCGCTGACGACGAAACCGAGAACGAAGCCTACGCCACGGCCAAACGGATTTGTGCCGGGGCGCCGCTGGTTGCCGGCTGGCACAAGCAATGGATACGCCGGCTACTGGATGGAAAGCCGTTGAGCGACGAGGAAAAGGCTGCCTCGTTCGCCTTTCTCGACACCGAGGACTACCGCGAAGGCCTGGCCGCCTTTCTGGAAAAGCGCAAACCGGCGTTCACCGCGCGCTGAATCCGGCGATCAAGCGCCGTACAGGCTCCACAGCATTTTGCTCGAGAGCACCACCAGCAGCCCCGCGAAAATCCGCTTGAGCACGATCACCGGCAGACGATGGGCGAGGCGGGCGCCGAGCGGGGCGGCCAGCACGCTGGCGAGCAGGATGACGGCCAGCGCCGGCAAATAGATGAAACCCAGGCTGCCCGCCGGCAAACCGGGATGCCCCCAGCCATTCCAGACATAGCCGACGCTGCCGCCGATGGCGATCGGTAAACCGACCGCCGCCGACGTCCCGATGGCCTGGTGCGGCCGGACGTTGCACCAGATCAAATAAGGTACGGTGAGCGCCCCGCCACCCATCGCGGCGAGACTGGCGACGGCGCCGATGACGCTGCCGGCGAGGCCCAGGCCGCCGCGCCCCGGCAGGTTGCGGCTGGCTTTCGGACGCAGGTTGGCCATCATTTGCACGGCGACGAAAATCATGAATCCGACGAAGAAAATCGACAGTGCCCGCGATGAAATGTGCGCTGCCAGCATCGCCCCGAGCAGCGTGCCGACCAGGACACCCGGCGTCAGGTCGCGCATCACCGGCCACAGTACGGCCCGGTGCGCATGATGGGCGCGCAGGCTGGAGAGGGCGGTGAACAGGATGGTCGCCATCGAGGTGCCGAGCGCCAGATGCATGACTTCGTTGGCCGGAAACCCCTGCCCGGCAAAGATGACCGTCAGCAAGGGGACGACCACGACGCCACCGCCGACGCCGAGCAGCCCGGCAAAAAAGCCGGCCACGGCACCGGTCAGCAGGTACGCCGGAATGATTTCGAAGGGGATCACGAGGATGGAGACAGCGAGCGCCGCGCTTGATCAATGGCCGGCGTCGAGCCAGCCAACGATGCCGTCGATGCTGCGAAAATCATCGCTGGCGCGGACCGGAATCTCCGGGGCCAGTTCGCCAAACAGCTTGGCCAGCGCATTGCCGGGGCCGATTTCGAGTACCGCGTCGGGCTGCATTTCGCGCACGGCCTGCAGGCAGGCGGCCCAGTCGAGCGGCGTGCAGATCTGGCGGGCCAGGGCGTCGAGCGCCGGGCGGGCGGTACGCGCCGCCGTCGCGTCGATGGCGCTGAGTACGGGAAAGGCCAGGCGCCGCTCGGGCAGCAAATCGAGGTGTTTTTTGAAGTCGACCGCAGCCTTGGCCAGCACCGCCGTGTGCGACGGCGTGTGCACCGCCAGATGGACCAGCCGGCTCGCCCCGGCGGCAGTGTACTGCTCGGCGACGGCGACGATGGCGGCCCGGGGTCCGGCCACCACTAGATGGCGCGGCGCGTTGCGGATGGCTACGGCCAGCCCGGCTGCCTCGGCCAGCGTCGCCACCAGCCCGTCGTCCAGCCCGAGAACTGCGAGCATGCCGTGCTCGCCGACTGCCGCGCCGTCCATCGCCGCCGCCCGTTCGGCGCACAGGGCGACGCCCTCGGTGGCGGTGAAGGCGCCGGCAGCGCTGCACGCCGCCATTTCGCCGAGCGAATAGCCAGCGGCGCAGATCGGCCGCGGCAGGCGGCTTTGCAGGCTGCCCCAGAGCAGCATCTGCTGGGCGAAGATCAGCGGCTGGGCGACTTTGTTTTTTGCCAGTTTTTCCGGGTTGACCGTAGCATTTTGCTCCGCGATCTCCGGCAACACCTGGACCAGCGCTTCGCGCAAGTCGCCGGCTGCACCGGCTTGCACCTGTTGCCAATGGGCCGCCGTTTGACCGCCCTGACCGCTGAAAAGGAGGGCCAGACGCATTTCAGTCCTCGCCGTCGAGTTCAGCGAGAAAGAGCGTCACGCCGAGCAGGTCGGCACTGCCGCCGGGGCTTAGGTTGCGGGCGACGAAATCGGCATCGATCGCCGCCGCCCGTTCCTGCCAGTCGCCGGCCAGTACGCCGCCGGCCGCCAGAAAAGCCCGAGCGGCCTGCCGGCCATGGGCCAGGCCTTCTCGCCCGCCGCGCCAGAGCAGGTTGCTGTCCTCCAGTTCGGCGATCAATGCGAACAGGGCCTGCACTGCCGCCAGTTCGCCGTCGCCGGTGGCGGCCAGGGCGTGGCGATAGGCCGGCAGCCCGACCTCCAGCGCCGCCGGAAAGCCGGCCGCCGCTTCCTGACGGGCGCCGCCGCAACCATAGCGGCGGGCGACGGAGAGGCCGTGGCTGAAAACAGCAGCCTCCGGCGCCAACGACAGGCCAGCGAGGATTTCCGTGCCCCAGACGTTTTTGACGACAGCGCAGGCCGCGGCCGCTCCCGGTTCTTCGCCTTCGGCAAGCAGCCAGCCGGCCGCCGCGCAGAGCAGGCCGAGGTTGAAGATCGCCCCACGATGGGTGTTGACCCCGCCGGTCGCTGCCAGCATCGCCGCTTCGGCATCGATACCTAGTTCGCGCAGGGGGACGAAGCTTGGGCGGCCGACTCCGCAGGCCGCGATGGCGGGAAAATACGCGCGCAGGGACTGCAGGCTGCGCAGGAAGGTGGCGAAATCCATGTCACGATGGCTGCCCTGGCTGCTTGGGCTGACCAGACCGGGCTTGGGCGCCAGCGCCGCTTCGCGGTACAGGCTGCGGATGGCCAGCCGGCCGATGCGCTCGGTTGCCGCACGCTCGGCCGAGATGGCCCGCGGCGCCGGACGACTGGCCGGGACAACGCGTTCAAGCATGGCAGCATGCCTCGTTGAGACTGGCGAGCAAGACCTGGACCGTCCGCAAGGCAACGTCATGCGGCCCTTTGACAAGCACCTGGGCGGCGGGATTTGCCCGCTGCGCCGCAAGCTCCCGCCAGGCAACGGCATTGCCATCGGGAAAGCGGATTTCGCCATCGAGCCGGCAGGACAAGTGGCTGGCGGCCTGGTGCAGCGCCGCCAGCATGGCGTCCAATTGCGCCAACGTCGCGACATCGCAGATCAGATCGATGTCGGAGTCGGCGTGGCGGTAGGCCTCGCCGCTCAGCGCCTCCCAGGCCAGCGAGCCGAATACGCCGAGGCGGGCAGAACAGGCAGCCGCCTGCCCGGCCAGCCGGCGCAGCACATCGGCCTCGGCCGCCGGCAGCCGGGAACAACAGCGGGCGATGCTCAGCGGCGCGTCGATTCCAGCCACGGCCCGACGGTCGACGTGGATGGTCAGGCGTTTTCGCTGCTGCTTCAGCGGTAGGCTCAGGCCGAGTTGCAGCGGCCCGCTACCGGCCGGCTGGCGGGCCGCGACCAGCGGCCGGCCAGCGCCGATCCAGTCGCGAGCTGCCTGCCAAAATAAATCGCCCGTGGCGGCACAGGGCGTCTCGAATGCGGCATCGCGATCGAGATAGACGAGGTCGTGGCGGCGCATCGTGTCAGGCGCCGACGGCTTGGGCAATGCCAGCAGCCAGTTGGCGGCCGCCGCGTTCCTGCCCGCTTGCCATCCGCCGGTCGCTGGCCGGTGCTGCCTGCCCGGCGGCGAGTGCATCCTCCAGCAAACCGGCCGACGGCGCCGGCCAGATCGTTTCGATGGCGCCCATGCGGACGTAGCTCTCGGCGCCCGGCGCAAAAATCGGCGAGTCAGCCGCCAGTTCGACCAGGCGTTCGTGGGCGATCTTGGTCACCCGCGCCATGGCGCGCAGGTCCATCACTCGGACCTGGGCATCGGCCAGCGCATAGGCGCGGTCGGCCATCAGGCCAAAGGAGAGGAAGCCGCCGCTGACCGCGTTGGCGGTGACCAGGCTGAGCGAGGCGTGGCCCTGACGACGGGCCAGATCGACGCAACTGGCGAGATGGGCCAGCGAGCCGTTCAGGCAGAGCAGTTCCTGGCTGCGCGACAGGGCCTGGCCGCTGGTATCGACGAGAAAGACGAGCGGCCGGCCAGGGTGTTGTTCGACGGTGTCGAGAATGAAGGCGGACAGCGCCAGCGCCATGGCGTGATCGATGGCTGCTGCGTCGGTGGTGCCGAGCACGGCAACCGGGCCGTGGGCGGTCATCGCTTCGCCGGTGATCACCTGGTTGGCCACCGTGACCGCATGGCCGGCCGGGAACAGGCTATCGAAAATGTCATTGAGACTCATGTCGGCAATCCTTCCTTCAGGGCGACCAGGCTGTCGCGGTCGAGCATGGGCACGCTTTCCGGCTGCGCGACACCAAGCGCGGCCCAGACCTGCAGGCCGTCGCGGAGCGTGCCATAGGCGGCGAGGCGGTTTTCCAACACCTGCTGCCGGGCGCGCAGCAGGGCGGCGCTCGGCGCTGGCTCGCGCCAGTCGGCGAGAAAGGCCGTCGTGCCAGTGCGGAAGGCGGCGATGTCGTCGTCGACCAGCATGGCGCAATCACCCATCAGGTAGCGATGCTTGCCGCCGGTAACGCGCCAGACCAGCGCCCGGTCCTTGGCATCGAACTCCTCGACACCGGCCACCGTTTCGATGACCTCCGGCCCGGACAGCGCCAGGCGGCCTTCCTCGGAAATGAGGATGGCCGAACAGAGTTTGGCGACGATGCCCATGCCGCCAAAGGCGCCGCAGCTACCGCCGACCAGCGCGATGACCGGAACACCGGCGGCGCGGGCATCGAGCACGGCGCGCATGATTTCGGAAATGGCGATCAGCCCGGCGTTGGCCTCGTGCAGACGGACGCCGCCGGAATCGATCAGGAACAAGACGGCAGCCGGCTTTTCCCTAGCTGCGCGGCGGAGCAGGCCGACGATCTTGGCGCCGTGGATTTCACCGACGGCGCCGCCCATGAACTGGCCTTCCTGGGCGATGACAAAAATCGGCTTTTTTTCCAGTTGACCGTAGCCAACGATCACACCGTCGTCGAAGGCGCCCGGCAGGTCGAGCTGGGCCAGGTGCGGGCTGGGTTGCGAGGCGGCCGGCGGCAGGATTTCGCTGAAGCTGCCGGTGTCGAGCAGGCCATTGATCCGGGCTCGGGCCGTGGCTTCGAACCAGCAGTGGCGGTTGGTCAGCGACAGGCTCATAGCGCACCTCCCTGATAGTCGGCCAGCGCCTGGGCAAGGCGCAGGGAGACAACGGCCGGCGTCGCCCCCATGTCGTTGATGGCGATGGCGGTACCGCCGGCCGCGTGGCTGGCGGCGAAGTCGCCGATGACGGCGCGCCAGGTGGCGCCGAAACCACGGGCCGAGGTCTTGATGCGGACCTGGCAGCAGTCCGGCTGCTCGCTGGGCTGGACCAGGATTTCCAGGTTGCCGGAGCCGACCACGCCGCACAGCGCGGGATCGGTTGGCCGGGCGCCCGGTTTGGAATCGAAACGGAATTCAAGCATTTCCATGGCAGTCACCAATTGCGGAAGCGTGATGGGGGGGCGTACAAACCGCCCGACCAGCGCACCAGATCCTTGACGGAACGGGCGGCGAGCAGGTCGCGGGTCGCCATGCGCGGGTCGATGCCGAGGTCTTCAGCGCGGCGAACGATGCCGCGGTCGCGCAGGTTCTCGACCATCGCCTTGTCGCGGGCCATGCCGACCGGCGTGAAGCCGGCGACGCCACGAATCGCCTGCTCGCGCTCTTCCGGCGTGCGGCAGAGCAACAGGTTGGCGATGCCTTCCTCGGTGACGATATGGCTGACGTCGTCGCCGTAGATCATGATCGGCGGCAGGTCGGCGCCCATCGTTTTCTGCAGCTTCCAGGCGTCGAGTTCCTCGACGAAGACCGGCGCCATGTGTTCGCGGAAGGTTTCGACCGTCTGGACGACCAGCTTGCGGCCGCGAATGGCGTTCGGCCCGTAAGCCTCGCGCCCGGCTTTCAACCAGGCCGGGCTGGCGTGGCGCCGGCCATGCGGGTCGGAACCCATGTTCGGCGCGCCGCCGAAGCCGGTGATCCGGCCCAGCGTCGCCGTCGAACTGTTGCCGGCCATATCCATCTGCAAGGTCGAGCCGATGAACATGTCGCAGGCGTAGAGGCCGGCCGTCTGTGAGAAGGCGCGGTTGGAACGCATGCTGCCGTCGGCGCCGGTAAAGAAGACGTCGGACCGGGCCGAGATGTAGGCGTCCATGCCGACTTCCGAACCGAAGCAGTGCACCGATTCAACGAATCCGGACTCGATGGCCGGGATCAGCGTCGGATGCGGATTCAGCGCCCAGTGCGTGCAGATCTTGCCCTTCAGGCCGAGGTCGGCCGCATAGGTCGGCAGCAGCAGTTCGATGGCTGCCGTGTCGAAGCCGATGCCATGGTTCAGCCGGGTGACGCCGTACTCGGCGTAGATGCCCTTGATCGCCATCATCGCCATCAGCACTTGCACTTCGGTGATCTGTGCCGGGTCGCGGGTGAATAGCGGCTCGATGTAGTTCGGCTTCGGGGCCAGCACCGTGAAATCGACCCAGTCGGCCGGCACGTCGACGCGCGGCAGTTTTTCCAGCCGCTCGTTCACCTGGGCGATGACGATGCCGCCCTTGAAGGCGGTCGCCTCGACGATGGCCGGCGTGTCTTCGGTATTCGGCCCGAGGTAGAGATTGCCCTCGGCATCAGCCGCCTGCGCCGCGATCAGCGCGACGTTGGGCGTCAGGTCGAGGAAGTAGCGGCCGAACAGTTCGAGATAGGTGTGAATCGCCCCGATCTCGATGCGCTGTTCCTGGACCAGCTTGGCCAGCCGGGCACCCTGCGGGCCGCTGAAAGAAAAGTCGAGGCGGTTTGCCAGGCCGCGCTCGAAAAGGTCCACATGGCTGGGAAGCGCCAGGACTGACTGGACCATGCTGAGGTGATGGATGCGGGCCGGGTCGCAGTCGGCCAGGGACTCGGAGAGGAAATCGGCCTGCTTCTGGTTGTTGCCTTCGAGGCAGACCCGGTCGCCGGGCTGGATGACGGCTTCGAGCAGGTCGATGATACGGTCAACCGGAATTTCCCGGCCGTTTTTGCCAACCAAGCCGAGACTCGCCGCCCGCTCCAGGCGGCGGGCGCGGCTCTGGCGCAGGGTGTCCCATTCGCGATGGTGAGGTGCATTCATGATGATCGCCCGCTCACGAACCGCTGTACTGCGACGGCAGCCAGGTGGCGATTTCCGGGAAGACGCAGAGCAGCACGATGCCAAGCGCCATCAGCAACAGGAAGGGAACGGTGCCCCACATGATTTCCTTGAGCTTGATGTCCGGCGAAATGCCGCTGATCACGAACAGGTTGAGGCCGACCGGCGGATGGATGAGGCCCATTTCCATCAGGATGGTCATGATCACGCCGAACCAGATCAGGTCGATGCCGAGCGCGTTCAGGGCCGGCAGGATGATCGGCGTGACCATCAGGATGATGGCGACCGGCGGCAGGAAGAAGCCGAGCACGATGAGCAGGATGTTGGTCCAGAAGAAGAACACCCACTTGCTCAGTTCCAGCGAAATCATCCAGGCGGCGGCCGACTGCGTGATGTGCAGGTAGCTCATGACGTAGGTGTAGAGGAAGGACATCGCGATGATCAGCATGATCATCGACGACTCGCGGGCGGTGCCGGAGAGGATGACCTTGAGGTCGCTCCAGCGCCAGCAGCCGTAAATGGTCATGACCATCAGCAGCGCGCCGAAGGCGCCGATGCCGGCAACTTCCGAGGGCGTTGCCCAGCCGCCGTACAGTGCGACCATGACGATGATGATCAGGCCGAGGAAGGGAGCCAGGCGGGGCAGGGTTTCCAGGCGTTGCTGCCAGCTGTAGTTCTCTTCGGCCGGCATGGCGATGCCGGTCGAACGATTGGCCGAAATTTTCTCGTTCTTTTCGGCCCAGGATTTGTAGACCACCCAGATCGAGAACAGCGCGGTCAGCATCAGGCCGGGACCGACGCCGGCCATGAACAGCTTGCCGATCGACTGCTCGGTGGCCAGGCCATAGAGAATCAGCGTCAGCGACGGCGGGATCAAAATACCCAGCGTGCCGCCCGCAGCGATCAAGCCGGTGGCCAGGCGCTCGGAATAGCCGCGCTTGCGCATTTCCGGGATACCCGAGGAGCCGATGGCCGAGCAGGTCGCCGGCGAGGAACCGCACATCGCGGCGAACACCGAGCAGGCCAGCGTGTTGGCCAGGCCGAGGCCGCCCGGCACCTTGTACAGCCAGCGGTTCAGCGAGTTGTAGAGATCCGAGCCGGCGCGCGACTTGCCAATGGCGGCACCCATCATGATGAACAGCGGGATGGTCAGCAGCGTGAAGCTGTTGAGTTCGGAAAAGATGGTTTCGGCGACGATCGACAACTGCGCCACCGGCATGAAGAAATACATGAAGAGCAGGGCGACCGAACCGACGGCGAAGGCGATCGGCATGCCCGAGAACAAAAACAGGAAGGTGGCCGCTGCATAGAGCAGGCCCAAGGTTCCGACGCTCATTTGCGCGCTCCTTCGTCGTCATGCTGGATGCGTTCGATGGCGACCTGGATGGCCGCATTGTGCTGGGGTGGCGGCTGGTGCGAGCGCATCGCTTCCGGCAGGGAGTCTTCGATGAACTGCACGAAAACCTGCAGGGCCAGCGACGTCATGCCGACCGCCATGGTGGCGAACACCGGCCACATCTGGGGCGCCCACGAGGTGTCGCTCATCCGGCCCTCATCCCAGGCTTCGTAAAAGAGATGCCAGCAGTTCCAGGCGATATAGGCGCAAAACAGGAAGGACAGCAGGTCGGAGAAGGCCATGCGCCACTGCGTCCAGCTATGGGGCGTGATTTCGTCGAGGATTTCGATCGTGACGTGGCCGCGATTGAGCTGGGTGTGGGCGGCAGCCAGGAAGCTGGAGGCGATCAGTAAATAGACGCAAAACTCGATCTCCCAGTCGGTCGGCCAGGCAAAGAAATAGCGGACCGCGACTTCGAAGACGAGGACGCAGGTGGCGATGACGATCAGGAAGGCCGACAGGTAACCGGTCGCGATGTTGAAGGCCTTGACCGCTCGGCTGAGGAAATATCCGGGGCTCATGATTCACCTTGAGGAAAAGGAGGGGCCGGGCCTTGCCCGGCCCGCAGGATTACTTGACCGACAGCGCCATGTCGAGCAGCTCGCGGCCGCCCTTGATCTTCTCGGCGAAATCCTTGAATGCCGTGCGCTCGGCGACGGCACGCCAGGCGGCGAAGGATTTTTCATCCATGTCGGAGACCTTGGCACCGGCCTTGGCAAAGACTTCGGCCATGCGCTGGTCGTCCTTCTTGGCTTCCTCGACGCCGAATTTTTCCAGGCTGGCGCCAACGTCGCTGACGATCTTCTGCTGCTCGGGCGTCAGCGAGTCGTAGAGGCCCTTGGAAATGAGCAGCGGTTCGAACATGTACCAGAAGCTCTTGTCGCGCGCGGTCGTCACGAACTTGGTGAACTCGTGCAGACGGAAGCTGATCAGCGAGGTGCTGGAGGTCAGTGCCGCGTCGAGCACGCCGGACTGCATGCCGCTGTAGATTTCCGACGACGGCATGCCGGTCACCGCGGCGCCGGCGCCCTTCAGCATCTGGTCCATTTCCTTGCTGCCGCCACGGAATTTCAGACCGCCGACATCATCGGGAACAACCACCGTCTTCTTGGTCGAGGCGATGCCGCCGGCCTGCCAGATCCAGGTCACGATCTTGATGTTCTTGTCGGCCAGGATGCGGTCGAGTTCCTTGCCGATCGGCGCATTTTTCCAGCGCATGCCCTGTTCGTAGCTACTGACCAGGGTCGGCATCAGCGTGATGTTGACCTGCGGAATTTCGCCGCCGCCATAGGCCAGCGGGACCAGGCTCATGTCCAGCGCGCTCTTGCGCAGGGCGCCGATCTGGCTGTTGGTCTTCATCAGCGAACTGCCCGGATAAATCTCGAACTTCAGGCTGCCCTTGGACTGTTTTTCGACCTCGGCCGCAAAACGGCGAACCAGCCGGTCGCGGAAATCGCCCTCCTCGCTGGTCGCCGCCGGAAACTGGTGCGAAATCTTGATGACACGCGCTGCCTCGGCGTGGGCCGAGGGCAGGGCACAGGTGAAAGCGGCGGCGGCGATGGCCAGGGTGAGATGGCGCTTGGTCTTGCTGATCATGGATGTCTCCTCCAGAGTTAAAAATGCAGGGACGGTGAAACCTCACTGGCTGGCTGATCCTTGATGCTGGAATGCCGCTCTCTTGTTTTGTGTTCAAAAATCACCGTTGTGTATACAAGATAAGCATCGCTTGAATACTAGTCAACGAATTTCGTATAATTTAATCGTTACCACCTGCCTGAGCCTCCATCGTGAACAGCCCTGCCGAAATCCCCCCCACCACCCGTCAGTCAGAACGCCTCGGCGAACTGATCGAGGAGCGCATCGTGACCGGCGAGTACCCGCCCGGCACGCGGCTCGACGAGCAGGAACTGGCCGATACCTTCGGCGTTTCGCGGACACCTGTGCGCGAGGCGCTGATCCAGCTTGCCTCGGTCGGCCTGATCGAGATCAAGCCGCGGCGCGGCGCGACCGTGCCGGAAGTCGGCGCCGACCGGGTCTGTGAAATGTTCGAGGTGATGGCTGAACTGGAAGCAATGTGCGGCCGACTGGCCGCCCGGCGGATCACGCCCAGCGAGCAGCTAGCCCTGCAGGCAGCGCATGGCGCCTGCGAAGCGGCGCGCGATGCCAATACGCCGGATATTTACTACCAGTTGAACGAAGTCTTTCATCAGCGCATCTACGAAGCCAGTCACAACAGCTTCCTGGTCGATCAGGCGACCGCGCTGCACCGCCGCCTGCGCCCCTATCGCCGGCTGCAACTGCGCGTGCGCAACCGGATGGCGACCTCGTTCAATGAGCATCAGGCCATCGTCGACGCCATTACCAAAGGCGACGGCGACCTCGCCTCGGCGCTGTTGCGCGCCCATGTCACGGTGCAGGGGGAGCGGTTTGCCGACCTCGTCGCGACGCTGCGCGACTTCAAGGCCGGCGTCTGAAAGGCTTCAGCCGATCAGGCTGTAAAGCATCTTGCTGGCGAGCAGGGCGAGAAAGCCGCCGAAGGCCCGCTTCAGCTTCTTGACCGGCAGCTTGTGGGCCAGGCGGGCACCGACCGGCGCCATCAGGATGCTCATCACGACGATGCCGACAAAAGCTGGCAAATAGATATAACCCAGTGTGTAGGGCGGCAAGCCGCCATCGTGCCAGCCGGAAACGATATAGCCGACGGCACCGGCGACGGCAATCGGAAAACCGAGCGCCGACGAGGTCCCCACCGCCGAGTGGATGGCGACGTTGCAGAACAACATGAACGGCACCGACAGAAAACCGCCCCCCGCCGCGACCAGGCTGGAAACGCCACCAATGACGCCGCCCGCAGCAAACAGTCCGGCCGAGCCGGGCAGTTGCCGGTGCGCATGCGGCTTGAAATCGAGCATCATCTGCAGCGAGGCGTAATAGACGATGACGACAAAAATCGCCGTCATCGGCCCGGTCGGCACCTGACCGGCGACCAGCGAACCGCCAAAGGTACCGAGGACCAGCCCGGGGGCGAGGCTGCGGACAATCTCCCAGCGCACCGCACCGTGGGCATGATGGGCGCGCATGCTCGAAATCGACGTAAACACGATGGTCGCCATCGAGGTACCGAGCGCCAGGTGCATGACATGCTCCGGAGGAAAATTCTGGGCGACGAACAGCATGTACATGAAGGGCACCAGCGTCAGGCCGCCCCCGACACCGAAAAGCCCCGCCACGAAGCCGCCGAAAATGCCCAGCAAGGGGTAGGTTAGCCACCAGATTGTCATGAATGTTCTGCCATGAGGCGATTGATGAAGGCCCACTCGTCGGCGCTGACCGGCGTGATCGACAACCGGTTGCCGCGGGCGAGGAGACGCATGTTAGCAAGTTCGGGATGGATGCGCAGTTCGGCCAGCGGCACATAGCGCGTCTTCTGCACAAACCGCACGTCGCGCAGCCACCAGCGCGGTTTTTCGGGCGACGATTTCGGGTCGAAATACGGGTTGACCGTAGCAAACTGGGTTTCGTCCGGATACGGCTCGGAACATACCTCGCAAATGCCGGCGATACCGGGTTCGGCACAACCGGAATGATAGAAGAAGGCGAGATCGCCGATCCGCATCGTCTCGCGCATGAAATTGCGCGCCTGGTAATTGCGCACGCCGAACCAGGGCACGCGCTGATCCGTTGCAGCTTCGAGGTCGTCAATTGAAACCTCGTCCGGTTCCGACTTCATCAGCCAATATTGCATGCGTTCGGGAAATTTGGAGGGCAAAAAAAGGCCCCCGCAAGTGCCGTCAGGCCGGCATCCTGAACCTGGGTCCAGAGTGGTCGCATTCCTTCCGCATCAGGCACACTCACCGGGAGCGCGCACAACAGCGGATTGATGGTCCGCAACCGATGCCAATTAGCATTGGTTCAAGGAATGTATGGCCTTAACAAACACCGCAGGGGACGCTCGGCGGGCGGCGCCGGGGTCAGCAGGAATTGACTACAAGTCCAGTTGCTGCTGGGGCGCAAGCACGGCATCAAGTCGTGCTCCCATGTCGTCGATTCTACGCTTCGTTTCGGAAGTATCAACTGCTTCCGAAAACTCTTTTCCAGCATCGCCGGAGGCACTGGAAAGGTGCTCGTGGGCGATGTTCAGGGCCGCCATGACGGCGACGCGTTCAGCGATGGTGTTCTTGGTGCGCTGGGCGATTTCGCGCATCTTGTTGTCGACCAGATCAACTGCCGAGAGCAGGGCTTCGCGCTCTTCAGGCGTGCAGGCGACGCGGTATTCGCGGCCCATGATCTTGACGTCGAGGAAATTCGGCTCGCCACTCATCTCAGACATCCTCGGGAATCTTGTCCATCAGACCTTCGAGGCGCTCGCGGGCAGCCGTCATCGTCTGCCGCAGATGCAGCCTTTCAGCCTCGGCCGCCGCCATCTGGTTCTTCAAAACCTCATTCTCGGCACGCAGCTGGTGAACCAGGGCAACGACCTGTTCGATCTTGGCTTCGAGGGTTTCAAGTTCCGTATTCATGGCGCGCACTATAGTGGGAAAAACGCCGCCCGGTCAAGGACTAAGCCATTATTCTAAAAGTGGTTTATAGCAAATGTCAGCACGCCGACTGGTGCGCTGCAGCAACAATGTATGTAGAATGTGAGCCGTTTTAGGTGCTGCGCACGGTCTCTCCAAGCGCAGTTAAACGGGAAAGCGGTGCGTCTCCAACGAGACAAATCCGCTGCTGCCCCCGCAACGGTAAGCAAGTGCGGGCGTATCAACAGGCCACTGGGTGCCCACCTGGGAAGGCGATACGTCAAGACTTGCGAGCCCGGATACCGGCCTGGAACAAATCGCGGAAGTGCCACGGGGGTGTGGCGCGGGTTTACGCAACCGGCCCTTCTCCCTCCCCTGGCATTTCCTTTTCAATGAGTTCTTCCGGCATGCGGGGACGCCCGCCGGGAAAAGGAAAATCATGTATTCACGCTTGCCCCCCATCGCCGCCCTGGCGGCCTTGTCTTTTGCGCCATCTGTCTTTGCCGTCGATCAGATAGCCTCCCTCGATCCCGTCCTGATCACCGCAACGCGCCAGGAAATGCGTGTCTCGGAACAATTGTCGGACGTATCGGTGATCGAACGCGAGGAAATCGAGGCGGCCGGCCAGTCGACGCTCGAGGAAATTCTTTCGCGTCTGCCGGGTATCGAGTTCTCGGCCAACGGCAGCTTCGGCTCGAATTCATCGATCTACCTGCGCGGCACCAGCGGCGCCCATGTGTTGCTGCTGGTCGACGGCATGCGCATGGGATCGGCCACGTCGGGCAGCGCTCCGTGGAATCGCATTCCGGCCAGCCAGATCGAGCGCGTCGAAATCGTCCGCGGCCCTGCCTCGTCACTCTACGGCAGTGATGCCATCGGTGGCGTCATTCAGGTTTTCACCCGCCAGGGTGAGGGTCCGCTGAGCTTCTACGGCGAAGTGGGTGCAGGCTCTTACGATACCGCCTCGGCCTCCGGCGGCTTTTCCGGCGCGCAGAACGGCTGGCGTTACGCACTGAATGCGAGCACCCATTCAACCACCGGTTTCAACAGCAAGCCGTGGACGGCGACTGCCAACAAGGATCGCGATGGCTTCTGGATGAACAGCCTGAGCGGGCGGCTGGCCTACAGTTTCGCCAAAGGCCACGAAGCCGGCGTCAGCGTTTTTTACAGCGACGGAGAAAGCAAATATGACGGCTCCGGCGCCACGGTCGATTGGCGCAACCGCAGCAGCGTGGGCAGCGTCAATGCCTTCATGAAAAACAGGCTTAGCGAAAACTGGACGAGCACGGTGAATATCGGCACCAGCTCGGACGATTCCGATGACCTCAAGAACGGCATACGCAACAGCAATTTCCGCACAGACCAGCGCCAATATTCCTGGCAAAACGATCTGCGCAGCCGCTTCGGCAATTTCCTGCTCGCTGTCGAACGCCTGGAACAAGAGGTCGACACCACGGCCGCCTACGCCGTCCACGAACGCACCAATAATTCGCTGCTTGGCGGCTGGACGCTGGGCTATGAAGCCCACCGCCTGCAGGCCAACCTGCGCCGCGACGACAATTCGCAATTTGGCGACAAGACGACCGGTTCGCTGGCCTACGGTTATCGCTTCACTCGCAACTGGCGCGCCAACGTGGGGTACGGCACGGCCTTCAAGGCACCGACCTTCAACGACCTCTACTATCCGCTGAGTTTCGGCTATTACGGCAACCCCGACCTTCTGCCGGAAAACGCGCGCAACCGCGAAGTCGCCCTGCATTTCGAAACCGGTCAGCAGCACGTTTCGCTGACCTGGTACTTGAATCGCGTCGAAAACCTGATCGTGTGGACCAATACGCCGAGCAACGTGGGCAGCGCGCGACTGGAAGGCATCACCCTGGCCTACGAGGGCGTGGTAGCTGGCCTGACCGTTCAGGCCAGCTACGACTACCTCGATGCCAAGGATCTGGACACCGACCGCCGCCTGGCTCGCCGCGCCCAGAATCGGGTTGCCGCGGCCATCGGCAAAACGCATGGCGCCTGGGAATGGCGCGTCGAGGAACAGGTCAGCGACGACCGCATGGATTACCCTTACGGCCAGCCGGCCAAGAAGCTCGGCGGCTATTCGCTCACCAACCTTTATGGAGCCTATCGATTTGCCAAGGACTGGTCTGTTTTCGCCCGGGTCAATAACCTGTTCGACCGTGAATACGTGTTGGCCGACACCTATGCGACGCCCGGCATGAACGCCTTTGTCGGCATCCGCTTCAGTCCGAAGTAAGCAACCATGCCCACCCGTCAGCGCGCTTTCCTGATTCTCGCCAGCCTCGGCCTTCTGGCCGTGGCGAGTATCGGGCTGGCGTTGACGGTGGGCAGTTTCAAGGTGTCCTACGCCGAGGTGCTGGCTGCGCTGCTGGGTAGTGAAGGCGGGGCCGGCGATGTCGTGCTGCAGCTTCGCCTGCCGCGCGCGCTGGCCGGGTTTGCCTGCGGCGGGCTGCTGGCGCTGGCCGGGGCGCTGATGCAGGTCTTGTTGCGCAATCCGCTGGCCGATCCTTACGTGCTGGGCATTTCCGGCGGCGCCGGGGTCGGGGCGATGTTCGCCATGCTGCTCGGCTGGCCGGTGCTCGGCGTCGACGGGCTGGCCTTTGTCGGCGCCTTCGCCGCGATGCTGCTGGTTTTCGGGCTGGCCCACGGCGACGGGAGCTGGACGCAGACGCGGCTGTTGCTGACCGGCGTCATCGTCGCCGCCGGTTGTGGCGCGCTGGTCGCGCTGATGCTGAGCATTGCCGACGAACACAAGCTGCGCGGCATGCTCTTCTGGCTGATGGGCGACCTCGGGCAAAGCGCCCAGTGGTGGCCGGCCTTTGCGGCGCTGGCCATCGCCCTGTTGCTGGCCATGCCCTTCGCCCGCGAACTCAACTTGCTGTCGCGCGGCCTGATGCAGGCGCAGGCGCTCGGCGTCGCCGTCGGCCGGCTGCGTTACGCCATCTATCTGCTCGCCTCGCTGGCCACCGCCGCCTCGGTGACGACGGCCGGCTCGATCGGCTTCGTCGGCCTCGTCGTGCCGCATCTGGTGCGACTGGCCACCGGCAACGACCAGCGTCTGCTGCTGCCGGCCTCGGTGCTGGCCGGCGGTTCGTTGCTGGTGCTGGCCGACACGCTGGCCCGTACCCTGATCGCACCGCAGCAGTTGCCGGTCGGCGTGCTGACGGCGCTGATCGGCGTGCCGGTCTTCCTTTTCCTGCTTTCGCGGCAGCCGAAATGACCCGGCCACTGCTCGAAGCCCGGCAACTGGCAGTCGACATCGGCGGCAAGACGGTGGTCGACCGTGTCGATCTGAGCGTCGCCAGCGGCGAGCGCATCGCCATTCTCGGCCGCAACGGCGCCGGCAAGTCGACCTTGCTGTCGACGCTGGCCGGCCTGCGCCCGGCGGCCGGCGGCTCGCTGCTGCTCGACGGCGAAGATGCGGCCTTGCTGCCTGCCCGCGAAGCAGCCCGGCGCCGCGCCTGGCTCGGCCAGTTCCAGTCCGATCCCTTCGGTTCGACCGTACTGGAAACGGCGCTGACCGGCCGCCACCCGCACCTCGGGCGCTGGGACTGGGAATCGAAGGACGATGCCGAACTGGCGCGCAGCGCGCTCAAGGCGGTCGGGCTGGACGGCATGGAAGCCCGCCAGATCCACACGCTATCGGGCGGCGAGCGCCAACGGCTGGCCATCGCCACGCTGCTCACCCAGGCGGCGCCGCTTTACCTGCTCGACGAGCCGCTGGCCCACCTCGACCTCAATCACCAGATGGCCGTCCTCGAACTGTTCGCCGGCACGGCGCGCGATGGCGGTGCCGGCGTCATCATGGTCCTGCACGACCCGGCGCTGGCCCACCGCTTCTGCGACCGGGCGCTGCTGGTTTATGGCGACGGCCGCACCGAAATTGGACCGGTCGACACCATTCTCACGGCAAAAACGCTGTCCGAACTGTACGGCTACGGCCTGCGCCAGATCGAAGATCGCGGCCACCGCTGCTTCATCCCGGAATAAACGCATTTCATTTTTGGCCCTTTTTTCCGGTTGACCGCAGCAATCCAACTCCACCCCACTTTTTCGAGAAAACCATGACCGTCACCCACGAACAACGCATGCAGAAGAAGAAAGCCGTCATCGACGGCAAGATCGACGCCGCGCAGGAAGAACGCGGCGTGCTGGTGATCAACACCGGCAACGGCAAGGGCAAATCGAGCGCCGCTTTCGGCGTCGTCGCCCGCGCCCTCGGCCATGGTCTCAAGGTTGGTGTCGTCCAGTTCGTCAAAGGCCGCTCGGATACCGGCGAAGAAGCCTTCTTCCGGCAGCAGGCCAATGTCGCCTGGCACATCGGCGGCGAAGGCTTCACCTGGGAAACGCAGGACAAGGAGCGCGATGCCAAGGCCGCCCAGGCTGCCTGGGAAGTCGCCTGCGGCCACCTGGCCAATCCGGACATCGGCCTCGTCGTCCTCGACGAAATGACCTATGCCTTCAAGTATGGCTGGCTCGATCTCGACACCGTCATCTCCCAGCTGCTCGCCCGGCCGACGATGCAGCACGTCATCATCACCGGCCGCGCCGCGCCGCAGGCCCTGCGCGATGCGGCCGACACGGTCAGCGACATCGGCATGGAAAAACATGCCTTCCAGAGCGGCATCAAGGCCATGCCGGGCCTCGAATTCTGAGTTCCCGCCGATGAAGAACCTGGCCCGTTTCGTCTTCCTGCTGCTCGTTTCCGCCCTTGCCTGGGCGGGCGAAATCGACATCCCGGCCAACATCCAGGCCGAGGCGCGGATCATCCGCGGCGAGCGCGACGGCTATTGGGAAAAAGTGCTGGTCGTCACTTTCCCCGGCGCGCGGCGCACGCTGTCGACCTCCGACGGCCCGCTCGACGCCCGGGCGGCGCTGAACCATGCCGGCCACCCGCGGCTCTGGCAAACACTCGGCATGCGTTTCATGGGCCAGGACGGCCGGGGCGGCAAGGCCTATGCCGAGCATGTGCACCTCGAAACCGCCGGCCGGCTGCAACTCGACAAATCGGTGGTTGCCCGCATGGCCACGGCGGCCGACCTCGACAACCTGGCCGTCGTCACCCGAAGCCACGGCCCGCTGACCGTCACCGTGCTGGCGACGGCCGGCGCCAGGAGCAACGCCATCCGCACCGGCGTCGATGCCGGCACCTACATTGAAGGCAACGAGCCGGCCGGCACCATCAACATCATGGTGCTGACCAATATCCGGCTGACCGATGCCGCGCTGGCCCGCGCCCTGATCACCGTGACCGAAGGCAAGACCGCGGCGCTGCAGGACCTGAACGTGCCGAGCACTTACACACCAACAGTGCAGGCGACCGGGACCGGCACCGACAGCATCATCGTGGTCTCCGGCACGCAGGGCCCGCAGGCCAGCTATACCGGCGGCCACAGCCGGATCGGCGAGCTGATCGGCAAGGCCAGCTACCAGGCGGTGGTCGAAGCGCTCGGCAAGCAGAACGGCTTCTTCCTGCCCGGCGCCAAGCGTTTCACGGCCGCTACGACAGCGCCGGCCAAGGCGCCGGACGCGCTGCGCATCGCCCTGCTCCATCTCGATGCCGTGCCCGGCGATGTCGCCGGCAATCGTGCCCGCATCGAGGCCGGCATCCAGGAAGCGGTCGGCCACGGCGCCGACTGGGTGATGACGCCCGAACTGGCCGAAACCGGCTACAACTTCGCCAAGCGGATCGGCACCGACTGGATCGCCCCCTTTCCCGACGCCTGGATCAGCACGCTGGCGGCCATCGCCCGCGACAACCGGGTGGCGCTGTTCGTCGGCTTTGCCGAGCGCGACAAGCAGAGCGGCAAGCTGCACAACAGCGTCGCGGTCATCGACCGCGACGGCGTGATCCAGGGCGCCTACCGCAAGCAGCGGGTGCATGGCGGCGCCGAAAGCTGGGCGACGCCCGGCACCGGCGGCGCGCCCTTCGTCGTCGATGGCATCCCGGTCGGCCTGTTGATCTGCGCCGACACCTGGCGGCCGGCACCGGCCGCCGACTATCGCCGGCAAGGCGCGGCCATCCTGCTCGCCCCGGCCAACTGGCCGCCGGTCGACGACATGGGGCCGGGCGATGTCTGGGAGCGGCGCAGCGCCGAAACCGGCCTGCCGCTCATCGTCAACAACCGCACCGGGCGCGAGCCGGAACTCGATTTCTCGGCCGGCGAAAGCGTCGTTGCGGCCGGCGGCGAGCGGCGCTTCGCCTTTACCGCCGAGCAGACCCGCCTGTTCTACGTCGATTGGGATCGCGGTCAGGGCTTCAGCCAGCCCGCCCGATGAGCCGGATGACCAGCCTGCGCCGGCTGTCCGGCCTGCTGCTCCTCGCCATGCCGCTGCTCGCACCGGCGGCGACGCTGCTCGGCATCGTCACCGAACGCGCCGCCCCGACCGCCATCGAGGCAGCGCATCGCCATCTCGCCGGCCATCCGCATGACCGCATCCTGCTGCGCACCCCGGCCCAGTTGCTGGCCGCCGACGACAAGCAGCTCGGCCAGTGGATCGCCAGGGCCGACAGCGTGCTGGCCGTCTCGGTCTTCGGCGACCCGGCGCGCCGCCTGAAGGACGCGCTGGCCCGCCACGCCCGGCCGCAGACGCCGGTGCTGGCGATCAACGGCGAAGCCAGCCTGAACCTGATGAGCCGCGACGCGGCCGGCAGCCTGGCCGGCTTCCCGGCCGAAACGCTGCGCCAGCTGGCGGCGGAAAATCCGCCGGAAACGGCGTTGACCGCCGCCGCCGCATGGCCGACCGCCGGCCACTGGCTGGCCGCCCGGCGAATCTGGCAGGCCGGCGGCACCGACAACACCCAGGCGCTGCTCGCCCACCTGCTCGCCCCGCGCCAGCCGCTGGCGCCCGTCAAGCCCGAGCCGACGCTGCGCCTGCGCGTCGGCGACCGCGAACTGAGCGATGCCGCCGCCTGGGGCAATGCCGGCAATCTCGGCCTGTCCGCCGCCCCCACCGTCGTCGTCCTCGACCTCGCCAACATGGACGGCAGCGCCCCGGCTGCCCTCTGCCGGCAGATCGAGCAGCGCGGCCTGCCCTGCGTGCAGGTGCTGAGCCGCTGGGGCGGCGCCTCGCGCCAGGCGCTGGAACGGCTGCCCGAACTGATCGCCCCGGCCCGGCCGGCGGCGCTGGTCGTCCTGCAGGATTTCGTCGTCGGCGCCGCCGAAGGGCGCGAAGCGGTGACCGAAGCGTTCAGGAAACTCGACGTGCCGGTGTTCAAGGCCATCCGCCTCAGCGAGCGCAGGGCGACGCAATGGCGGCTGTCGCCGGACGGCCTGCCGGCCGACTCGGTGCAGTACCGCGTCGCGCTGCCCGAATTGCAGGGCATCGGCCAGCCCATCGTCGTTTCGGCGCTCGGCCCGGCCCGGCCGGACCGCCTGACCGGCATCGCCAACCGGCCGCCGGTCGTCCTGGCCACCGAGATCGACCGACTGGCCGGCCGCGTCGGCCGCTGGCTGGCGCTGCGCAGCAAGGCCAATGCCGACAAGCGGGTCGCCGTCATCTATTACAACCACCCGCCCGGCCGCCAGAACATCGGCGCCGACAATCTCGACGTGCCGGCCTCGCTGTTCGATCTGCTGCACGCGCTGAAGGGCGCCGGCTACACGGTCGGCGAGCTGCCGGCCTCGCCCGAGGCGCTGCTCGACCGGATCATGGCGCACGGCGTCAATCTGCCCGAGGACCGTGCCGCGCTACGCGAGTTGAGCGCCACGGTCGACGGCGTTCCGGCGGCCGATTACGCCCGCTGGTTCGCGACGCTGCCGGCCCGTGTGCAAGCTGAAATGACCGCCGGCCCGCTCGGCCGGCTGCACGCCGAAGTGCTCGAAGCCGAAGCGGCCAACGAAAAGGCGGTGGGCCGAAAGCGGGTCGATGCCATCCTGAAGGAGTTGCACCACCTGGTCGAAGGCGCCGACCACCCGCAGCGGAAAAAAGCCATCGGCGACTTGCAGGCCCTGGAGGCCGGCTACCTCGCCTGCCTGGCCGACCAGCCGGGCCGCCGCTGCGCCTCGCTCGGCGCCCTGAACCGGCGGCTGAGCGGCTACGGCATCGAGGGCCTCAAGGGCTGGGGCGCCGCGCCGGGGCGCATCATGGTCGACGGCGGCAAGCTGCTGGTGCCGGGCATGACGTTCGGCAAGGTCTTCATCGGCCCGCAGCCGCCGCGCGGCTGGGAAGTCGACGAGGAACTGCTGCACGCCAACACCAGCGTCACGCCGCCGCACCAGTACCTGGCCTTCTATCACTGGCTGCGCGACCGCTTCCAGGCCGACGTGCTGGTCCATGTCGGCCGCCATTCGACCTACGAATTCCTGCCCGGCAAGGCGGTCGGGCTGGCCGCCGACGATTACCCGAGCCTGATCGCGTCCGACCTGCCCGGCGTCTATCCCTACATCGTCGATGGCGTCGGCGAGGGCACGCAGGCCAAGCGGCGCGGCCTGGCCGTGATGGTCGACCACCTGACCCCGCCGCTGGCCGCGACGCCGCTCTACGACCAGTTGCTGGCGCTGCGCCAGATCGTCGAGAGCTTCGAGGCGGCCTCCTCCGAATCGCTGAAGGCCCAAGCCGCGCGGACCATGCGCGAGCAGGTCGTGGCCCTGAACCTGAAGGCCGAACTGGAGGCCTCGATGGCCGACGTGCTGGCCGTGCGCGGCATCGGCTTCGAGGCGGCCGACGACGACCTCCTGGCGCACGAGGTCGGCCACTACCTGACCAAGCTGCAGGAAAAGTTCATGCCCTACGGCCTGCACATTTTCGGCCGCAACTGGAGCCAGCAATCGCTGGACCTGATGCTCGACTCGATGCGGAAAGGCGGCATCGACGACCCGGCCATTTCAGCCAAACTCGCCGATTCGCCGCGCCTCGAAATGCAGGGCCTGCTGGCCGGGCTGGACGGCCGCTACATTCCGCCGGGCAAGGGCAACGATCCGCTGCGCTCGCCGGAATCGCTGCCCACCGGGCGCAATTTCCACGCCGTCGATGGCGACCTGCTGCCGACCCGGGTCGGCTATCGGCTCGGTGAAAATCTGGCCAAAAAGTCGGTCGACCGCGGCGCTTCCGACAAAGGCAGCGAAGGCGTCATCCTGTGGGCGTCCGACGCCGTGCGCGACGAAGGCGTCATGGTCGCCTTCGCGCTGGCCCTGATGGGCGCCGAGCCGGTCTGGAACGCCCGCGGCATCGTCACCGACGTCCGCCTGAAGCCGGGCGTCGGGCGGCGCGACGTCATCGTCACCACTTCCGGCCTGTTCCGCGACCTCTATCCCAACCTCAACAACCTGATCGACCGCGCCGGCCGCCTCGCCCTGGCCGCGTCGGCCGCCGGGCTGGCCGAACAGCGCCCGGAGTTGAAGGAAGCGCTCACGGCTGCGCTCGGCCCGGTGCCGACCGCCGCCTGGGGCAGCGAATCCATCGGCATAACGCTCCCTCCCCTTTATGTCCCGCAGGGACGGTATCCCAGGGGACAAGGGGAGGGCTGGGGTGGGGACGGGGCACCATCCGCTGCGACCCATCCCCCACCCAACCTCCCCCTTGAAGGGGGAGGGGTGAGCAACAGCGTCGCCCGCGAATGGCTGATCCGTTTTCAAGCCCTGCAAGGCCAAGGCATGACGGCGGTCGAAGCCGGGCGCGCCGCCGCCCAGCGCGTTTTCGGCGACGCCCCCGGCGCCTACGGCACCGGCGTCAACCGGCTGACCGAACGCTCCGGCGCCTGGCGCGAGCGCGACGAGATCGGCCGCGCCTACCGCAACCGCATGGGCCATGCCTACGGCCTCGACGAGTCCGGCGAAGCAGCGCACGCCGCCTTCGACAGCGCACTCGACGGCATCGCCCGCACCTACCACGGGCGGGCCAGCAACCTCTACGGTCTGCTCGACAACAACGACGCCTTCGACTACCTGGGCGGCCTGTCGCTGGCCATCGAAGGGCGCACCGGCCGGCCGCCGGAAGCGCTGATCCTGCAGCACGCCCAGCCCGGTCAGGCCGACGTCGAGCCGCTGACCAGCGCGCTGCTCGGCGAACTGCGCGGCCGCTTCCTCAATCCGGCCTGGCTGAAGCCGCTGATGGCGCACGGCTACGCCGGGGCGCGGACGATGGGCACGGAATTCCTCGAAAACCTGTGGGGCTGGCAGGTGACGCGGCCCGATCTGGTCAAGAACTGGGCCTGGGACGAGGTCAAGGCCGTCTATTTCGACGACAAACAAAAGCTCGGCCTGCCGCAATTCCTCGGCCAGGGCCACAACGCCCATGTCAAGGCGCAGATGCTGGCCATTTTCATGGTCGCCGCCGAGAAAGGCTACTGGCAGACCGACGCCGCGACGATCAAGCAAATGGGCGGCGAACTGGCCCGGCTGGTCGCCAAAAACGGCCTGCCCGGCAGCGGCCACACCGCGCCCAACCACCCGATGTGGCCATGGCTGGCGCCGCAGCTCGACGCCGCCGACGCGCAGGCGCTGGGCGTTACGCTGGCCAGGGCGCGCGGCGAAGTCGTCGCCGCCGCGCCGGCCGGCGCCTCCGGCCAGGCGACGCAGCCCAATGCTACCCCCCAAGGGGACTTCCTGCGGGGCGCGGTCGACGCGAAAAAAGAGCCAAAAAGCGAATCCGCGCCCAGTGCCCCAGTCGCTCCCCCGCGCTACTACGAACTGACCGAACCCGCCGCGCCGACCAGCGATCCCGTCGGCCGCACCCTCAACCTGCTCGGCCTGTTGGCCGCCAGCCTGGCGCTATTCACGCTCGGCCTGTGGCGCGGCCGGCAGACCGCGTAACCCCAGGAGTATCCAATGACCGACCCGCACTCTTTCGCCTGGCTGCACGATGCCGTCACCTGGCTGCTCACCCCGGCCCTCGCCGCTCTGCTGCTGGCCTGCGCCATCGCGCTGATCGAGGCCGGCCTGGCCGCCGGCGAACGCTTCGGCGGCCTCGCCCGGCTGCAGGCCGGCGGCGACGTGGCCCGCCTCCAGGCCGTCGCCCGCCACCGGCTGGAGCGCGCCGACCTGCTCGCCCGCATCCCGCCGATGCTCGGCCTGATGGCCACCATCATCCCGCTCGGACCGGGACTCGCCGCGCTCGGCCAGGGCGACCCGGCGCAACTGGCCAGCGCCGTCACCGTCGCCTTCGACGCCACCGTGCTCGGCCTGGTCGCCGGCATCGCCGGCCTGGTCATCGGCAAGCTGCGCCGGCGCTGGTACGAAGAAGCGCTGGAGGCGATGGAATGAGCCAGCCGCCAGCACGCAAACGCCTGCGCCTCTACTCGAAGCTCGACGCCCGTTTCGACGACCGCGACGAAGACCCCCGGGCCAGCCTGGTCAATCTGGTCGACGTCATGCTGGTTTTCGCCTGCGGCCTGCTCGCCGCGCTGGCGGCCGGCACGCAAAGCGCCCTGAAGGCGCCGAAGCCGGTCGAAAAAGGCCAGCAGATCGAACGCCCGGCCAGCGGCATCACCCAGGCCGGCAGCGGCTACGACCGGGTCGGCGAAGTGTTCCGCGATCCGAAAACCGGGAAGCTGGTGCTGATCGAGCCGACAACGCCCGCCACAGCCCCAAGCTCACCCACTTCATTCACGCCATCCAACCGCTGATGCCAACCTGCCCCGCTCTCCTCATCGCCGCCCCCGCCTCCGGCCAGGGCAAGACCACCGTCACCGCCGCGCTGGCCCGCCTGCACGCCCGGCAGGGGCGGCGCGTCACCGTCTTCAAGTGCGGACCTGACTTTCTCGATCCGCAAATCCACGCCGTCGCCAGCGGCCGGCCGTGCCACAACCTCGATCTCGGCATGTGCGGCGAGGCCGATGCGCGCTGGCGGCTGGCCCGCGCAGCCGACCAATCCGACCTGATCCTGATCGAGGGCGTCATGGGCCTGTTCGATGGCCAGCCTTCCGCCGCCGACATCGCCGAACGCTTCGCCATCCCGGTCATGGCCCTGATCGACGCCGGATCGATGGCCCAGACTTTTGGCGCCGTTGCCCACGGCCTCGCCACCTATCGTCCCGGTCTGCCCTTCGCCGGCGTGCTGGCCAATCGCTCGGCCAGCGCAGGCCACACCCAAATGCTGCGCGACAGCGTCCCGCCCGGCATGGGCTGGTTTGGCGCCCTGCCGAAAAGCGCCGACAGCCTGCCCGAACGCCACCTCGGCCTGCTTCAGGCGGCCGAAATCACCGACCTCGAAGCCCGCCTCGATGCCCTGGCCGATGCGTTAGCCGCCAGTGCTACGGTCGACCTGCCAAAACCGGTGAATTTCGCAGCCGCGCCGGCGCCTCGCCTCCCCCCCCTGCTCGCCGGCCAACGCATCGCCATCGCCCGCGACGCCGCCTACGGCTTCATCTACCCGGCCAATCTCGACACCCTGAGCGCGCTGGGTGCCGAGTTGCGCTTCTTTTCACCGGTCGCCGGCGACCCGCTGCCCGACTGCGACGCCGTCTGGCTGCCCGGCGGCTACCCGGAACTCCATGCCGACGCCCTCAGTCAGCATGCCGCGCTGTGGCAGGCGCTGAAAAACCACGTCGCCGCGGGCAAGGCGCTGCTCGCCGAATGCGGCGGCATGATGAGCCTGTTCGAGGAAGTGGTCGACAAGGCCGGCGCCAGCCACCGTTTTGGCGGCCTGCTACCCGGGCGTTCGGTGATGCAAAAGCGCCTTGCCGCGCTGGGTACGCAATTCGTCGACCTGCCCGAAGGACGCCTCGCCGGCCACACCTTCCACTACTCGAAAAGCGACACGCCGCTCACCCCGCTCGTCCGCGCCCAAACCGCCGACGGCCGTGACGGCGAAGCAATCTACCGGCAAGGCCGGCTCACCGCCTCCTACGTCCATTTTTACTTCCCGTCGAATCCACAGGCAGCCGCCAGCCTGTTCTCAAATGGATAAAACTTCGATTTTTACGAACAATGGCGCAGGCGGCGGTTAATTTTTCGGCAAGCGGAAGCGGGTACACTACGGCCTGCAACTTTTCCACACGGAGACAACCATGAAGAATTTCGTATTGATGGCCGCAGCAGTCGTGCTCGGCTTCACACTGCAAATCGGCGACGCCGAAGCCAAACGCCTCGGTGGCGGTGGTTTCTCGGGCATGCAGCGCCAATCGGTTGCACCGAGCAAATCGACGAACGCCGCCCCGACTCAGCAACAAAGCGCGGCCGGTGCCGCCCAGGCCCAACCCAAACGCTCCTGGATGGGCCCGCTGGCTGGCCTCGCCGCCGGCCTCGGTCTGGCTGCCCTGGCTTCGCACTTCGGCTTTGGCGAAGGCATGGCCAACATCCTGATGATCGGCCTGCTCATCATGGGTGCCGTCATGCTCTTCCGCTTCCTGTCGCGCAACAAGGCTGGCGCAACGCGAGCCGGCGGCCTGCAGTATGCCGCCGCCGACACAAACCACGGTGGCAACGCCCCGCGTCAGCCCGACTTCTTGCCGGCTGGCGGCTCGGCTGTTGCCGCCACCACGGGTGGCCACATTCCGGCTGACTTCGACGTCGAGAGCTTCGTGCGCAACGCCAAGGTCAACTTCATCCGCCTGCAGGCTGCCAACGATGCCGGCAATCTGGACGACATCCGCGAATTCACCTCGCCGGAAATGTTCGCCGAGATCAAGATGGGCATGAGCGAGCGCGGCAACGCCAAGCAGGAAACCGACGTCGCCCAGCTCAACGGCGAAGTGCTTGATGTCGCCGAAGAAGCCAACCGCTACATCGTCAGCATCCGCTTCACCGGCCTGATCAGCGAAGAAAAGGGCGCCTCCCCGGCCCCGTTCGACGAAATCTGGCACATGACCAAGCCGACCGACAACAGCCGCGGCTGGGTGCTGGCAGGAATTCAACAAGTTCAGTAGCAAAAGACACACCCCCAAAATCTGGCCGGAGCAATCCGGCCTTTTTTTTGCACCCCCTACTACTGGTGCAGATCCCATACTCCGAATTAGCAGATTGATATAAACCCTGACCAATGGCATAGTCGGCGTTTATCCACAAACCGCACGGAACACATTGTTTCTAAATAGTAAAATTCGGAACATGTTGGGTGTTTCCTATGCGGCAGCCACCATCGCCCTGGCATGGCATCCTGCACGCGCCGCCCAGGACGACGATCTCAACCTGGAAGACCTGACAAAAACCGAAGTTTCTTCCGTTTCGCGGCGCAACCAGAGCCTGAGCAACGTGCCCGCCGCCGCCTTTGTCATTACCACCGAAGACATCCGTCGTTCAGGCGCATTGGCCCTGCCGGACGTGCTGCGCATGGTGCCTGGCATTCAGGTCGCGCAAGTCGACAGCGGGCGTTATGCCGTATCGGCCCGCGGTTTCAACGGTCGCTTTGCCAACAAGTTGCAGGTCCTCATCGACGGCCGGAGCGTCTATCACCCATTTTTCTCGGGAATCCTCTGGGAATATGACCCGATCCCACTAGAGGATATCGCGCGCATCGAAGTCATCCGAGGCGCGGGCGCAGCCATGTGGGGCGTCAACGCGGTGAATGGGGTCATCAACATCATCAGCCGGCATTCCCGCACGCAAACAGGCGGCATGGTTGCCGCCACGATAGGCAGCAACGGACAGCGTCAGCTGTACACCAGAGCCGGCGGCAAAATCGACGCCGACACGACATGGAAACTTTCTGCTCAGGGGCGTCATGCAGAGCCATCGAAACAACTGACCAACGACAACTACAGTGAAGACGACCTGAACAACGGCACTGTCGATTTTCGCCTCGACCGCGCTCTATCCAGCGACAGCAACTTCAGCATCTGGGCCAATGCCGGAAAGTCGTCGCTCGGCGACCTCTACCCCCTGACCCCCAATCCGCTCAATCCACCCATACTGACTCCGGTCGCCATTTCCCAGAAGGTTTCCACCCAAACGCTGGGCGGCCGCTATCGCTGGTTGAGCGGGACCGGCATCGAATCGTCCGTGCAAGCCTCGGTTGGCAGTTCCAGCCTTGAGCTGAAGGATGCCCTGGAGGTCAGCAACACCCAGTTCGATATCGACTATCAGGGGCGTTACACCTTGGCCGAACACGATCTTTTGTGGGGAGCCAGTCACCGGACGGTTTCCGACAAAGTCTGGTCGAGATACGTGGTCGAGATCGGCACGACAGAATTCACGCAGCGAACCACCGGCTTTTTCATTCATGACAACTGGACGCTGATCCAGGACACCCTGCAATTCGGCCTGGGCGCTCGCTGGGATCAGACCAACCTGGGCGGCAACACCTTCTCGCCAAACGCCACGTTGATGTGGACACCAACGCGCAGCGACACCATCTGGGCCAAATACTCGAAGGCACCGCGCATGCCGGCCCGTGCCGAATTCGAAGTGACCATGCTGACCGGGTACCTGCCGCCCACATCGACCACGCCGCCGGTGGCATTTCGAGCCCAACCCGGTAACGCACCTTTACGCCAGGAAACGATGGAAGGCGTCGAACTGGGATATCGCAGCCAGCTAAGCCAGCAGCTTGGCGTCGATGTTTCGGTCTACCGGTATCGCTACTCGGATGTCGTATCAAGCATGCAGGGCAATATGCTGTATCCGGTGGTTATGTCGGGTGTTCAGCTTGCCATTCAAAATCTTGATCGCTGCAATTGCGGCAATGGCTGGCTGAGTGGCGCCGAACTGAGCGTGGACTGGCTGCTTGCACCAACCTGGCGGATGCAGTTGTCGTATGCCTTCACGCACGTCGACATGGATGATTCGGCCAACCCGATTGCCCAGGCTCAAGGCCAGAAGGAAGAGGGCAGCACGGCTCGCCATTACGGTTCGCTGCGCTCGCAATGGAATGTATCGACCAGCCAACAGTTAGATGCCTGGATACGGGGCTCATCCGGTGTCGACCGCACGCTGTCCCCATACACCACGACAATCCGCGTACCGGGCTATGTGACACTCGATTTGCGCTACGCTTACAAGCTCGACAAGGATGTCGAATTGGCGCTGACCGGCCGCAACCTGGTCGGTCCCCGGCGCGTTGAGTATGTGACGGACTACGTACCGGCCACGCCGGTGATTATCGAACCGTCTGTGTTGCTGTCCGGGCGCTGGAAGTTCTGATCATGCCGACCGGTCGCATTTTCCGCATTCATCCGCTGCGTTGGCTGGCTTCAATCCTGCTCATCAACATTTCGCTGGTCTTTGCCCAGCCGGATTCCGAACCGCAGCTGGAAGCAGCTTACCTCGTCAATTTTCTGAAATATGTCGAATGGCCAGCCAGCCAGCGAAGTTCGTCCACCATCTGCCTGTTTGGCCGCGATACGCTGGGTCCGTTCCTGAGCAGCCACGAAGGACGAGTGATCGGCGGCAAGGAGTTGCGTATTCGCCGGGTGAACAGCCCCGATGACATGGCCAGCTGCCAACTCGTGTATATCCCCGAAGTCGAGGAGGCCCGTATCGGCGCCGTGTTGCGCTGGACGTCGGGCATGCCCGTCCTGACCGCCAGCAACGCCGATGGTTTTGCCCGATCCGGCGGCGGCATCGAACTGCTGCGCAATGCCGGCCGAGTCCAGTTCATCGTCAATGCGGACATGATGGCGCGCCATGGGCTGGTCCCGAGTTCGCAAATGATGCGGCTGGCCAGCCGGGTGATCGGAGGAGAGCGATGACCCCCCGCCAGACCATCCGCAAGAAAGTTGTGCTGGCGATCGCGGCCTCGCTCGGTGTTGGCCTGCTCCTCTCGTTCCTGACCTTTGCCGTGCGCGAGATCGATCAGCGGCGCCAGGCCAAGACCTCCGAGTTGTTCGCCATGGCCGACGTCGTCGCCTTCAATGCCTCGGCCGTCATCGAGTTCCGTGACGCCTTGGGCGCCAAACGCCTGCTCAGTTCGTTTGCCGAACACCAGGATGTGCTGGCGGTGCGTCTGATCGGCATCACGTCCGATTTTCACTATCGCTACGATGCCGCCGACCGACCGCTGCCGGCGCAGCTAGCGCTCGGCGACAAGCCGCATCGCGAGCGTGCGGTCTATGCCGACTGGTCATCGGTGACGGTCGCCGTGCCCATTCGCTCGGGCGATGAGGTTGTCGGAACGGTGGTCATTTCGGCTCATCTCGATGCCGTGTGGCGAGCGATTGCCTGGAATCTGACCCTGTCGCTGCTGGCCTTGACCATTTCCTTCGTCATCGCCTTTGCCATCGCCCGCCGGATGCTGGCATCGATACTTGCCGCCCTCGGTTCGCTGACCGATACGGCGCGCTACGTGGCCGAATCGAAGGATTACTCACGGCACGCCGAAGTTTATTCGGATGACGAAATCGGTCAGCTGGGCAATGCTTTCAACGGCATGCTCAGCGAGGTGGCCGAACGCGACAGCCAACTGGCCGACCAGCGCAACCACCTTGAAGATACCGTGCAGGAACGGACCCAGGCGCTGTCGCTGGCCAAGGAAGCAGCCGAGGCGGCGAGCCGGGCGAAGAGCACCTTTCTGTCCAACATGAGTCACGAACTGCGCACGCCGATGAACGCCATCATCGGCATGACCTACATGCTCAAGCGCAACAATGAGGATCCGGCCCAGATAGACAAGCTGCACAAGATCGACAATGCCGCCAACCACCTGTTGCAACTGCTCAACGACATCCTCGACCTGTCGAAAATCGATGCCGACCGGATGACGCTGGAAGAGACCGGTTTCACGGTCGATGCGCTGACGACCGACCTCGCCGGCCTGCTCACCCCGCGCGCCGAATCGGCCCAGTTGCGCTTCGTGCTCGACATCGATGCCCGTCTCAGGAGTCAGCAACTGCTCGGCGACCCGCTGCGCCTGCAGCAGATACTGATCAATCTGGCCGGCAATGCCATCAAATTCACCGAGCGCGGCGAAGTTCGCGTCGTCGCCCGGATTGCCGAAGACTATGGCGACTCGCTGCTGCTCGAGCTGTCGGTCTGGGATACCGGCATCGGGATTGCGCCGGATGCGCTGGAACGCATCTTCAACCCCTTCGAGCAGGCCGACGGATCGACGACGCGCAAATTCGGCGGCACCGGGCTGGGTCTGCCTATCTGCCAGCGCCTTGTCGGCCTGATGGGCGGCGAGATCAAGGTGGTCAGCACGCCCGGCTCCGGCAGCGCGTTCAGCTTTGCCGTTCATCTGCGTCGGGCCGAGGAGGCGCAGGCTGCACCAGCCGATGCCGGGCACCCCGGGATCGCGGCGGAAAGCGCCCTGCGGGCCGGATTCCCGAATAGCCGCATTCTTGTTGCCGAAGACGACTGGGTCAACCAGGAAGTCATCCTGGAACTGCTGCGCGATACCCTCGGCTTCTCCGTCGACATTGCCCCGAACGGCGCACATGCGCTCGACATGGCGATCAAGCAACGCTACGATCTGATCCTCATGGACATGCAGATGCCTGAACTGGACGGTCTGGGCGCCACCCAGGCCATCCGCGCCATTCCCGGCTACGCCGAAACGCCGATCATCGCCATGACCGCCAATGCCTTTACCGAAGACCGCACGCTATGCCTGGACGCCGGAATGAATGACTTCATCGCCAAACCGGTCGATCCGGACAAGCTGTTCGTGATCATGTTCAAATGGCTGCAGGCGCACCAGCTGGAAAGCCTCTGCTGAGCCACTCACCACCATGCGCCGCTACCCCTTCTCATTCCTTGCCCTGACCACCTTGGGGATACTTTGCGCCATGGCCGGCATCGTCAGTCTGGCCGGATTCGGCGCCGCCCTTCACCCCTTGCTTGACGACCCGATGGCCGGCCTCGCCTGCATCGTCTCGGCCATCGCCCTGATCGGCTCGGGCGCCTTCCCGCTGGTCATCGAAAAACTCAAGGAAAACGAGGGCGCCTGAGCGTCTTTCGATTTTGGCCGAAATTTCCGGTTGACCGTGGCAATGCCCTCGAGCGGCGTCGCTCAGGCTTCGCGCATCAGACGCCAGTACTGGAATTTGAGCATGCCCGCGGCGCCGGCCACGATGGCCAGGAAAGTCACGATGGAACCGAGCGCCAGCGTTGAAAAACCGCTGATTCCCTGACCCACCGTACAGCCCATGGCGACGACACCGCCGAAGCCCATCAGGGCGGCACCAAGCAGGTGGCTGACGGTATCTTCCAGGCCGGCAAACCCCTCCCAGCGAAAATCCCCGGTGGCCAGCGCCCAGGCGGCGGCGCCGGCAATCACACCGAGCACGCTGGCGATGCCGAAAGTCAGCGTGCGACTGGTATCCGACCACAGCATCAGCAGTTCCAGCGCATAAGCCTGCGGCGCCACGAAGGTCAGGGCCTCCATGCGCCCGCTGCTGGTCGCCACGAAAGCCTCCTCCAGGGTATCCGGGTGCTCGGCCAGATGGCCGAGATGGCCGCTGACATACCAGGCCGCGACGACCGCCAGTCCGATGCCGAGACCACCGAGCAGGTTGTCGACGGTCCGGAACTCGCGGTTGCCCAGGCACAAGGCGATCAGGCCCCCGCCAATGCCCAGCACCGCCAGCCGGAACGCCGTCTTCGCCTCCAGCCCGGCGGCGGTCAGCAGGGCCGGAATATCCTGCCCGACAGGGAATTCGATGGCCGCTTTTTCCAGCACATTGACGCGGAAAGCGGCGAAGAGGCCGCGCATGGTCATGTAGGCAACCAGCCCGAGGACGACAAAGACGACCAGCGACTTGAGGTTGCCGCCACCGATGCGGACCAGCGTCTTCGAGCCGCAGCCCGAGGCGAGCACCATGCCGATGCCAAACAGCAGGCCGCCGACGAGGTGCGACAGCCAGGTGAAATTGGGCGTCCGGTAGATCGATTTATCGAGATCGATCAGCCCCGCCGCGTGCAGCGCGGCCGAGCCGAGCACAGCGACACCGATGGCCAGCAGCCACATGCGCATGCGGCTCCAGTCGCCCATGGTGACGATGTCGGAAACTGCCCCCATGGTGCAGAACCGCGTCTTCTGGCTGATCGCCCCGAACAGAAAGGAAATGGCAAAGACCAGCCAGAGAACGGTCGTCGACTGGCTGGCGATGTCCATGATCAGGGGCGGTAAGGCGTCGGGTCGGTCAGGCCGGCGGCGGCGAAACCTTCGGCCCGCAGACGGCACGAATCGCAGACGCCGCAGGCCCGGCCCAGTTCGTCGGCCTGATAGCAGGAAACGGTCAGGCCGTAATCGACGCCGAGCGCCGTGCCGGTACGGATGATGTCGGCCTTGGAGAGATCGATGAGCGGCGCGTGGATGCTCAGCTTGACCCCCTCGACCCCGGATCTCGTCGCCAGGTTGGCCATCTTTTCGAAAGCGGCGAGGTATTCCGGCCGGCAATCCGGGTAGCCGGAATAATCGACGGCATTGATCCCGACGAAGATGTCGCGGCTGCCCAGCACCTCGGCCCAGGCCAGGGCCAGCGACAGCATGATGGTGTTGCGCGCCGGCACATAGGTGACGGGAATGCCGGGCTGGACGCCGTCGACCGGCACATTGATGTTGGTATCGGTCAGGGCCGAGCCGCCGAACTGGGCCAGCCCGAGGTTGAGCACCCGATGTTCGACAGCGCCGAGGGCCTTGACGACCCGTTCGGCGGCTTGCAACTCGGCACAGTGGCGCTGGCCGTAATTGAACGACAGGCAATAGCAGTCAAAACCCTGGCTACGGGCAATGGCGAGGCAAGTGGCGGAATCGAGTCCGCCGGAAAGGAGAACGACAGCTGGCTTCATCATGGGTCGCGAATATACCTGAATTTCTGCCGCGTTTGACCCGCTATCCGCTGCTTCCCGGGCCCTTGTTGGGACTCACCAACAATCGGCCGGGCGGACTTCGGTGCGGCGCTGCCCGGTCCTCGGCCGCCTATGCCGAACGTTCGTTGAGCAGGGCAAACTCCCGATCCGCCAGCGCCTCGTCGCCGAGGTTGAGTTCGACCAGCCGGCGCAGATGGGTGACGCTGTCGAGATCGATGTCGCGGCAGGACAGCCCGTAGTAATTGGCCAGGTGATGGACGACGGTGGCTTCCATGCGAATGGTCGAACCGGTATGGTCGAGCTGGATTTTGAGGGTGCAGTTGGTGCCGACGGTAATGAAGACGTTGGCATTGGGATGGATCAGGGCGCCCTTGAGCGAGAGATCGATCACTTCGACGACATATTCGCCGTCGGGCAGGAAAAGGCTGGCTTCAGCCTGGAAGGGAATGCGGGAAAACTTGCGGCGATTGTGTTCCATGACCGTCTCCTCCGTTATTTTCCCTTCATGTTACCCCAAAGCAGCTTGTGCAACTGTAGCTGGAAACGCACGTTCAGGCCGTCTTCGAGTATCCAGTCGGCCAGCGACTGCGGCTCGATCAGGCCGCCAGCCGGCGACAGCAGCACCGGGCACAGACGATCGAGTTGGCGGTCGCCCAGGACATCGCGTGCCCATTCGTAATCGCCGCGTGAGGCGATGACAATCTTGATCTCGTCGCGCCGGTTGAGCGCGTCGAGATTAGCCCACAAGTTCTTCGCCGACTCGCCGGAATCCGGCGCCTTGAGGTCCATGATGCGCGCCACGCGCGGGTCGACGCCGGCGACATCGAGCGCCCCGGAGGTTTCCAGCGAGACGTCGTAACCGGCATCGCAGAGCGCTGTGAGCAGCGGCAGGCAGTCCTTCTGCGCGAGCGGCTCGCCACCCGTCACGCAAACCTGGCGGGCCGGGTACTTGCCGACTTCGGCGAGCACCGAGTCAATGCTGGCCGGCTCGCCGCCGGTGAAACTGTAAGTCGTGTCGCACCAGGTACAGCGCAGCGGACAACCGGTCAGGCGAACGAAGACGGTCGGCAGGCCGGCGCGCGACGCCTCGCCCTGCAGGGAGTAGAAAATTTCAGTGAGGCGCAGTGCCAATTATTTCTTCTTGAGGCGATCGCGGGCCGTATCGGCTGCCGGGGTGCCCGGGTACTTGGTGATGACGGTTTCGAGTGAGCGCTTGACGCCTTTGGGATTGCCCATTTCCTGCTGGCAGGTGGCGATGGCCAGCCAGGCATCCGGCGCCTTGGCGCTGTCGGCGTACTTGGTGGTGACCACGCTCTGCGCCTCGATGGCGCGCTTGCAATCGCGCTGGGCGTACCAGGCGTTGCCGAGCCAGTACTGGGCATTGGGCGCCAGCGTAGCGGTCGGATGGGTCTGCACGTAGGTGTCGAAACTGGCGGCAGCTTCCTTGTATTTGCCAGCCTTGAACTGGTTCAGGGCGGCTTCGTATTCGCGCGATTCCTGGGCCGGATCGGCAGCAGCTTGCGAATTTTGCCCATTTTCCGGGTTGACCGTAGCATTCGCGCCGCCCACGGTTTCAATCTTGCGCAGACGGCTGTCGAGATCGAGGTAGAAGTCCTGCTGGCGCTTCTTGGCCGTCTCCAGCTCGTAATTGAGCGTTTCGACCTGGCCGCGCAGGCGGGCAATTTCGTCGGTCTGGCGCTGGATCTGGCTGGCCAGATCCAGCTGGGCCTTGGCCTGCTGGTCGAATCGCGCCTCGGTCTTGATCCGCAGATCGGTAACCTGGCGACGCGCTTCTTCGTCGTCAAACACGCCGGCCTGGGCTTGGGCAGCCCCCAGCGCGGCGATGAACAGGGCGATTCGAACCGGGCGCATGCTTAGAACTCGCCGCGACCGTCGGCAGCCTTGTAGAGGATGTCGGCGCGACGGTTTTCAGACCAGGCGGCTTCGTCGTGGCCGGCATTCTTCGGCTTTTCTTCGCCGAGGCTGACCGATTCGATCTGCGATTCGGCAACGCCGAGCAGGGTCAGCGAACGCTTGACCGCTTCGGCCCGCTTCTGGCCGAGCGACAGGTTGTATTCGCGGCTGCCGCGCTCGTCGGTATTGCCTTGCAGCAGAACCTTGAAGCCCTTGTTGGCCACGAGGTACTTGGCGTGCGAGGCGACCAGATCCTTGTACTCGTCCTTGACTTCGTACTTGTCGAGATCGAAGTAGATGCTGCGCTTGGCCAGCTTGCTCTGCGGGTCGGTCAGTTCGCGCGGCAGGCCGTTGGCGTCGAGGCCGTCGGCGACGACCGGGGCGACGGTGGTCGAGCCACCGCTGCGCGATTCAACCGGAGCGCCAGCGCTGTCTTCGGGCAGCGGGGTGGTCGAGCAACCGACGAGGAGGGCGGACAGCAGGGCGGGGATAAGCAGTTTTTTCACGGGATTCTCCGGGTGGACGGGGGATTATTGGTAGTAAGGTCCCCAGGCCGGCTCGCGTATATCTCCTGCGGCGACCGTGAGGCGTTGTTTGATCCTGCCATCGCTGGAGACAGCCGATAGTACGCCGCGCCCGCCAATTTCAGTGGCGATCAGGATCATGCGGCTGTTGGGGGCGAAACTTGGGGATTCGTCCTTGTTCGAATCGCTCACGACCTGGGCCTGGCGACTGGCCAGATCCATGACGGCGAGTTGGAAGCGGCCTTCGCGGCGGCTGATGAAGGCGAGGCTCTTGCCATCCGGCGACGGGCGCGGCGAGACGTTGTAGCTGCCTTCGAAGGTAACGCGCCTGACGTCGCCGCCGTTGGCGCCGGTCTGGTAGATCTGCGGGCTGCCGCCGCGGTCGGAGGTGAAGTAGATGGTGCCGCCATCGGGCGAGTAGCGCGGCTCAGTGTCGATGCCCGAGGACTGGGTGATTCGCTGCAGGCCGCTGCCGTCGGCATTGACCTTGTAGATCTGCGAGAAGCCGTCCTTGGAGAGGACGACGGCCAGCTTGAGGCCGTCCGGCGACCAGGCCGGCGCCGAGTTGGAGCCCTTGAAATTGGCGACGATGTGGCGCTGGCCGGAAGCCAGCGAATGGACGTAGATGACCGGCTTTTTCTTCTCGAAGGAAACATAGGCGAGGCGGCCGCCATCGGGCGACCAGACCGGGGAAATGATCGGCTCGATGGAGGTCAGCGCGGTGGCCGCATTCTGGCCGTCGGAATCGGCAATCTGCAGCAGGAAGCGGCCGCGAGCCTTGACGACATAGGCAATGCGCGTCGAAAAGACACCCTTCTCGCCGGTCAGCTTTTCGTAGATGTAATCGGCAATGCGGTGGCCGGCGGCGCGCAGTTGAACGTTGCTGGTGACGTAGGCGGCACCACCAAGGGCCACGCCTTTTTGCGTGTCGTACAGGCGGAAACGGGCTTCCAGACGGCCATCGGCGCTGCGCGTGATGCTCCCGGCGGCCAGCGCGTCGGCGCCGCGAGCTTTCCAGTCGGGGTGATTGACCGGCGCATTTTCGTCAAAGGCAAGCGTGCCGTGATCGACCAGCTTGAACAAGCCACTGCGCTCAAGATCGGCCCGCACCGTCGAGGTAATGATGCGGGAAGCAGTTGGGTCGCCGGGAAAGTCGACCACCGTCAGCGGAATCCGGTTGGCGCCGGCGCCGGTAATCTCGATCGACAGCTGCGCCTGGGCAAATCCTACGGTCAACAGGAAAAAAGGCAGAAAAATGAAACGGAAAATTCGGGACATTGCATTCATTTTCGTAAAAGTTCGCGCGATTCTACTCTTCAAACGGCTTGTGTTTAATTTCCAGCGTGCGCTGGAAAAGCGACGGATCATCCGGCTTCGGCAAGGGCGACGAGCGGCGGATGGCGCGCTCAATGGCGCTGTCCAGCGCCGGATTGCCACTGGACCGTTTCAGTTTGACGGAAAGCACTTCCGCCGTCGGCAACTGGGTGACCTCGAAAATGGCCTCCGGGTTGCCCTGGATCCCCGGCGGCAGGGCCAGGTTGCTCTTGATCCGCAAACGTATCTTGTTCGTATAGTCGGCCAGGCCGCGCTGGCTGGCCGAAGCACGGCGCTCCGTCTCGGCCAGCTCGGCCAGCTTGTTCTGCAGGTCGCGGGCCTGGCGCTGCTTGTCCTCGCGCTCAAGCATTTCCTTGAACGGATCCTTGGGCGGAACGGGCTTCGGTTCAGGTTTTTTCAACTCGGGCTTGGGCGGTTCCGGCTTCTTCGGTTCCGGCTTCTTCTTTTCGACCTTGACCACGATCTCCGGCTTTTTCAGCACCGGGGCCGGCTTCGGTTCGACTTTGGGCAGCGGCTTCGGCTCCGGCTTCACTTCCGGCGGAGGCGGTGGTGGCGGCGGCACGACCTGGGCAGGCGTCGGTCGCGACGACCACAACTCGACCTCCATGACCTCCGGCTGGCTGCGTTTCCACTGCACGCCGAAGAACAGAAAGGCAAGCAGGGCGACGTGCACCAGAACGGTGAACGACAGCGCGTACTTCTTGCCGGGTTCTTCGGGTTTGTTGAGGATCATGTCCACTTATTTGCTGGCGGTTTCCAGGCCAACCTTGTCGAATCCGGCGCGCTTGGCTTCGTCGAGCACTTCGATGACGTTCTTGTACTGGGTTTCCTTGGCACCGGCGATGAGGATCGGTGTGGTCCGGTCAGCGGCGTTGAGAACGGCCAGCTCAGCCTTGAGCTCCTTGATGCTCCTGAGCTTCTTCTCGTCCCCCTTGATATTGAACAGCGACAGGCCGCCGTCGTCCTTGATCTGCACCTTGACGTACTTGTCGGGCTTCTGCGGCGCCGTTCCGGAAGCAGGCAAATCGACCGAACCGGTCGTCATCATCGGTGTCGCCACCATGAAGATGACGAGCAGGACGAGCATGACGTCGATGTAGGGAACGACGTTGATTTCACTTTTCAGACGACGCTGGCGCATGGCTTAACGCATCTGCCTTTGCAGGATGTTGGAGAATTCTTCCATGAAGCTCTCGTAGCGCGTCGCCAGCCGGTCGATGTCATGCGAAAAACGGTTGTAGGCGAGCACCGCAGGAATCGCCGCGAACAGACCGATGGCCGTGGCGACCAGCGCCTCGGCAATGCCCGGGGCAACCGTGGCGAGCGTCGCCTGACCGACGTTGGACAGGCCGCGGAAGGCGTGCATGATGCCCCAGACGGTGCCGAACAGGCCGATGTACGGGCTGACCGAGCCGACCGAAGCAAGGAAGGCGAGATGCGCTTCGAGCGAATCCATCTCGCGCTGATAGGTGGCGCGCATGGCGCGGCGGGAACCATCGACGAAATCCTTGGATTCGAGGTTCTTCTGACCGCGCAGCTTGGTGAATTCGCGGAAACCGGCTTCGAAGATGCGCTCCATGGAGCCAGCCTGGTGGCGGTCACTGACCGCGCTGTTGAAGAGGTTGTTGAGGTCGCCGCCCGACCAGAAATCGCGCTCGAAGGTTTCGGTCTTGGCGCGCGCCTGCTTGACGGCAAACCACTTCATGAAAATGTAGTACCAGGACATGAACGAGACCCCGGCCAGCAGGGCCATGACGGCCTGGACAACGGCGCTGGCCTGGAGAATGAGGTGGAGGATGGAAAGATCCTGGGTGACGTTCATTTAAGCGTTTCCAGTTTGCTGTGCAGGAATTCGGGGATGGCGGAGGGCGTCATGGTGGCCATGTTGACGCAGGCGATTTCGACCGTGCCGGTGACCAGTTCGACATCGCCGCGGCGGACGTGCTGGCGGAAAACGACACGGACGCGGGTGAGTTTCTCGACTTCGAGGCCGACGATCAATTCGTCGTCGAGACGCGCCGGCTTGAGGTATTCGCAGCTTGCCTTGCGGGCGACGAAACCGATACCGGCTTCGGCGGCCAGCGCCGACTGGTCATGGCCGGCAAAACGCATCCACTCGGTGCGGCAGCGTTCGAAGAACTTGAGGTAATTGGCGTAGTAGACGACGCCGCCGGCATCTGTATCCTCGTAATAAACGCGGACAGGAATGGTGAAGGCGTTCGGCTTCGGCTCGTATTTCATCCCGGGATTTTACATTGCGCCGCAGCATTGTTTTGTAACGATCTGTTTCCAGAACAATACTTTTTTTCGCCAATAAAACCGCGCCAATTCATGGTATTCCCCGGCACCATCCCACATAATTGGCGCCATGCCCCGTCATTTAAAAATTGGTGATCGACGCAGCCTGATCCTGCTCTTGAGCCTGCTCCTCAGCGCCGGTTTCTTCGCCACCACGCTGTTCGGTTACTTCGTCTCCAAGGCAGCCATCCGCAGCGCCATCATCGGCCAGGATCTGCCACTGACTTCGAGCAACATCTATTCGGAAATCCAGAAGGACCTGGTCCGCCCCGTGCTCATTTCGTCGACCATGGCGCACGACACTTTCCTGCGCGACTGGGTGCTCAGGGGCGAGAAGGATGACCGCGAACTGGCCCGTTACCTGGCCGAGGTCAAACTGCGCAACAACGCCTTCAGCAGCTTCTTCGTTTCCGACAAGACCCGCAATTACTACACCAGCGAAGGCGCTTTCAAGCAGGTTTCCGAAAACGAGCCGCGCGACGCCTGGTACTACCGGGTCCGCAACATGCACGACGATTACGAAATCAACGTCGATCCCGACCTGGCCAACCGCGATGCGCTGACCATTTTCATCAATTACCGCGTTGCCGATTTTGCCGGGCGATACATCGGCGCCACCGGCATCGGCCTGACTGTCGATTCGGTTCGCCACCTGATCCAGGAATACCAGGCCCGCTTCCAGCGCACCATCTACTTTGCCGACGCCACCGGTCGCGTCGTTCTCTACGGCGGCCAGAAAGAGTTGGCACCGGATCTGCGCAGCCGACCGGGGATGGCCGCGATCCTTGATCGCATCCTGGCCGAACGAAGCGGCTCGTACCAGTTCCTCGATGGCGGCGACAATCACATCCTCAACGTCAATTACGTCTCCGAACTCAAGTGGTACCTGTTCGTCGAGCAAAACGAAGAAATTTCGCTGGCCGGCATTCGCCAGACGCTGTTTATCAATCTGGCGATCAGCCTGGCCGTCACGCTGGTCGTCATTTTCCTGACCCACCTTGCCCTTGGCCGCTACCAGTCGAAAATCGAGGAAATGGCGTCGACCGACAAGCTGACCGGCCTGCTCAATCGCCACGCCTTCAGTATCCTGATCGACAAATTGATGGCCAATTATCGGCGCAACCCGCAAGCCATCACCGTCCTGCTCGCCGACGTCGATCACTTCAAGAGCATCAACGATCGTTACGGCCACCGCGTTGGCGACGAGGTCCTGACCAGCGTCGCGCACCAGCTACGGTCGACGCTGCGGGCGGCCGATTTTGCCGTGCGCTGGGGTGGCGAGGAATTTCTCATGGTGCTGCCCGGCTGCGCCGCCGAAGAAGGCCGCCAGATCGCCGAAAAACTCCGGATGGCGGTGGCAGAAAGCACGCCCTGCCCGAACGCGCCCACGATTCGGGTTTCGATCTGCATCGGCGTCGCTCAGTTCGACGGCAGCGAGTCGGTTGACCATGCCGTGAGTCGGGCCGATGCGGCGCTCTACGCCGCCAAGGCTGCCGGGCGCAACCAGGTCTGCCTGGCCCCGGCGGACGCCCCGCCGAGCACCAACGCGGCCTGATCAGCCATCGGCCAGCAGGTCGCGGACGACCGCGCTGGCCGGCTCGGCCAGACCGAGGTGGCGATAGACGGCCGGCGTCGCGATGCGGCCGCGCAGGGTGCGCTGCAGGTAGCCTTGCTGGATCAGATAAGGTTCAAGCACGTCCTCGATGGTGTCGCGCGCTTCGCCGATGGCGGCGGCGAGATTGTCTACGCCGACCGGGCCACCGCCGAACTTGTCGATGACGGCTGAAAGCAGCTTGCGGTCCATGATGTCGAGGCCGGCCGAATCGACGTCGAGCATGACCAATGCGGCGTCGGCCACCTGCCGTGTGATGTTGCCGTCGGCCTTGACCTCGGCGTAATCGCGGACGCGGCGGAGCAGGCGGTTGGCGATGCGCGGCGTGCCGCGCGAACGCTTGGCGATTTCGAAGGCGCCGTCCGGATCGATCGGCGCGTGGAGCAGCGCGGCGGAACGGCTGACGATGCTCTGCAGCTCTTCCGCGCTGTAGAACTCCAGGCGGGCGACGATGCCGAAGCGGTCGCGCAACGGGTTGGTCAGCATGCCGGCCCGCGTTGTCGCGCCGACCAGCGTGAACGGCGGCAGGTCGAGCTTGACCGAACGGGCGGCCGGACCTTCGCCGATCATGATGTCGATCTGGAAGTCCTCGAGGGCCGGGTAGAGGATTTCCTCGACGACCGGGCTCAGGCGATGGATTTCGTCGATGAACAGCACGTCGTGCGGTTCGAGATTGGTCAGGATGGCAGCGAGGTCGCCGGCCCGTTCGAGGACCGGACCGGAAGTCTGGCGCAGGTTGACGCCCATTTCGGCGGCGACGATGTGGGCCAGCGTCGTCTTGCCCAGGCCCGGCGGGCCGAAGAGCAGCACGTGGTCGAGCGATTCGCTGCGGTTCTTGGCGGCCTGGATGAAGATGTCGAGCTGTTCGCGGATTTTCTCCTGGCCGGTGTAGTCGGCCAGTCGCTTCGGACGCAGGGCGCGTTCGAGCGCCTCTTCCTGGGCCGATTTCGAATTTGGGGCAATTATCCGGTCGACCGTGGGAATTGCTCCCGGACTCAGTTTGTCGGTTTCAATCATGCCAGAGGTTCCTCACGAAGCCAGCGTTGCAGCAGCATGTCGCCGACGGCCAGCAATACCGGGCCGAGAAAGATGCCGATGAAGCCGAAAACCAGCACGCCGCCCAATACGCCGAGGGCGATGAGCAGGATCGACAGCCCGGCGCCGCGGGCGATCAGGATCGGCTTGACGAAGTTGTCGATACTGCTGACGACAAACAGGCCGTAGAGCACCAGGAAGATGGCCCAGCCGGTCTGCCCTTCGCTGTAGAGCCAGGCCGCCGCACCGCCCCAGATGAGCGGCGGACCGACCGGGATCATCGACAAGAAGAAGGTGGCGAAGCCGAGCAGCATGGCCTCCGGCACGCCGGCGATCAGGAAGCCGATCATCGCCACCGTGCCCTGCGCCGCCGCCGTGCCGACGATGCCGAGCATGACGCCGACGACCGTGCCGCGCGCCTTCTCCAGCATGTTTTCGCCGAGTTCACCGCCCAGCTTGCGGGCGCCGACGTAGAGCGCGTTGCTGATCGCCACGCCGTCGCGGTACAGGAAGAAGGTCACGAAGAGAACCAGCGCCAGTTGCAGCAGGCCGTTGGCGGCAATGCCGCCGAGGGCCAGCGCGAACTGGCGGGCCGGCGCGATCAACTGCTTGACCAGCCCGTTGAGTTCTTCGCGGTTGCCGGCCAGACGATGCCAGGTCGCCTCGATTTCGCCGCCGACGAACGGCAGCCCGCTCAGCCAGCCCGGCGGCTCGGCCGGCAGACCCTGCTCGATGTAGGGCTTGAGAAAATCGATCAGATTGTCGGCGCCGTTGGCCAGCGAACTGGCCAGGAACAGCGTCGGCAACAGCATGACGAGAACCAGCCCCAGCGTCATCAGCGAGGCGCCCAGCGTATCGCGCCCGCCGAGCCGCGGCCGCAGTTTTTCAGCGTAGAAAGACCAGGTGCACATCCACACCACGAAGCTGAACAAGATGGCGCCGATGAAAGGCAGCAGCAGGGCAACGCAGCCGATGATGAGGAGCACCACCAGCGCAATTTGCGCCAGCCGTTTGTGGTCTTGTTCTTCGATCATCAGACCTTGGACAGCAATTTAAGGGCAGCCCGGATGCCATCCGATGTGCCGATGTCGGCCGGCAGTTGCTTCATCGCCGCAGCCGCTTCCTTCTCGTTGTAGCCGAGGGCGAGCAGGGCGTTGGAAATGTCCTGTTTGGCGTCGTCGACCGTAGCATTCAGGGAAACGCCGCCGATGGTGTCGGCCAGCTTGCCTTTCAGTTCGAGGAGCAGGCGCTCGGCGGTCTTCTTGCCGATGCCGGGCACCTTGATCAGCCGGCCGAGTTCCTGCTGCGCCACGGCGGCGGCCAGATCATTGACGGACAGGCCGGAGAGCACCGACAGCGCCGTGCGGGCGCCGATGCCGGACACCTTGAGCAACTGGCGGAAGGCAAAGCGCTCGGCTTCGGTCAGGAAACCGTAAAGGAAATGACCATCCTCGCGCACCGCGAAGTGGGTAAGCAGCGTGACCTTCTCGCCATTGGCCGGCAGGTTGTAGAAGGTGCTCATCGGTACATCAAGCTCGTAGCCGACGCCATTGAGGTCGAGCACGATCTGCGGCGGGTTCTTTTCGGCGATCAGGCCGGTCAGTCTTCCGATCATTTCCGGGTCATCTCTTTCTGGAGAAAGTACTGTAATTTCACACAGTCTATCATCCTACCAGCCGTCCGCCACGAACGCGATAGCCGGCCGTCGCCAGCGCCCCCAGACCCTGCCCGCCATGCGCGTGGCAGATAGCGCAGGCCAGCGCATCGGCGGCGTCCGCAGTCGGTGCGCCGGGCAGGCTGAGCAGCCGGACGACCATGTCCTGGACCTGTTCCTTGGCCGCCTTGCCATGGCCGACCACCGCCTGCTTGGTCTGCAGCGCCGTGTATTCGGCCACCGGCAGGCCGGCATGGACCAGCGCACTGAGCGCCGCGCCGCGGGCCTGGCCGAGCAACAGGGTGGATTGCGGATTGACGTTGACGAAGACTTTTTCCACCGCCGCCTGATTCGGCGCGTAGGTGGCGATGACTTCGCTGATGCCGGCGAATAACGTCTTGATGCGGTCGGGCAGCGACTCCTTGTCGTTCGACTTGATGCAGCCGCTGGCGACATAAACGAGCTGGTTGCCGTGCATTTCGATGACGCCAAAGCCGGTGATCCGCAGACCGGGGTCGATGCCGAGGATTCGGGGTGTCGCTATGCTCATTTAACCTTCGCCACCAGATAAACGCCGCTCACGGCGACGACCATGCCGAATGCTGCGGTCAACGTCAAATTTTCGCCAAAAATGAAATAGGCGATCAGCGCCGTCGTCGGTGGCGTCAGGTAGAACAGGGTGGCGACATTGACCGCGCTGCCGCTGCGGATCAGCAAATTGAGCAGGCTGATGGCGCCCAGCGAAAGGACGAGCACGAGCCAGCCGAGGGCGAACAGGAACTGGCCGTTCCAGTCGATGCGGTAATCCTCGAACAGCGCCACGGCAATCGCCGTGACGACCGCCGTCGGCACGAACTGGATGACCGAACCGGTGCGCAGGTCGAATTTCGGGCAGAAACGTTTCTGGTAGAGCGTGCCGGCCGTGATGCCGAGCAGCGCGACGACAGCCGGAATCAGCATCGGCCCGAGCGCGCCATCGCCGAGCTTGCCGGAAACAACCAGGCCGACGCCGACAAAACCCAGCCCCAGCCCGGCCCATTGGCGAGCGCTTACTTTCTCGCCAAGCAGCCAGCCGGCGCCAAAGGCCGTGAGCAGCGGCTGCATACCGACGACCAGCGCCGTGACCCCGGCCGGCAGGCCGTGCTTGATGGCGACGAAGACGCCGCCGAGATAAACGGCATGGACAAGCACGCCGGAAACCCCGATGTGCAGCCAGTCGCGCCGCTTTTCCGGCCACGGCGCGCGGGTCGCCAGCGCGATGACGAGCATCAGCGTGATGACCAGTCCATAGCGGCTGAGCAGGAAGGAAAGCGGCTCGGCGTAAGGCAGGCCGAGTTTGGCACCGATGAAGCCGGTGCTCCACAGAAAGACGAAAAGCAGGGGGTAGAAGCGTTGCACGACGGGTCAGAGGAATTGGTCGCCGGTGCATTGCTGGCGCACTTCGAGCAGTGTTTCAAACAAGGTCCGCGCGTCGCCGCTAGCCCGGTGGCGGCGCAGTGCCAGGCGCACCTCGACCATTGCCCGGGTCGCGTGCCACAGTGTTTTCTCGCACTCGCTCAGCAGTTCGCGCAAGTCGCGCAACTCGAACGAGGGCACCAGATCGGCCGCATCGTACATGACGCTGAGCCAGACGTAATCGTAAGACCAGGCGTCGCAATAGACACGCTGGCGGCGCAGGCTACGGTTGAGCGCCAGGCAGACATCGACGGCGGATTTGCCGTGGCTGGCCAGTTGCTGGCGGGCAATGCCATGTACCGCCTCGGCCGAGCTGTCCCAATGCGTCCATCCGGGTTCCGGACGGATCAGCGTGCAGAACGAACTGCCATCGGGCATGAAATAGCCGATCTCGATCGGATAGCTGCCCTTGCCGAAGCCTGAAGCTTCAATGTCGATGATGACGGGCAAGGTCATGGCCGGCCGGGCGTCTCGGGTTTCAGTCGCAACTCGCCTTGCAATTGGCGGCATCGGCAGCGCAGGCTTTGTCATCGCGCAATTTGCAGGCGCCTTTGGTCCGGTAGGTGAAATTGATCCCGCTCGGGTAGGTGCACACCAGCTTGGTCAGCTTGCCCTGCGGCACGACTTTCATGCTCGTCGCCTTGAGTGCCTTGAACTTGTCGGCCGGCAGATCGCAGGAGACATAGCCGTCGAATTGACCATCCTTCGATTCCCAGCGCGCCGTGTTCTTCATCAGGCGATAGTCCTCAAAGCGGACGCATGAATCAGTCTGATTGGCGTAGGCCTTGGCGTTGTCGCTGCAATAGCCGTTGTAGGTGAATTTGAGTTCTTCTTCGCTCGGGCAGGCATTGACCTGGACGGCGGCGGCCAGCTCAGGGCAGGCAAGCTGGACGGCAGCGGCCGAAAGACTCAGCGTGGCAGCGAACAGGGCAAGGGTGAGCGAACGAAGATTCATGGAAGTCCTTTGGCTGCAACGGCAAGGCGGGGGCGAGACGCGCCCCCGGGGGCGCGCCTCGCGGCACGTCAGTCTTCGACGACTGCCGTGGTGTAGATTTCCTGCACGTCGTCGAGGTTTTCCAGCGCGTCGAGCAGCTTCTGCATCTTGACGCCTTCTTCCCCGGCAAAGACGTTTTCGCTTTCCGGCTTCATCGTCACCTCGCCGAATTCCGGCTTGAAACCGGCGGCTTCCAGCGCATCCTTGACCGCCATGTAGTCGTTCGGCGGGGTCAGGACTTCGATCGAGCCGTCGTCGTTGGTCGTCACGTCGTCAGCGCCGGCTTCGATGGCGGCATCCATGAGCGCGCCTTCGTCGGTACCCGGAGCGAAGATCATCTGGCCGCAGTGTTTGAACTGGAACGCCACGCAGCCGTCGGACCCCATGTTGCCGCCGAACTTCGAGAAGGCATGGCGAACTTCGGCCACCGTGCGCACCTTGTTGTCGGTCAGGCAATCGACCATGATCGCCGCGCCGCCGATGCCGTAGCCTTCGTAGCGGATCTCGATGTACTCGACGCCTTCGAGTTCGCCCGTGCCTTTCTTGATCGCCGTGTCGATCTTGTCCTTGGGCATATTGACGCCCT
>Ga0209211_10000324_pt1 | contig 103715 bp, 96 predicted proteins | sample RifGroA2_FD_183992 | JGI IMG/M metagenome (GOLD analysis project Ga0209211, IMG submission 183992) | Groundwater microbial communities from Rifle, Colorado, USA - Groundwater A2 (SPAdes) (version 2) | ecosystem: Environmental > Aquatic > Deep subsurface > Groundwater | place: Rifle, Colorado...
GTATGGAGGAAAAACGATGTTCGTCTTTCCCGCAACATCAATTATTTTCTTGATGTTGCTTTTTATAAACTCAGCAACTTCTTTGTCTCCAAGACAATTCTTCATTTTCGCTCACCCCCTTTCTGTTTGGGTGAAAAAATAGTGAAATAAAATAAATTTTTTAACGCCCCCTATGTAATACAAAAATCAAATATGATATTTAAAAAGTTGAAATAAAGATAAATATCAAGGATTTTTGTGTTGTTTTCAAAGATACTGTCCACTTCCAGCCTAACCCTTTAAAAAACACTGTCAATCCCGCTCCTAAGCGGGATTATTTCACCTGCCTGCCGGCAGGCAGGCCTGCCAATTTTTCGCTTTTAGGGCATTTCGGGCGGCGTTTTGTTCTGCTTCTTGCTTGGAAGCGCCTTGTCCTTCCGCTATCAATTCATCCGCTAAAAAAACACCCATAGTAAAAACTTTTTCGTGGTCGGGGCCGGATTCGGCCAAAACTTTATACGACGGAGTGGCGCTTTCCAGCTCCTGCGATTTTTCCTGAAACAAGCTCTTGGCATCTATCCATAATTTTTTCTCAATCACTTCTTCAATTTTACCGAAAAGATTTTTTTCCAAAAAGTTGAAAGTTTCTTCATATCCGCCATTAAGATAAATCGCCCCGATGAGAGCTTCAAAAGCGTTGGCCAGAATGTATTGCCTCGCCTTGCCCAAACTCTTGGCTTCTCCTTTGGAAAGAAGCATGAAATCGCCGATGTTAAGACTGTTGGCGACTTCGGAAAGCGTAATGGCATTGACCAGCGCCGCCCTTAGCCCCGTCATTTCCCCTTCTGTTTTCTTGGGATATTTTTTGTATAAATATTCGGTTATGGCCAGCTCCAAGATGGCATCGCCCAGAAATTCCAGTCGTTCGTTCTGCTCCAAAGCCAAAGACAGGTTCTCGTTCAGATAAGACCTGTGGGTGAAAGCCTGCCGGAGCAGATTTTTGTCTTTAAAATCAACCCCTATTTTTTCTTCAAATTTTGAGAAGTTCATTTTTTGTTCAATTCTTTTATCGCTTCCGCCAAAATGCCTCTTATGTCGTCGTACATTTTAAGCTCGGGCAATTCCTTCATCCTAAACCATTTGGCATCGTCCAAACCGCCCGTCTGTTTGAGTTTTATCTCGTCGTTTTTGGCCAAAGCGAGAAAATAAGTGACGCTTTTTTTGATTTTTCCTTTTTCCGGATCGGAAGCCATATATTCGTTCTTGCCCAATTCTTTGCCCACTTCCACATCTAAGCCTATTTCTTCCATTATTTCTCTTTTCGCTCCGTCGGCCGCATTCTCGCCTTCTTCTATCCTTCCTTTGGAAAGCGTCCAGTAGCCGAAAATATCGTGAACGAGAGCAAATTCCATGTCATCGCCGTTTTTTTTGCGCACGACCGCTCCGGCAAGTTTTTCCTCAATAAATTTTTCCGGTTCTTTTTCTTTTTTTTCGTCCTCTTCTTCTCCGCCCATTTCCCGATAAACGGTGCCAAGCACTCCGTTGACGAATTTTCCGGAAGAATCGCCGCCGAAAGTTTTGGCCAGCTCAATGGCCTCGTTTATGGCGACTTTGTTGGGCACTTCTTTTTTGTTGCCGAAAAGCAACTCAAAAAGCCCGATTCTCAAGACATTTCTGTCCACGGCGGCAATCTGATCCAATGGCCATTCTGGAGCCGCCTTTTCTATAATGCTGTCTATCTTTTTTTGTTTTTTGATAACGCCTCTTATGAGAGCTTCCACGAAAACGGAGTCTTCAAGACCTGGGGCGAATTGCTCCACATTGCGCTTTATGATTGAATTTATTTTTGATTTATCCTGTCCGCTAAAATCCCATTCAAAAAGGGACTGCATCGCTACGCTCCTGGATAAATGCCTGTTTGCCATAAAAATTAGATTTTAAAAAATCTTACTTGTTTTCTTTTTCCGCAAGCTCGTGTTCCTTGGCCTTCCGCTCTTTTTTGTTAAGTTTAGCCAGGACATCAATAACCTGTCTTCCTTTATATTCGCCGCAATTAAGGCAAACCGTGTGGGGCAAAGCTTGAGTTCCGCATTTTTTGCAAGTCACAAACTGCGCCGCTTTCAGCGCATGATGTGCTCTTCTGTTCCCCGTATGAGAACGGGTGCTTCGCATTCTTACTACCATATTATTTGCAATTATACACAATTATCCGTTCTTCGCAAGGCTAATAACGTTTCCGCAAAAAGTTTTCCGATGGATGTCGCAGAAGCCGTGTTTGATTATTTTTTCAAAATGTTTTTTGGTGCCGTAGCCTTTGTGCTCGTTAAAGCAGTATTCGGGATATTTTTGGTGCATATTCATCATCACCTTGTCTCTTGAAACTTTGGCAACGATGGAACCGGCGGCTATAAGCGGGATTTTCTCGTCTCCTTTTATGATGGTCTCCTGATTGTATTTTTCCGGCGCGTAAAGCGAGCCGTCCAGCATTACCAAGTCCGGCTGGCGGGAAAATTTTTCCAAAATTTTTTCCACCCCGTATAGCACCGCCTTCCGTATGCCGAATTTATCTATCATTTCATTGCTTACAAAAACATGATGACATTCAAACTCCGGATTTTCCCGCAGAACTTTAAACCACTCTTCCCTTTTTTTGGCGCTTAATTTCTTGGAATCTTTGATGCCTTCCAAAATTTTTAATTTTTCGTTTTTATTTTCTAATTTTACCCCCACCGCCCCCACGCACACCGGCCCCGCCAACGGCCCCCTTCCCGCCTCATCTATCCCGACGATAAATTTAAAATTATGTTTATATTGTTTATTTTTATTGTTCATAATTTATAATTTAAATTTCCATATTTCATAAATCAAAATCTTACCATTCCCCAGCGATAGCATTTTATCGGTAAGATTTTGATTTAACCATAAATTTACAAATTTTTCTTCAAAAATTCGGCAAGCATCGATAAATCATTTTTTAATATAATCCGAATTTTATTTTCAATTGCTCCTCATTCGTAAAAGATTTTACTCTGACAAATCTCACAAATGGCCTGATAAGAAAGACTTCAACTATAAAATCAATCTCATCTTCGCATTCATAAGGCAAAACGAGCACCGATTTTTGCAATTCCAGAAAACCTAAATCTTTCAATTTCATTCTCAACGCTTCTCTGGCTTTTTTGAATCTTTCCGGAATATCAAAAATAACGATTCGCCATTCCCCATCCCATTTCGCCGGTTTTTTGATTTCCATTTCGTCCAGTTTGAATTTCAAGGCTTTTTTTTGACCCTCTTTAGTGAGGATAATTTTTACAGAACCGTCTTTGTCTTCTTTGTAGTCAATCAAACGGTCGTTATAGAATTCACGGACAATGCGAACTAATTTGTTTCTATTTATTTCTTTCCATTCTTTCGCCGCGCCTTTCAAAACCTTAAAATAATTTCTGGGTGACCTTGAAAGACCCAAAACAACTCCCGAAGCCAGAAGTAAAATTATTTTTTCTTTCGTTTCGCTTTTAATCGCCATCTTAATTAAATTATAACTCCTCCAAAATTTAAAACAAATCTTACCATTCCCTAGCGATAGCATTTTATTGGTAAGATTTGTTTTAAATTTTAAATTTCTAATTTTGTTTAGCAAAATAATTTGATATAGTGTTATTATGCCGTCTAAATTCGTCCATCTTCATACGCACTCGCATTATTCCCTCCTGGACGGGCTGATAAAAATTGACGATTTGGTGGATGAAGCCGTGAAGCTGGACATGCCCGCCATCGCTCTGACCGACCACGGCAATATGTACGGAACAATTGAGTTTTACAAAAAATGCCACAAGGCCGGAATCAAGCCGATAATCGGCGTGGAAACTTACATCGCCCTTGAGTCAATGCTTCAGAAGCGTCCGAACATAGACAACAAACGGCATCATCTCATCTTGCTCGCCAAAAACGAAACTGGCTACAAAAATCTTTTGAAAATCGTCACCGCCAGTTATTTGGAAGGATACTATTACAAGCCGAGAGTGGACAAAGAATTTCTAAGAAAACACCACGAAGGGCTTGTCGCCCTTTCCGCCTGCATGGCCGGAGAAGTTTCCAAAATGATAGAAAGGAAAGATCCGGAAAGAGCGGAAAAAGCGGCTAGAGAATACGAAGATATTTTCGGCAAAGGAAATTTTTACATAGAAATAAGCCATCATCCGGATATAGAAAATCATAGCGATATCCAAAAAGGACTTGTGGAATTAGCCAGAAAAACAAACATCCCTCTTGTTGCGACTCAAGACGTCCATTATTTGAAACCCGCGGATGCTATGGCGCAAGATATTCTCGTGGCCATTCAAACCAACGCCGAACTGGCCGATGCCAACCGCCTCACCATGAAACTGGACGATTTCTCCATGAAATCCGGAGAAGAAATGGAAAAATTGTTCAGAGATATTCCCGATGCGGTGGAAAACACTTTCAAAATCGCCGAGATGTGCGATGTCAAATTAAGTTTGGGCAAATGGGTTTTCCCCAAACTTGATATAGAAGGAAACAAAAAACCGGAAGAATTTCTGATTGAAAGCGCTAGGCAAAATTATTTAAAAATATTCGGCGCGGATGACACCGACGGAGAAGTCAAAAAAAGGCTGGAATATGAGCTAGAGGTCATCACTTCCAAAGGTTACGCTCCTTATTTCTTGATAGTGGCCGACCTGATAAACTTCGCCCGAAGCCAAAAGATAATAACCAACACCAGAGGTTCCGCCGCCGGCTCCGTCGTTTCTTATGTCTTGGGCATCACCAATGTGGACCCGATAAAATACGCCCTGCCTTTTGAAAGATTTCTCAATCCTTATCGCCCGTCGCCGCCCGATATTGATATGGATTTCGCCGACGACCGAAGAGAGGAAATTTTGGAATACACCAAGCGGAAATACGGTAAAAACCATGTCGCTCAAATCGGCACCTTCGGCACCATGATGGCCCGAGGTTCGGTCAGAGACATCACCCGCGCTTTGGGCAAGCCCTATGAGCTGGGCGACAGAATCTCCAAGCTCATACCGATGGGCTCGCAAGGATTTCCCATGACCATAGACCAAGCCTTAAGCATCACGCCGGAACTGGCCGAAATATATAAAAAAGAAAGCGAAGTCAAAGAAATAATAGACATCGCCAAAAAAATAGAAGGCGGAGCCAGGCACGTCTCCGTGCACGCCGCCGGAGTCGTCATTTCGCCGACCGACCTGACCGATTACACGCCTCTCCAATTTGAGCCGAACGGAGACAAAATAATCACCCAGTACGATATGTATTCGGTAGAGGAAGCGGGATTGCTTAAGATGGACTTTTTGGGAATCAAAAACTTGTCCACCCTCGGCAATTCCGTTGAACTGGTAAGACAAAGACGGGGCATAGAAATAGATATAGAAAAAATTCCGCTTGATGACAAAAACACTTTTGAACACTTGGCTAAAGGAGAAACAATAGGGCTGTTTCAGCTCGGCGGTTCGGGTATGACCAGATATCTCAAAGAATTAAGACCGACAACCGTTACGGATATAATGGCTATGATCGCCCTCTTTCGTCCCGGGCCTATGGCCAACATTCCGACTTACATAAAAAGAAAACACGGACGGGAAAAAATAACTTACCCCGACCCGCGGCTGGAAAAAATTCTGGACAAAACCTACGGCGTTGTCACTTATCAGGACGATGTCTTGCTTATCGCCATTGAGCTGGCCGGCTACAACTGGGACACGGTGGACAAATTCCGCAAAGCCATCGGCAAAAAGATTCCGGAAGAAATGGCCAAACAGGAAAAAATATTCATAGAAGGATGCCAGAAGCATGGCGGACTTTCTCTGCAAAAAGCGGAAGAACTTTGGCAATTGTTTGACCCGTTCAAAGGTTACGGTTTCAACAAAGCCCACGCCGCTTCTTACGCCAAAGTGGCTTATCAAACGGCTTATATGAAGGCTAATTATCCGGCCGAATTTATGGCGGCGGTGCTGACGGCCGATGCCGGCGAAGTGGAAAAAATCGCCGAGACAATCGGCGAATGCGTCCGAATGAAACTGCCCGTCTTGCCCCCCGACGTCAACGAAAGCCTTGGTGATTTTACCGTAATAAAAACCCGCCTGCCGGACGGGCAGGTAAAAGAAGAGGAAGGAATAAGGTTCGGACTTTACACCATAAAAAATCTCGGCAAAGAAATAGCCGACGCCGTAATAGAAGAACGCGAAAAAAACGGGCGATATAAATCATTCGCCGATTTTCTGGACCGCGTCCAACATAAAAACTTGAACAAAAAATCTCTGGAATCGCTCATAAAATCCGGCGCGATGGACGCCTTCGGCGAAAGAAACAAGCTTATTTTCAATACGGAAGACGCCTTGGCTTACAACAAAGAATCCGGCAAAGCCAAGAAAAACCAAAACTCGCTTTTTGCTTTGATGACAGACAATGCCAGCCTGCCGGAACTGCGTTTCAAAGAAACGGAACCGGCTTCCCAGCACGATAGATTGCTGTGGGAAAAAGAACTGCTGGGCTTGTATGTCTCCGGCCATCCTTTGGACAAATTCAAAGACAAGCTGGAAAAGATAAAAACAAAAATAGGCGACATCAAAAATCTGCCGGACAATATGCCCTTGGTAACGGCCGGGATGATAGAAGAAGCCAAAAAAATAAACACCAAAAAAGGCGACCCGATGATATTTATGAAATTGTCCGACTACGCCGACAGTATTGAAAATGTGGTCTTCCCGAAAGTTTTTGAAAAATACGCCAGTATAATCCGCGAAGGAAACTGTGTCGCCGTCAAAGGCCGCCACTCCGTCCGCAACGGCGAACATTCCATACTGGTGGAGGAGATAAAGGAGATGGCAGATGCAGAAAAAAAGGTTTTGTAGTATTATTAGGTTATGAAAAATCATTCCAGCGTAGACCAAATTCGTCATTCGCTAGCGCATTTGATGGCAATGGCCATTACAAGCAAGCATCCGGAAGTAAAATTGGGCATCGGGCCGACGATTGAAAACGGTTTTTATTATGATTTTGATTTTTCCAGCCTTGACCACTCGCCCACCGAAGAAAAACTGCCTGTTTTGGAAAGTTTTATAAAAGAACTAATAAAGCAAGGTATTAAATTTGAAAAAGAAGAAATTTCCGCCCAAGAAGCCAAAGAAATTTTTAAAGACCAGCCGTTCAAACTGGAACTGATTGATGAACTGGAAAAAGGGACCCGCCCGCAAACGCCAGAGCGTAGCTATGGCGGGCAAGGAAAAATTTCTATCTATAAATCCGGAGATTTCACCGACCTCTGCGCCGGACCGCATATTGAATCCGCAAAAGAAATTGACCCCGACGCTTTCAAGCTCACAAAAGTCGCCGGCGCTTACTGGAAAGGAAGCGAGAAAAACAAAATGCTGACCAGAATTTACGGCGTGGCCTTTTCCAGCAAGCAAGAATTGGACGATTATCTAAAAATGATGGGAGAAGCGGAAAAAAGAGACCACCGCAAATTGGGGAAAGAATTGGATCTTTTTTCATTCCACGAAGAAGGCGCGGGCTTCCCTTTCTGGCATCCGAAAGGAATGATTATTTATAACGAACTAAAAAATTTTATTAGAAAAGAGAACGAGAAACGCGGCTATGGAGAAGTAATGACTCCGATTATTTTAAGCAAAGAATTGTGGGTGACTTCCGGACACTGGGACAAATTCAGAGACAATATGTATTTCAGCAAGATTGACGACGAAGAAATGTCCATCAAGCCGATGAATTGTCCGGGCGGTATGCTTATATACAAAGAAGGTATGCATTCTTACCGCGACCTGCCTTTAAGATATTCCGAGTTTGGACTTGTGCATAGGCACGAGCTTTCGGGCGTGCTTCATGGTCTTTTGCGGGTGAGAGCTTTCACTCAAGACGACGCTCATTCTTATTGTACGGAAGAACAGCTGAATGATGAAATAATCGGAATGGTGGATTACGCTTTGGATATTTATAAAACATTCGGTTTTGAAGAGTGTGAAATTTTCATAGCCACGAAACCGGAAAAGCATATTGGAGATGATGATGTCTGGGAGTTGGCCACCGGCGCGCTTGTAAAATCGCTTAATGAAAAGGGATTGGAATACAAAATCAAAGAAGGCGAAGGCGCGTTTTATGGGCCTAAAATTGAATTCAACATCAAAGACGCCATCGGCAGAAATTGGCAAATGGGGACAATTCAAGTTGACCTTTCTATGCCCGGAAGATTTAACGCCGAATATATAGACAAAGAAGGCAACAAAAAAACTCCGGTTATGGTGCATCGCGCCATACTTGGTTCATTTGAAAGATTTATCGGCGCGCTTATTGAGCATTATTCCGGAGCTTTCCCCGTTTGGCTCTCGCCCGTTCAAGTTTTGATAATTCCGGTGGGAGAAAAATTCAACGATTACGGCAAAAAAGTCTTGAGCGAATTAAAATCCGCCGGCGTCAGAGCCGAGATGGATAAGTCCAACGAAACTTTGGGGAAAAAAATTCGCGCCGGCAAGACTCAAAAAATCCCTTATCTTCTTGTCGTCGGCGAAAAAGAAAAAGAAGCTGGAACTGTCGCCGTCAACTTCCGCGACAAAAAAGAACAGGAAACTATGCCAGTTGATAATTTCGCCCGACTCGCCCAAAAAGAAATCGCGGATAAAAAATAAAGCGGGCTTGGAAATTTCTTTTCCCAAACCCGCTGTTTTGATTTAAAATAACTTTTTCTATGTTTTTTATGGCTGATAAAAAACACCTGCCCATTTTTTACCGCCACGCTCAACATTGCCACTGGTTACTTCAACTTTTTCTACCTTGATTCCTTTTTTTTCATAATTTACTACAACCGCCTTAACAATATCGGGAGCTTCCGGTTTTGGCTTGAAATCAACATACCCCTCCAAAATTTCCCCTCCCTTTATTGTCACCCTTAAGTTGTATCTACCCGCCGCGCAAGGTGATTTGCTCGCCGGTTTTATTTTGCCGGCAAATTCATCGCCATTCGTAAATTTTACAGAAAAACTCGTTTTTTGCCCGGAAAGCAATCGGTAAAAATCACCAATCGCTTTCGTTATCCATTCCTCGTTTTCGTTAACGGGACGAGGTGGATGTTTGTCGTAGTTATAACTTCCATCATAAACACTGCCGTCATCCCAATAAACAAAACGATGGTGAGAAATTCGGTGTGGATTATTCGCATCTTTGGACAAAAATACTCGCGCACCCATGCAACTCTTTATTTTGGAAATTTTATCAACCTGATCGTAAACAACGAATTTTTTCCCAACCCTATACACAAGATCATCTTGCAATCCTTGAGGAAAAGCATAATCGCCGATAATTTCTTCTTCGCCAACGGCATAAAACCATGGTGTCAACTCGTTGCAATAAACAAGACGCTTGAATCCATCCATTTTGGGAAAAGTTTTATCATTGTCGCAACTTCCCCAACGAGAATCAAAGACTGTTATAGCGTCTTCAATTTTTTTCCATTCGGTGAAAAACGACCTATCGTAGGGTTTATATTCATTAATTATAAAACCGCAACGATTCTCCGGCGGGTTTTTTATTTCCAGCACTTCAATGTATCCGCGTCCTCCGGCATAACGATGTTGATTTATGTCATATCTAGTATACTGATGAAAACCTCCCTCTCCCTTCACTTTCCTTGTTTCAGGTGATATGACATTGCACACCTTGGAGTGAAAAAACTCTTTAACCTTCTCAACTTCATCAGGTCGGCAAGATAAACTCACAATTTGACCCTCGCCAGTTTTTACCTCAATATTTGTCCAACTGGTAAAAACCACCCGTCCTTCCGTTTTTATTTTTTCTTCCATTTTCTAATCCTCCAATAAAAAAGTTCTTATTAAGATTATTTCAAACAACAAACAAAGTTCCCTTTCATTCATACCCCAAAACCCAAATTTTTGCAAGAAAAAAATCCTGCGCTAATTATGCTGGAGCAGAAATAAGATACACATTTTAAAAACAGTTAAATTTGGTAAAAAGAACGGAAAACAATGCCGATTGAGCAATTTACCCGACTCGTCCAAAAAGAAATTGCGGATAAAAAATAAAAGGCAATATCTAATTAAAACTAGATATTGCCTCAAGGAGATTCAAATAAATCTCCTTAAAAAAACTATTTTGCGAGATTGCTAACAAAAAGCCTGATGCCTCCGACTCCTTCAAATGCATAGGCACTATCAGAACTTATTAGACTTGGTAAACGGCCATCACTACAGAAAAGATAGGCAAAATCAATAGAATAATTATTTAATATTTTTTCTGCCTCCTCGCTTTCTTCTGAATGATCTCGCAATAAAATTGGCTTTATTTTCAATGTAATCCCCCTTTCTCCTTTTTAAAGTTCAAGGTATAAATACAAAACAGTCTGTATTCATTCATACCCCAAAACCTAAATTTTTGCAAGAAAAATTACACGCTTAATTATGCTCCAGCAAAATAGTGGTAGAATTTTAGAATGCAAAAAAGAGTCGCGGAAAATTAGATATCCAAATTTTGGACCGCTTTGGCGTGAGATTCTATAAAGAGACGGCGTGATTCCACGTTGTCTCCCATCAATACTTCAAAAATTTTGTCGGCTTCTTCAGCGTCGCTTATGCTGACTTGCTTGAGAATTCTGTTTGACGGATCCATTGTCGTTTCCCAAAGCTCACTCGGGTTCATCTCGCCCAAACCTTTATATCTTTGAACGGTGTAATTTTCTTTTCCTTTCATCAGCTTCTCTTTTTCGCCGTCGTTATAAGCGTAATTTATGTCTTTTCCTTTGAAAATTTTATACAGCGGCGGCTGGGCGATATACAAATAACCTTGCTCTATCAAAGGCAAGTAATATCTAAAAAATAAAGTAAGCAATAAGGTGGTGATGTGCGAGCCGTCCACATCGGCATCGGTGGCAATTATTATTTTATGGTATCTTAATTTGGAAATGTCAAATTCTTCGGCAATGGCTGCGCCCAGAGCGATAACCAAAGCCTTAATTTCCTTGAAAGCCAGCATTTTGTCTATACTCGTTCTCTCCACGTTCAAAATTTTGCCCTTGAGCGGAAGAATTGCCTGCGTTCTTCTGTCTCGGCCTTGCTTGCTGGAACCGCCGGCGGAATCCCCCTCAACGATAAACAACTCCGCCTCGCTGGCGTCTCTGGTTTGGCAATCGGCCAATTTGCCCGGCAAAGTCAATCCCTCCAAAACGCCTTTCCTTAATATGCTTTCCTTGGCTGCTTTGGCGGCTTTTCTGGCTTTAAGGGCCAACAAAACCTTGGAAATTATGGTACGGGCATCTCCCGGATTTTCTTCCAAATATGAAGCAAAGGCTTCCCCGAAAACGGACTCCACCGCCGTTCTGGCTTCCGGATTGCCGAGCTTGGCCTTAGTCTGCCCTTCAAATTGAGGCTCTCTTAACTTCACCGAGATGACGGCCGTCATTCCTTCCCGCACGTCATCGCCGGTAAAATTGTCTTCGCTTTCTTTGATGATGTTGTTTTTTCTGGCGTAATCGTTGATAGTTCTGGTAAGCGCCGTTCTAAAGCCGGTTAAGTGCATCCCGCCGTCCGGAGTTTTGATGTTGTTGGCAAAACTTATTTCTTTGATGTCGATTTCTTCCACATATTGAACGGAGCTTTCCACCATAATCCCTTCCGCCTCTTTCTCCACGTAAAAAACTTTATCATGAATCGGTTTTTCTCCGTGATTAAGATGCCTGACCAGAGACATCAACCCGCCTTCAAAATAAAAAGTGAATGATTCCGCCGGCAATTTCAATGAATCCAAATACAAAATTTTGGCGTCGTCTATTTTACCTTCATAATCTCTCAAATCCATCACTCTTATTCTTAACTTTTTCACCAAGTAAGCCTGCTGACGAAGGTGGTTTAAAATGGTCTGGTAGTTGAATTTAATTTCCGAAAATATCTTCGGGTCCGGCTCAAAGGTGACAACGGTTCCGCGCAAATCGCTTGAAGCGACTTTTTTCACTTTGGCTTGAGGCTCTCCGATTTTGTATTCTTGGACATGCTTTCCTCCGTCTTGGTGAACTTCCACTTTCAGCCAAACGGACAAAGCGTTGACCACCGAAGCGCCGACGCCGTGCAAACCGCCGGAAATTTTATAAGATTCTCCGCCGAATTTTCCTCCGGCGTGAAGCGTCGTCATGACCGTTTCCAAAGCGGAAACGCCGGTTTGCTTGTGAATACCCACAGGAATTCCTCGGCCGTTATCGGCCACCCTTATCCTATCGCCGGGCAAAATCGCCACTTCTATCTCGTTGCTATGTCCGCCCATCGCTTCGTCTCGGCTGTTGTCAAAAATTTCCCAAACCAAATGATGAAGTCCATCCACGCCGGTGGAACCGATATACATTCCCGGCCTTTTGCGCACCGGTTCCAGACCTTCCAGAATATAGATATCGTCGGCCGTATAATCGTCCTTTTTCACCTTGTTTTTAGCGGGATTTTCCTTAGCCATAATATGCGTTTATTGTAGCATAATTTCCAAAAATTTACCAAAAGAAAAAGGCAGAATTTAAATCCTGCCTTTTGTTGTAAACAACACTCGTAACTTTTATTAAATCTTAAATTCAAAGTTGTCTAGCCATTTGCGGTCTCTTTCACCATCCTCTTCTTTCGAAAAAATTGTGCCACCACATGCCAACCCAAAAATTAAATTAATAAAACTGGGCAGGTTGCTTTCAGAAAGGAGGAAAGCAAAAAATTTGTCTAGAAATAAAAGGTAGTCATCATCACCGTTTGTTTTCAAATTCTTCAAATCTTCTCTGCGATCAAATAAAATTATCTCTATTAAATCGCAATACCTTTTAAGTATTTCTTCTTTTTCATCAAGAACGAAATGTTCACCACCTTCCATCACCCACTTTTTATTTCTAAGAATTTTCTTAACTCTGGAATTAAAATCATTTAATCGCGCTTTTCTTTTTTCCTCATTGTTTTCTCCCATAAAATTAGCTAGTCCTTTTACGGCTAACAAAACATTACTTATATACATTCCAAACACAGCTTCTCTTACCGACTGCCTTGGTGGAGAGCATGTCATAAATCACCTCTTTCAAAAAAAGTTTATGTAAAAATGTAAAACAACAAATCCGTTTATTTCACAAATCTAGCACACCAAATAAAAAATTTCCACCTCTTAAATAAAATCATACCCTTATTTTGCTACAGCATAATTAGTGGTATGATTTAAAAAAAAATTAAAATCCCATTGTCCACATTTGGGCAGATCGGCTCATTTGTGGACAATGCGGAAATTGCGAGATTAGATAAGATTGTTTTCTACTTCCTCACTTCCCAGTCGGGATTGGCTTCCATGGCCTCAAATACTTTTTGCGTAATGGCGTTGATTTCTCCGTCGGTCAGAGTTTTTTCCGGCGATTGGAAAATGAGATGAAAAGCCAGACTTTTTCTTTCCTTGTTTTCGTAGATATCAAACAAATCGGTGTCAACCAGAAGTTTTCCAGCCGTGTTTTCTATGGCGTCTAAAACATTTTCCACTTTCTCGTTAAGCGGGACGAAGACGGCAATGTCTCTGACGATGGCTGGATACTTGGAAACAGGCTCGTACTCAATGCTTTCGTCCGCCAATTTTACCAATTCGTCAAAATCAAACTCAAAAGAATTGTTATCTATGTGGCCTATCGTTTTTCCGCCGGCCTGAACTTCAGCCACCCTGCTGTCATGATCTTTATAATAAAAATCGTCTATGCCCAAACCAAAAAGCAACTCGTCGGCGAGGCCTTTCATCTCGTAAAAATCGGCTTTGTTATTTATGGCGCCAAAAGCTAGTCTTTCTCCGTTTTCGGGAAAAATTTTCCCCAGCTCAAAGACTTTTATATTTTTGCTCCGCCAACTGGCGGATTTGCTATTTTCTTTGACGTTCGCCTCAAGCCCTTCCGCCAAATTCGTTCTCAAAAATTTCTTGTCTTGGGAGGGCGGATTTTGCAGTTCCCAATCGCCCCCTTCGGTAAAAGAATAATTATAAACTTCGGAAAATCCCAGGCCAACCATTATTTTTCTCGTTATTGAAGCAAAAAACAAAGAGTCGTTTCTTTTCGGCGGAACAAGCAAGCCTTCCGGAGTTTTTTCTTCTATCTTTTCGTAGCCGTAAATGCGGGCGACTTCTTCAATAATATCTTCTTTAATCTTTAAATCAGGCCTTTCCGAAGGAACGCCGACGGAAAAAATTTCTTCCTTTTTGCTTGTTTCCATTCCCAGCCGACTTAAAATATCCGTTATTTCTTTTTCGGAAATTTTCACTCCCATAATTTTTTCAAAATCGCTTTCTTTGACAAAAATAATTTCTCTTTCCTTCGGCTCCGGCAAAAAAATTTTGGCGTCCAACTTCAAAATGGCGGCGATATCTCTTATTACTCCAAGATAATCAACATAATCGTAGGCGCGGTTGGGCAAGACTTTAACGTTAAGTTCGTAATCGCCGTTTTTCGGCTCAACCGATTCCACTTCCTGCGAATGCATAGTCAAAAGCTCGGCCAATTTTTCGGGTTCTGGCAGTTTTTCGTCAAAATGCGATTGTAGCCAAGAATAACTTATTTTCATAATTAAAATTGTTTCAAAAATCTTAAATCGCCGGAATAAAACAGTCTGATGTCGTCAATTTTGTGTTTTATCATCACCAATCTGTCAATGCTCATTCCGAAAGCGAACCCCTGCCATTCTTTCGGATTAAGCTTCATTTTGTCCAGAATTTTCGGATGAACCATCCCCGCTCCGGCAATCTCTAGCCATTTTCCCTTAAACTTCATATCCACCTCCACCCCAGGCTCAACGAACGGGAAATAACTGGCGCGGAATCTGATGTCTATATTTTCGTCGCCAAAAAATCTTTGCAAAAATATTTTTATAACCGCCTTGAGATTAGCCAAATTTGTTTTTCTGTCCACCATCAGCCCTTCAATCTGGTAAAACTGCGTTTCGTGAGTCGCATCGGTTGCTTCCATTCTGAAAACCCGCCCAGGAGATATTATCCGAAAGGGCGGCTGGTTGCGCTCCATATACCTTATCTGCACCGAAGAAGTATGGGTGCGAAGTAAAAATTTTTCTTTGCTTTTTATCCAAAAGGTATCCTGCATCGCCCGCGCCGGATGGTCGGCGGGGATGTTCAAAGCGTCAAAATTATAATATTCAGTTTCCAACTCCGGTCCGTCGGCTACTTCAAAACCCATAGATTGGAAAATATCGCCAGCCTTGTCCATCGCTTGCGTCAAAGGATGCAAATGCCCCCTTTCCATCTTCTTGCCCGGAGCGGTTACGTCTATAAATTTTTTGCTTTTATCAGCCATTGTTTCTATACAACCATAATAACTGTTTTTTCACATTTTTCCAAGAAAAACAAAAAGTCCAGCCCTCCCATGCTGAACTTTGTAAATTGTTTATATTTATTCCTTATAATATTTTGCATTTTACATCACTACTGCCATCTTTTCCTCAATCGCTTTTTTGGGCAGGACGATTTTCACAACCTTGCAAGTATTCATTCCTAACGAACAATTGTGGCAATTGTTCGTTTTTACAACGAATGCAACATACTTGCGTCGTTTATCCTTAAAAACTTGTTGGTTCAATCCGTTTTTGCGTTGAATTATTTTTACAACGCATTCATCTATTTTGTCATTGCTTCCTTTTATATCAGCGCAACTAAGCTTTATTGGATTTTCCCTCGTTCCCAAAACGGCCATATCATTTCCCTTTCCTTAAACAAACACAACACCCTAATATCAGAACTCATATCACGTTTATACTGCATTAAAAAAATGTAATTTTATAATACAGACCCCCTTTCTCCTTCCTCCCAAAAATTTAAAACCGAAATAATATAAGGAATATATGTAAAAATTCTATTTAAGTTGCATTATATCAAAAATATAAAACGACGCAATAGTTTGTATAAATGCGACCTATTTTGCCTATCGTCCAAATAAGTCGTACCTAAAACCGAACCATTTACGCCCAATGACACTTCTTATATTTTTTTCCTGAACCGCATGGGCAGGGGTCGTTTCTGCCGACTCTTCCGCCAGTTGGCGGATTGGAAGAACTGGCACCAGAAGATACCAGGTTGGCGGAGACACTTCCTATCATCGGGCCGGAATTGTGAATTTCCAAAATCGGCTCTTGCTTGGGTTCGTTCATTTGTCCGCCAACTTTCAATGCCATTTCGGCGATGGCGTTATCTATGGAAGCTTCCATTCGGACGAAAAGTCCCCGTCCTTCGTTTTTGTATTCCACCAGCGGATCTTTCTGCCCGTAAGCCCGCAAGCGGACGGACGACCTCATATAATCCATCGCTTCCAAATGCTCCACCCAAAGCATATCCACCGCCTGCAACATCAGCATCCTCTGGCTGTGGAAAAATTTATCGTCGCCCAATTCCGCTCTTCTTTTTTCCAGAGTCTCAATCTTCTCCGTCCCGCCTGCCGGCGAGGCAGGCTCGCTGGCGAAGATGCTTTTCAACTCTTCCAAAACAAAATCATTTTCTCCGTACAAAATTTTCTTTCTTCTGTCGTAAATTATTTTTCTCTGATGATTTAAGACGTCGTCGTATTCCAGCAAATGCTTTCTGGCATCAAAATTAAACCCTTCTATTTTTGACTGCGCCGATTCAATGGCTTTGGAAAGCATTCTGTTTTCAATCGGCTGGTCTTCGGGTATGCCAAAACGGCCCATCAAGCCTTTGATTCTGTCCGAGCCGAAAACTCTCATCACATCGTCTTCCAAAGAAATAAAAAATTGCGTTTCGCCCGGATCGCCCTGCCGGCCAGAACGGCCTCTTAACTGGTTGTCTATTCTTCTGGCTTCATGCCTTTCCGTGCCCAGCACGAACAATCCGCCCGCTTTTCTCACTTCTTCGGCCTCTCCTGTAACCGGCGGATTCCCGCCCAAAACTATATCCACGCCTCGCCCGGCCATATTGGTGGCAATAGTCACTCCGCCCTTTCTTCCGGCTTGGGCGACAATCTCGCCTTCTTTTTCGTGGTGTTTGGCGTTAAGAACGGTATGAGGCACGCCTTCCTTTTTCAACAACGCCGAAAGGTATTCATTTTTGTCTATGGAAACCGTGCCGACAAGAATCGGCTGGCCGGTTTGGTGGACTTCTTTTATTTTCCCGGCGATGGCTTGGAATTTGCCTTTGACGGTTTGGAAAACCAAATCAGATTTGTCATATCTTGCCAAGGATTTGTTGGTGGGAATATTCATCGTTTCCAATTTATAAACTTTGTGGAATTCCTCGGCGGAAGTAAGAGCCGTGCCGGTCATTCCCGCCAACTTGCCGTAAAGCCTGAAATAATTTTGGAAAGTGATGCTGGCCAGGGTCCGCGATTCTTTTTGCACCATAACTTTTTCTTTGGCCTCCACAGCCTGATGAAGACCCTCCGACCATCTTCGGCCCGGCATCATTCTTCCCGTAAATTCGTCCACGATTATTATTTCATTATTTTTTACCACATAATCTTTGTCTAGGTGAAAAAGCGCTTTCGCTCTTATGGCTGTTTCCAAATGATGGACGTATTTTATCCCTTTTTCCGTGTAGATATTGCCGACACCCAACGCTTTCTCGGCCTTCTCAATTCCACTCTCGGTAAGCGAGACCGCCTTCATTTTTTCATCCACGGTGTAATCTTCGCCGGCGTTCATTTTTTCCGCTATTTTGCTGAACATTATGTAAAACTGATCCGAGTCGGCGCTCGGCGCGGAAATTATAAGGGGTGTCCTGGCTTCGTCTATCAAAATGGAATCAATTTCGTCCACGACGGCAAAATTATAACCGCGCTGGACGACATCGCCGATGTTGTAAGCGATGTTGTCGCGAAGGTAATCAAAGCCGAATTCATTATTTGTGCCGTAAGTGATGTCGGCGGCGTAGGCTTCTTTTCTGGAACAGGGTTTTAAGAATTCGTGAACGACATGGAAAGCGCCGGTTGTATCTCTTTCTTTATCCAATTCATCCTGATTATCTCCAACTTGGACATTGAATGTCCCCTTGGACATTGAATGTCCAAGGGGGTTTCGATGACTGGGGTCGTACAAATAACTCGCTTCGTGGTTGATACAGCCAACCGTCAATCCCAGCGCGTTATAAATCTGCCCCATCCAAACTGCGTCTCTTCGGGAAAGATAATCGTTGACGGTTACCACATGGACGCCTTTGCCGGAAATGGCGTTAAGATACGCCGGCAAAGTGGCAACCAAAGTTTTCCCTTCGCCCGTCCGCATTTCGGCGATTTTTCCCTGATGCAAAATAATCCCGCCCAAAAGCTGGACATCAAAATGCCTCTGGCCGAGCGTTCTTCTGGACGCTTCTCTTGTGGCCGCGAACGCTTCCGGCAAAATATCGTCTAGCGACTGTCCGCCGTCAAGCCTGCTTCTTAATTCCGCGGTCACGCCTTTCAAGCCTTCGTCCGAAAGGCCTTTCATTTTTTCTTCCAAAACGTTGATGGAAGAAACAATCGGTTCCAACTTTTTCAAAAACTTTTTGTTGGAATCTCCGAGTATTTTGGTTAAAAAAGACATTACCTGATTTTTGGTGCCCGGAATCCAATAAAAGCGACAATGACCGTGCCGATGATAGCCGTAAAAAGAACTGTGGAAGAATTAATCTGCGAATTGTTTATGATTATATAGGCCGAACCGAACCACATTACCGCCAACGATATTCCCACCCAAGGATATTTCATATGTTTTGATATTTAATGTTAATTAAAGCTTTTTAAGCAATTTATTTACCTCAGGATATCTCTCCGCGTAATAAAAAACCGTTTCTATTATTCTTTCTTTCATAACCGCGATTTTTTCTCTGTGAGTTATGGAACTTTCGGTAAAAGATTCCCAGTCGTCGTTGAGCGAGATTATCTTTTCGTCTATTTCTGCCCAGTTGGTCTGGCTTCTCACCGTTTCTTCAATTTCTTCAACTGAATGTTCTTTAAAGAAAGACTGCATCGCTTCTATTATGTCAAAACGCGGGGATATTTGCAAAGCCACCATATCGTCAATAACCAGCCCCCGGAAAAATAAAATTATATCCAAAGGAAAATGGACTCCGTATTTTTCCGCTTTTCCGACCAGTCTTAAAAAAGCCATGGCGGCGGATTTATCCTTATAATTCGCTTGGCTCGCCTCGCTGGAGCTTTGGCGAAGCGGGCCGTCTTTTGTCGCGACAAACCACGGTTCCATAATTTCCCGGACCTCTTTTTTGAAATCAGAAACGATTATTTCTTCCATTTTTTCCATAATTTCGTCAACGATTTTTTGTTTTTTCGGCTCAACTCTAAAATAAGAATTAATCTCGTACTTAAAATTTTTTTTGCCGTACTCAAGCAAATGTTTGGTTGTCATCTCAATATCCTTGATGGAAACGGCGTGGACAAATTTCAAAAGAATCAGCCTGTTTTCTTTTTCCGCTTCGCCCACTATGCCGAAATCAAAATAAGCCAGCTTGCCGCCGGGAGCGTCTTCATCGCCGGACAGAAGCGCCAAATTGGCCGGATGAGCGTCGGCGTGGAAAAATCCGTCTATGAAGTACTGTCTCATAGCGTCTTTTATCAGATATAAAGCCATTTGGTTGGGGTCAATTCCCTTTTCCATAAGATATTCCGCGCCGTATTTGCCCAAAACAACATCCAAAACGGAAACTCCGTTTGAAATTAACTCCTGAATCAAAACTTTAGCCGAGGTGTATTCCTGATATTGTCTCGGTATAACGGTGACCGGCGTTCCTCGACTGTATTTTGAGAAAGCCGCCGCATTGTTGGATTCGTGCCTGAAATCAAGCTCTCTTTTCGTCCACCTGATGAAATCATCGGCGACTTCTTTGATACTCAATGAAGAAGTCAGGTTAAACAGGTCAATCACCGAGGCCAAAAAAGATATGATTAAAAAATCGGCCTCAAAAACTTTTTCAACGCCAGGACGGCGAATCTTAACTGCCACTTCGGCGTCACTCTTAAGAACAGCTTTATAAACCTGGGCTATTGAAGCCGAACCTATCGGATTTTCATCAAAAGATTTGAAAAATTTGCCCGCCGTTTCGCCCATTTCTTCCGTAAAAATTTTATGCGTCTCGGAAAAAGGCGCAACAGGCATATTGTTCAGCAATTTAAGAAGCTCTATTGTGTAATCCGCCGGCAAAAAATCACGCCGCAGAGCCAATATCTGGCCGAGTTTTACAAACGCCCCTCCCGATTCTTCAAAAAATAATTTCAATCGCTGGGGCTTTGTCAGTTTCGGCTTAAGCAAAACCTTAAAAGCCGTTTTTAAAATATGAAACAGCCTTCTGCAAAACAAAGCCGCCTTTTTAAAAAACATAAATTTAAATTAATCAAGCTGATTTGAAACCTATGTAGGAAACCGCCACCGTCGTCAATACCAGAAAAATATAAAAATTGTTCGGATTGGCCAGTTTATCCGACATTATAAGGGTTATGGACGATATCCATAAAGCGACAATGGCAAAACTTACCCATGCGTATCTCATAAAAAATTAATTTTAACTTATAATGTAATGTGTTTCCGCCCAAGGAAGGCCGGCAAAGCTATACTCCAACACATATCCTATGTGAGCGCTTTTCGCCGGCCATCGCTGGGAAGAACTTATTGAAGCATAGCAAATCCAGCCAAAAACAAAAGCCTTAAACGGTAATTATTGTTTAAGGCTTTTTTCGACAAAAAACGGTTTTAATGTATGAGATGTTTTTCAGCGAATTGTTTACTGACTGCATCTTCTTTGTGTTTTTCCTCCCAAAGGCGTCTGGCTTTTATTATAAGCCTGATCTGGTCTTCAATTTCGGAACATTTGTGCACCATGCTCCACTCTTTATCAATTTCCAACTGGTCGTATTTTGACGGCTTTTGAAAATCGTTTTTTACGATTACTTCGGCGATGCGGCTAATGTGGCTTTGCTTGCGGTTAGTTAAATTGACTTTCATTTCAATCAATACTTCATCATTTATGCCGCCGAGCATTTTAAATTCATCTGATTCCCATGTGTTTTCGTTATACAGCAACCCCTCAAGAAAATCATCCTGATTAAATCCATGGCTATTCGCGCCAAACGACAAAATAAATCCTGCTATTGCCAACGACACAATTATCGCCCTCATTTCAATTCCTCCTATAAAATTGTCAAAGAAAAAGAAGTAAAATAAGAACTAATCTACTTTCCAGTGTATAAAATTTCCGCCAGTTTGTAAATAGCAATGCCGAAAGCCACCGAAACATTGAGCGATTCTTTTTTGCCGCGAATCGGGATAAAAATTATTTTGCCGGCTCTTTTTAAAGTCGCCAGCGGCAAACCGTCTACTTCGTTGCCGACAACAAGGGCGATTTTTGCCACTTTTTCAGGCAGTTTAAATTTATCGTAAGAAATCGCTTTTTTATCCTGTTCCAGAGCGATAATTTCAAAATCTTCTTTTTTCAGCTTGTCTAATAATTTCCAAGTCTGGCCGCATTTTTCCCATTCAACGAATTTTTCCGCCCCCAAAGAAACTTTTTCTATATTCGGATGAGGAGGCGCCGGCGTGATACCGCACAAAAATATTTTGGAAACTCCGGCGGCATCGGCCGTCCGAAAAATAGAACCGACATTGTGCCGGCTCCGGATATTGTGACAGATTACGAATATTTCTTTTTTCATGATTCAAAAAAATGTAACCGTTCCCAAGCGATCGCTGTTTATCGGTCACATTTTTATTTTTATAAAATATCACTTGATATCACTTGTTTTTAAAAATAAGACTGACGGTGAAAAAGACGATGCTGGCAAGGATTATGACCGGGCCGATGGCGACGACGGACAAACCGAACCGCGCCGCCAAAAACGGGAAAACGGCAAAGCCGGCAATAGCGCTGGCGATACCGACAATTACGGACAACCAAGAATACTGCCTCATATTCCGACTTACATTTCTGGCGACCGCCGCCGGAACTATTATCATGGCGCTGGTCAAGAGAGTTCCGCCGACTTTTATACCGAAAGCCACCACGGCCGCTATCAAAAATAAATATATCAGATTATATTTGTTTATTTTCACCCCGCTGGCCAGCGCCAAGTCTTCGGACACATAAGCCAGCATCATTTTTGAATAAATAATCTTGGCCGCGATAAAAACAATAACGCTTATAAAAACAGCCGCGACGGCATCAGGCAACGCGACAGAGGAAATGTTTCCAAAAAGCGCGTGCAATAATTCCTCCTCGGGAGTTATCAGAAATCCGACCGCCAAACTTAACACAAAAACAACACCGACCAGAGATTCCATAGAGAGTTCGGTCTTCAAACTCAATATCCATATCAGCATAATTCCCAAAACTAGCGAGGCCAGCGCCCCTAAAGAAATATTAATGCCGTAAAGCAAGCCCAGCCCTATGCCCGGCAAAGCGATGTGGCTCAACACGTCTCCGACCAAGGACATCTTTTTAGTGGCCATCAGCGAACCGACATAACCGGCCGCTCCGCCGATAAACATCGCCGTTATTAAACTTATATAGTAACTAGTGCTCATGTTTGTAAAAAGTTACTCCCTCTCCGTAAAGTTTCTTCAAGCCCTCCGAGCCGAGAGCTTCCGCCGGAGAACCGTAGCAAACCAATTTTTTGTTCAAACACAAAACACTGTCCGCGAATCCGTAAACCACGCTCATATCGTGAGTAACGAGAATAATGGACAAGTTTCTTTCTTTTTCTATCTTGTTTAAAAGATTGAAAATCGTCTCTTCCCCGCCGATGTCAATTCCGGCAGTCGGCTCGTCAAAAAGCAAGACGTTGGGATTACCAATTAAACCCCAGGCGACAAGGACTCGTTGAAGCTGTCCGGAAGATATCGCCCCTATCATTTTTTTAAGAAATCGCTCGTCCGTTATACCCACAGAGGACAGGGCTTCTTTCGCCTGCTCCTTTCCCGCCTTTTTCATTTTGAAAAATTCTTCCACGGAGAGCGGCAGATTTTTTTCCGGCAATATTTTTTGCGGGACATAACTGATTTTTGCGTTTTCGCTCCATTTTACTTCTCCCTGATACGGCAATATGCCCAAGAGCGCTTTAAGCAAAACGGTTTTGCCGGCGCCATTTGGCCCCATTATGGCGACATTTTCTCCTTTCTTGAGATTAAAACTTAAATTATCGACAACTCTCTCCTCCTTAAAACTCACCATTAGATTTTTCACCTCAAGAATAAGTTCCTCGCCTTTCTCCGGCATCGCTTGTCGGGAAGGAACTTCCGGCATCGGAGGTTGAGGGACAGTTTGAGGAGCGATACCTCCCGGCTCCAAAAGTTTTTCTTCCTTATTTTCAATCAAATTTTGATTGTCTTGAAAATCCATAATTCAATAATAACATTTTAACGACATCTTGCCAAAAATTTTTGGTTTACAAAAAGATATAAAAAAGGTATAATTTCGGCTTAATGAAAAACAAGCCTCTAAAAACTGAAAACTCCGCCAATCGTCCGCCCGTTGTCGTTGTGATGGGCCATATTGACCACGGCAAATCCACGCTTCTTGACTACATCAGAAAAGCTGATTTTACTTCCAAGGCCGCCAAAAGCGAGCCTCGTCCGATTGCCGGACGGGAAGCCGGAGGTATCACCCAGCACATCGGGGCTTACGAAACGGAAATAGAACACGAGGGGAAAAAAAGAAAAATAACTTTCTTGGACACGCCGGGACACGAAGCATTTTCCCAAATGAGGACAAGGGGCGCGACTGTCGCCGACATCGCCATTCTGGTGGTGGCCGCCGATGACGGCGTCCAACCCCAAACAATAGAAGCGTATAACACCCTTAAAGAAGCGAATCTTCCGTATATAGTCGCCATAAACAAGATGGACAAACCCGGCGCCGATCCGGAAAAATTAAAGACTCAATTGGCGGAAAATGGGATTTATGTTGAAGGATACGGGGGCAATGTTCCGTTCGCGAAAATATCGGCTAAAACCGGAGAAGGCGCGCCGGAACTTCTTGATGTCGCTCTAATTTTGGCCGATATGGAAAATCTTCAAGCCGACGCGAAACAAAACGCCGGCGGTATCGTCATAGAATCAAATATGGATCCCAAAAGAGGAATTTCTTCCACTTTGCTGATAAAAAACGGGACACTGAAAAAAGGGATGTATGTTCTGGCAGGCAAAGCAATGTCTCCGGTAAGAATTTTGGAAAACTTCTTGGGCCAACCCATTGACGAAGCCTCTTTTTCTTCTCCTGTTCGGATAACAGGATTCAGCGAACTGCCCGTTATCGGAAATGAATTTAAAGCTTATGCTGACAAAAACGAGGCTGAAAAAGAACTAGTTGAAGCTAAAGAAAAAACTCCGGCGCAAACCAAAAATTTAATCCAAGACGCCGACACGGAAAACCCGCTTCGCCAAACCTCCAGCGAGGCAAGTAAGGTGGCGATAAAAATGATAATAAAAACGGACACGGCCGGTTCCCTTGAAGCTTTGGAAAAAGAATTGATGAAGCTCAAAGACGAAGAAACGGCGATTGAACTGCTCAAAGGCGGAGTGGGAAACATAAACGAGGACGACGCCAGATTTTCTTCGTCCTCAAAGAAAATCGTTATCCTTGGATTCAATGTCGCGACAGACCCATCGGCCAAAGAGATAATAGACAGAAACGGCGTTCCGACATTTACTTCCGACATAATTTATAAAATAAGCGATTGGCTCAAAGAAGAAATCGCCAAAAGAAAAGCGGAAATTCCAAGAGAAGAAGTCATCGGCACGGCCAAGATTTTGAAAACTTTCAGCCGGCAGAAAAATAAACAAGTCATCGGAGGCAAAGTTGTTTCCGGCAAGCTAGTTGAAGGAAAAACTTTCAAGATTAAGAGGCGCGATGTGGAAATCGGCGAAGGAAAAATAACCAATCTTCAGCAAGGCAAAAAAGAAGTCAAAGAAGTTTCTCCTGGCGAAGAATTCGGCGCGATGACCGAAAATAAGATAGAAATCGCTCGCGACGACGAGATAGTGATTATAGGGAAATAAACTTATAATCCCTCTTCCCTCTTTTAGCGATTAAGTACTGGCCAAATAAAAAATCTTTTTGAGAAACAATATGATCAACTTCCGTGATTTTTTCGCCGTTTATTTCTATGGCCTTGTTTTGAACATCCTCGCGAGCCTGCCGTTTGGAATCAACAACTTTTGCCGACACCAAGAAATCCGAGATATTAACGTCATCCATTTTTTCCAATTTCACGACGGATGAATCCGTAAAAATTTGTTTCAAATCGCTTTCGGATAAATCTTTTATTTTCCCGCCGAATAAATTTTCGGAAATTTTTTCGGCGTTTTTAAAAGATTCTTCTCCATGGACGAAAGTCGTCACTTCTTTGGCCAGCGCTTTCTGGGCTTCTCTTTTCTCCGGAGCGTTTGTGGTGGAATTTTCCAAAGTTTTTATTTCTTCCAAAGACAAAAAAGTGTAATACTTCAAAAATTTAATAACATCTTTGTCGTCGGCGTTTATCCAAAATTGGTAGAAGTGATAAGGCGAAGTAAGGTTAGCGTCCAACCACACGGCATTACCTTCCGATTTTCCGAATTTTTTGCCGTCGGCAGAAATAACCAAGGGCAGGGTTAAGCCAAAAACTTCTTTTGCTTTTGTTTTTGTTTTTCTGGCCAGCTCTATTCCGGCGGTAATATTGCCCCACTGGTCGGAACCGCCTATCTCCAGTTCACAACCGTATTTTTCGTTAATTTGCAAAAAGTCATAAGCCTGAATAAGAGCGTAGCTGAATTCGGTGAAAGAAATCCCCGTTTCCATACGGCTCTTTACCGCTTCTTTGGCGATCATTTCGCTTATGGTAAATTTTTTGCCGATATCTCTTATGAAATTTATGAAAGAATAATTTTTGAACCAATCATAATTGTTGGCAAGAATCGCCGTTTTATCAAAATCAAAAAACCGGCTCAATTGATTTTTTATCGCCCCGACATTTTTTTCCACATCTTCTTCCGTCTTTAAAACTCTTTCTTTGTCTTTAAAACTCGGGTCGCCGATAAGCCCCGTCGCTCCGCCGACTAAAACTATCGGTTTCAAACCGGCCCGCTCCAATCTTTTCATTGTGATTATTATCAGCAGATTTCCCGCCTGCAAACTTTCCGCGCTCGGGTCAAAACCGGCGTAAAAAGAAGCGCCTTTTATATTCAAAAGTTTTTTAACGCTTTCTTCATTGGAAACTTGATACACCAGCCCCCGGCTTTTCAATTCATCGTATAAATCCATAATTGCTTCAATAATAGCAAAATCAGGCAAAAAAAACAGGGCTAAGTTTTAAACTAAGCCCTGTACTACTTTATTGTTCATCAGGAATTATGTCTTCAGGCATAATCCATGTGCCATTATACCCTTTCTTATAACCCTTCGCTATCATAACCCTCTCTATATCCCCTGATGTATAATTAATAATTGAATACCCGAGAGAGATTAGAATATTGCTTGCTTCTTTTATAAATTTTTTTTCTTCCGTAGCTATGTCCGTGGCTGTCTTGACCATTTTACACCCCTTTCGTTAAAAATTTTTCAAATATGTTAAAAAGCAAACCAAAATCAGTATTTCATACTTTTATATAAAAGTCAATATGCGGGTAAGGAGAATCGAACTCCTGTCTCATCCTTGGCAAGGACGTGTTCTACCACTAAACCATACCCGCCTTCGCTACGCTTCGGCGGGCATGCCCGCTCTTGCTTTGCTTGGCATAAACATATTAGCAAATATCAAAAAAATATCAAAAAAATGCCGGGGAGAGGACTTGAACCTCCACGGGATTGCTCCCACCAGCTTCTAAGGCTGGCGCGTCTGCCATTTCGCCACCCCGGCTTTCGCTCATTGCCTCGTGAGGGATTTGAACCCCCGACCATCTCCTTAAGAGGGAGCTGCTCTACCAACTGAGCTAACGAGGCGGATTTAAAACACTCTTAAGAATAAAGAAATTTGGGCTTAAAATCAAGCAGTTTGCCGGTGGTGGGACTCGATTTTCTTATGGAAAATCCCACGGATTGACGTTAGTCAATCCGTTCTCGTCCCCTTATTTATAAAGTTCGTTCCGAACAATTGCCGGTGGTGGGACTCGAACCCACATCCCTTGCGGGACACGATTTTAAGTCGTGCGTGTATACCATTCCACCACACCGGCACTGGAGGCCACGGCGAGAATCGAACTCGCGAATAGAGGTTTTGTCCCGATGCTGAAATTTTTGAGGCCTGAGGGAGAATCGAACTCCCGTATAGGAGTTTTGCAGACTCCTGCCTTACCACTTGGCTATCAGGCCATTAACTCAAAAATTTCAGAACGGGATCCCGACTTCTTTATTGTAATTTATAATAGTGCGTCGGAACAGACCTCTGCCTTCCCACTTGGCTACGTGGCCGAATCAAATTTTTATCTTATCAATCTTCAGCTCCACTTCCCAGCTTCTGTCCAGCTCAAAAAAAGCCGACGGCAAAAACTTCATCCTCGTTTTCGCTTTAAGATAATTTTTGAAAACGGAATTCTTTTTGTTGAGGCTAGCCAAAATTTCTCTCTCTTTGTTTTTCGGAAAAATACTTACAAGAAATTTAACCGTCTTTGAATCTTCCGACAGCTCCGTCCTGGTGACGGTTACCATAGCGTTCGGATCCACTTCAAATCTCACGAAAGAGCCTGCAATTTCTGCCAACAGCGAAATCAGCTTCTCTTTTTTCTTAATCTTTACATTTGGGCTGTCCATCAAGCTATTGTGCATTATTCCGAGCTTATTTTCAAGGATGATAATAAAAAAATCAATCAATAAATAATAAAATCTAAAATTATCCGCATTCAAAAATGGTGCTGAAATTATGCTCCAGCATTTTTTCAGCACCATTTTTTAAAACAAACCGAATTTTATTTTTAATTGTTCTTCGTTGGTAAAACTTTTCGCTTTTACAAAACGGACAAAAGGGCGAATTTGAAAAACCTCAACTACAAAATCAATCTCGTCCTCGCATTCATACGGAAAGATGAATACTGATTCCTGCAGTTTTATAAAACCAAGATCTTTTAATTTTTTCCTCAACGCTTCTCTGGCTTTTTTGAATCTTTCCGGAATGTCAAAAATAACGATTCGCCATTCTCCGTCCCATTTCGACGGAATTTTTATCTTCATTTCGTCTAACTTAAATTTAACGGATTTTTTAATTCCATCTTTGGTTAAGATTATTCTCACGGTTCCGTCTTCGCTTTCTTTATAATCAATCAGGCGTTCGTTATAAAACTCTCTGACAACTCTGTATAACCTTTTCATTTCTATGTTCCGCCATTCTTTCGGGAAATTTTTTACTATCTTAAAGTACTGTTTCGGCGTTCTGGATAAACTCAAAGCGACTCCGGCGCTTAAAAGCAATAAAATTTTTTCTTTTGTAAGCTTGTTTATTGGCATATTTTTTTTAATTATACGCCTTTATTTTAAAAACAAAATGGTGCTCATTTTATGCTCCAGCATTTTTTCAGCACCATTTATTTTTTAATTTCTAATTTGAAAAATCAAATTACCAATGACTCCCCCGTCATTGCTTTTGGCGCATCCAGTCCCATAATTTCAAGAACTGTCGGGGCGACATCGGACAATTTTCCATAGCCGGACAATTTCAAATCTTTTTTCATCACGATAAACGGCACGGGGCTTCCCGTATGGGCTGTGTGGGCTTGATTTGTTTTTGGATCAAACATTTTTTCGGCATTGCCATGATCGGCGGTTACTATCAAAACATAATCTTTTTTTTCTGCTTCTTTAATAATTCTGCCTAAATTAAAATCCACCGTTTCCGCCGCAATAATAGCCTCTTTCATTTTTCCGGTGTGCCCAACCATATCCAAGTTGGCGAAATTAGCCAAAATAAAATCATACTCGCCTTTTTGCGCAGCTGTTATTATTTCATCCGTTATCTCCCTCGCTTTCATTTCCGGCGACAAGTCGTGCGTGGCAACTTTGTTTGATGCGATAAGCTTTCTGTCCTCGTTCGGATACGCATCTTCCTTGCCTCCATCAAAAAAAGAAGTTACATGGGCGAATTTTTCGGTTTCGGCAATATGCAATTGCTTTAAATTGTTTTTTGAAATTATTTCCGCCAAATTATCCTTGATATTTTCTCCGCCGAATAACGCTTTTGCTGGCAAAGATTCGTCATATCCTGTCATTGTTATGTAACTAAAATCTTGAGCATGGCATTCTTCCTTGAACTTTTTAGCCAGTTGCTTCGCTCTGTCCGGACGAAAATTAAAAAAAATCATGGCATCATGATCAATCACCTCGCAAGTTTTTCCGTTTGCTACCGGCAAGACGCACGGCTCTATAAATTCATCTGTTTTCCCTGATTTATAACTTTCTCTTATTGCTTCTGAGGCAGAGCTGTATTTTTTCCCCTCTCCTTTGGTAATAGCGTTAAAAGCGCAAGCTGTCCTTTCCCAATTATTATCTCTATCCATGGCGTAATATCTGCCAGAAACGGAGGCAATGCAAGCAATGCCGGAATTTTTGCAAACATTTTCCAGTTCTTCAATGTATTTTTCGGCGCTTTTTGGCGGAGTGTCTCGTCCGTCCGTAAAAGCGTGAACAAAAACTCTTAAAACGCCGGCCTTTTTCGCCAAATCAATCAAAGCGTAAAGATGATTGGAATGAGAATGAACTCCGCCCGGAGAAACAAGCCCTTTGATGTGTAAAGTGGAATTGTGTTTTTTTACCTTTTCAAAAACTTGAGTCAAAAGCGGATTTTTTTCCAGCAAATTTTCTTCAATCTCTTTATTTATTTTTTCCAAATCCTGATAAACGATTCTGCCGGCGCCTATGTTGAGATGCCCAACTTCACTATTTCCCATCTGCCCCTCCGGTAAACCCACCACCTTGCCTGACGCTTCCAAGACGCTATGCGGAAAATTATTCCAAAGATAATTGAAGTTCGGCGTTTGGGCTTGGGCGATGGCATTGTATTCCATATCGTCCGACAAACCCCAGCCGTCCAAGATAAGCAATATGACTTTTTTGTAATTCATTTTTAAGCAAACGGATTTTTAAATACCGCTTTTTTGCCCAGCATTTCTTCTATTCTCATCAACTGATTGTATTTCGCCACCCTGTCCGTGCGCGAAAGCGAGCCGGTTTTTATCTGTCCGGCGCCGAGTCCCACGGCAAAATCGGCGATAAAAGTATCTTCCGTTTCACCGCTTCGGTGAGAGATGACCGTCCCCCAGCCGGCATATTGCGCCATTTTTACCGCCTCAACCGTTTCGCTCACCGTGCCGATTTGATTGACTTTTATCAAAACGGCGTTGGCCGCTTTTTCTTTAATGCCCTTTTTGATTATTTCCGAATTGGTAACGAAAATATCATCGCCCACTATCTGAATTTTTTTGCCCAATTTTTTGTTCAACAATCGCCAGTTTTCCCAATCGCCCTCCGCCAAACCGTCTTCTATGGAAACAATCGGATATTGAGAAACCAATTTTTCGTAATAACCGATCATCTCGGTTCCGGTCAGTTTCAGATTGTCTTTTTTAAGAACATACTTGCCTTCTTTATAAAATTCATTGGCGGCAGGGTCCAGGGCGATGGAAACATCTTTACCAGCTTTGTATCCGGCCGCGCCAATGGCCGCCAATATCGCTTCCAGCGCTTCTTTGCTGGAAGAAAGAGTCGGGGCGAATCCGCCTTCGTCGCCGACATTGGTATTTAACTTTTTGTCTTTTAAAACTTTTTTAAGATTATGGAAAATTTCCGAACCCATTCTCACGGCTTCTCTGAAATTTTTCGCCCCCGCCGGCATTATCATAAATTCCTGGATGTCGGCGGAATTATCGGCGTGCGCCCCGCCGTTGATGATATTCATCATCGGCGCGGGCAAAATGTATTTGCCGTTGATTGTTCCGCCGAATTTTTCGGCTATATAAGCGAAGAGCGGTATTTTGGCATCATAAGCCGCCGCTTTCAAAACCGACATTGAGACTCCCAAAATGGCATTGGCGCCCAACTTGCTTTTGTTAGGCGTGCCGTCGAGCTCAATCATCATCCGGTCAATTTTTTCTTGGTTGTCCGCTTCTTGGCCGACTAGCGCTTTGGCGATTATTTTATTCACATTATCAACGGCTTTTAGAACCCCTTTGCCCAAGAATCTTTTTTTGTCGCCGTCGCGGAGTTCCAGCGCTTCTTTGGAACCGGTTGACGCGCCGCTTGGAACCGCCGCGCAAGCCATCGCTCCGCTTTCCAAGTAAGCGTCCGCCTCCACCGTCGGATTGCCTCTTGAATCTAATATTTCTCTGGCGTGAATTTTTGCGATTTTTGACATAAGCCCTCTAATTTTAGCAAATTAAGGCCGTTTTTAAAGCCTTGACAACTGTCCTAATTTCCGTATAATTTAAATAAACTTATTGGCTAGAAATTTAATAACCGAATAACAGAAAACTTTTTTGAGAAAGAGGTGGAAAATGCCCCAAGAATGGTTGTGGTGCTTAGTGCTTATTCCAATTGCTTTAGTGCTAATATCAGTTATTATCATTGTTTTTAAAACGGGAAAAAAGGAAGTTGAACCAAGCGAAGCCCTTGTTTATAAAAATCAATGGAGCGGCAAAACGAAGTCTGCCGGTGCCGGGACAATCATCCTCAAGCCCGGTGTTGAAAAAACAGTCAGAGAAAAAGTTTCCTTAAGAAACGAGCCTCGAGACCCGGGCCAAGTAACCATTACACTGGCTGATGGAAATGACATAACGGTTGAATACGAAATAACGACTCAAAAAGTAATTGACCCTGTAAAAGCGGTAACAGCCATCGATTACGACAAAAGAAACGTTTTCATCGATTCTAAAATCAAGACATATTTTTTAGATGCCTTTGTCGGTGTCTCCGGAGAAGAACTAATAACGGAAACCAAAACAGGAGATAAGGTGACAAAAAAAAGAAAAGAGGACTTTATAAAAAAGGTTCTTGAAGATGCGGAGATAGAAATAAACAATAAGTTAAAAAGAGACGTTAAGGGGGGGTGGGGCATAGAAACAATAATAGGAATAGAGCGTTTTGTTTTGCCTCCAAAACTGACGGAAGTGATTGGGGAAGCCTCAACCTCAAAACATGAGGGTGATAGAATAAAAACGAAAGCGGAAGCGGCAGGCGTAAGCCCTAATATGGCTTTTATCCTTGACGCAGTAAGCGACATTGTCGGAATGTGGAAAGGAGGAGGTAAAAAATGAATTGGATAATATTTATTTCGATTTTTTCTTTGATTATTGGATATGGAATATCGTTTCTTGGATATCTTGAAATAATATCCATTCCTGATTTAGCCAAAAAATTCATCAAAATAAGCAACCGAGTTTCAATTGGTTGCTTTGTCGTTGCATTGGCAATAACCGTTTTTTGGCCGAAAACCAATCGTTTAAAATGGGGGATAAGTAAAAATCAATTGGAACTTAAAATTGCTCCAATTGAAAACGAGCTCCGAAAGATAGAGAAAGAATCGGGTGGTAAAATTTTACCCGATTCAAAATTGAAAAGAGTTGAGGAATTAAACAGTAAAGCCGCTGAGCTGAGGAAAAATTATTCTCAAGGTAACTTGACACCGCCGCTAAAATCCATTCCCACTAAACCAGCAACATGGATATTCCAAATAAAGGCCGATCCCGAGGTAATAATTGTGGCAAAGGGAAAAGGTGTGAATCAAGCGCCTCTAAAAGAATTTAATCTTACTTATTTTTCCAAAACGGATAAGGAATTAAGATTTAATTACAAAACATCAACAGGAAAACTTGTTGATGTGCTTTTAGACAAGAAAAAACCCGATGACACACATTATTTTGGGATGGCAGATTTGCCCGACCCGCCCAAAGGAAGAAAAATGATGCTCTGGCTAAAGAAGGGTGGCGAAGGGTTCGAAGGAACGACCTTAACATGGGATGGTGTCCGTTGGTATCCCACAGTTTCGGCCTTTCTTAAAAAGTCTTAATAAAGATTAACTGGAACAACGGCTTGGTGAAAAAAATCACCAAGCCGTTTTTTATTCGCCTTCGCTTCCCCCGTAAAAATACTCCAAATCCTTCCAGTTTTCATCTGCCGAACCGCTTCCAGATCCGCTACTATCAAAATACGGCACATCCACATACGGCGTGGTGTCCAATTCAAAAGTATTTATCAAGATATTGACGATGCCCCAGAAACTGATCATCACAAACAAGCCGATGATGCCGAAAATCATAATATTTTTCCCTTTCTTTTGGCTTTCCTCGTCATCTCCCCTGCTTATGTATTTAAGTATGCCGTAAAGAAAAAACACTACCGCCAAAGAAATCAAGATGATAACCGCCTGGCTGAGAAAATCCATCACTATAAAAAAAAGATTCCACAAACCGCCGCTTCCTCCTCCACCATAACTGCCGTAAGTTCTTGTGCCTCCCGTTGTGTTGTATCTAATTTGAGCGAAAGAAAGGAGAGGCAAAAAAGCCAGAGCCGCAACAATTGTTTTTTTTATAAATTTTATCATTTAGTTTTTTAGCGACCGCTTCTCATTAGGTTATAGGAATTAGCTTGTAGGAATTAGAAAAATTTCCTAAAAAGCTACAACCTAATTCCTACAAGCTAGTAAACTAATATCCGGAACCTATTTCCCACCAGAAACCGGAAAGAATATTCAAGATGCCATAGACTCCGATCATTACGAACATTCCTATGATTCCCCAGATCATATGCTTTTTGCCGACAGCGACCTTGTCTTCGTTGTCGGCGCTCCAAATATATTCCACAATGCCGTAGATAAACATAACCACGGCCACGGCGAACATAAATCCGATTATCGGATTAAGAATATAGTCCTTGATGTTGGAAATAAGTTTTGTCGCCTCGTTCATTTTGTTTCAGCTAGAAATTGGGCAATAATTCGTCAACCGTGTCCGGTATGTCGTTATTCAAGTTGAAAGTGCCGGACAATATCGCCACCAAACCCCAAATGCTGACCATAACAAATAAGCCGATGATGCCGAAAATCATAAGGCTTTTCGCCTTGCCTCGTTTTTCTTCGTCCTCGCCCGCTCGGATATAATTAACTATCGCCACAAGCAGAATGATAACGGCGACAGCGATAAGCATAGGAGCCAATTTGCCAAGTATGTTTTCCACTAAACTAAAAATATCGTCGGCGTTTTCAACAGCTCCGGCGGCAAATGGCATCGCCATCAAGCCGAACGGAATAATTTTTTTGATTATTTTCATAAATTAATTTTGTTTTTAATTCGACCAATTTGATAATACCCTTTTATTTTAAACTATTGTTTTAAAAATACCATACTACCCCAAGCTTTCCACTGTGGATTGCAAAATTTTCATTATCGTCCAGGCGCCGATAAGAATACCCGAGCCGATAATCGCCCAAGTCAAGCCTTTTTTTGCGTCTTTTATGGCATCCTCGTTGCCTCTGGCCATCACCAGTTTTAAGCCGGAATAAATGATGAAAAGGGCGGCAACGGGAATACCTATCTCCACTGCCAATTGAGAAACGCTTTCCATCAGCGAAGTAAATGAGTCCGTTTTAAGCGGATTGCACAAAATGGTTGAGTCAGTATCGTCGCACTGTTCCGCTTTAGCCAAATGAATGAACGAAAATAAGTTTATCGTCAAAGCGAAAACCAGCATTGAGATTTTTTTGATTTTTGCTTTAAATTTTTGCATTTTGTATTTTGTATTTTCACTAGTGGCTAATAACTAATACCTAATGCCTACTCCGCGCATCCCGGAAATTGATACCAAGATTCTGAAAAACTATTCCCGGCCAATCCGCCAATAATGGCATTGACGATCACGTAAGCGCCGAAAGTTATCAGTATGCCCCAAACGGCCGCCCAAATGGCGTTTGTTCCTTTTGATTTATTAGCTTCGTTGCTTCCCGATGTTATCAACATAAAGCCTCCATAAGCCATTATAATGCCGGCCAACGGAGCGGCTATCGTGAAAGCGGCGAATTTGATTACGTTGGAAATGAGCTTGAAAATATCGCAAACTCCGCATTCATTGCCTTCGCAGGGAATAATGTCGCCTAAATTGCTGTTTGTTTCGGCCAGCGCCGGCGTAAAAAAAATAAATAAAAGAGCGAATGAAGCCAGAAATGCCAAAATATTATTTGTTTTTTTATTTCTCGGCATATTTTCTTAATTCTTGATCCAATCTGTTTTTCGCCAGCCTCACCGAATCGCCGACAGACGTACTGCCCGATGACACTGATTCTACCATATCTTTGAATATCCGGCGAACCTCATCGCCGTCCGGTTCCAGCCAAGCTTTGGCCATAACCGCCGCTTTGTTTATCAGGCCGTAATAAGCATCCGTTGTTTTCTCGGACAGCAAATCTCTTCGGGGCGACGCCAAGCCGGTTGCCACGGAAAAATCTTTTGAAACCCTATTTGATGCCATAAACAAAATTGAATTCAAAGCCGCTTGTTTCTTCGCTTGAGGAGAATTTTTCATGACGGCCAAACCGTATATTTTGGCAAAAGTCGTTTTAGTCTTATCGTCTTTTATCTGGGGGACTTCGGCGATGTCAAAATTAAGATGGGGATTTTTGGCCTTTATCTCCGGCAATTCGCTGGCGTAGCCGAAATACATAGCCAGCGCGCCTTTGGCAAACATTGTGTCGGCGCCGGACAAGGCTTTGTTCCAGGAATAAACGTTTTTATTCGGATCGGAAAAATCGTTGAAGAATTTCACGGAAATAACGGCAGGGCTTTTACCGGAGGCGTCTTCCTCGTCCAAAGCGACTTTAAGATTGCCCCGGCTGTCCGTTTTCATTATCGGGTTGCCGGATTGGATGATAAGCATAGACAAGATGTCTTTGCCGTTTCTGATATTGCTCAACTCCCCCAAGGCCGTTCCTGATTGAGTGATGTTGCCAACTTCGTTTTTCTCGGTAAATATTTTGACGTCTTCCGCGAACTCGTCCCAATTTTGAGGCGGTTGGCTTATTCCAGCCGAAGAAAACAAATCCTTGTTCCAATACATCACCATCGGATTTATCAAAAATGGAAAGGCCGTCAGGCCATCGTTTTCCCGGTCAATAAACAAATTGGAAATGTCTATAAAATCATCCCTGAAATTTCTTTCCGGATAATAAGCGAAGGGAATCAGGCTTATTTTATCCTTGTTTTTCAAGACCATATCCTGGCTGATTATCCAAAAATCAGGCCCCTTGCCTGAAGCCAAAGCGTTTACTACATTTTCTTCGTAAGACGAAGCCGGGTATTCGGCATAGATTATCTTATAAGATTTATTTTCCTTATTTATGGCGGAAATAACGCCATTGATTTGTTTTCCCGGCAAAGTTCCCCATAGAGAAACCGAAACAACCGGACCTCTTTGGGCTCTCTCGCTTTTATATCCGGGCAAAATGCCGCTGAAAATAAGAACGGCGATAACGGCGATAAACCCAAACCCCGCCAATAATATTATCTGAAAAGGTGTTATTTTATTCATAAAGTTTTAGCTTATTAGGAATTAGGTTGTAGCTTTTTAGGAATTCCCCTAACTCCTACAAGCTAATTCCTACAACCTAATTATACACTACGGTTTTTTAAATATTATCCCGTAATGATTGTCGCCGGCCGGAAACTCTCTTTCTTCCAAAAATCCTTCCTGGATGAAAATCCTCTCCGCTTCTTTTTTTACCACGACTGCTTTCGGCGCCGGACCGGATCCTCCGAAAGAAGCCGCCCAGTCAATGACCGCTACCCGCCCGCCGCTCTTGAGCGTTCTCTTTATTTCTTTCGCCAAAACTTCTTTGTCGCCGATCTGAAACAAGATATTGGAAGCGACGGCAAAATCAAGAATCCCGTTAGCTAATTTCGTCCCTTCCTTTCCTTCAATATCCGCCCAAACAATGTCCACATTGGACAAATGCTGTTTTACCGCTTCGGATTTTATTTTCTCCAAAAGATTTTTCTGGATATCAATGGCGTAGACAACTCCCACCTGTCCGGCGGGCAATCCTGAATTATTCATTTTTTTGGCCATCGCCAAAACATAATGCCCGCTACCCGAGCCGAAATCGGCCACGACCATCCCCGGCCTCACTTCAAAATTTTTTATTATTTCTTCAGGTTTGATGAACATAAAATTACAAACAAGTCATCGTCGCGATGCTGTCGTCGGGTCTCATTTTCATTATTCTCACGCCTTGAGTTTGGCGTCCCAAAGACGGAATCTCGGACAAAGACACCCTGATGACCTGCCCTTTCAAGGAAATGGCGATAAGTTCCTCTTCGCCGTGGCCGATGATTCTGGCCACCATCAGCGGGCCGGTTTTGGGCGTCACCTTGAAAGTCTTGATGCCTGAACCGCCTCTTTTTTGGACGCGATAATTTTTCACGCTTGTTTTTTTGCCGTAGCCCTTGCTTCCCATATTCAGGAAAAATTGGTCTTTTCCGTCGGCGGTAACCGTATCCGTCCCGACCAGCTCATCTTTCTCGGCCAACCTCATACCCCGCACTCCGGCCGCCGCCCGCCCCATCGCCCGGACATCGGATTCCTTGAACATTATAGACTGGCCGTTTTTTGTCGCCATTATCAAGTGGTCGCCTTTGGACGTGAATTTGACGAACTTCAGCTCGTCGCCTTTTTCCAGCCTTATCGCCGTTATCCCGTTTCGCCTCACATCTTTGAAGCTGGCGGCGTCCACCTTTTTTACCACGCCGTTTTTGGTCGCCATCATCAAAAAGTTTTGGGCTTCTTTGGCCGACTTGGGAAACACCAAAATAGAAGTGATTTTTTCATCAGCTGTGATGGACAAGAAATTCATCACCGACTTCCCTTTCGTCGCCCTTTTGCCTTCCGGCAGTTCAAACATTTTCACCTGGTAAACTTTGCCCTTGTCGCTGAAAAAAAGCAGATCGTCGTGGGTATTGGCCGTTACGAAAATATTGACGAAATCTTCTTCTTTGGTTTCTATGTCTATCACTCCCACTCCGCCTCTTTTCTGCGCCCTGTAAGCGTCCGGGTCCGTCCTTTTCACATACCCGCCTTTGGTCAGCACCATCACCTGGTCTTTGGCTTCCACCAAATCTTCGTCGGACATCGTTTTAGCGGCGCGCGCCACAACTTTCGTCCGCCTTTCGTCGCCGTATTTCTCCCTTATCGCCAAGAGTTCGTCTTTTACCACTTTCAAAAGTTTTTTCGGGTCGGCCAAAAGCGCCCGCAAATCTTTTATAAGCTTCTGCTTTTCTTTGAGCTCGTCTTCCACTTTTTGCCTTTCCAAATTGGCCAAAGACTGCAGTTTCATTTCCAAAATGGCCACGGCTTGCTTGTCCGAAAATTTGAACTTGGCCATCAGTTGCTTTTGCGCGTCGTCTCTGTCGTCGGAAGCCCGGATAGTCTTGATGATGGCGTCAATGTGGTCAAGGGCTTTCTTTAGGCCTTCCAATATATGAGCTCTGTCCAAAGCTTTGTTCAAGTCAAACTGCGTTCTTCTTCGGACGACAATTTCCCGATGTGAAATGAAATATTGCAAGATGTCTTTCAGCCTTAAAACTTGAGGCTGGATGCCGTCCACCAAAGCGATGACATTGAAGTGGAAAGTTTTTTCCAAATCTGTAAATTTGTAAAGATTATTTAAAACATTTTGGGGATTCGTCCCGGTCTTCAAGTCTATGGCGATGCGGACTTTCTCTTCCCTGTCCGATTCGTCGCGAATGTCTCTTATGCCCTCAATCTTTTTCTCGCGGACAAGGTCGGCCATTTTTATTATCATTTCCGATTTGTTGACTTGGTAAGGTATGGAGGAAATAATTATTTGAAATCCGAATTTTTCCGACTCCACCACTTCCGCCTCGCCTCGCGTTACCACTCCGCCTCGCCCCGTCGCGTAAGCTCGCTCTATGTCTTTGGCGTTATAAATTATTCCGCCCGTAGGGAAATCAGGCCCCTTTACGAACTGCATCAAGTCTTCCAGGCTGGCGCCGGGGTTGTCTATAAGATGGTTGGTGGCGTCAATCACTTCGCCCAGATTGTGGGGAGGGATGCTGGTCGCCATGCCGACGGCGATGCCAAAAGACCCGTTTATAAGCAGTTGCGGAACGGCGGCGGGAAGCACCGACGGCTCCATCAAGCGGTTGTCGTAATTGGGCTTAAAGTCCACCGTTTCTTTCTGGATGTCGGACAGCATTTGCTCGGCGATGGAAGTCATTCTCGCTTCCGTATAACGCATCGCCGCCGCGGAATCGCCGTCTAGCGACCCCCAATTGCCCTGCCCATCCACCAATGGATAACGCATCGCAAAATCTTGCGCCATCCTGACCATCGCGTCATACACCGACACATCGCCGTGAGGATGATATTTGCCGAGAGCGTCGCCGACAATGGCGGCCGACTTTAGAAATTTGGCTGAATGCGTCAAACCGGCCTGATGCATCGTGTACAAAATTTTTCGGTGCACCGGCTTCAATCCGTCCCGGACATCGGGCAAAGCGCGGGCGACGATAACAGACATGGCGTAGTCTATGTAAGACTCGCGCATTTCTTGGGAAATATCCCGATTGATTATTCTATTCTCCTTGTTTTGGCTCATAATTTTGCTTAAGTTTATTTACCGAACCCGTCACTCCGCTAACTCCGGCGTCAACACCGCCCTTAATAATGCCAAAAAAAACGGAAAGGGGCGAGGAAACTTGACTATTTTTCGGGCTTTCTTTGCTTAATGTAATCCTTAAAGTGGACACCCAGACGGAAACAACGATAAACATTAAAACAAAAACGCTGGCCAGCAAAATCCGCCTTTTGATATGGTCCGGTTTTTTATGCAATTTTTCTATGTTGTCTATGATGGCCATTTTTTTGAATTGCGAAACTCTATTATCCGCTCGGCTCGCATAATTTTCTGCTGAAAATTTGCTCTACTCGCGCCGCCGCGCTCCGTAAGGCGTCGCGAATAACAGAGTTTCGCAATTCATACTAATCATACCGCTGATTTTAAAACGACGACTTCACCTTTTTTCTCGGCCAAATCTTTTTTCTTGATGGTCAGTTTGTCCGCCGCTGTTACCTCGCCAGCTCCGAATTCTTTTATAAATTGTTTCAGCTGGCTTTCGTTATAATTCATAGGAATGACTATTTTCGCCCCAAGGTGAATGGCCGCGCCGGCCGCTTTTTGCGGGTCAAGAAGTTCTCCTCCGCCGATGGGAATGAATAATATGTCCACCTCGCCCACCGCCTCCTTCAAACTTGGGTCCATTTCTTTGCTTAACGCGCCCAAATGGCAGATGGAAATATCTTCAAGGGTGAGAGTGTAGACGGTGTTGTCGCGGCCGTTTGAACCGATACCTTTTATATAAATGCCGGAAATTTCGTACTCGCCCCGGCCGTCTGCGACAAACGGTTTCGCGCTTGCCCGCCCGGCCTGCTCAGAGCTGGCGGCTGGGCCTTCCGTTTTACCGGGCAAGCCTGCCTGCCGGTAGGCAAGGTTTTCCCAGCCGTTGTAATCCTTATGATTGGAACTGACTAAAACTATATCGGAAGCGAACCGAGGCGACTTGTATTCCGATTCTTTGGACGGCGGATTAAAAGCCATGACGGTTTCCCCCGACTGAACCTTAAAACACGCGGCTCCGTAATAAGTGATTACCATTTGCTCTCATTATAGCAAATTTAAAATTTTCTGGCAAAGAAATTCAATTTAAAACAAAATGTTCCCCTTATTTCTGCTATCACCTAAATAAGGGGAACATTTTGACTATGCAACATTTGTGCGACACTCAGTGTCGCACAGTTCTAAAAAAATCACTGAATTTTTTTCATCAACAGATCAAGAAGATTTTTCACTTCGTTTTGAGCGTCGGTTTCCGTCTGGCTTTTCGTGAACTTGTTCCATTGCGCCAAAATTTCATCGTCTTTTATGTCCCTTATCGCGTTTTCCAGTTTAAGGCGAGTGTCAAAATCCACCTCGTTTCCGCTTTTTAAAACACTATCAATAAAAAGTCTGGAAAAATTGATAACTTTTTCGTTCCTGTGGAAAGAAGAGGCCTCTTTTCTAGCGTCATTCAGCTCTCCGCCGAGCGAGCTTGATTTAAGCGCAAAGTAGACATTGCTTACGACTAATCCTCCGATAACCGCGATAAAAATAATTCTGTTTTTCATTTTTGATTCTTGATTTCTTATTTAAATAATAATCCAAACAAACTCCTCCACCAGCTTTTCGGCTTAAGCGCTATATTCTCGTGGACTCCCCGCCCTTCTTCAACGGAAAATTCCTTGCCGGCAAAGTCATAATAATCTTCGGCGGAAACAGCGAGCTTGTAAACTCCTTCCGTCACCAGGAAAGAATAGTTGCCGCTCTTGTCCGTCTTCTGCGGATTCACTTGCTGATAATTTTTTGCCGGCCAGAGTTCAAAATTTCCGTTTTGCGAATTTTTTTGAAAAAGAGAAACCCTTGCTTCCGGAATACGCGTTTCTTTATTGCCGTTCTTCTCGTAAATATAGCCTTCGGGGTCAATCACGACAATGAGCCTTAATTCTTTCTTGCCCAAAGATATGTCTTTGTATTCCATTATAGAAATAATTTCGTATTCGCCGTGAACGAGAGGCGAAGCTATCTGAGCCGTGTATATTCCGTCCTTGTCTTCATCTTGATATTCAAATTCGCCCAAAAGCAGTTTTTGTTCAATTTCAATTTTTTCGCCGGACGGATGATTCACGCCCAGAGCGGCGGCGATAGGCGCGCCCAAAAGCGAGCTGGCGGGGACATTTCTTCTCCCCATTTCTCTTTCTATATTTTTGACGGTCAGATAACCCGTGATTTTATTTACCGGCTTATCCGCTTTTATCGCGAGATCAAGGGGCTTTCCGGCAATGGTGTTGATCTTCTGCTCCGGCTTGCCGTCATCTTTAATCGCCAAAGAAATTTGATAATCAATGAAGTCGCCCGCTTTCGCGAATATTATTTCCGAAGGCAGAAGCTCTTTTTGGCTCAAAGAAAGCGACGACAAAGGCACACCCACTCCGCCGGATATTCCGACTTCTTTGCTTAATCCGGGCAAAACGAACTTCGCGTTTTTAAGCTTCTGCAGATCGCTCATTTTAGTAATGCCGATTTTATTGAAAGTTTTACCGAGCTCCGGAAATTTATCCGCCAAAGCCATTATTTCTTTGGGCAAAGGAGCCAACGCGAATGTTCCTATACTTTTATCTTCCAACAATCGCCAGTTTCCGCTAAATACAGGCAATGATTCGGAAGCAATTTCGTCAGGCGGGGCTTCTTGCGGCGGTTCAGTCTTGGGTTTTGGCTTGAGAAAAGACGGCAGTATTGATTCCACCGCTTTGGCGGCGCTTTCAATCGTTTGGTAAACAGAAGCTGTTTGCGTCCCGTCAACAGCCGAAGGCGCAACAGAGATTTGCACGACAGGCGGTTCCTTTTTGTTTTCTTCAAGATAAACAACCCTGCCGTCGGGATAAACTGTCTGCGATCTAGATTCCGGCGCGGTTGAACCTCCGCCAACGGAACCGAGTATTCCTCCTCCGCCGTCCGGATTCGTTTCGTCAGTGTCTTCCAGAGAGGCACAGCCTGTATCGGATGGATAATCCGTTGCTCCGTCGCTGTCATCGTCAGTCGCATTATTGCAAGCCGGTCTCGCGCTTCTCGGCCGCCAATCGGTTTTTACTTTATAGTCAACAGTTCCGCAGGTGTCCGTCGTCGCGCAATTAAAAACAATCCAGCCGGTATTTTCGCTCCATGCGTATCCGGAAAATTCGCCGAAGGAATTTACGCTTACTCCGCCGTTTGAAGGATTGAAATTTATCCAGCCCGCCGTTTCGCTCCACGCGTATCCGGACAAGTTGCCCGCGCTGTCGTTTGAAATTTTATAATCCACTGTCGCGCAAGAACTGTCATTTGAGCAATTAAGAGAAATCCAGCCGAAGTTGGCGCTCCAACCGTAGCCGGTCAAAGCCGAGTCGGAGATGTGGACATTCCCTTGGCTTGTTCCGAAATCCAGCCAGCCGCCCGCTTCCGTCCACGCGTGTTTGTAAGTTGAGTCAATCGTCCCGTCGGTGGACGAGGCGAAAACATCCGAGCTGGACACTGAAAAAATCGCGCCGGCGATAAGCGCGAAGCAAACGAACTGAAATTTTAATTTAGACAAAAACCGCATTCTATTTGATTATTACTTTAATTATACCGCCTAGTATTATCGTTGCAACAATACCTGTGTAAAACTCCTCCACTTGGAAACTTAGTTTCCAAGTGGTATGATATTCTTAATGAGAAAAGAAGTATTTGCCAACGGTGAATTTTATCATATTTTTAATCGTGGCGTAGACAAGCGAGAAATATTCTCTGACAATCTTGACTCCAAAAGATTTTTTCAAGGGATGATTGAATTTAACGTCATCCAGCCAATAGGTAGTATTTACGAAAATTCTTTTTTAAGGAACAAAAACAAAAAAACTGACACCCAAAAGCTTGTAAATTTAATTTGCTATTGTATCAACCCCAATCACTATCATTTCTTGCTTGAACAAGCGAATGATTTTGGGTTGGAAAAATTTATGCACAGGCTCGGTGTCGGATATACAAAATATTTTAACAATAAATACAAAAGAACAGGGTCTCTTTTTCAAGGAAATTTTAAGGCCGTTCATGTTGATTCAAACGAATACTTGCTCCACTTAAGCGCTTATATTAATTTGAACCACAAGGTGCACCATATTGAACTTGGAAACTTAGTTTCCAAGTTGGGGGTGCCGAAAACTAGCCTAGGTGAATATATGGGAGAAAACAGTGAAAATTTTTGCAAAAAAGAAATAATTCTCAACCAATTCAAAACATTTAAAGAATATGAAAAATTCGCTTATTCTTCTTTGAAAGATATCGTTAAGAGAAGGGCTGAGGACAGCGTTTTAGACACTCTTTTTACTGAATAAAAACTCCACTTGGAAACTAAGTTTCCAAGTGGCTGCGGTTTTACTGCGGTTTTACTTCTCAAAAATGTAAAATAAACCCATGAAGAAGCCCCCCCCCCCCGACAATTTTTTTTCATTTAAAAATCTCTATAAGGCCTATATTAGTTGCCGGAAAAACAAGCGAACAACCTATCACGCCGCCAAATTTGAAATGAATTTTGAATCGGAATTGCTGAAATTGGAAGAAGAATTAAAAAACCGCAATTACCAACCCGGGCGTTCAGTTTGTTTCGCTATTACCGATCCGAAACTGCGCGAGGTCTGGGCGGCAGATTTTCGCGACAGAGTGGTCCATCATTTGCTTGTCGGCTATCTTGAGCCCGTCTGGGAAAGAATGTTTATTTTTCACTCCTACGCTTGCCGTGAAAGAAAAGGGGCTCACAAGGCCATCCTTTACCTCAAGAAATCAATAAATCCTAATTTGTTTTTCTTCCAAACCGATATCCAGAGCTTTTTTGTCAGCATAGACAAAGGTATTTTATTCTCTCTTGTTAAAAAGCACATAAAAAATCCGGAAATTTTATGGCTGACTGAAAAAATTATTTTCCACGATCCTACCAAAAATTACATCGCTAAAGGCGATCCGAAACTTCTGCAATCCGTGCCGCCGCATAAATCTCTTTTTGGCAAAGTTAATTGCGGTTTGCCCATCGGCAATTTGACCAGCCAGTTTTTCGCCAATGTTTATCTGAACGAACTTGATCAATTCATCAAACACTCGCTCAAATGTCGATATTATTTCCGCTATATGGACGATCTCTTGCTCCTTCATCACTCAAAAGAGCGATTGCTCAAGTGGCGCGATGACATTAAGACTTTTCTTGAAACCGATTTAAAACTTAAACTCCATCCCAAAAAGCAGATTCTCCAACCTGCGACAAACGGCATTAATTTCTGCGGTTACATAATCAAGCCCGACTATACCCTTATCAGAAGGCGAACCGTGAAAAAACTTAAAAACAAATTGTGGCATTTCAATCAAAAAGTCCTGAACACATTTGATCCAGACGACACATCCCGCGCCTGCGACATAATTTTCAATGATCCATTTAAAGTTTTTGACAACGGTAGATTTACTGATGATTTTCGCCACATTTTTTCATCAATCAATTCCGTTTACGGATTTTTTAAACATGCCCATTGCTACAATCTGCGAAAAACATTATACGAAAAACATTTCGGGATATTAAAGATATATCTCCGCCCTGTTGATAAAAATTACAGATATTTCACTTGGAATGAAAAATTATAGCGAAGCAATCAAACGCCTCACTTGGAAACTTAGTTTCCAAGTGAGGCGTTTGATTCGGGAATTACTTAGGGGCGGAAGACAGACCTGAACCTGTTGCCATTGTTGACATTATTGTTATTGAAGTTGGAACAGGCGTTATTGCCGGCTATCCTCGCATTGTTTTGGTTGTGCTGCTCTGAAAGCCAATGTCCCGTTTACTATCCTTGTTGCCGACCAATCCTTGCCGAAGCTCGGTATGGTCAGTTTGCGGCTATTCTAGAAATTTATCCTAGAGAACGGGACTGTAATTCCCTTTTTACCGCGCGCTCTCCGCAACCTTAATTGACGGAGACTCCGGCGGAAACAGAAGGACAATTTTGCTTATCCGTCCATTTCCGCCAGCCTCCAAGTTGCCGTCCAATCTCATCAAGATGCCTGCTTAAAACTTCAAAACCGCCAAGACTGATTATCTTTAAATCAAGAGTTATGCGCAAATTAATTTTTATTTTTTCCAGTTGCAAATCCAGTTTTTTCAATAATTGAAACTTGTCAGAGGCGGAATTGGCGGCAACAATCAAATCTAGCATATCACCGCAAAGGTTTTTCAACTTTTCGCCAAGCGTATACTTATGCTCTTTTGAAAATTTTGAAGAGGAACGATACACTTCAATGGTCAAAATATAAGCCGACTGAAAAATTTTGGTGTGGTCATATCTCATGAGAATAAAATTGAATTTGACTTTTATTAATCATCTTGCTAGCATATTGAACATAGATGGCCTTCGGGCTCGCCTCGCGAAAGCGAGGCAAATTTTGAGAAAAGCTAGCCAAAGTTTACAAGGCTGGCTTTTTTCTTAACCTCCTCAAAAATTGCCGCATTAAGGTGGCCGACCTTTTTTACCAATCTTCTGCTATCAATGTTTTTTATCTGAGACAAATTCGCCACCGCCTCCTTGCCGGCAATAATTCCAACGGAAATTTTATAAAAGTTAGTTTTTCGCGCGGTACTGAGCGGTATGGCCAGAAAAGAAAACTTATTGTATTTTTTAATGATTATTGCAGGTCTCGTGTATTCAACGCCTTTCCCATCCATTTCATAGCCAACATTACAGCCGAAATTCACCCACCATATTTCACCTTGTTTAAAAAATAGCTGCTCTTGTTTCGCGTCTATTTTTTTCTTCTTCTCATTCCATTGATCAAAATCTTTCTTCATCTTTATTTTTAAATTTTTGTATATAGACACCCAGTGTCTATATGATTTCGTAAAATTTCAAACGGAATAAATCATCAAATAATCCAAATACCGAAATAATCAAATGCCCGAAGGGAAACTTAGGGGCGGAAGACAGACCTGAACCTGTAGCCACTGTAGACATCACTGCTACTGAAGCTGGAACAGGCGTTAACGCCGGCTACCCTCGCACCGTTCCGGCTGAGCTGCTCTGAAAGCCACTCCCAGTTTCCGCTATTACCCAAATCCAAAAATTCACTTGTCCTTCCGACTTGTCCCCCGTAGTTACCATAAGTTTCATCCGCCGTGTAAGTCCCTGTCGTGCTTTCATAATTGGATCCGCCGTCTTTGTATCCGCAAAAGCCAAAGAAGTCGCTGGATGTCGGCAATCTTGAGCCTTTCCAATTATTCAAAACTTCCGGCGTTAAAGGACCGTTGTTGCCGTTTAGCTGGGTATCGTCATCACCGTCAACATCAGTGGTGGGGTTATAGCTGGCGTGCGGGATAAGATAGACGATGGCAAAGGTGGAGCCGACATCAGGCGTTCCGCCTGTCCAAGAATCTACAGTGATCACTGTCGCGGTATTTGATTCTATCCTGCCATATCCGCCCGAGCCTGTGCCACCGGTGATAAGCGCTTTCTGCCCGACCCAGGCGTTGGTATTCAACGATTGGGCGGTGTCGGTGATAGTAGTCGCATCAGCAGCCGTGGCCGTGCCGGTCTTGACCGCCCGGCTGGCTTCAGTGGGAAGCAGATCTCTTGTGCCATCGTAGCAATCGGTCGTGGCCAGAGCGATGACTCCGGCGCCGACTTGCGCCGAGGTGGGGAAAGATCCCCAAGTCGGAGCGCCGTTGGGAAACGCCACGCTGTCGCAAGTCCAATCGCCTATCCACGAATTGTCATATAAAGCGAAACCGTCGTCTTCCACGGAGAAGACCGAGGTTCCGTCCGGCGTGCCACAGCTGGAAGCGTAAGCCGAAGAAAGCCACGAGCCGTAAACCGTGATGGTGTCGCTTGTGTTTGACTTTACAATACCCCAACAGCCGGAAGCGGTGCCGGAGGTAATGTCCACAACCGCGTTGGCGTAGGCATCCGTTGTCCAGCCGGCACTGGCTTTAGTGATTGAATTGGCTGAACCGGCCGTCGCGGCTTGAGCGGTTATCGGGGTAAAAGAAGCGATTTGTTCCGAGCCGTTCCAAGAGCTGGAAGTGACGGTGGAGGCGCGGATGCAAACTCCGTCCTCTGCGTCGGTCGTATCGCCATCGCCATTGCCATCCTCAAACCAGTACCAAGTCGGGTTTTGCGCGTCGCAGGCGGATTGAGTGATAGCCGTTCCAGACCAGCCAGTGCCCGGATAGCCGGAATAGGCGCCGGCTGAAGACACACCGAAACTCGTTCCTTTTTTAACCGTTGCTGTTGATAAATTGGCGGCATTGTATGTGCCAACGCCTGTCGCAGTGGTCAAAACTTTTGAAGCATCGCTGTCACCATAAGTATATCCTTCCAAGAGAGAGCCGACTATACCGAAAAGATATGTGCCAGAGCGGATATTGGAAGCGGTGAAAGCGGTGGAGGTGGTGGAGACGGTGGCAGTGGAACCGTCGTAGTAGCCCGCGGAGGGAGTGAGAAGAAGTTTGTTGGTGGATGTGGCGAAGACTGAAGCGTCCGCGTCGCCGGACTTGACCGCGATTGAGCCAGGTGAGGAAGCGGTAGTGAGAACTTGTGAAGCGTCAGTGTCGCCATATAATGTTCCGACCATGCCGAATAGATAAGTGCCAAGTTTGATACTGGACGGAGTGAAAGCGGTGGAGGTGGTGGAGACGGTGGCAGTGGAACCGTCGTAGTAGCCCGCGGAGGGAGTGAGAAGAAGTTTGTTGGTGGATGTGGCGAAGACTGAAGCGTCCGCGTCGCCGGACTTGACCGCGATTGTCCCTGTAATGCCGAGATAAGTGGAAGTCGCCAGAAGATCGGTAGCATAGATAGTCGGAATGGCGTTGTAAATTTGAGTAAGTGTCGGGAAGGTTGACTGCGGAGTCGTCGTCGCGTCAAAGCTGTGTGAACCGACAGTCGCGGAAGCGTTCGTAGAGAGCCGAGCGTAGATGTCGGAAAGAGTGTAAGAAGTCGCCGCCGGAGACGACAAAGGAGAAAGCGAACCGGCTTGGGCTATGACAAAAACAACCAGCATAGACACAAGCAGAAGTATTGCGTTTTTAAAAATTTTTTTAAACATTTTTGTGATTAAATTAATGATAATATTTCAAGACTCAATTCATTATGCTTAAATTATAAACAAACCGTTTTAAAAAACAACGCAATATGCAATACCACTTGGAAACTACCACTTGGAAACTTAGTTTCCAAGTGGTAGAGTTTTTACACAGGTTATTTTTTCTTGCAAAAAAATAGTTTTTAAATATAATTGTAAATTATGACAACAGCCACAGCGCAAAAAGAAAAAACGATATTGCCCGCCGTTCATCTGGGAATTATGGATATTTTGATGAAAATGGCTCTGCTTCCCGTCCCCAAAGTGGACGAATTGATAGAAGGGACTGTTTTGGGTCAGGAACGCTCCGTTCTTTTCGTAGACCTCTCGCCTGTCGGCACGGGCATCATTTACGGCCGGGAATACAATCGCGCCAAAGACATAATCAGGGCGCTAGTTCCGGGCGACAAAATCACCGTCAAAATAGCCGAACTGGAAAACGAAAGAGGTTATTTTTCATTGTCCCTTAAAGAAGCCAAGCAAAAAATGGTCTGGAAAGAGGCGGAAGATTTACAGAAAACAAAAACTCCATTGACCTTGTCCGTCATAGACGCCAACAAGGGCGGTTTGGTGATGGAATGGAACGGCGTGCAGGGCTTTTTGCCGACCTCTCAATTGAAATCCAGCCATTACCCCCGCGTTCAGGATGGCAACAAAGACAAAATTGAAGAAGAGCTGAAGAAACTGAAAGGAGAAAAACTGAAAGTGACGATAATCGCCAGCGACCAAAAAGAAAACAAATTGATTTTCTCGGAAAAAAACAGCGATATGGAGGAAATTAAAGATATGATTTCCAAATACAAAATCGGAGATATCGTGGAGGGAGATGTTACCGGCATGGTGGACTTCGGAATTTTCATAAAAATAGACGACAATTTGGAAGGTTTGGCGCACATTTCCGAGCTGGACTGGTCGTTGATAGAAAAACCGGCCAACCATTTCAAAGTGGGAGAAAAAGTCAAAGCTCAAATCATCAACATCGTTGACGGAAAAGTTTCTTTGTCGCTCAAAGCCCTCAAGCTTGACCCGTGGCAGGAAGCCAAAGACAAATATCACAAGGGCGATATCGTCAAAGGCGTGGTCATAAAATTCAATCGGCACGGCGCCTTAGCCAGCATAGAAGAAGGCGTGTCCGGTTTGGTCCATATTTCCGGATTTAAAACCGAAGCCGAAATGAAGCAAAAATTGGAAATGGGACGTTCCTATAATTTCCAGATCACCAACTTTGAACCCAAAGAACACAAATTGACTTTGGTTTACTTGGAAGGTTAATTAAACTCCCCCATCGCTTTTTCTACTCCGTCGGACACGATAACTTTTAAGGCTTCCGCCGATTTTTTGGCGGCTTTTTTAATTTCCGCCAATTCGGCCGGTTTGAATTTGCCGACAATGTAATCCAGAAATTTATCGCCGGACGGCTTTTTGACGACGCCTTTGGCGTTGGCTCGAGAAATTCCGATTCTCACCCGCGTAAAGTTTATCGTCTTGACGGCTTTTATCACCGACTCCACTCCCTTATGCCCGCCCGAATTTTTTCCGAAAGAAATTTTTATCTTGCCCAACGGCAGGTCAATGTCGTCGTGAACGACGATTAAATTCTCCGCTTTCTTGGCCGAAAGAGCCAAGGGCTTCAAACTATCGCCAGACTTGTTCATAAAAGTCTCCGGCAAAATTATCTGAAATTTTTCCTTGCCCGCCGAAGCCTTGGCGAAGGCCGGGTTTCCGATTTCTCCCTTCGCGACCAGAGCTTTCAGTTTTTTATCAAACTCCGGCTGGTCAATTCCTTCTTTTTTAATAAATTCTAAAACAGCCATCCGCCCCGCGTTATGGCGGGTCATTTCGTATTCCTCCCCCGGATTTCCCAAACCGACGATGTAACGCATAAAATCATATTAGCATTTTTTTCTTGATTAGAAAACTCTTTTGTGTTAAGAATGTCTGTAGAAATTAGAATCTTAACAAAAACTTTTTAGGAGGATAGTATAATGAATTGGCAAGAAAGTGTGCCTGATAAAATACTAAAACAGATGATTCATAGTAAAATTCAACCGGACTACAAAAGATTAAGTTTTATGGAACTTTTTGCGCAGATGTTACTGATTGTGCCAAAAAGATCGAGTTGCCTTTTTGTGGAAGCTGGAGCTTTGATAATAGACCAAGAGGAAAACAGGATTTTGGCATCAGGGTATAATGGCCCTCCAGCAGGAGGAGATAATTGTTTCGAGGTTGGATGCTCAAGGGTAGTAGGTGGGGAAATAAGAAAAGGCGAAGGCAGATGCAGAGGACTACATGGAGAGGTAAATGCTATATTGCATACGGTGAAATACGGCATAATAACCAAAGGGATGAGTATGATGTCTAGCCGTAAACCCTGTTATGATTGCGCAAAAATTATAGCAAATTCCGGTTTAAACAAAGTTTATTACCTTTTTGACTATAATAGAAAAGGAGAAGACGAACGACCAGAAGAAACATTAAAAAAGGCAAATATTGAACTAATAAAATACGAATCGACGTATTTAAAAAGTCTCCCTGATTATAAAAATAATTCAAGGGTATTTGAAAACTATTAAAAACAATCGTCAAAACAAAAAAGGGGCATCACGAGAAATCGCGATGCCCCTTTAAAAATTTATTGACTAATCCGTTTTTGTGGTATATGAATACAGAAAGACTTAATCTTATTGTCTTATTGTTATTTAACAATTTTTAATATGAAAGGAAAAGAAAATGAATGAATGGCCGATTTTTTCAAGAAAAGAAGTGATAGTGGGAAATCCGGAAGCAAATATCGGAGTCTGCACTTTGTGGACACCGAGAAAGATGTTTGCGGAAGAAATAAACGATCTTATGGATAAAGTTTCTGTCGTTGGGAATCTTTACTCGGTTTATGGATTGGGTTTCTTGATTAGAAACTATCTTGCAAACCCCAAACTAAGATATTTGTTGGTTTTAGGATCTGATCTGGGTGGTTCAAAGAATGCCCTAAAGTTACTAGGATCGGACAAATCACTGCCAGAAAAACTTTATTTGGAAGAGGATCACGTAAGTCGGTTTTTAAAACAAGTTAAAATAATTTTTACCGTCGGTAAAGGAGCGCGTTCAATTATTTCTAATGGTTACTTGGAAAATGAACAAAAAAATGATGAGGATTTCCAGCCAATCATTGTTCCTTTGCCGGAGCCAAAAGCAAGTTTTTTACCTTCTGCCAAATCTGGGCACTTGGTGAGAGTAAGAACAATAGAAGAAGGATATCGAAAACTGCTTGGAGAAATAAGGAGGTTTGGACACATCACAAATCAAGATTCAGAGGGACAACGCAGGCAAGAATTATGGCAACTTAACATGGTTATTACCAATCAATCATCCTGCGGATTTGATTCTGTTCCCCATCCGGAATACAGCCCTGAACAAATAAAAAAATACTGTGAAGATTTCTGGGAGGGGACCGAGCCAAAAGATGTTTCCTATAGGTATGGACATATAATCAGGTATGCTTATGGCGACCAGATAAACGCGATTATTGAGGCTTTTAAAAAGAAAAAGGAAACATTCCGCACCATTATTTCACTGTGGGACCCTCATACCATCAATGGTTCAATAAATGCCGACGATCCGCCGTGCCTCACCTTGCTCCATTTAAGACTGGTCAATAAAAATCTTCACTTGTGGGCTTATATTCGCACAAACGACATGTTCAACGGATGGCCGCTTAATGCAATAATGTTAAAGTATTTTCACTACAATCTAAGCGGATTATTGAGCATAAAAATTGGAATGCCAGAATTGCAATGCGGCGAACTCGGAATAACCTCCGGTTCGGCTCATATTTATGAAAGGGACTGGTTAAAAGTAGATGATTTTTTAAACAATGAAAAATCGGAAAAATTTTACCCCGACCCGAAAGGAAACTTTGAGGTAAAAGTTGAGGATAGAATGATAAAAGTAAACCATTACAGTCCGAAGGGTGAACAATTGCTGCAAGTTTTTACAGGGACAACCGCCAGAGAGCTAAGCAGAAAGATTGAACCATTTATTTCTCAAACCAGTAACGCCCTTTACATTGGGCGCGAACTTCAGAAAGCCGAAATGGAGGTGGAAAATGCCGGCAAACACAATTGCAACTGTTAGTGTTGTGATGTGCGATTCTTGCAAAAATTACCGCAAGAAAAGCACCAATCACATGGAAACTTTTTATCACTGCGTTTTTGATAAACCAAAAGTGATAAGAATTTGCATAGAAGAAGTTAGGAAAAGCACACCTAGCGTAGACGAGGTGTTGCTCAAAGGAAAGTGTAAAAAATTTAAAATAAAATAAATAAACCCACAAGCGTTGAGTTACGCGCTTGTGGGTAATTTTTTGTCAAAAAACATTTTAAATTCACTTACTCTTCATTATAATGATTAAATGCTTATTAAATTCCAGAAAATTTTAGACGAGGCGATAATTCCCCATTACGCTCATCAAGGCGACGCGGGGATGGATATTTTTTCGGTCGAAGAAACGATTATAAAATCCGGCGAAAGAAAAAGTGTCAGAACGGGAGTAAAAATGGAATTGGCGGAAGGATTTGTCGCTCTTGTATGGGACAAAAGCGGTCTGGCTTTAAAAAACGGGATTAAAACAATGGCCGGAGTGATTGATTCCGGCTATCGGGGAGAAATAGGGGTTGTTTTGGCAAACTTGAGCGGCCAAGATTATAAAATAGAAAAAGGGCAAAAAATCGCCCAAATGCTCATCCAAAAAGTTGAACGGGCGGAAATTGAAGAAGTAAAAGAATTGAGCGAAACCAAAAGAGGCGCCGGCGGTTTCGGCAGCACGGGATTGTTTAAGAAATAAACCAAATACAAAAATGTGCACGATTCCTAGCGATTGCATTTTTTCGTGTACATTTTTAAAATATATAGGCGAAGTTATGCAACGCATCGTCTTGCAATCTTAAATTTTATACTGTATTATGAGCAATAAATGGAAGAAAATTTTCCCATAAACACTCCGCAAGGGCAAAAAAAAAGAAGCGCGTTTTTTGATTTCATAAAATTTATTTTTATCGTGTCTGTCATCGTCATCCCCGTAAGATTTTTGGTCGCCCAGCCGTTTTTAGTCAGCGGCGCGTCTATGGAACCAACTTATCATGACGGCGATTATCTCATCGTTGACGAAATTTCATACAGAGTAAGCGACCCTAAAAAAGACGATGTCATAATTTTCCGCTATCCGAAAAACCCGAAGGTTTTTTTCATAAAAAGAATAATCGCCCTTCCCAACGAAGAAATAATTTTGGACGGCAAAGAGATTAAACTTAAGGACGACGAGTACTTCGTGATGGGCGACAACCGCGAGGCCAGTTCCGATTCCAGAGTCTGGGGCCCGGTGCCGAAAAAATTTATAATCGGCCGGTCTATCGTCAGACTCTGGCCTTTAAATAAAATTGAATTGTTCCCCGGCTATTAAGATTTTATTTTTTAGACCTGCCTGTCGGCAGACAAGTTTGAGATTTTATTTTGAAACATGTCAGACAAATTAAACATCCAAAGCCCCAAAGGAATGCACGACCTGCTCGCCGACGAGTACGTTCTTTACCAGAACGTTTTTGATAAGGCGGAAGAAATCGCTTCTTATTACGGCTTCAAACCCATTCAAACTCCCCACTTGGAGAGCGTTGAGCTCTTTACCGCCACGGTCGGCGCCACTTCGGATATAGTTGAAAAGCAGATGTACTATGTAAAAAGCGACGGGGACAGCAATCTTGTTTTGCGCCCCGAAGGAACGGCGCCGGTGATGAGAGCTTATATAGAACACGGCCTGCACACTCTTCCCCAGCCGGTTATGCTTTGGTACAAGGGCTCTTTTTTTCGGCACGAAAACCCTCAAAAAGGCCGGTTCCGAGAATTTTTTCAGTTCGGCTTGGAAATTATAGGAGAAGGCAAGCCGATAGGAGAAGTGATGATTATTCAAATTTTCACCTTGGCGCTCAAGGAACTCGGCCTCGGCCCGGTAATCGTCCATATCAACTCTGTCGGAGACAAAGAGTGCCGCGGCGAATACCGGAAAAAACTCATCGCTTATTATAGAAAGCACTTGCCCAGTCTCTGCAAAGACTGCAAACGAAGATTCAAAGAAAATCCTTTGCGGCTTTTGGACTGCAAGGAAATAAAGTGCGCGGAAATAAAAAGAAACGCCCCCCAATCCATAGATTCTTTGTGCGCGCCCTGCAAACAGCACTTTAAAGAAAGTCTTGAATTTTTGGAGACAAACGGCATAAATTACTACTTGGACACGAAGCTAGTCAGAGGATTGGATTATTACACCCGGACCGTTTTTGAGATTTTTCTTGAAAAAGAAGGGTGCGACGATACTCCATCTTTGGCGCTGGCGGCGGGAGGAAGATACGACCCACTGGCGAAAATATTGGGAAAGAGAGACATTCCGGCGGTGGGCGGAGGTATTGGAGTGGACAGGGTGGTGATGGTTATGCAGGAAAAGAAAATCGCGCCCAAACCGAAAAGAACGCCGAAAGTTTTTCTGATCCAGCTCAGCCAATCCGCCAAACAGAAGAGTATGAATATAATAGAAATGTTTAGAACGGCCAACATCTATATCGCCCAATCAATAAGCAAAGACAATCTCAACAGTCAGCTATCTCTTGCGTCCAAGATGAATGTGCCGTATGTTTTAATACTGGGACAGAAAGAAGTTTTGGAAAATTCCATTATGGTAAGGGATATGGGCACGGGAGCCCAAGAATCGGTTCCCATGGAAAAGGTCGTGGAAATTATAAAGAAAAAAATAACAGGCAGGAAATAACTTTTTATGATTGAAGTAAAAAAGAAAGAAAACGAATCGGCAGCCGGTTTAATGAGACGTTTCAGCCAAAGAGTCAAGTCTTCGGGCAATTTGCCAAAAGTAAGAAGCTTGAGATTCAGAGCCAGGCCGAAATCAAAACTGAAGAAAAAAGAAGACGCTTTGAAAAAAGTCGCTTACGCCAAAAAAACCGACCTTCTAAGAAAACTGGGAAAGATAGAATAAAAAGAGTGATGAAAAAATCTTGGCTCAAAGTTAAAAACCGGGTGTTGGGAAAAAAATACGACCTGAGTTTTTCTTATGCCGAAAGCGATGAGATGAACAGGCTAAACAAGCTTTATCGCAAGAAAAATTATTCCGCCAATGTTTTGTCTTTTCCTTTATCCGAAAATGAAGGCGAAATTTTGATAAATAAAAAATATCAAAAAAACGGCGGGCTGTCTTTTTATCTGTTTATCCATTCCCTGTTGCACTTGTCCGGCTTAAAGCATAGCCAAAAAATGGACGAAAAAGAACTGGAAATAATGCAAAAATTTTATCCGAAAAAATACAAAAAAATAATGGCGGATTTCTGACGCCGTTATCCACAATTACTAAAATTACTAATTTGCCGGAGTTGTTATATAATATGGACATTATATGGCTCGCAATATCATAACCGGCCTTGATATCGGCAGCTCTTCAGTAAGGGCTATTGTCGTTGAGCGGAAAAAGGACGGCTCTTTGCACATATTGGCGGCCGCTCAAAAAGAATCCGAAGGGGTAAAAAGAGGTTATATCAATAATCTTGAAGACGCTTCTAAAACAATCTCCACAACCGTAAAATCACTGGAAAAAATTTCCGGCCTGTCCATAAGAAACGCTATGGTTTCGGTCGGAGGCATCAGCCTCGGCTCTTACCGCTCTAAAGCGATGATAAGAACTTCCAAAGCTGACGGCGAAATCACCGACCACGACATCAAAAGACTCATCGCTCAAAGCGAAGCCAATCTGGCCAATATGGCCAACAAGAAAGTGATTCACTCCATCCCCCTTTCCTTCAAAGTTGACAATGCGATAGTCCATGGCCGGCCGACGGAAATGAAAGGCGTGAAGTTGGAAGTGGAAACTCTTTTAATCACCTGTTTAAGCCAGCACTTGTCCGACCTTATAAAAACAATTGAAGCTTCCGGCTTGTCCGTTGATGACATCGTCGCCTCTCCCTTGGCCACCAGCTACGCCGTCCTGACAAGACAGCAGAAAGAAACCGGCTGCGTTATGGCCAATATCGGCGCCAGCACCGTTTCCGTGGTTGTGTTTGAAGACGGCCTGCCAATATCTTTGGAAGTTTTCCCTATCGGTTCTTCGCACATCACCAACGATATCGCCCTGGGACTGCAGGTCCCGCTGGACGAAGCGGAGAGAATAAAAATAAATTACGGAACGGAAAACACCGTATCCAAGAAAAAATTGTCCGACATAATAGAAGCCAGATTAAACGACATTTTTGAAATGATAGAAAATCATCTGAAAAAAATAAACCGAAACCAAGTTCTTCCGGCCGGCGCCATTTTAACCGGAAGCGGTTCCAATTTGTTCAGCGTGGAAGAAATCGCCAAAGCCTCGTTGAGGCTTCCGGCAAAAACCGGAATTCTTATGCCGTCCAACAATCATTCGCTTATCATAACGGCGCCGACGACAAACTTAAGAGATCAGATTCTCAACGATCCGGGCTGGTCCGTCGCTTTGGGGCTCTGCGTTTTCGGATTCAACAATAATCATTATTTGTATGAGAGCGAAAAAACGGCCAAGGGCGGGGGCAACATATTGCCCGCGATTAAAAAATGGCTTCATAATTTGTTGCCGTAAAAAAGACCGCCACAAGGGCGCTTCCATTTTCTAAAGCGGAGTACCGCCAAGAAAATTAGGTCGCTTGACCGTAAAAATCAAAAGAGTTAGACTTAATGCAATATGACAAAAGTCAATCCGGAAATAGAAGCTTTCGCGAGAATAAAAGTAATCGGAGTCGGCAATTCCGGCAATAATTCGGTCAATCATATGATCCGTTCCAAGGTTAAGAATGTGGAGTTTATCGCCGTGGACACGGACGCCCAGAAACTCCACCACAGCATGGCCGGCAAAAAAATTCACATCGGCAAAAACATAACCAAAGGCTTGGGCGGAGGGATGAATCCTGAGCTGGGCAAAAAAGCCGCCGAAGAAACCAAAGAAACGATCCAAGAAAGCATCAAGGGGGCCGATATGGTTTTTGTCGCCGGAGGAAAAGGAGGAGGCACGGCCACCGGAGCTTTGCCGGTAGTGGCCAGAATCGCCAAAGAACAAGGTATCCTCACCATTGCGGTGGTTACCAAACCTTTCGGCTTTGAAGGCGCCCACCGTTCCAGACTGGCCGAGCAAGGATTGATAAATCTCAAAGAAGCGGTAGACGCCATGATCGTCATCCCTAACGACCGACTGTTGAGCATAGTCGGTAAAGAAACCACTTTCCTTTCCGCTTTCCAGATTTGCGACGATGTTTTAAGACAGGCTGTTGAAGGGATTTCCGACCTTATCACGATGCCCGGCATCATCAATGTGGACTTCGCCGATGTGAAAACGATTATGCAAAACGCCGGCTCGGCTCTGATGGGCATCGGTTACGGCCAGGGAGAAAAAAGAGCGGAAGAGGCGGCCAAAATGGCCATCAATTCCCCCTTGCTGGATATTTCCATTGAAGGAGCCAAGGGTGTCTTGTTTGCCATTTCCGGCGGACCGGACCTGACCATGGTGGAAGTTCAAAACGCGGCCACCATCATCACCGAATCAATAGACCCGGACGCCAAAGTCATCTTCGGCACAATAAACGACGAACGGCTGAAAAAGGGCGAGATCAAAGTTACCGTCATCGCCACAGGGTTTCCGGCGGAAAGATTGTCCGGTAATTCTTCCGGCATAATCAGAAAAGCTCCTTTGCCTTCAAACGCCAATTTGGCCAACGAAAACAAAGACTTGAAAGACTTCAAAGATTTCCGGGAAAAAGCCAAAGAAGACAAAAACAAAGACCAAGGCGACAAAGGTAAAGAAAAAGACAACGACTCTTGGGATGTCATTCCGGCTTTTCTAAGGAGAAATAAGTAAGAATAATTTGAATTATGAAATAATGTCGTTCGCGACGTCTTGCGCAGCGCGGCGGCGCGAGCAGAGCAAATTTTCAGCAGAAAATTATGCGAACCGAGCGAATGATATTATTTCGTAATTCAAGAAAGTTTACTCTTTAGATAATCATACGCCGACAGAGCCGCTTTGGCGCCTTCTCCGGCGGCAATAACACATTGCTTGTATTTAACATCCGTCACGTCGCCGGAAGCGAACACGCCATCAACTGATGTTTCGTTGGTTTTCGGGTCTATGATTATTTCGCCGTATTCGTTTGTTTCCAAAAAATCTTTTACGAAAGCCGAGCTGGGCGACCAGCCGACATTCACGAAAATTCCTTGGGCCGACAATTCTTTCGTTTGACTGTTCTTCTTGTCCAAATAAATTATTTTTTCCATAAAAGCGCTTCCTTTTATTTCTTTTATTTCCGCGCCGATAATAAATTCAACCTTGCCGGACGCTTTCAATTTTTCTTGTAAAAACTCATCGCCTCTTATTTTAGTATCGCTTTCCATCACGTAAATTTTAATGGCGTATTTCAAGAGGTCAAAAGCCGAATTCAAGCCGGAGTTGCCTCCGCCGGCCACGACAACCGTCTTGCCGCCGAAAAGCGGCGCGTCGCAAGTGGAGCAATAGACCACGCCTTTGTTTTCAAATTCTTTTTCGCCCGGCACGCTCAGTCTTCTCGGATTTTTCCCTGTGGCGATTATTACGCTCTTGGCTGTTATTTTTTCTCCGGATTCCGTTTCAATCTCAAAAACATCTTCTTTTTTTGAAATCGTCTTGACGCCCGTTCCTGATTTTATCGGCAGACCGTATTTTAAAACTTGTTCTTTTATTTTATCAATAAGCCCCGGGCCGGAAATTTTTTCAAACCCGGGGAAATTTTCTATGCTTTCCGTCTGCAAAGTCTGCCCGCCGATTTCTTTGGTCAAAATAATGGCGTTAAGTTTCTTCCGCGCGGCGTAAATGCCGGCCGTTAAACCTGAAGTCGCTCCACCGATAATAACAAGGTCGTAAATCATAAAGTTTAAATTATTTTAATAACAGCCACGGGACAGACTTCGGCCGCTTCTTTGTTGCATTTTAGGTCTTCTTCGCTCTCGGAAATTTCCAACTCCGATTCATTCCCTTGCGCGTTTATTTTCCCGCCCTTCAATATAGCTTTGCCTTTTTCGTAATCCATATCCCAAAATTTCGGGCAAACCGCCGCGCACGACCCGCATCCGATGCAACCTTCTATGTTTTGAATTATTTTCGGCATTAAATAATTATACACTAAATTTCTAATTTGATAAAAACGGAGGGTACAGGATTTGAACCTGTGAGGGGATTTCTCCCCAACCGCATTTCGAGTGCGGCGCGTTAGACCACTCTGCCAACCCTCCACGCCTATTTTTAACACAAAATCAGGCCATTTACAATTCGCTCAAGATAGGTTAAATTTATAGGGTTAATGGGCGGTTAGCTCAGCTGGTTAGAGCGTTACATTGACATTGTAAAGGTCAGAGGTTCGACTCCTCTACCGCCCACGGCCCTATCGTCTAATGGTTAGGACAACGGGTTTTCAATCCGTTAACCGGGGTTCGACTCCCCGTAGGGTCACATGATATAATAAGCAATAAGTTATTAATAATAATTTAAAAAAATGAACGATTATCGTTTGGCCGAAAAGTTGGAAAGAGTGGCTTAAGTAAAATTTTTATGAAACTTGGCATTATTTTGCAATCAAATAAACCAGAGCGAGCATGGAACACTTTCCGACTCGGAATCACCGCGCTCAAATCCAGCCACGCTGTGAAAATTTTCTTAATGAACGAAGGGTCTGAACTGGACTCAATTGCCGATAGTGAAAATTTTGATCTTTCAGCGAAAATTGCGGAATTCAAGAAGTTGAGTGGCGAAATTTACGCCTGCGGCACTTGCCTTAAATCGCGCGGCAAAGAAAAAAGCAATATTTGCCCGATTTCCACAATGGACGACTTATTGAAAATGATAGAAAGTTCTGATAAAATTTTAGTATTCTAGCAAAAATCCCAATATAATTTAATGACATCGTTTCAAAAATTTTTCTTGTTTCTGCTTCGCGTAACCGTCGGCTGGATGTTTTTTTACGCCGGAATCACTAAAGTCCTTGACCCGCAATGGTCGGCGGCCGGATATCTCAAAGGCGCAAAAGCTTTTACTTGGTTTTTCCAAACTCTTTTGGACCCAAATGTTTTGCCGATTGTAAACTTTATGAATAAATGGAGTCTAACCCTTCTTGGTATTTCTTTAATACTCGGCTTATTTGTCCGTTTTAGTTCCATCTTGGGTGTTCTGCTTATGGCTTCATATTATATAGCGCTAGGTTTTCCGTATCCAAATCCCCACTCTTACATAGTGGATGAGCATATTATCTATATTTCCGTCCTGCTTTTCTTCGCTTCCGTAAAAGCCGGAAGAGCTTTTGGATTGGACAGCAAGCGTGTCCATCACCATTCCGGTTTCAGAAAATGGCTGGGTTAAACTTATGATAACTTTCAACGACTTTCAAAAAGAAGCAGGCGAAGAAATCGTCTTAATAAAGCCAGCCAAAAAGATTCCCAGTGGAAGCAAATTGGGCTAATTCAACATCGCAAAACCGCAACTCCCTAGCTTTAACAAGGGTTTTTTGCTATATTGTCTTTTATGGATAAAGATAAAAACATCGCCCAAACAAGCAAAAAAATAATAGTTTTTTACCACGATGACCTGGACGGATTCACCGGCGCATGGGCGGCGTGGAAAAAATTAAAAGATAAAGCTTTGTATATATCCATGAATTACGGCCGGTATCCAAATGATTACTTTCTTCAAATAAACGGCAAGAAAATTTATTTTATTGACTGTTTCATTGACCTGGACGAAATGAAAAATCTGGCTGAAAAGAACAAAGTTATTTTGATTGACCACCACCTTTCGTCAAAAGAAATTGCCAAAGTTCTTCCCGAAAGTTTGCATGACATAACTAGATCCGGCGCAGTTTTGAGCTGGCAATATTTCCATCCAAACAAAAAAATACCTCGTTTTCTTCTTCATATAGAAGACGAGGATATTTGGAAATTCAAACTGCCGTTTACAAGAGAAATATCAGCCGTTTTGGAGCTTTATGATTTTGATTTTAAAAAATGGGATAAGTTGGTGAAAATTTTTGAAAGCAAGGATAAGAAAAAATCTTCTGAACTCATAAAAACGGGAAAAATTCTTTTGAAATATCAAGGTGCGTTGATAAATAAAATCATTGAGCACGGACACAAAGCCGTTTTTGAAGGATATGAATCTTTTGTCGTAAATTCGCCTATTTTTATTTCTGAAATCGGCCATAAAATTTATGAAGGAACGGGGAAAATAGCCATCGTTTGGTCGCACAGAAAAAAAAGCGGAAACAAAAAAATAATAGTGTCGTTAAGATCGGACGGAAAGATAAATGTCGCCGAATTGGCGGGAAAGTACGGCGGAGGCGGACATAAAGCGGCGGCCGGATTCGCGATTGAAAGCGATATCAATTTCCCGTGGCAAACAAAATGATAATTCTTGCGATTGAAACATCTTGCGACGAGACGAGTGTCGCAATAGTAGAAGCCAAAGGCGGACTGGAAAATCCGTCTTTTGAAATATCGTCTAACACAGTTTTGTCGCAGATAAAACTGCACGCCAAATGGGGCGGGGTGGTGCCGATGATGGCGAAAAGAGAGCACTCAAAAAACTTGATTGCTATTTTGGAAAAGTCGTTAAGAAAATCAAGTTTTTTAATTTCTAAATCCGAATTTCTAATTTCTAATCAAATCCCAAACCTGCCCGTCCGGCAGGCGGGTTTCAAATTAAGAAAAATACAAAAAATACTGGAACGAGAGCCGGAATTGCTGGAACAATTTTTGAAATTTATTCCGACAATCAGGCCGCCGAAAATTGACGCCATCGCCGTAACAGTCGGCCCCGGACTGGAACCGGCGCTTTGGGTTGGAATAAATTTTGCCAAAGCGCTGGCGTTTGTCTGGAACAAGCCGATAGTGGCGGTAAATCATATGGAAGGACACATCGTCGCTTCGCTTCTAAAGGAAAAAATGAAAAGGAAAAATGAAAAAGTGGAATTTCCGGCAATCGCATTGTTGGTAAGCGGCGGACATACAGAACTTGTGCTTATTAATAAATGGGGTGATTATAAAATTATCGGACAGACCAGAGACGACGCGGCGGGCGAATGTTTTGACAAGACGGCGAGGATGCTGGACCTTCCCTATCCGGGCGGACCGCAAGTCGCCAAGCAGGCGGAAAACTTTAAAAAATATCCGCTTACTTTCCGTATGGGCGGATGGACGAGACGGGAGATGGAAAAAGAAGCTTTTAATATCAAACTTCCCCGCCCGATGATGGATTCTAAAGATTACGACTTCAGTTTCTCCGGACTGAAAACTGCCGTCTTGTATATGTTAAGAGATATGAAAGAAAGACATATAAATATCGGCGACTTCACGCCGATAATTTGCAATGAAATTCAGCAAGCTATTGTTGATGTGCTTATTTCTAAAACAATCAAAGCCGCCAAAGAATTCGGCGCCAAATCCATCATACTCGGCGGAGGTGTTGCCGCCAACTCTGAACTCCGCGCCCAAATGAAAAAGGCTGTCAAAGAGTTATCTTCAACAGCCTTGTATTTGCCTTCCGCCAAACTCACCACCGACAACGCCGCCATGATCGGCGCGGCGGGGTATCTGCGCGCCGTAAACAAAAATTTTGCTAGGCCGGAAAAATTAGTGGCTCAAGGAAATTTATCTCTTTAATTAACTCTATTTTTCTGCTAGAATAAAAAGTATATAAATCATATGTTAAATCTAGAGGAAAAATTGGCTAAACTTAAGGATTATTTCACCAAGAGAGAAGATGTTCTTATGGCTTTTGCGTTTGGCTCCCATGTCAAAGGACAAGCCACGACGGAATCGGATTTTGACATCGCCGTTTATTTTAAACCGGAAGGGAAAGAAATAGAATGGGAAGAAGAAAAGGAATACAAAACTGAAGATGAAATTTGGTCTGATGTGGAAAAAATCTTGGGAATAAACACGGACTTAGTTGTTTTAAACAGGGCGCCGTCAACGCTTGTCGATTCCATAGTAAGAGAAGGCGAACCGATAATCATAAAAAATAAAAAACTTTATTTTGATTTCTTTTTGCGCGCGACTTCAACAGCCGCCGACTTTAGGGATTTCGTCAAAGATTTTTGGGATATTAAAGAGAGATCGCGCTCGCTGTCACCCCAAGACAAAGAAAGGCTGACGAGAATTGTTGATTTTCTCAAGACTGAAATAAAAGATAAAGATAAATTTAAGGATTTGGATCAAAAAACCTATGAAAGAAACTCCGACATCAGAAGAAGCGCGGAAAGATGGGTGGAGAACATAGTCAACGCATCCATAGACATAGCCAAGATATTATTGGCATCCAACAAAGCAAAAATTCCCCAAACCTACAAAGAAGCTATACAAAAGCTCCCCATTGCTTTGGATTTTGATGAAAAAACGGCTTCCGGCATAGCCGAATTTACCAAACTTAGAAATGTTCTGGCACATGAATATCTTGACTTGAGATTCAACCAAATTAAAAAATTCATAGAAAAAATGGAGCCGCTTTATGTCTATCTTATTGATTACACTATAAAGATTTTACAGAAGTAAAAGATTTTTATTTTTACATTCGCTTTTTGTTTTTGGTTTATATTTCCCGAGTTAATGTTTTGACAGAAAGACGCGCAAATGAAAAAGGCTGTCGTTCGCGAATTTGCGAAAGCGACAGCCTTGTATTTGCCTTCCGCCAAACTCACCACCGACAACGCCGCGATGATCGGCGCGGTGGGGTATTTTCACGCGGTAAACGGCGACTTTGCCAAGCCGGAGAAAATTAGTGCCCAAGGGAATTTGTCCCTTTAGTAAAATCTTTTTTTCTGCTAAACGAGAATGAAAAAACAGTGGCCTAATTGCCCGTATAGAAAAATCTTTTGAGTTCGGCTTCAGGAATAAATGGCAAGAGTTTTTTAAAAATATTATGCAATGTTCCTCTGTCTATCTCTTTGTGATTTGGTATTGTCACCACTTGTTTGCTTTCGGAAACAATTCGCGCCAAATTGATATGGCTTCTTTTTTGCCGGCTAATCTCGAAACCATATTGTTCGCAAAAAATTATTACATCCTTGCCCGAAAGCCGTTTGAGTTTAGGCATAGAGAGATATTGGAATCTCGTAATTGATAAAAATGGAAGGAGTCCGGCTGACGGATTTTTCTTCCGCAATTTCTTCAAAATGAAGTTCTGTCGCCTCGCGGATATTATTCATCAGGTCTTCAAGATTCTTTGCTTGGGTAATTATGGCGAAATCATTCGCCGAAGCGGTGTAAAATCCGTCTTTCCCTTTTTCAATTGAAAATTGGATGATGTTTTTCATAATGACACTATACCCCGAATAATCAATCATCGCAAGCAAGCGCAAAAGGTGGTCAAGAACCGGGCAGCCGAATGAATATGATCCAACTCCTAACTCCGCGCGCAAATGAAAAAGGCTGTCGTTCGCGAATTTGCGAAAGCGACAGCCTTGTATTTGCCTTCCGCCAAACTCACCACTGACAACGCCGCGATGATCGGCGCGGTGGGGTATCTGCGCGCCGTAAACAAAAATTTTGCTAGGCCGGAAAAATTAGTGGCTCAAGGAAATTTATCTCTTTAATTAACTCTATTTTTCTGCTAGAATGGCGTTATGAATGATGAGAATCCGAATAAAATCAATGAAAAATTATTGAAACCTTACGACCCGAAGGAAACCGAGGGGCGGATTTATAACCTTTGGGAGGAAAGCGGGTATTTTAATCCCGATAATTTACCCGAAAGAAATGGCCAGACTTTTACCATTGCCCTTCCTCCGCCCAATGTGACCGGCACTCTGCATATGGGCCACGCCTTGAACGCCACCATTCAAGACATTCTTATCCGGCAAAAAAGAATGCAAGGGTATAAAACATTATGGATTCCCGGCACCGATCACGCCGGCATCGCCACTCAAAACGTGGTGGAAAAAGATTTGAAGAAACAGGGAATTTCCCGCCACGATTTGGGCAAAGAAAAATTCCTGGAAAAAGTTTGGGAATGGAAAGAAAAATACGGCAACATAATTCTAGACCAGCTTAAAAAAATAGGCTCTTCTTGCGATTGGTCGCGAACTCGTTTTACAATGGACGAAAGATACAGCGAGGCCGTAAAAGTCGCTTTCCTGCATTATCATAAAAAGGGCTGGATATACCAAGGCGAAAGAGTTATAAACTGGTGCCCGAGATGCCAAACTTCCCTGTCCGACTTGGAAATAGAACATTTGGAACAACAGTCCAAACTGTATTTTATAAAATATCCGCTAAAAAATAACAATGGTTTCATAACTGTCGCCACCACAAGGCCGGAAACGATGCTAGGCGACACAGCCGTGGCGGTCAATCCGAATGACGAAAGATATAAAAATTTGATAGGCCAAACATTAATATTGCCGATTCAAAACAGAGAAATTCCAATCATCGCCGACGAAAGCGTTGATAAAGAATTCGGCACCGGCGCCGTAAAAGTTACCCCCGCTCACAGCCTGGCCGACGCTGAAATTGCCGAACGCCATAAACTGCCTTCTATCGTCATCATCAACCAATTTGGCAAAATGACCGCCGAAGCCGGAAAAGAATTTGAAGGGCTTTCTACCAAGGATGCCCGGGAAAAAACGACAGAAAAGCTCCAGCAGCTTAACGCGATAGAAAAAACCGAAGACTACCCGAACAGAATATCAATCTGCTACCGGTGCAACACCGCCATAGAACCCCGCCCGAGCCGGCAATGGTTTTTGAAAATGGACGAGCTGGCAAAAAAAGCGATGGAGCCGATAAAAAACGGAGAAATGAAGTTCAACGACAAGCGCTGGGAAAAGATATATACGGACTGGATGTCCGGCATTAAAGATTGGTGCATTTCAAGACAAATATGGTGGGGACACAAAATTCCGATAGACGGCGTTGATGATGTTTTAGACACTTGGTTTTCATCAGCCTTATGGCCGTTTGCCACGCTCGGCTGGCCCGCCTCCGTTAAAACTTCGGCGGGCAAGCCGGAACCGACAGGAGACCCGAAAGAATTTTATCCGACGCAAGTTCTGTCAACGGATAGAGGAATTATCAATCTTTGGGTGGCGAGAATGATATTTTCCGGCTTGGAATTTATGAACGAAAAACCTTTTTCAAACATAATAATCCATCCTACGGTTTTGGCTAAAGACGGACGCAGAATGTCCAAGTCGCTGGGAACTGGAATTGATCCGCTGGTTTTGATTGACAAATACGGAGCGGATGCTGTTCGATTCGGCTTGATTTACCAAATGATGGGGGGACAGGACATGAAATTTGACGAATCCCACCTGCTGGCCGGCAAAAAGTTTGCCAACAAGTTATGGAACATCAGCCGCTTCGTGATTACACAAAACGGAATTTTCAACCCGCCTGCCGGACGGGCAGGTTTCCAATTTCCAATTTCCAAACAAATTAAAAATTCAAATCTATCAAAAGAAGACAAAGAAATTTATGAAAAAATGGAGCAAGTTATTGAATCGGTAACGGAAAATGTGGACAATTATAACTTCGGGCAGGCATTGCATATTATTTATGATTTTGTCTGGCATGATTTCGCCGATAAATACATTGAGTACGCGAAAACGAAAGAAGATGATATGATTAAAAAAACGCTATCTTGCGTTTTGCTGAATATAATCAAACTTCTTCACCCATTTATGCCCTTTATCACCGAAGAAATATGGTCGATGATTTCCGCCGATTCAAAAGAAAGTAAAATGTTAATCATTGAAAAATGGCCCAAAACTTAACAGCGTCAACTTTATTTTTTGCCATTGCCGGCGGCTTCATCCCTTCCCTGCTTTGGCTTTGGTTTTGGCTCAAAGAAGACAGCCATCCGGAACCGAGAGCCAGCCTGATTTACACCTTTATCGCCGGAATGATTATCGTCCCCATAGCCATGGTTTTTGAGTATTTTACTTTGTTTCAGGCCGGACTGGCCGGAAGTTTTTCTCTTTTGGCTTGGGCTTTTATAGAAGAAATTTTGAAATACGGCGCTGCCAGAAAAACAGCCTTTTGCAAATCATGTTTTGACGAGCCTATTGACGCTATAATCTATATGGTCACGGCGGCTCTGGGATTCGCCAGTCTGGAAAACACCCTTTTTATCATAAAAACTTTTAACGACGGAGGCACATTGTCGGGTTTGGATATCGGCAACATGAGATTTATCGGAGCGACGCTCCTGCACACCGCCTCATCGGCCATCGTCGGCGCTTTTATGGCTTTTTCCTTGAGAAAAAACAGGAAAAATCTAAGAAGAAATACTTACATCGGAATAGTTGTCGCCGGACTTTTGCACTTTGCTTTTAATTATCTTATAATAAAAAGCGGAGGCGGAAATATTTTGAAAGTATTGATTCCTCTTTGGCTTATTATAATCGCTTTAATTTTTATTTTAGAAAAGGTCAAGAGCAAGGTTAAATAAATAAATTTTTATGTCAAAAGAAAAAAAATCTTTTTTTGAAAGGCTAACAGGATCAGAGCCTGAAAATGCGGACTATGAAGGAGGCGAAAATTATGGCTTGCCAAACATAGGTTCGGAAGAAAAAACTTATGACGAGGAAGACGGTCAACTAGCTGTTGATGTGTTTCAAGGGAAAAATGAAGTAATCATCCAATCCATCGTGGCCGGAGTAAAGCCGGATGATTTGGATATTTCCATAAATAAAGATTCCGTTACCATAAGAGGAAAAAGAGAAAGCAATCGTCTCGTAGAAAAAGAAGACGCCGTTTGCCAAGAGCTTTACTGGGGCGGTTTCAGCCGGACGATTTCTTTGTCTGAAGAGATAGATGCGGAAAACTCCGAAGCCTCCACTAAAAACGGCATTCTGACCATCCGCCTTCCTTTTCTTCGCAAAGCCCCTGTCAAAAAAATACGGGTGCAGGAAGAATAAATTCTAAAATTTTGCCTAGGAGTGGAATCGAACCACCGACCCCAACTTTTTCAGAGTTGTGCTCTACCACTGAGCTACCTAGGCATCAAATCTTGCAACTTCTTTAAAAAGTCTGGTGATGTTGCCGAATTGATATTATTGCTTATTTCGCCGATATTTTCAACGCTGGAAGCAAGCCCTTTCAACATATCAACATATTGAGAAAGAAAAGGCTCTATGTAATAGTAAGTTCCGAAAGAAAGACCTAATATGAGCGTCCATTTTAAGACGCTGAATATGTTTCCAAAAATTCTGCCTCTGTTTATTTTCTTAAGAATCTTCAGACTTTCTTTGCTTACTTCTATATTTTCCCTCAATAAAACTTTTAGTTCTTCGTCCTCCATAAAAAATTACGGATTTCTGCCCGCCTTTATTTCGCTGATATAAAATTCGCCTTGCTTTTTAAAGCCGGGGTTGGCTTCAATCGCTTTTTCTATTTGCTCTATTGACTTGGTTCTATAGCCGGCCTGCAAATAAACCGCCGCCAAGTTCAAACGGTATTGAGCATTGGTCGGGTTTTTGTCTATAAACACTTTCAAAATCGCCACAACTTTCTCAAAATTATTCTTCTGGGCGTAGGCTTTCAAAAATCTTTCATCGTCCTGAATCGTTCCTCCGTGTTCCTTCATCAGCTCTTCGGCCAAAGCGTCTTGGCCGGCAAAGATGGCGGAAACGGCGTATATCCTTCTGGCCTCTCCGTTAGTTTGGTCCAGGTCAAAAGATTTCTTCAACGTCGCCATTCCGTTTTCATTGTCGCCTTTGTTCAAGTAAGAAGTTCCCAGTTCAAAATACAATTGCTGTTTTTTGGGGGCGATTTCAATGGCCTTGTTAAGCAAACTTATGGCTTCTTCGTATTTTTGAGTTTTGTTGTAAACGGCGGCCAAGAAAATCATTTCTCTGATATCGTTGGGATATTGCTCGTTCTGCTTTTTCAATTCGTCTATCGCGTAATTTGCGACTTTATCTTTGAACTCCTTGTCTAAATTGGGATTGCCGTAGACCTGCATGGCGAAACTGGAAAGATGCTCTCTGGCCTCCATACTGCCGAAAGAATTGTAAGAAATTGCTTTTTGAAATTCCGCGAAAGCGCCCGGGATATTGCCGGTTCCCGCCGCCTTAAAAGCGTTCAAAATAGTTTTAGACGCCAAGATGCCGGGAATATTGACGGAGTAAATCACAAAAATAAACACGGCGCCGATAATAACGGCATAAACGGCCTTGCCGTAATCGTTTTTGGCGGTTAAACCGCCAATTGGCGGTTTAACCGCCAAAAACTCGTTGGCCTTTGAACGGAAGCCGACATAAGCCAAAAACGTCGCGAATAAAATCAAACTTATCAAATTGTCAAAAACAAACAGATTGTTGAAAAAGTAGGCCAAAAACATACTACCGAACATAGCCGAATCTTCAACGGACAATCCCGTCTTTTTTCTGTTCGCCCAAAGATAATACAAAGCGGCGCCCAATAAACCCAAATAAGACAACAGCCCGAAGATGCCATTGGTGGTCAGCCGGTCAAAGAAAACATTATGCGCCCGGTCAAACCACGGCTCCTGCTTGTATAAAATCGGCTCGTAATATTTGTTGAACACCAAGTTAAAATTCTCCTGCCCCCAGCCGAATACCGGCTTTTCTTTAAAACCACGCCAGCTCATTTTCCAAATGGTCAATCGGGATTCCGTCGTGCCCTCGGTCAAAGAAATACCGGCAAAACGGTTTAGCACTTGGCTTTTTTTCACAAAATCCGCATTTTTTAGAAACAAAAAACTGCCGATTATTACAATCATCCCCGCCAATAAAGAAATGTGGGCCAGCTTTGATTTTTTACTGGAAGAAAGAATGGCGATCAATAGCCACGAAATAAATAAACTGCCGATTATACCAAGTATCGCTCCCCTGGTTGCCGTGTGATAAAGGACGAAGGATTCTAAAATTATGATGAAAAAATAAATCCATTTTCTGTAATCTTGCGCCCTATAAAAAAGAGCCATAGCTAAAAATATGTGGAATACCATATAGACGGCCAGATAGGAAGCGTTGCCCAGAGTGGCATCCAACCTGCTGCCTTGATGAGTTTGCAATATTCCAAACAGTTGGAAAACGCCGTAGAAAGCGATAATGGCGCTGGCAAACAAAGTGGTGTTGAAAAGTCTGTTCCAAACACGCTCCGTTTTCATAGTCCCCGCCAAAACGAGGAAATAGGCGAGCAAATGGAGATAAGTGACCAACCCTTCCATTCTTTCGTAATTGGACCAGAAGCTTCTGTAAAAATTTTCTCCGAAGATTGAAGACAAAGCCACAACGCCGACAAAAATAGCCAGCATAGCCAGCACCCAACTTTTCTTTGGTTTGTATCTGGCGTCAAATAGCAATAAAACCAGCCACAAAGCGGTCATCACTTCCACGATTATTCGGAAAGAAAAATTTTTTCCCGTTATGAATGGGAAAAACATTGAACTGGAAACGATAAAGGCCAAAAAGGGAACGGCAAAAATTCCAGCGTAAAGCAAGTATTTGATTAAACTCAGGCTTTTACTCATAAAATCAATATGCTAGCATATTAGCACGATAATATGATTAAAGGCAACAAGCCGGGGAAAATAATGCTTCTTTTGGGCGATATCGCCCTTCTTTACGGAGCGCTGTATCTCGCTCTTATAATAAGGTACGGCTCTTTCCCGTCCCAAGTTTTATGGCAAGATCACAATTTGCCCTTTCTTTTCGTCAACCTGGTTTGGGTGATAATTTTCTATATTGCCGGACTTTACGACGTGGAAAAATCGGTCCATCCGGCCAAAATTTTTTACATCATCAAAACTATGGCTTTCGGCGCGGGAATCGCCGTTTTGATGTTTTACTTCATCCCCGCATTCGGAATTACCCCCAAAACAAACCTGTTTATTGACGCAGCCATCGCTTCCGTTTTCTTGTGGCTGTGGAGAATGGCTTATCAGAAAATAATAACCAAAGGTTCCAAAATAAAAATTTTCTTTTTTGATTCTTCCGGAGAAATTTCCGATTTTGCCGAATTTATTTCCGCCAGCCCGCAGCTTGGTTACGAAATGGCCGACAATCTCGCTTCGGCCGACCTCATAATAATCCCCGGGAAAGAAAAAATATCGGAGGAGTCGGCGAAAATACTTTACGAAATGGTGATGAAAGGCAAAACCGTCATTGAATTTTACCGGTTTTACGAATCAACCACCGGCAAAATACCGGTTCCCTTGATCGGAGAAAGCTGGTTTTTGGAAAACGTCATTGAGTTGGACAAAAGAAAGTTTGAACAAATCAAACGCTTAATAGATGTCGTTTTGGCTGTTTTATTTTTTATTCCTTTCGCTTTACTCGCGCCCTTTACGGCCATAGCCATAAAGATAACTAGCCGAGGAAATGTTTTCTACAAACAAAAAAGGCTGGGCAAAAACGGAAAAATTTTTGAGATAATGAAATTCCGCTCAATGGCCAAAGACGCCGAAAAAAACGGAGCGAAGTGGGCGCAAATACGCGATAAGCGCGTAACCGCCGTGGGAAAATTTTTAAGAAAAACCAGGCTGGACGAACTGCCCCAGATATTAAGCGTGCTTAAGGGCGACTTGTCTTTTGTCGGCCCCCGTCCGGAAAGGCCGGAATTCGTGGACGAATTGTCCCAAAAAATACCCCATTATTCAATGAGGCATATCGTCAAGCCGGGACTTTCCGGCTGGGCCCAGATAAATTTTCCTTACGGCTCTTCCGTAGACGACTCCATGCAAAAGCTCCAATACGACCTTTACTACATAAAAAACCGCTCTTTGGTTCTGGAAGCAATCATCATCCTCAAGACAATAATGACGGTTTTAAGAATAGAAGGGCGGTAACTAGGTTGTAGGAGTTAGGTTGTAGGAGTTAGTGAAAATTCCTAATTCCTAAAAAGCTAGTTTCTACATCCTACTCTATCATTCCTCCGCCAAGCATTTCCTCTCCGTCATAAATTACTAAAGATTGCCCGGGTGTAATAGCTCTTTGGGGATTTTTGAAAATAATTTTTATTGAATTTTTAAAAACTTCCGCTACCTCGCATTTTTCCAACGGCTGGCGGTATCTTATCCTCGCTTGATATTTTTTGCCGATTTTCGGAACGGCGGTAATCCAATTCGCATTTTCAATAATAACTTCCTTTCGGCCGAATTTTTTCTCATCTTTTTTCTCCGCTACAATCAGGCGATTATTTTTGAAATCTTTTTCCACTACATAATAAGGCCCGCCTTCCCCCCCGCCGAATCCGAAACCATGCCGTTGGCCGATGGTGTAAAAAGCGAGTCCGTTATGCTCGCCGATTATCTTCCCGCCAGCCGTGATAACTTTCCCTTTTTTTTGCTTGATATATTTTTTCAAAAAATCTTCCATATCAAATTCGCCGATAAAACATACGCCTTGGCTTTCTTCTTTTTCCGCCGTGGCTAGGCCGTTCTTCTTGGCGATATGCCTTACTTCCGATTTTAACAAACCGCCCAACGGAAAAAGACAATATTTCAATTGTTCCTGCGTCAGCGTCCAAAGAAAATACGATTGATCTTTATTTGTATCCCTTGCGATAGCAATTTCATAATTTTTTATTTTTGACCTGCCTGCCGACGAGGCAGGTTTTTTATTTTTTATTTTGAGCCGAAGGCGAACATAATGTCCGGTGGCGATATAATCAGCTCCCATTGCCAAAGATTTTTTCAAAAACACGCCGAATTTCACGCTCTTGTTGCACATAATGTCCGGGTTCGGCGTTCGTCCGGCTTTGTATTCGCTTATCATATAATCCACCACTTCTTTCTTGTATTCTTTTTCCGCGTTCACGGTTATAAACGGTATGCCCAACTTGGCGCACACTCTCATAGCGTCTCGTCTGTCTTCTTTCCAAGAGCAATAAAATGCTTGCGGCTTGCCCGCCGAAGAGGCGGGATACCAACCTTTGATGTAACAGCCAACCAAGTCATAACCCTCTTTTTGAAGCAACAAAGCGGCGACGGAACTGTCCACTCCGCCCGACATCGCCACGAAGACCTTTCTTTTAAGAGGGGTATTTGATTGTTTGTGTTTATTCCAAATTCTGGCCATATTCGTTTCGTTCACCGGGCCTAACGTGGCCCCAGCATTAAAAGTACCGGGAATGTCAGTTTTGTCCATTTCCCGTTCGTGAATCTTATTCGGCAGAGGGATGGTGGCAAAAATCTTGACGCTCTCGCCTTCGATCACCACTTCATCAATTAAGAGTTTGATTATATCTTTTTTCAGACGTTCTGTCACTATTTTCGGATCGTTTATTTTACTCAAAAACTTGTGGCAGGTTTCTTTAAACAGATCTATTTTTGCGCTCACATCATGCTGGACGTTGAGCTTCATCATGAGAGCATCACGCTCGGAAATAAGTTTCTCCTCACTTAGCTCAATGTCGGTTTTCTCTTTTCTGAATTCTGGAAGCGTCATCGCTTCAGCTTTGAATGCTTCAGTGATCCGCTTCTTGGCCACTTCCAATTTCTTGATCGCATCACTGATGTAATCCAGTCGGCCTTCAATACTTTTGGCTCGTTCCTCGTTGAGGATGGATTCATCACGAAAGGTATTAAAAACCTCTTCCGGATTTTCTAAAATCGACTTTACCGTATCCCAAACCATCGGCTCAATCTGATCGGCTCGCAAATACGGACTTTTGCAATTCTCTTGTGGCGTATTGTTGGCCCGGCTCTTGCAGTAGTAATAAATCACATCGCTCTTTTCCTGATGGCCGCGATACCGGAGACCATCCTTGGCGCACCGGATAAGACCCTGTAATAAATATGTCTGCTTGGTACATCGCTTGGCGAACATCAAATTCTTTCGAGCCTGCAGGAATGCTTTCTTATGCTGTTCATCGGAAACGATCCTTGGTATTTCTATCGGATACCATTCCTCTTTGGCTCTTTTAATTTGCCTGACTTTCGGCTTCCCTGTCCGGAGATTCGCCACATCCAGTTTTATAGTTTGATTTTTACCGCAGTACCACCGGCCGGTATAAGCCTCATTGGCCAAAACATTCCGGATCGTCACCTCGCTCCACCAGCCAACTGGGTACTTTTTCAATCCTTTCATCTTCTTATTCTTTTCCGTATTTTTTAGGGCGTCATACTTGGTCGGGATTTTGAGCTCAAAAAGCTTCGCCTGTATTTGTCTGATGTTCAGTTTATCCTCGGTGTACCAGTCATAGATCATCTTCACCACCTTGGCTTCAGTCTCATCGAGTTCGTGTTTGCCGATCGGATAGTTGTATCTGTATCCGAACATCGGACGGCCGCCGTTGAACTTGCCCGATTCGATTCTTCGCTTCATGCCACGCTGGGTTCGTTCCATGATCTTGGCTCTCTCAAATTCGCTGAATGCACTAAGAATGGTAAAAAGCAGTTTATCGTTCGGTGTCGTACCCAGTTCACCGGTCTTAAAATGGATCGTGACGTTTTTCTTTTTGAGCTCTTCAAGAATGATGAGCTGGTTGTATGTGTCTCGACCGATTCGATCGGCATCATAGACTAAAAAATATGCAACGTCGTCATGGGTTTTTAAATAATCACGGAAGGCAGTGAGAGCCGGACGGATAAGCGTTGCTCCGCTAAAACCATCGTCTATGAACATCATCGACTCATCCGGGACCGGCAGGTTGTGATTCGTCGCATACTGCAACATGCCACCAATCCCGTGGATTTGCGTATCGATGGTTTGATTACTTTTTTGTTCCTCGGTCGATACCCGAGCGTAAAGGACTGATTTCATATTTTTATGCTCATTTTCGTGGTCACGGACACCCTATACTAATCTTGCTCATCCGCTAAGCTCGAGTTGCCCACAGCTGGTTCTCCGTCTGCAAGCCACTTTTTTATGATCGCGGCTTTAGCATCGGGATATTGATTGCGTGCCAGTGCAAGTTGCATCTCATAAGGAATAAATTCCCAGCGGTCGCCGGGCTCCATATCTTTGAAATTGATCTTGCTAAGCTCGATCCTGTCTTTCGGATGACCCTCCACACGATCGAGTAATTCTTTGATAGCGGCCAGCTTTACATTGTCTTGTTGACTGCCCATAAGAGCGACAAGCATTTCATTGGCCAGGCGGAAATTCTGCTCACGAACACGCACACCGGCTTTCCGGACTATGTCTACAGTTTCTTGGTGGATGAGATCCAATTCCTGCGCATAGAGCCGATAAGTTTCGTAAAGCGTGCCTGACTCTTTGAACCAGTCTTTAACCGTTTGCTCGGTGAATTTGGCTTTTCTACTTTTTTCGAACCGGTGATTGATGTCCTCGGCGATGTTTTGGTAGGAATGCCCTTTATATTTCAGCTCGAGCGCACGTTCGTGGTATTTGGTTATATGTTTCAGCTTGGCCATAAAAAGTTGTGTTAAGTAGAGTTTTTTTGACACCTGTTCGGCATCGTCTTTGGCTTCCCGAGGACCCGATCAAGGATGAATATGGCCGCCTCGAGCTTGACCATGTCATCTTTGCTTTTTAACAGGGATACAACGATTTCCGCCCCTTTGGCTGGGTTTCTTTTAAGCACATTTAGGGCGTTCTCCATTTCTTCGGTATATTTATTCATGGCTTCATTGATTTGATTAACTCCTCTCGACTCTCAATAAGCGCGTCAAATGATTCCTCGTCTTTTTGCTCGGCGTACGCGCGCTTATCTTTGAGTTCCTCGAGGGCTCTCTTTTTCTGATAAAAATCCTCATATGCTTTCAGATCGGGACCCACCGCCCAGCCATAATTCGGATGTTCCTTTTTCACATGGCGACGGGATATGGCTTTAACCTCAAGCAGGTGTTGAACGATACCGGCATCCGTAAGGCCAACGATGTCATTACGAACACGTCTTGGGTTTATGCTTTCTGGAAATTCTCGCTTGCCGAATTTGAAGGCCGATATCACCTCTTTCGGTTCTCCATAAACCCAGAGCGGATACTTGAGTGGTATGGTTTTCAAATTCTCAAGCAGTACTTCAAAATCCCTGATGGCTTTCTTTTCCTCCGGATTATTCAGATCGTATTCAGTTTTTACGGCTTCCGCCGATTGGCTGTATTTCATACGATAAATTTAAAGAGTGTCTCCAGCGTGTATTTCTTGAGCCATCCTTGCTTCGCCGCTTCCTGAATTTTCTTGAATCCCTCAATAAGCCGTTTGTCTTCGAATGGCTCTAGATTTTTAGCCGCTCTCAGATTCCTTTTCAGAAATGCCTCCCACTGTTGCTTTGTCTTAAAATCCGGCTCGATGGTATCTGCCCAGTTGCCGATGATCCGTACGTGCTTCTGGTTGCTTTTACTGCACCAATCCACGAATTCCTTTAAGGTCATGGATATCTCGATATTCTCCGGAGTCGGCGGTATAGTTTTTTGTATAGTTAGTTTTGTAGGGATTACCTTTTGTATACTTTGCTTTGCGAAATTCGGTTTATGAAGTTCGCTTTTGGAAGAGGTTACATACACATCTTCGCTTTCCGAAGATGTCCGAAGGAGGATCGCTGGACCCAAACGGTAATAGATATTTTTGCCACGTCGCTTGTCTTTGGTATCCAAAAGTTCGCCACCGTGGTCTCTGGCTTCTATCCATCCTTTCTGGATACATCGGTCAATGGCTTTGGATATGGCTCCGGACTCACGGCCGGTCTTTTGCTTGAGCTGATAGTGAGAAATCCAATCCTCCTCTTTCCGCATTCCCTTTTCCCGATCCAAAACCCAGCCGAGGGTAGCTCGAGTAACGATAAGCACGACACGAAGCTCGGTGTCGGACATTTCTTTCATCAAACCATTGAAGATGATGTTAGGCGTTTGAGTTGTGTTGGGGATGTTGGCCATATTATTTTTCGTATAAGAGGGTCTTGAGTTTGCGTATGGCCGATATGAAATCCCTCACGTTTATTTCCGCCTCCCCGTCAAAGTTGTATTCGTTCATGAGCACGGATCGCATCTCTGATTCCACAAACACAAAAGACCGACGACCCGGTTCATCAGTTTGATTCAGTCCTATAAGCTGTATGCCTCTGGCTAAAAGAAAACAGCTTAAATAGAAATCAGTGGTGTTATACGTTGGCTGTGATTTTTTGATTTTCATAATGATGTTTATTGTTATTTTTAGGTTTCTTATCTTCTGGCTCCGGCAGGGATATCAATAAATCCCAAAGTTGCCGGATGCGATCCTTCTTGTCCGGGACTTCCCGGTAAATCGTTTCGATTTTGAATTGTGGCGACCTTTTTATTCTCATAAATAAAAAACAGACTGTTTTCTTGCAGTCTGCTCTCGCGCCCGTGATTCACCTTCGAGTCACCTGGACTCGCAGTTTATTTCTTGATCCAAGCCCGCTGTTTCTTCCAGCAGATGAATTCGTCTATGCCTAATTTGGCCTTTACTTTCTTATTCACGACCGTTTTAGAGTCACGTATGCTTCGCTTCGGTTCCCTTCTCGCCAAATCAGCCATTTCCATGATGTCGATCTCCTTTACCGGCGTGCCGAATGGAACAGCAAACAACGCCTTGCAGAGAAAATATTGATTTGTGTTTATGGGGATCGGGCAAACTTTACCTCCCCGGGTTATGTCACCAGTTTCCTCGTTAAAAACTATTTTTGTGTCCTCAGGCTTTTGTTCAGGGACCGATTCTATATGTAGCTTCAGCCAGTATTGAAAAAGGCCTGTCCTACTTGGCTTGGTAATTACAAAATCGCCATCACTCCATCTATAGCTCGATACAAGCTTTTTCTTTTTGAGCTCTGCTAGAACTTCCTTTTGCTGATCAATATCAAAATTCGCGGAATAATAGTTAAAATAAACCTTAGCAGGCATACGTGTCTGCTGATCCAGCTGGTCTATGAGAGCTTTGATAAAGCCCAATTTCTCATACTTATTTTTCATATTCATTTTCCAGCTAAACAAAAGGCTCGCGATCTATTACCACAAAAGCGTGATAGCGGATCGCGAGCCCTTGGACCCGGAATACCTTTCAGGTTGCCCCGTGAGGCGTTTATTCAACTGTTGGATTTATTGTATCACTTTTTTGAGTTTGTTTACATTGTCCGAGCAGATGTAAGCAAACCGGCCTACTTTGTTTACATTCGACCTTCTCCTTTTTGCCATACTGTACTACTCAAAAAATCTCTACAGTACCCCGGATTGTGTATAAGTCATTTCTTGTCCTATTTCTCGGCTGGGAAGATCCCGCATATTGAGCTATAAATGGGACGTTACACTTTCAATGCCTTGAAAATGTTTCAAGATGCTTTTCCTGACCCTGACACACTCGTCATCGTCAAAATGCCGTTCCTTTCCGGCATATTTGCTTACCAAGTGAGGCTTGCCCGTTTGCGGATGCTTGCTGGCCTTGGCATGCGCCATATCATTCCTTAAATACACAACGTCATCCTTCATCCCTTGCAGTTCACCTTTCAAAGATTCTAAGTTTCTTTTCTTGATTATATTGGGGTCGCCGGCTTTTGCCTTTCTCGGATCGCCTAGGGCACGATTAACCGCCGCTAACGCATCATTCAACATAGCCATTAGTTCGTCATGCAATTCAGAAAACGAGAAAAATCCTCGACAAACTGCGTGACGCTCTGGGCAACACTCGTTTTCAATGCCTCGATTCTAGCACTTTGATTTTTAATTTGTTTCTGCTTGATCTCTTCCAGTTTTTCAGGTGCTAATTTTTCAAGCTTGCTGATCAAGACATCTCTTATCTTTATTTCTATATCTATAGCCTCCGTGATTACCATCCCTCTCAAATTATTAATATCCTGAACTTTTCTAACCGTTAAAAAAATGAGGTCGTGCAATTTATCGTATAGAGCAGGGCGTCCGGCCGCGAAAGAGATTCTTTCAATACCAGGATTCTTTTTCTTTATGTCTTCTATAGCTTGAGGTAAGCTTGAATACAGAAGCACGTCCGTTAGGATGTTTTGATTTCGAACATGCTCGATGATTTTTTGTCCAGTCTCGTCACCCCCTTGAGTAAGGTTCAAATCAGTGACAATAAGATCGTATTCTTCTTGGGTAACGAGTGCGTCGACATCCACATCGCTGGTTTTGTAGATTATCTCTGGCTCAAATCCCAAATCTTCCCGAAGGTAATTCGTCACACGAGGACCTATGTCTTCGGTGAGGTAATCCACGTCATCCTCAAACCACAAAATTTTATATTTCAGTCTCATTTTTGAACTAATTTTTAGTAGATTAATACTACTGAAAATGTTTAGCTATCTCAGTTAAATTTGCGGCATGATATCGCAATGATTTTCTTATACCGATATATGTGTCATTGCTAAAGACTATCTCTCTTCCACGTTTTGTATTTTTCAAGACTGATTGTCCATGTCCATCTTTTTCTTCTTTCACGTGGGCTAAATCATTTCTCAGGTTTATAACCTCGTCATTCATTTTCTTGAGTTCCCCCTTTAATTTATCCAGTAAAACTATCTTTGTTTTATCATCTGGCTTCGATGAATCAAGCTTTTTTCGAGTAGCATCAAGCAGTCTATTTAATGCGACATATTTGGAAAACATTTCTCCGCAGGCCCTATCGACGAATTCCAAAATCTGCGGAGCTGAAAAAGAGCTTATTTCTTTCATCTGTTTTTGAAAATACTCGTCAGTACCCTCTAGGTGCTTTTTTATAAAACCATCTTTCTCTGTGTCATCTTCCAATGCTCTAAAGTATTGGGTAATAATTTCAAGCATTTTATCCTCAAGATCAATCGCTTCGGCAATAACGAGACCGCGGACATTTGTCACGTCCTGCACCTTCCTAACTGTCAATGCAATGATTCTCCGCAACCTGTCGGGTAGGGCGTCACGGCCAACTGCGAAAGACACTCGCTCAAGACCCGGAGTCTCATTTATTACTTTTTTAATTTCTTCGCCATTTCCAGAATAAAGAAGGACTTCGGTTAAAACCTCGTCGCCTCTAATACGATCAATTAAATTCTTTCCAGTTTGACCATCGTCAAGATTCAAATCAGTGACTATAAGGTCATAATCACCGTGCTTAATTAGATTATCTAAATCAGCACCGTTTTGCTGTGGATTAACCTCGAGTTCAAGGCCGAGGTCTTCTAAAAGATACTCACGAATCTGCGGAGTTATTTTCTCCACAAATTCTGCCTCATCTTCAAACCAAAGTATTCTGTATTTGAGCCTCATTTTTTTAGATTGATCTTAAACTCGGCACCCTTCGGCATCGGCTCTGCGGTAACATGGCCCTTCATTTTCTCGATTATCTGCTTCACGTGATATAGGCCAAGTCCCGATCCGTTTGTCGTCGTAAAACCAAGATCAAATACCTTCGACAAGTTGCGTTTTTCAATACCCTTACCATCGTCTTTTACGGTGATCCCCAGTCCATTATCCTTTGATGCGGCGAGCGAGACAGTGATATTCCTCGCGCCAGCTTTCATCGAATTACTGAAAAGGTTATCGATGATAATGATGATCTCGAGTGGCCTGAATTTATACAAAAATTTTGTGCCATTCGTGATGACTCGGAAATTCATATAGGGTCGGTTGATTTTCGTTGTCGGGTATTCCCTGTAAACATTCTGGATATACTCCTTCACAAAAGAAACGAGGTCTGCACTGATTTCCGTCACTTTAAGATTGAAATTCGCTTTAGTGACGAATTGTGAGATAGCGGATATCTTGCCGGCTTCAAGACTTATTCTTTCAATAAGTCCGAGGACTTCTTTTTTTGGTGCTTTCTTTTTTACCGCTACAAGTAGATTATCCACGTTTCTTTTGATGGAGTCTGTCGATTTGTCTATTTGGTGTTGCAGAACTAAGATATCCTTCGTTTCCGTTGATAACGCGGCTTTGGCAAAAAGCTTTTCACTAATTTCTTCTTCTAGCTTCTGTTCAACGACAGATGCGCGCTTGTGTGCGACTTCTTCTCCTTTTTCCGCCTCGGCTTTAGCGGCGAGCAACTCCTTGACCTGGGCAACGACGCGGCCGGCTTCTTTTTGCAATGTCTTGTTACCGCTTTCCTCGGCAATACGCGCAAAGTTTTTCGCTATCTTCGGAAGACTTTTCTCCTGACTGTCGGAGATGATATTCAAAAAGTCCTTATCATATTCGAGATTAACGAGACCTTTTGTGCTAGTAAGATTCGCAACTATCTCAGTAATCTGATCCTTCACATCCTCTGGTTTCAAGGCTGGAGCAAGGCGATCGAGCCCAGGGATTTTATATTCATCACCCCATTTGATTACATCAACAACATACCTTTCCAATCTTTTAAGACCAAAATCATAAAAAAATTCTAAAAGTGAATCGTAGTTTTCATTCCGAATAAGTCCCCCGTCACGGCTTGTCGTCTCCTTCAAGTTTTCATTTTTACCATTAATTTCGATTCTTCCTGTGAGATCGCGAGTACCGAGATATCTATTATGTCCCTGCTGTTTTCTTCGTTCTAGCCCCAACAGATCTTGTTTATTATCACCAAAAGGATAAACTCTGAAGCCGCTTTTGTAGAGGAATATAGAACCGTATTCAACCGGTTGCATGCCCATAAGTTTTGCAAAATTAACCTTCGCTTTTCTGTTCAGCTGGAACAGGTGAATTTTTATGTCATGCAGGGTTTCTTGGAATGGACTGTTTTCAGTAATTTTATAAATCAGCCGTCCACGGTCTTTGAGTGTCGTTATGATCAATTTTCCATCTTTTGATATCTCGGTTACGATCTGCGTCGTCTTCAACCCTAGAGTCTCGAACAGAAAGTTCTTAACCGACCCGTTTACCTTCTCGCGATCAACGGCGCTAGCATCGCTCTTTTTTTCTTCCGGAACTGAAACGGTAATAGAAAATTTTGAACTGTCGTTATCCTGATTTGGATTGATTAGCTTAGCCAGTGATTGTTTGAGCTGGAGCAAACGTTTCCTGTCCCATGTGTCTCGAAGTCCAGTAATCTCAAGGACCGTACCGTGCTTCATTTTGTGAGGACTATCTTTGAGGGTCTGATGTTTGACATCCACATCGACAAATTGCTTCTTGGCGTCTCCCTCAAAATCAGCCCAATCCACCAAGAGGTTTTCAGTCTTGGCGTTTTTTGTGTCCTTAAGAGTAATCAGATTAAGCTTTGCACCCAGACGATCACACGAAAAACGTCCAACACCCTTCGCCCCGGCATACAACCGTTTTGAATTTATCTTATCTCTATATTCTCCGCTATCTTCGACACCCTCACTTTTTGCTGAATACGCCACGAAAAGCCACTTGTTTATCAAGTCGTCATAGCTCATTCCTTTGCCGTTGTCGGTAATAGTAATTTTTGAATTGTTCTCACCGAGCAGATTCTCGAAGGTGAGAGTGACCGTGGTCGCGTGAGCGTCAAACGAATTCTTTACAAGCTCAAAAATAGCGATCAGTTCATCGGTGATCAGCTCTCTACCAATCAGGTTTTTTAGGCCCGAGCTAATTTTGAATCGTATGTTTTTTGCCATATGCGGATGTCTTTCTCAAAGCAAGACCGACTTGCTCACCAAAAAGAGGGGGAATCGCGTTTCCAAGCTGAGTATATCGCGGCACTTCTTTCACACGTTGCTTGCCGCCAGTCGTGTACTTGCCGGTGATCTCATACCAATCGGGGAACGACTGAATTCTTGCGTATTCCCTCACGGTCAAAATTCTCGGCTCAAGGTAGTGAAGGTAATCGTCCGGATGAGTCGTAAGAGTAGGACTCGGATCATTCTCTCCCAGCACTGTCATGCCCCGTTTTTTCAAGCCGTATTTTTTTCTTTCGTCTCCATCAATTCTCTTGCTTCTCTCAGCTTTTTTTAGAAGCAACTTAAACAGTGTGACCGTCTCGTCGCCATGATTGGTAAACCGATGGCTGTCGGGAATTTTAGGAGCTTCCTCTTTTCTCATTAATTTCTGGTAGTTGCTCTTTGTCCTTGAATACGTCCCTGCAAGAAAGTTTTTTGAATCCAGTGAGTCGATATCGCCATTTTTCTGATGTAAATCTGAAATCGCACCCTTGATGGTGTTTTTCTGCTTCAGGCCTTTCTTTTGCAAAAATCCTTTCCTATCTTGCTCAAGAATGCTGAAAAATGTCTTCGCATCCCCCTCAAGGACTCCCACGAGGATAAATCTCTTTCTGCGCTGTGGTATACCGTACTCGGAAAAATCCAATATCTTTGCTTCGACATTGTATCCAAGCTTCTTCAGTGCCTTGGTAACATAATTCGAGTAGGCTTTGCCACGGGTATCTTCCTTCGTAGCATCCTTTTTGAAACCGATCGTAAATCCTTTTACGTTTTCAAAGAAAAGCATTTTTGGCTTGACGATTTCTATAAACTCAACATATGCATCGATAAGCTTATTTCGCTTGTCACCCTCATTGCGTTTTCCTGCCATCGAAAATCCCTGGCACGGAGGCCCCCCAACAACGAGATCAACTTTTCCTTTTATATTTTCCAATTCCGAACGATAATTTTTCATCACTTCCTTGATGTCATGTTCGGTCTGCGGCAACCACATCGGCCAATTAAAGTGATCCTTTTTCAGAATTAAATTTTTCTGCAATGTTCCGAATGCCATCTTATCTTTTTCTATGGCGAAAAGGCCGTGCCAGCCGGCATGGAAAAGGCCTAAGGATATCCCTCCACAGCCTGCAAAAAGGTCAATATATGTATGCTTTTTTAACATTTTGTATTCAAAGGATACATCCTTATTATCTAATAATTTTGACTTCTTCACAATGGTTTTTCGGGTCATAAATTATGCATAGACATTCACCTTCTCGTCCACGTAGTTGTCATAAACGTGGAAGTACACCTTCTGGGATCGATCTTCGCAGTCTGGTTCGGTGTATGTCGGACCGGGTAGCTCGTCATAAAGTAGGTCGCGGATGGTTATCTTCACATCAGCCCGTGTTTCTTCTTTTCGTTTCCAATCCAAGACTAATTTTTCCTCTTTCAGTTTTACCAACAATTCTTTGGCAACTTTTTTAACTTGATCTACTTCGCCCGGGTTCAGGTTTTCTTTACGAAGGATATCGAAAATAGCTAACTCCTCTTCCGTGAGATTTTCAGAAACCGCGCGACGATCTTCTTCGCTCAATTCCTTTGCAAGCTCAACCAGCTGGTCAAAAAAGACATCGAGGTCATGTGAGCCGGTATTGTATTCGTGTAAAAGCTTATTGAGCCGATCAAGGAAATGCTTGCGAAGCTTGTTCTTGCGTATCATCTCTTTGATTTTTTCCTCAAGCTCGGCACTCAAATGTTCGGCTTCAATGTTCTTCGTATCCGAATCATCAAAAAACTTTCGTAATGCCTCGAAATCGATTTTGCTCAAATCCTTGATCTTCGGAGTACTCTTTATCACATACTCACCGGCCCGGATTGAACGATCAAGTAGGTTCTCCAGATCCTTTTTCACCTGTGAGACATCGGTATCTTCGTCAATAACTTCCCGTATCCGTGAAGCGATCACTTTGTATGCCGTTACTTCATGATAGTAATCTTCGGCTTTTGGCTCCGGCAGGACCGCCCTGTAGTATTTGTAAGTATCACCGGCAAGATCAAGATACTGCTGTTTTGTCTTTTCGTCCTGCAGTATCCGATTCGTGAACACATCTATGAGCCGTATTTTTTCGACATCCTGCGCCTTGAGTAAGTCATTGATATCAAGCTCAAGCGTTTTGAGGAACTGTCGCGTTTTTGAAACCGTAGAGAAAAGTATTTCTACGAGCTCGTTCTTATCCTGAATAATATCATCGTCTCCACTTTTAGTAGATGTATAGATGGCAAGTGCTTTTTGCAGGTTCTGGAATACGCCTATGTAGTCGACGATAAGACCGTTTGTCTTGCCGGGATAGACACGATTCGCACGAGCAATAGTTTGCATCAGCGTGTGGTTTTTAAGCGGCTTATCGAGATAAAGAGTCGAGAGATTCGGCACATCAAATCCGGTCATCCACATCGCACAGACAAACACGATACGTAGGTTATTGTCCGGGTCTTTGAATTTCGTCTCGAGATCCTCGTTCAAAATTCGAGCACGCAATGGACGCATATCAATCTCGAACTCCTCCATATCCGCAATTTCGTTTTGGCTTTGACTTACCACAACAGCCATGTCGATATTCTCATACCTCTCCGCCTGTTCTCTTAATACTTCCCTTTCGTGCTCATCCTTCGCTTTCGATACGGCAATGTTCATTTTTGCCAAATGACGTTGCATCTCCGCTTTCACCTTCGCGTACATGCGAACAGCTGTTTTCTTATCGATTGAAACAACCATCGCTTTACCGTCATATCCTCGAGCAGTGAAATGGGTCACTATATCCTCCGCCACTTTATTAAGACGATCTTCGCGCGTGATGAGATGATAAAAGGTCGAGAATTCCTGCTCGAGCTTTTCTTCCTCATCGGTTGTAAGCTCATAAAAATCCATCACTTTTTCGAGATCCTTTTGAATCTCTGGATTTTCGTTTTCCAGCTTCGGTACCCGATTTTCGTAGTAGAGCGGTACTGTCGCGCCATCCTCTACCGATTGAGCAAAGTTATAAGTCGATACGTAATCACCGAATGTTTCCCTCGTTTTCTCCTCGCCCTTAGCCATAAGCGGTGTACCGGTAAAGCCGATGAACGACGACTTCGGCATAGCAATACGCATATTTTGCGCCAAGCGGTCGTATTGTGTTCGATGGGCTTCATCTACCATCACAATAATGTCGCTTCGATCCGATAGCATCGGCGGTTTCTCCTCCGGCTTTGTGCCGAATTTATGAATGAGAGTAAAAATATGGCGATGATCCTCACTCAAGAGCTGGCGTAGGTTTTGAATCGAATCAGCATGGACTTCCTCTTCATACACCGCACCGCAAGCGGAAAATGTTTTATAAATCTGCTTGTCGAGCTCGTTCCTATCGGTTACGACAACAAAGGTAAAATTGCCGGTCATTTTCCGGAATACTTTTTGTGAAAGAAAAACCATCGAGTAGGACTTGCCGGACCCTTGTGTATGCCAAAAGACACCGAGACGTCCCTGATTCTTATCGCGGTTCTTGATCTGCTCGAATGCCTGGTTCACGCCGAGAAGCTGGAAGTATCGAGAGATGGCCTTTATTCTTTCGCGGAAAGAATCGTCAAATAGTGTGAAGTTCTCTACGATATCAAGGAGTCGCAAAGGTTCACAGGTGCCCTTGATGACCGTTTCCAAACTTACGCGACCCTCTTCATCTTCGCTTTTTATCTTCTTCCATTCGTTGAAGTGCTCAAATGCGGAAGTAAGTGTACCGACTTTACTTTCAATGCCATTGGAAATAATAATGAAGCCGTTGTGCCAAAAGAGTTGCGGTATGGTGTCTTTATAATCGCGGATATTTTCCTGATAAGCATTTCGCAGATTCTTATGGGATGCCTTCAATTCTATCAGCACAAGGGGTAAGCCATTTACGAAACCGATCAGATCCGGACGACGCTTGTGAAGCTCGCCGGTGATCCACATTTGCGATACCAAAAGAAAATCGTTCTTTGCTGGATCATTAAAATCGATGACCTTGATGTTGATTGTTTCAAACGATCCATGCTCATCGCGTGTCTCTACTTTTACACCGTCTTTGATGAGCTTGTGGATCTCTTGGTTCGCATTGACCATACTTGCAGTCGAGCGATCACGGGTAAGCTCCGTAAGAGCTTGTGCTATGGCTTCCTGCGGCGCATCGGGATTGAGCTTTTCGAGTGCCAACTTAAGACGGCCAGTCAAAACAACCTGCCCCTGATTTTCTCGTCCTAAAAGCGCGTCTACCTCTTCAGAATAAGCGTTTATAAAATTCTTCGCACCCCAAAGCTCCGCAAAGATTTTGACGGCTGTCTGCTCGATTAGGTTGTTTTCAGAAAATTCATTCATATTTTTATTTCTAATTTTCCAGTGACAAGTTGAGGGATGAGTTGATTTCGAGTTTTAGACAAATTTTCGTTCTGACCCTTTAAGGATAGAATCTCGTCGATGATAGGTTTAATCAGCTTCCCAAATTCTGTCATTATTACTTTATTCGGCAAAGCAAATTTCATGTACTTTATTGATTCACTGGCATGTAATATTGTAGTTCCTTTAGCGTGAGATTTTATAATATTTTGAATATGCTCTGATAACATTAAGAAGTATAAATATTCCCGATTTACTCTCTTGTCTTTAATTACCAATTTTCTAATTCCCGATGAATAACCACCATAAATTCCAATAGCTACTCTTCCCACTGTTCCATCTAAGGTAATTGCAATATCATTTTTATTAATGATCCTGTCGCCCAAAATCTCCCGCTCAACAAATATCTCGGAACTTCTTGAACCCAAATCACCCACTCGAAGGAATGGAATATGTCCTGGCTCAATGTTTGATTTGTAGTTATTACTACCGGGTTCTATCCCTTTAACGAAATCAACTAGATCAGATAGATTTTCTGGATGCCACCCTGCAGGTAAATTCTTTTCGGCAAATTTTGTCTTTTCATGTCCGGGAAAACGAAAACTTATAAACCATTCTGTATATATTTTCTTACCTACCCTTTCGAGAATCCCAATTCGATGGATATTATTTTCAATCAAATCATCATAATCAGACAATATTGAAGCTATATGCTCCTGAATGCTAACATCGGGAATCCGGACAGGAACACTACGTAATATGGCAGTGTTCAGGTTTGGCATAGTTGCACCTATGGCCTGGTTGAAAATCCATTTTATTGTTTCCTCATCACGAAGATAATAATGAAGAAATTTTGGATTAACGATCTTATCGCCAAGACTAATCTTCAAGCACCCAGTCCCACATAACCAACCATCCTGTTCTTTTCCAATTAAAGCCTGACGTCCAATATCACCCCGTCTTCCATAAACAATATCCCCTGGTTTAAGTTTATGTTTTTGCAGACGGACTATATGCTTCTCAGAAACACGAGCAATATTGTTTGTTTGTATTTTGCCATCAATAATATCTTTGGGCATAATGACAGGAATTCCATCTTGGGAGTAGTCTGACTCATGCAACTGTGACCCAAATGGCCATGTCTGAATAGTGCCATGGACTTTATCACAGATATCGCCCAAGGTTGTTTCATCCCATTTTTGTAAAGTTTGAGTATTCATGGCTAAAATAATTTCTTGAAGTTTTCAGCAATCTTCTTTTCAAGATCATGAGCTTCTTTCGTTAATTTCTGGAATTCAGTATTTAATTCGCGCACAGTCGTTTCAAAGTCCGCATCGCTCAACGCTCCGTTATCGGCAGTGCCAACATATCGCCCTGGATTAAGGGAATAACCAGCAGTGCGCACTTCCTCGAGCGTTGCAACCTTACAGAGCCCTTTTATATCCTTGTATTTCTTATCACCATTCTCTCTGCGATAGCTACGGACAATGTCGGTGATTTGCTCAATTTGTTCCTCTGTCCAATCGCGGTGTGCGCGATCAATCTGATGGTAAATATTACGGGCATCGATAAAGAGAATTTTATCCTTGCGATCCGTTTTCTTTTTGCCTTTGTCGAGAAACCACAGCGTAACCGGCAAAGTAACGTTATAGAACATATTCGGACCCACGGCGACCATTACATCTACTAAGCCGTCATCAATCATTTTTGTCCTGATGTCTTTCTCACTATGTCCAGCATCGCTTGCGGAGTTGGCCATAACGAAACCAGCACGGCCGGTATTCTTCAGCACGCTTAAGAAAATCTGAATCCAGAGATAGTTGCCATTGTCATTTCGAGGTATGCCGTAAGGAAAACGTGGATCGTCCTTGATGCGTTCTTTATCAATGCCATTGACGTTGAAAGGAGGATTGGCCATTGCAAAGTCGAATTTTCCGACTGAACGATGGAGATCTTCGTAATAAGTATTGCCTTGGCGGATATCACCTGATAGACCATGAATCGCTAGGTTCATTTTGGCTATCCGGACCGTCTGATCTGTTTTTTCCTGTCCGTAAATAGACACCTCGCGCGACGCCTTTATTTTTTTGCCATTCTCGAAATGCCGTTTGATAAACTCGACTGATTGCACGAACATACCGCCCGAGCCACACGCTGGATCGTAGATATAGCCCTTGTACGGCTCGAGGATTTCGACGATCAGTTTGACGATCGAAGTCGGCGTAAAGAATTCGCCACCACCGGACCCGTCCGCAATCGCGAACTTACCAAGAAAGTATTCGTAAATTCTCCCGAACGCATCACCCTCAATATCGTTAGGAATCTGATTGAAATTTTTAAGAAGCGTAATTATGGACCGGCTATCCAAATTCTGAAATGATTTCGGTAAAATACCGGCGAGCTCTTTGTTTTCGGCTTCAATCTCTTTCATCGCGTCATTTACTGCCTTGCCCATATCGGACCCTTCCGGTAATTCGATAAGATATGAGAATCTAGCTTTTTCGGGAACGAATAGCGTGCCACGCGCATGGTAATCAGTAGAAGAGACCGGCCGTTCACGAGCGACCGAAGCCCCACCGTGATTTTTTGTTTTGCTCTTTCGCTCTTCAGCAATCTCTTTTTCCGTCTTACTGTGTTTGACTCCGGCGAACTTGAGAAAAATTAAACCTAAGACCGGCTCAGCGAATTCATTAAGACGCAAAGAGGAATTGGCGCGCATATGATCGGCCGCTTCCCATAGTCTATTTTCTAAATCTTTTATATCGGTACTCATAGTAATTTTTCTTCTTTGAAGCTGAAGTGGCTGTTTTTCGAAACGATGACGTGATCCATAACATCAATGCCCATCATCTTTCCCGCCTCGGTCAATCTTTTTGTAACTTCCAGATCATCTTCCGATGGCTTCGGATCGCCAGAAGGGTGATTGTGAGCAACTATGATCTGCGCCGCGGAGTATTTGAGGGCTGGTTCGAAAACCTCTCGTGGATGGACTAAGTTCGCATTCAGCGTACCCATCGAGATAGTCTCTTTGTGAACCAGTTGATTTTTTGCATTCAAATACAAAGCCACGAGATGTTCTTTTTTGAGATCGCGCATATCGGAAAGTTGAGCTATAGCATCCTTTGCATCGTTGATCACGGGTAAATTCGTGTCATTCACTTCCAGTGCGCGTTTAGAAAGTTCGAAAGCGGCAAGGAGAGTCGTTGCCTTTGCGGAATCGATGCCACCTATTTTCGATAAATCCTCATACGTCATCTGCAATAGTCGCTTTTTGGAATACTTCGATAGAATTTGCGATGCAATCTCGATCACATTCTTCCCTGTCGTACCGGTGCGTAAAAGAATCGCCAAAAGTTCGGAGTCCTTCAAATTATCAACTCCTTTCGATATGAGCTTTTCTCGCGGTCTATCTGATTTTGGTAAATCTTTTATTTTCATGGCTATTTTAGTAAGTCATCAAGCTCGCATGAAAGCAGAGCTGATTTATTGAGCACGATTTGTTCTTTCTGGTTCAGATTGTCGGCCGTCATCCGGATTACTTTGGTAATAATGGCATCGCCAAGCATGACGCCGTTGGTCTTTTTGAAATACTTTGTCGTTTTCTGATAAAACAAAGTTGCGTACTGCTTGAGTTTTTCCTGTGGTGTCTCGCGACTACTTACGCCATTACTCCTGAAGTCCATCTTCTCTTCCAGTTTCTTATCCACCTCAATCTGTAAATTACCCTCACCGAATAAAATCCAGTACTCACTTAGGTTGTAAACAATCCTGACCGAGCCGTCGTCTTCAGTGTTGTACCAATACACGAATGAAAAAGTATCAGTTCGGAAATCCTGATGTATTCCAATACTTTCCAGCTCTTTGATAGTGCGAATCTTGTATTCATCCAAAAATCGAAGATAACTCTCTCGCCAGTTCTTCAGCCAGTTTCGAATATAGTTTTTATCCATGAACAACGGTTCGAGATCCTGTTCGAGATTTTTGTCGCTTACTTTGTTAATCTGAATCGTGAGCTTATCGAAAAGCGCGCGAGGGTCTTTGACATCGATATCTTTCGCGCTTATGTAATCGAAGTCCGGCACTACTTTCTTATTCATGTACCAGAGGAGGTCATAAATATCCCTTCCCTTTTCCTCGTAGATCGCCTCACCTACACCACGAGTTCCCCGAAGAAAAATAGCGGCAATCTTGCTCGCCATAAGCGCGGACATATTGTAAGTGATGATAACGAACGACAACTGGTCACGGTTTATCGGCCTGCGCTCGGTAACAGTTTTTGGCGCGACGAAATGATTGAGGTCAATTTTTATGTGTATCTGTTTCGAGGAATGCCCAAAGCTGAGCTCTTCGCCAACAGTGAATTTCAAGAGCAATCCGCGGCCCTTGGTGGTTTTAATCGATAAGAAGTCGGCATTCGTACCGTAGGTGTTGGCGAAATGCTCATCGACTTCTTTTTTCAGCTCATCAAGAAACTTTTCAGTTACCTCGTGAGTGACTTCAAAATCAAGGTCAACGGACATGCGATCCAATCCATGAATGATGCGCAGAGCCGAACCACCATACATGATCCAGTCGTTGTATTCCGGATGATGATAGATGAAGTTGAGAACGTAATACTGCAACTCCTCTTTGAGCGCGTTACGCCGTGTCTCGGCATCAAGACCACCGTAGTTAGCGAGGTCTTCCAATTTTCTTTTTAAGATTGAGGTTAGTCGTTCACTCATGGGAGTATTTTTTAATCATTGTATAAAATTTTTCCTGTTCTATCTTATCCATTTCATCAATGTCGATCCGCAATTCCTCGACCAACGCTTTGATGTTCTCCGATTTAGTGCCGCGGAACTGATGCGTTCTGAAATACAGCAAATCGAACAATGCTTTTGAGGGCGAGGCTATATAAAAATCAAACTTGCCCTTAGTAAGGGAAAAATCGGAAAACAAATCCTTCTTGATTGACTGGTATGAGAAATTACCGGCCTTGGTCTCGAAATCTCGCGTGGCTTTGGGAGAGACCGAAGTAACGGAATGGACCGCTTCCGTAGCGAGATTATAATACTGGAGAGCCGCCCATGAGCTCACATAAGAAGGCGTGCGGATGACGTTGGCGAGATAAAACGAATACGAAATATCGTTCTTGTTTTTCTCGAAGAAGTCGGTAGATATGTACAAACCCTTATTGAGCCAAATAATTTCTTTGTACTTCAAAAACCGGCTGATGTAAGTGTCAACCGTACCATCCTTAAGCCCCAGCTGTTTGCCAAGCTGGTAAACGGTGCTCTTGCTGAAATGAGGCAAGGATTTAAGCTGTTCTAAAAGGTTTTTTCTGCTTTTCATGATTATGACACTAGTGTACCATACGCGAAATGTGCTGTAAAGCTGGCCTACCCACTCGCCATAAAGCGGTCATATTTGCTTAATTATTGAAAAGTTAAGCAAATCGTCCCAAGCTCTCAAATTCGGTCTTACGGCTGGGACCGGATGCAAAAGGTGGCAAAGTGTGAGCCTTCGGGCAAAGCTCGCCACAAGGGCAAACAAGTGGCGAATTCGGGTAAGACAAAACCGCCTTTCGGCGGCTTTGGTTTAAATCACGGCAACTGGGGTTTTTGGGGATGTATAATCTCCCCCTCTCTTACTTCGCTCAAATTTCAACGGACCGACGATCATTTGAATCTTTAAACCCTCATTCGTGTATGTTGCTACGAAGACCTTTCGCCTGCCCCGCAGCGAACTGGTATGAGGTTGTTTTGATTTGATTTTCATAAAATAATTTATATTTTGCCAGAATTTACTAATATAGGAGTAATAAAATAAACCTGTTGTGTTGGCGATCCGCGTTCTATTTTTATTTCTGAGTAAAATTTATTGCCATCTGAATTTTCATATTCAAACCGCACCACAGTCAAGGTTGATGGCTGGATCCTCTTCGTGTCATGAAAATTTATCATTCTAGCAGTACCCGGACTATTCACCCTTACATAATCTATCGGGCCATTAAAATTCCATATCTCAACGGGTACGTCTCGAAACATCCCTGTTATTTCTACAATATTTTTTGCAGTGTCAGTCCCAACATTACGAAGAAACAAGCCAGCGTTGTCTGGTGTTTCCATCACTAATTTCGGGGTCTTATTTGATAAGTACGCCTTATATGCATAACAGGCTGCGAATACAGCGGCAATGGCAGAAACGGCTCCTATAATTAGGTTTATGTAATTCATTTATTTCAGCAATTCATATTCAAACAACTTCGGTTGAATAACCGATTCATAGTACTTAGCTAGTTTTGTCTTTAAACTATTGATTGCCGTGTTTAGTTCCGGATAATCATAAATCCATTCGTCATTTTCATTTTTATAACGAGTGTTTAGCTCTTCATCAATCTGATAAGTTCCGTAGGTGTATTTACGGTTATACGTCTTGGTTGATTTCGCCTTTGTGAGTATATCGGCGAAAGTATCCGAAAGATCTTGTTCTTCTTTGGTAAGTTTATATGTTTTTAATTTATTGCTTGCTACTGTGCCTTTGTCAAAACAAAGTTCGTTTTTGTAAAACCTGCCATCGCTTCCGTCAAAACTTCGGCAATGATTGCGCTGACTCAAACAGGCAAAAATAAAACAGGTTTTTAAAAAATTCTTATCTTTTAGATAGCGGTCCCCGCCGTCTGCGGTAGTAAAATACACATCTCGCTCATACCAATTTTTCTGCGGATACAGCTTGGCCGCAAATAACGGCAATTTATCTACAAAATTATCTGAGCGGAGATAAAAACCTCGTATATTATATCTAGTGCCACGCAATAAATAAACGTCGTGCTGGGTTACCGCAAAACCCTTTGCCACTAAATAGCCAATTATGTTTTCATTAACATATGACTTGCCATCTGTTTTCCGACCAGTGGTTTCATTGCCATCATTTTCAAAATACACATTAATTTCAATATCATTTGGAAATGATCGCTTATCAAAGAATGGCTCGAAAGTTTTTTTGGTTTTTTTAATTTCAATATCTTGTAATTCAACAATCTCATCGTCTTCTTGTTTTGGTGTTTTCTTTGTGTCTATGTCAAAAGCTTTGAGTGTTAGTTTCTCACGACTATTGTCGATGTTCTGCCACAAAATACAGCTAATAGCACTGGGTCCGGCATGGAAAAATTGTCTATTAAACAAAAAGCCGTTAATAAATTTCTTCTCACCAAGGCCTAGAGATTTCCAATATTTTATCGGACTAAATAGCACGAAATAATCATCTGGTTTAGTTAGATAATGTTTCCAGCCAGACCAAATAAATTGATTTGAAATATCACGAGCCGTGCTGATGTTTGAATTCGCAAGATTTTTTAGATCTTCTTTCATTTCCTCAAATACAAAAGTGCCTTTACTAGATCTATTTGTGGTGTTATCCGTATTGGCGGCGCTACTGTCCCGATACGGCGGATTTTCTAGTAAAATTATATTTGTCTTTTTATCTGCTACATAACTATTCAACTCATCAATGATTGAAAGATATTCCTTACTAATAAACATTCGCCCAACTTTGTTGCCTAGTATAAAATGATCACTTAGAGCATCGCCGCCATTTACTAATGCGTTGGTTGGTTCTGCTTTTGGCGGGATAATTAATTTTACTTTATCGCCGAGTCGTTCATTTAGCACAATCCATTCTTTCAGCTCGTAAGTGTTCACTATTGCGTGACTGATTTCATTGTCAGATAAATAGTCGTGGAGAGTAATTTTTGTTTTGTGTTTTTCTAATTCGCCAACTGTAAGCTCGCCAAAAAGACGGTCTGAATAGAATGTTTTAATAACATCTTTCTTGCTTTGCAGGTATTTAATTTTTAGATCTTCTTCTATATACCTGTCCAGCTCGTCAATCGTAATATCATTTACCTTTTTGTCAGTTAAAAATTCTTCCAAATTGCCGGTACCAGCTGTGCGATCAAGGATTATGTAATCGTGACCTTTCGGCAACTGTTTTATGGCGCGACGCACAAGCTCCACCGCCTTACGACAATATGGCGACGGCGTATAAAAAGCGCCAAGCTCTTTTTTGCGTATTTTATCATTTAATAAATCATTGATGTACTTAAAATCTATGTCTTTGCCCTTCCATGGGTAAATATAATCTTTAAACTGTTTAGGTGTTCGTAGTTCTTCAAATAGTTTGCTCTTACTGGCTTTTGGATTTACGGTGTAGTAATGGTTTGCCCAGCCCACCACATCAAACACATCAATGTGAATTTTTGTATACTTTTGTATTTCTAGAATTTCTGTAAGGCGTTGCAAGCCCTTTATATTACTGAAATCAATTTTATCCGGTTTAATTTTAGTATTAAAATCAGCATTGTTCTTACTGGCTGCGCCGGCATAAATTTTTTCTATATCACTAAGAAAATCACTAGAATTAAATAGATAAGTGTTTTCCTCATTAAGAGCTACGAGCAAAATTTGTGCTGGTATGGGTTCGCCTTTAATTCGCTTATGGCTAAGATATTTTATAGCTTGGAATAAGACTTTGTTAATATCTGAAATCGTAAGTTTAAATTCAAACAATGTGCCTTTGTACACGCCATCGGTGTTGTGAGTGAGTTCAACATCGGCAGTGATTCTTAGATCACTAAAAAACTTTATTTGACCTTCGCGTTCAGAGTGAAAACTTTTATTTGATGATTTCTTATTCATAAATTTTATTTTATCATTTTGATAACGATTTCCTTTGGCATATTTATTTGTTGGGCTTTTCCAATAGCCATTTCCAAAGCGGCTTTAACTGTATGGTTTTTCCGTCTCGTTTTACTTCGCGCTCTTCGTCCCAAGTGAGCACTATGAGAGTATCCGTCTTAAGTTCGCCGCTCGCCTCTATGAGGGCTTTCGCTTCGCGATCTTCCACTACTTGGTTTACCGATTCGTAACAAACCTGATAAAGCCCAAGCACCTCTATTCCTTTTTTCACGACGAAATCCACTTCACGGTTATTCCGCGTTTTGTAATAAAATAATTCTCTCTCCGGTTCGTATCCGCGTTTTACTAATTCCATGAAAACGAGATTCTCCATGAGCTTGCCTTTGTCTGGCGAATGCTGAATCGCTTTGGCACTCACAAAACCGTTATCCACGACATACACTTTTCTCGGTGATTTTATCCGCATGGCAGATTGGTGCGAATGCCGGGAAATAGAAAAAATAAGGTATGCCTCCTCGAGATAAGTTATGTATTTTTCTGTCGTTGTCGCACTCTTCAGGTCAAGAACATCTAAAAGTTTCCGGGCCGTATAGAGACTCGCGAAATTATTCACGAGATGCGCCCCGAGCAGGCTTACCTTGGTGGAAAATTTTACCTTATGACGTTTTACCACGTCCTTGAAAAGCAGCGCGTCGAAAAGCACCTGCAAATAATCTCTTGGGTCAAGGTTGCTCACCACTACCTCCGGAAACCCGCCGTTCTGTAAATAATTTTCCATCAAATTTAAGAAGGCTCCGCGCTGTTCCGGTAAGGACGCGTATTGAGGGTCCATAGTAAATTTCTTTGCCCGCAGAAATTCATTGAAATCAAATGGCAATATTTCTATCGGCATGTGTCTGCCAGTCAAATGTGTGGCGAGTTCCTTTGATAACAGATTGGCATTTGAGCCGGTCAGTATGAGATTGTATCCTTCGCGGTGCAAGCGGTTCGCAAACAATTCCCATCTTGGCAAATTTTGTATCTCATCGAAAAGAATTGTCTTTATCGGCCCGTACGCGGCATGCAGTTCTTTCATCAGCGCGTGGGTATCGGTCGCATCCATAGCAACCACTGCTTCCTCGTCAAAATTGAAATACATGAACGGCCGGTCTTTTAGGAGCATGAGCGAATAAACAGACTTACCTGCCCGGCGCGGCCCCAGAACGACTTTTATCAGACTCGAATCCAGCCACTTCTTACCGAATTGGTCTTGAGTTCTTGGCACGTACTCTCCAGTCAAAAGTTGCTCTTTTTGCCATTTTTGGTTCAAAACTATGTCTTTTTGCATATTATTTTTAGTGTACTGGACAAGATATGCCTTTTTTGTCCAGTATAAGTATTATATTAAACATAAGGGGAAAATGCAATAGCCGTGAATTATCCTAAAAAATAGCGCCTTTTCACGATTATTCGAGGCAAACCTTGATTTTGTCCAGTTTTGTCGCTGTAGTGGACAAAAGTGGCTACGAAGACCTTTCTTTTTTTATCGTCTGTTATTTTTTACCTCAAATATTTTTCCTTGTTCCGCAAATGTTCCTCGTATGTTTTGGAAAAATGAGTCTTGCCGTCTTGGCCGGAAAGATAATACAGATATGGGGATTCCTTCGGGTTTCTGGCCGCTTCAATGGCATCCAAGCCCGGATTGGAAATCGGACCCGGCGGCAAGCCTTTATGGAGATAGGTGTTGTAAGGCGAGTCAATTTTCAGGTCATCTAGCAAAACTTCCCGCTTCCCCGTTATGTAGGGGAAAACCGCATCCACCTGCAAGGCCATCCCCAACTTCAATCTCTTCCACAAAATGCCGGAAACAATTTTCCGGTCGCCGCTGTCCGGCACTTCTTTTTCTATCAAAGACGCCATAATGACAATATCTTTGGTGGCATCGCCCGCTTTCTTTTTGAAATTATCCGTCATCGTCCTAATAACATCGTCCGTTTCCGCGCCTGGTAAAAACAGATAAGTGTCTGGGAAAAGATAGCCTTCCAAATTTTTTGTTTTTTCCAAAAATTCTTCTTTGTCAAAGTTTTCAAATATTTTGGCGGTTAAACCGCCACTTGGCGGTTTAACCGCCAAAAACAGCTCGGCTATTTCTTTTGCCGTCAAGCCTTCCGTTATCGTAACTTTTATCGGCTTAAACCCGAATTCCCCTTTAGCCAGCCGTCCAACTAAAGCAAAAACGGAAACAGGTTCGTTAAACAAGTACTTGCCGTATTTTATTTTTTTTGATTTATTGAAAGCCCTCGCGTATAAAGCGAAAGCGTATTTGCTCCTGACCAATTCTCCTTTCTTCAATTTGCCGGAAATTTCCGCCAAGCCCGTTCCCTTCTCAATCACAACCGTTTTGCCCGACGGAAAATTTTTCGGAGCCGACAGAAAAAACAGCCAAAAATTTCCGGCCAAAACAAAAAAAACAATCGCCGCAATCAATATTTTAGCTCTTGAAATCATTTTTTTTGTCTATTTGTCTAAAATGGCAAATCGGCTGGCGGTTCCACTTTCTTGGATTCTATCCTGCCTAGCGCCGGAGTCCTGACGACACTGCCGGGGAAATGATAAATCGTGGCCAATTCTTCGGTGTTTAAAATAAAAGTTTTCCTTTTATAAGGCTTGTAAAAGGCCGACCTGTTTATATAAGCGTCAAACATTCTTTTTTTCTTCCAGCCATGCCTTGTATTTTTGAAAAAATAATCAACATAACTGGTGCTGTTGGTCCTCTTAAATCCGTTCAAGTTAAGAGAATTGAATTGCTGCATTGAGCCCAGAATGCCGTTGGAAACTATGTGATTGTATTTATCCGCTTTGGCGACATAGACAAATCTTATACAAGTGTCAAATCCGAGTTTGGAAACATTTCTTTCTACGGCTTCCACTATCATCCTTTCCCCAGGAGACAATATCATGCTGCCGAAATCAATCATTTCGCCCTCTTTTTTCTTTTTGTCTCTTTTCATTATTTTGTCCACGATTTTAGCGCCGGCGCTCTTCCATTCCGTCGGCGTCGCCCGGATAAGCACCTGATACCACATATTTTCTCCTTCTTTCATCGTCCCCATCAACTCTATCAGAGAAGCCAAGGGATCGTTTTTCATCTCCTCTTCCGTTTCCAGTTTGTCCAGCTTGTAATCAATATAAGTTTTTATCGGATAAGCGTCTTCTTTGCTTAATTTATATTCAGCCGAGTGAATGTTCCATTTTCCTTTGGATTGATCGGTGTCTTCACTGATAAATTCTTTGGTATAATCCGCCGCCTCATATATTTCCACCTCCGGATAATGGGCGTATATCTGCGACTCCACCAATCTTCGGTAATATTTCGGGATATAAAAATAGAAATGAATTGAGCCTTCTTTGCTTATAATTTCCAAACTGTACCAGACGCGCAAAAATCCTTCCCAGTATTTGTCAATCGCCACCCCGCTTCTGGTTTGATGCATGGCGCTTAAAATAATTTCCATCACTTGCGGGCTTTTGGGCATTTCTCTGGGCAACTTAATTTCCAAAAGAACCCAGTCAATTTTGGATACGTAACGCAACCTTATGTAATACATCCAAAACTTCCACGCGAAATAAGCCGTAATGGCCGGAAACCACAGATAAGCGGCGCCTATTACGACACTGAAGAAATCGTAGAAGAAACTTTGGACTGATATTGTCCCCATAAATTATCCTATCAAGTACCGGCCTTCTTTGTTTCTTTTAAAATAATCGCGATTTTGCAAATTCACCAAAATGGTGTTTTCTTTGACATAGCGCTCTTTTAAAACTTTCTTGACTATGTCGTCTTTGGAAGAAGGCCCTTCCGACTTGATGATGTATTTTATTATATCCCGAACCGTGCCATATTTATAGCCCCAATCGGACAAAGCGTACAAACCCCGTCCCACCAGCACGAATCGGCCGTCTTTTATAAGCTCGTTGTGAACTGTCGCGGAATTAGCCGGTTTGCCGAAATAAAAAGAAATCTTTTTGGCCACTTCTCCGAAATGCATCGGCGAGCCTTCTTTTCTTAAAACTAGATACGCCAAATCCCTGACGCCTCTCGGCTTGACGCTCGGAGAAGCCGCCATTCCCCATTCTCCCATGGCGTTTTGCCCCAGCATTTTTGACAAATTGAGCCAAATCCTGGCCGTATCGTTATTAACGCTTTCTCCCGCTATTCTCTCGCTGTGTTTTTTCAAAGCGGAAATTATGTCCTTTTCCAAAATAAGGTCATTCTCGCTTATTTCATTATGCAAGGCTCTCAACGCCTGATGAACCTTGTCCGCGCTGTCCAAATGAGTTGTCCATCTATGAAAAAACTCGTCGTCTTCTTTTATTTTCGTGAAATCATCGCCCAAAACAAGCAAAAAATAAATATGATTTTGCGCCAAAGGGTCATTGCCCGCCAAGTGGATAAGGACATCTTTTTCCGAAAGAATTTTCCCCCTCCTTTCTATGTTGTTCTTCATCTCCGAAAATATATCTTGGACGGATTCAAAGGCCTGGCTTTCTTTCATCAAATTGAAAGCGAAGTTGGTTATCTGCCTTATTCTTTCCCTGGTGATACCGTATTTGTCTCCTATGGCTTCAAGGGTTTTTTTCTCGGCGTCTTCGGCTAAGCCATATCGTTGGACGATTATGTCTTTTGTTCTGTCTTTAAGACTGGAAACCAGCTGTCTGGTGATTATTTTCGGCTTAAAAGTTAATATTGGCATATTATGTTCGCGTTACAATGCTGATAATTTTATTTGGCACATAGATTGTTTTTTCTATGCGTTTATCGCCTACCCATTTTTTAACATTTGTACGTTTCAATGTCAAGGCTTTTGCCTCATCTTCGGAAATTCCCGCCGGAACTTCAAAAAAATCTCTCGTTTTTCCGTCTATCTGGACGATTAGTTTAAAGCTGTTTTCAATTGTTTTGGAAGCGTCAAAAATAGGCCAATCTTCCATATGGATTGATTTTTTGCCGCCAATGTCAGACCATAATTCCTCGGCAATATGAGGCGCGAAAGGGCTTAATAATTTATTGAAAATTGAAAATTGAAAATTGAAAATTTCCGTCTCTTTTTCCATTTCATTCAGTAAAATCATCAGCGCGCTGATTGCCGTATTGAAATGAAAATTTTCTATATCTTCCGTAACCTTTTTTATCGTCTGGTGAATCAATCTTTCCAATTTTGCCGCGCCCGCCATAGCTGCGCTCTGGTGCTGTGGGCGGGAATTTTCTTGCGACTTTATGGACTTTATGACTTTTGACTGCAATTTCCAAACTCTTTCCAAAAATCTTTTCACGCCTACGATATTTCTAGTGTCCCACGGTATCGGCTGATCAAAAGGCCCCATAAACATTTCATACAGACGCAAAGAATCCGCCCCGTATTCTTTTACGACATCGTCCGGATTCACGACATTGCCCCATCTCTTGCTCATCTTTCTGCCGTCATTTCCCATAATCAAACCCTGATTTTTCAGACCGGCGAACGGCTCTTTGCCTCCGACAACTCCTATATCATATAAAAACTTGTGCCAAAAACGGGCATAAATAAGATGCCGTGTCGCATGCTCTGTCCCGCCGATATACATATCTATCGGAGACCAATATTTTTCTTTTTTCTTATCCACTAAAACTTTTTTATTTTTCGGGTCAATATATCGCAAGTAATACCAAGACGACCCTGCCCATTGAGGCATCGTGTTGGTTTCTCTTTTTCCTTTCCCTCCGCATTTCGGACATTTGACATTGACCCATTTTCCCATTTTTACCAACGGCGATTCGCCGGTATCCGTCGGCTCATAAAATTTCACTTTCGGCAGTTTCACCGGCAAATCTTCATCAACAATCCATCCGGGATTAAGCAATTCGCCTTTGCTGTATTTATCTTTTAGATTTGAGATTTTAGATTTTATTTTGACCGCGCAGTTTTCGCAGAAAACAAGCGGGATTGGCTCTCCCCAATATCTCTGCCTTGAAAAAACCCAGTCTTTCAGTTTGTAATTTATTGTTTTCTTTCCGTTTACTTTTTTTATCGCTTCGTCTTTATCAACCAAAGCCACATTGGAAACCGGCAAATTATATTTTTTGGTAAACTCAAAATCACGTTCATCATGAGCCGGAACGGCCATAATGGCGCCTGTGCCATAATCAGCTAACACATAATCCGCCACCCACACCGGCAATTCTTCGCCATTAGCCGGGTTTATCGCTTTTACACCTTTTAATTCCACTCCCGTCTTTTCTTTGGACAGATCCGTCCTCTGCAACTCCGATTTATTTTTCGCTTCTTCAATATATTTTTCCACATTCTCCAGATTTGAGATTTTAGATTTTAGATTTGAGATTGCAACATGTTCCGGCGCCAACACTAAATAAGTAACCCCAAAAATGGTATCAATCCTCGTCGTAAACACTTCAATATTTTTGAGATTTGAGATTTGAGATTTGAGATTGAATGTAATGAGCGTTCCCTCCGACTTTCCTATCCAATTCCTTTGCGCTTCTTTGATGTGCTCCGGCCAACCCTTTAATTCCTTCAAATCTTCCAGCATCCTTTCGGCGTAATCGGTAATTTTAAGAACCCACTGACGCATCGGTTTTTTGACGACAGGTGTTCCGCATCTCTCGCATTTGCCATCCTCCACATCTTCGTTGGCCAAACCAGTCAAGCACGACGGGCAGAAATTTATCGGTTCGTAAGATTCGTAAGCCAGCCCTTTTTCAAACATTTTCAAAAATATCCACTGCGTCCATTTGTAGAAATTCGGGTCGGAAGTGATTATTTCTCTCTCCCAATCATAATCAAAACCGATAAGCTCAAGCTGTTTCTTGAATTTTTTGACATTATTTTTGACGGCGATTTCCGGATGAATTTTATTTTTGATGGCGTAATTTTCCGCCGGCAATCCAAACGAATCAAAACCCATCGGATGTAGGACATTAAAACCGTTCATCCTTTTGAATCGCGAATAGACATCGGTGGCGATATACCCCCTCGGATGCCCGACATGAAGACCTTCGCCGGACGGATAAGGGAACATATCCAAAACATAGCATTTCGGTTTCTTCCCGCCCTTTTTTGTCTTATATATTTTCTTATCTTTCCAGTACTTCTGCCACTTTTTTTCTATTTTATCGTGATTATATTTTTTCATAATTTCTGTTTACCCGACACACTTTCTTAAGTGGGCGGGCCACTTTTTTTCTATTTTCTTATGTTCGTATTTTTTCATAAATAATCGTCTTGGATACTCGCATAATACAAGAAAATTTGTTTTGATTCAATAAAAAATGTACACGAATTCTGGCGATCGCTGAAATTCGTGTACATTTTTAATTCCGCAAGAGTTTAAAATATTCTTCTCTTAATATTTTTGCCGTCTTTAAATTGTT
>Ga0209211_10000325_pt1 | contig 103583 bp, 103 predicted proteins | sample RifGroA2_FD_183992 | JGI IMG/M metagenome (GOLD analysis project Ga0209211, IMG submission 183992) | Groundwater microbial communities from Rifle, Colorado, USA - Groundwater A2 (SPAdes) (version 2) | ecosystem: Environmental > Aquatic > Deep subsurface > Groundwater | place: Rifle, Colorado...
TTGATTCCCTCGGCTTTGAATAAAATTTTTGAGGAGGGGAAGAAAAAAGGGTGGGAAGAAAAAGCTATCGGTGAAATTTCAGAAAAAACCAAGAAAATAAAGCCAAAGGATTTTTTTAATAAATATTTTAGTTACATAGACATTACCTCTGTCTCTAAAAGTTTTGGTCAAGCTGTGCGGGCAAGAAGTTTGCCTGTTGACAAGGCGCCTTCTCGCGCGCGCAATCTCGTAAAAGAAATGGATATTATCTTTGCAACAACGAGGCCTTATTTAAGAAAAATAATAACAATTTCTAAAAGTTTAAGTGGATCAATTGCTTCTACCGGTTTTTGTATAATAAGACCAAACAAGAAAATAGTTGATCCCAGTTATATTTATTACGCTGTTGATTCGGAATATTTTTTATCAAAAATTATTCCACTGCAAAAAGGAGCGACATACCCGGCCGTTTCTGATAACGATGTTTATAATCAAAAATTTCCTTTCCCGCCTCTTCCCGAACAGCAAAAAATCGTCAAATATCTTGACTCGCTTTCGGAAAAAGTCCGCAAAATCCAAACCCTCCAATCCGCCTCCGAAAAGGAATTAAAACTGCTGGAAAAGGGAATTTTAAGCGAGGCGTTTGGCGGATAAAGAAAAAATTTTTGTGATATAATTAAACAATAGAAATTTTTTATGGAAGAAAAGAAAAATAAAATAGCCCTTATTGATGTTCAAAATACAGAAAGCACCACAAAACAGTTGCTTGGTTTTTTGGTTGATTGGAGAAAATTATACGAGTTTTTAAAAAACGATTGGAAATGCGAAAAAGTAATTTTATACTCCGGTGTTGATGAAGGTGACTTGGAGAAAGCCGAAGAATTTGAAAATCTGGAAAAATCAGGTTGCGCTATCAGGGCAAAAACAGTTTTTGCTTATAAAAACAAAGATAAAGCAATTAAAGTTAAATGTCCTAAATGCGAAAATGAATTTGCTGATATTGTAGATATGGGCTATAACAAAAAATCAAATTGCGATGTGGATCTTACTGTGGATGCCATGGAGCACGCCAGTCCAAATACGGAATTTTATATATTTACAGGCGACGGCGATTTTGAATATTTAATAAGAAAAATCGTCAGCAAGGGTTCAATCGTTCATATTGTATCAAGCGCTAAAAAGATAAAAAACGGACCGCGTTATTACACTTCAAGATTTTCCACGAAATTAAGGAAAATGATAAATGAGGGCGGCAAACCAATAGATTTTCTAAATATTGACAACTTAAGGAAAAGGATTGAAAAAACCCTATAAAAAGGAAAAGGCCGCGAAGCGCGACCTTTTCTAATGATGTCATTATAATATTCTTAAAATAAAATAAGTCAACATTGCTATTCACATCCTTAAATTAATTCTCTGAACAAAAGAAAATCGTCAAATATCTTAATCCGCCTCCGAAAAAGAATTAAAACTGCTGGAAAGGGGGATTTTAAGCGAGGCGTTTGGCGGATAAAGAAAAAACTTTTGTGATATAATTGAGATAAGAATTATGAACACGAAAATTAATAAAAAAGATTTTGATAAATCGGTCAAAGAGGGGATAAAGGCGATTCCGGAAAAGTTTTTGCGGAAATTGGACAATGTGGCGATTGTGATTGAAGACGAACCGACGCCGTCCCAAAAAAAGAAATTAAACATTCGTTCAAGTTTGACGCTATTGGGTTTGTACGAAGGCGTGCCTAAGGCAAAAAGGGGAGCAAATTACAACGCGGTGCTTCCCGACAAGATAACTATTTTTCAAAAGCCGATTGAGGAAGAGGCGCGTAACGAAAAAGATTTGAAAGAAATAGTGAAAAACACCGTTTGGCACGAAATCGCCCATCATTTCGGAATGAGCGAAATTCAAGCGCGCCAAGCTGAAATTGAAAGGCGGAAAAGACGATAAGCAGAATGTTTGTGCTCGGTGTGGTATTTTTAACTATCACACATAATTACTATCGCAAATTTAGGTGATAGTGATGTTGGTCATTATTATTTGCCGTTTTCCTCATCATCCAGACTTTTTTTCAGTCGGGCGTTTAGGGTGACGGTTTTTTTCTTTTCGGCGAAAGAGATAATTTTTTCTTTCAGTTCGTCGGACAAAGAGGGGAGCAGTTTGTCCAATTTTTTCTCGTCCGGCTCAAGGATATCGTCCCATCTGCCGATAGGCTTCAAAACATCTTTTATTTTTTCCAAATCATAAACATTTTTTTCTTTTATCGTTCTGGTCAGATAGCCTTCCTCGCCAAAAACTCTTTCCACTTTCTGCTCATCCATAAAGCCGTAGACAAAAGTTTTCAGCTCGTCCAAGCGGTCGCTGTTTTGGCTGTTCTGGTCTTTCAGCCGGAAATATTCGCCGATTATCCGGTTAAGCTCTTCCTGATTCTTGATTTTATCTTTTTCATTTTGCTTTCTGTAAAGATGCTTCCACATCGGACACATCTGCCTGTACTCGCACCAATCGCACAAAGGCGATGGGGTGGGAGGGAAGTTGTTGTTATCTTTTATTTTTTCGTTGATGTCGCGGATGGTGTCTAAGATAAAATTTCTAGTTTCTTCAACTTGTTCTTTTGTTCTGGAAGTGGAAATTTTCTCTCCATGCTTTAAAAAATGAAAGCTTAATTTTATTTTGCTTGCGTCTATGTGCGGCCACTTTTTCACCAGACCGAGCTGGTAGATGGACATCTGCAAGTCGTTGTCTATCTCTTTTTGGCCGGGCATTTTCCGTTTCGTTTTGTAGTCTATTATTTCAAAACCGCCGTCGGCATTCTTGTCTATCCGGTCCATTATTCCGGATAAAGCGTGCTTTTCGCCGGTCTTGGGGTCGTCAATCTCAAATTCAAACCGGGACTCCATATCCACCACATTGTAATTCCATGGGGGATTATTTTTGTAAAATTTTTCCAAAAGAGAAATGCCTTCTTTGTAATAAACGGTTTCCGCCGACGAATCCAGAGCTTCCGCGTCCATCGGCAGTTTTTTCTGTTCCCAAACTGTTCGAAAAAAATCAATAATCTGATCCAGGGTGGGGTATAGCGGCCCTCTTTGGAACATAAACTTCAAGGAGGCATGAATGGACGAACCAAACAGAGCGTCTATATTCTTTGGCGCCTTTATTTTGTCTATATTTTGATACTTATACTTCAGCGGGCAGTTTCTGAAGCATTCTATGCTGGAATAGGAGGCGCGCATAAAGAAATATTACACCTTCAAGCGTTTTGTTGCAAAAAAGGGAAGCCTTGAACGTCGCACCACAAGAGTACTTCCATTTTCTAAGGCGGAATACCGCTAAGAAAATTAGGTCGCGCCACAAGAGTACTTCCGAAAATATAGTCGCAAGGCTTCTTATTTTCTAGGTCGCACAATATACCTTTTGCGACATTGTTTTATTTATAAAACAAGAAGTACTCCTGTGGTGCGACGCAGTGTGACATTACAACAGGCCTTTAACGAATTTAACGGCCGTCATTATAAACCCCCAAATGTAAGAAATATTATCTTTGAAGACCGCGCTCTTGAAAATCGATTCCACTTTTATATTGAAAGAACTCAAAATAAACAGCGCGATTATGATTATTATTATTATTTTTATAAAACCTTTGTTTGTTTTCATTTTTTGTTTTTTATTTACAAATACGATAATGGGTTCAAATAAGCGTTGTTTTTTGTTTTAACGGGCAGAATCATATTAGTGCCGCAAATTCTGCTTTTGTAAGACTTTATTTCTATCCCCTCGCTGGCAAAAACTCCGAAATGCAAATGAGGACCGGTAGCGTATCCCGTGTCTCCACTATAACCGACAAGCTGACCCGTTTCAACTTGCTGGCCGCCGGACACTTTGATAGTGTCCAAATGGGCGTATAGAGTGGAAAGGTTGTTGGAGTGTTTTATAAGCACCCATTTGCCGTAGGAAACCCCGCTGCAAGACTGGTCGGTGTTGCCCACGCCTGCCACCACGCCCTCTTTGGAGGCCATTACGGGCGTTCCTATGGATGCTCTGAAATCTACGCCGGGATGCCCGCCCTTATTGTAAATAATCGGATTAGCCGTGGCAAAGGCCGTATTGCCGAAATATTGAGTGATCTTGATGGCGCCAAGCGGCCGCTTCAACACTCCCGAACCGGCTTTGGGCAAAGCGCTGGGGTCTATTTCCAGCCGGATTTGGTCTTCAAACTCTTTTATTTCATCCTCAAAGGCTTTCTGTTTGGCGATTCTGTCCGCCAAAATATTTTTATAAACCGCCTCCTTATTTTTGGTTTCGCTAAGAACTTTGTTTGTTTTGGTTTTGTTCATATCAACCAACTCTTTCTGATCCGCATACTGGCCGTTCAATTTTTCCGTATTTTTTTTGTAAACTTCCCTCTCTTTCTTTTTTTCTTCCAGATCAGCCTTGTCTTCTTTCAAGCCGGCCAGATTTGATTTTATTTCTTTTTGGAAATTATCCATCGCGTCTATGTTGGAAAAAAAATCGGAAAAAACGTCTTCGGAAAGAATCACCTCCAAGACATTGGCCGATTCGGCTTCATTTATGGCCCGGACAAACTCCCCCAAAGAATTTTTTTTCTCGGTTATGCCTTCGTCTTTCTGGCCTATTTGAAGATTTAATTTTTCTATATTCAACTTGGCTGATCGGATTTGATTTTGGGTAAGTTTTATATCCGCCGCCAATTTTTTGCCGGTAGCCTCAAGATTTTTTATCTTACTCTTTAAGGTTGTAGTTTCTTTGGTTGTGTTTTCTATTTCTTTTTGATATTTTTCTATTTCTTCCCTGACTTGCTTGATTTGGTTTTTTCTTTCTTCTATTTTTTTATTCAAATCGTCTATTGCGGAAGCTTGAGTCAAATTGGCAAATGACCAAAAGCAAATAGCCCAAATGGCCAAAAGTGCAAATTTGGCGGTTAATCCGCCACTTGGCGGTTTAACCGCCAAGTGGCGGATTTTAAATTTTCTCAACGGCATGGCTTAACCTTTTAATTGTTTTTTCTTTGCCTAAAACACCGGCCACGGTAAACGGGTCCGGCGACTTGTCTAGGCCGGTCAAAGCGGCGCGCATCGGCCAAAGGACATTGCCCCTCCCCTCTTTTTCGGCGTAATTCCAAACAGCTTCCTTGATTTTATCGGCAACAAATTCGCTCTCGTTCAATCCGTTTAAAAGATTAACAATTTCTTCCAAGTGTTTTTTTGTTTTATTGAAATCAGGCTCTTCTTTCCCGCCTGACGGACGGGCAGGTTTCCATAAAAGCATTTCTTTATCGTATTCCGGTTCTTTAAACAAAAAAGCCAACTCCCCATTTTTAAGCTCTCCAATATCCGATATTTTATTTATGCGGTCAGCTATAATTGGCGTTATTTTTTTTACAAAAACTTTATCTTCCGTTTTTAATTCCTCGGCAACATGAATTTCCAAATCCCTCATCGGCAGTTTTTTTAGGTATTCTCCGTTGTACCAATCCAATCTTTCCACATTGAAGACGCCGGCGCTCTTTTGGATTCTTTCCAGCGAAAATTCTTTAACCAGTTCGTTTTTGGAAAAAATTTCTCTCTCATCGCCCGGATTCCAGCCGATAAAAGCGATGAAGTTTATTATCGCTTCCGGCAAATAACCCATTTTTTTATATTCATTCAAAGATGCCGCTCCATGCCTTTTGGAAAGCTTGGAACGGTCGGCGCCCAATATCAAAGGCAAGTGGGCGTAATTGGGAACATCAAATCCCAGCGCTTCTTGCAAAAGAATGTGGCGAGGCGTGTTGGGGATGTGGTCTTCTCCTCTTATGATATGCGTAACGCCCATCTCGTGATCATCCACAACGACGGTAAAATGAAATAAAGGAGTGTCTAAATCTTTGGCAATAACAAAATCGCCCACATCGTCCGTTTGGGTGGAAATTTCGCCCCGTATCAGGTCGTTGAAAATAATTTTTTTGTTTGGATTTTTGAACCTTATCGCCTTTCCGTCAAGATAGGCCTTGCCGTCGTCTAAAAGTTTTTGCAGATATTTTTTGTAAACTTCCGTCCTTTCGCTTTGTCGATGGAATTCATCCCATTCCAAACCCAGCCACTTCAAGCCGCTAATTATATCGTCCTCGTATTGCTTTTCGGAACGGCTTTTATCCGTGTCTTCCACGCGCAAAATAAACTTACCCTTATGTTTTCTGGCGTATAGATAATTGAAAAGCGCCGTCCTGGCCGAGCCGATATGAAACAGCCCCGTCGGCGACGGCGCGAAGCGAGTAACAACTTGTTTTTCAGCTTCACTCATATATCTTTTCCATTCTAGCATATTTTCTCTGGATTTTTAAAATCAATTATGCTAAAACAATATCAGGGCTATTTAAAAATTTTACATCTTAAACTTTTTTCAAAAAAAGGAGATGAGATGGGGTCTAAAAAATTTTGGTTAAGACGGGCTCATAAAATACCCGCAAAGACAAACCATCGTGTTTTAAAAATAATGGAAAACATACAAAGGAGTCGCGGTCTCCAAACGGAAGAAAGATTTATTAGAGCGCTTGAAAATGGCAACGGCAGTAATCCCTATTGGTATAAAGGAGTTTCAAGAGGCACAGTAGAGCAAGACCAAAATAAAATAGATTGCATTGTCCACACCGTCTTCGGAGACATTTTTGTTCAAATCAAAAGTTCCCAAGCGGGAGCGAATAAATTTTTAAACAAAATAAAAAAACAGCACCTTAAAATAGTTCTTTTGATAATAAAAAAAGACTACAATGAAGAAACGATAAGATTCATTTCTTTCCTCGCCATTGAGGAGAAAATTGAATCATTCAAAAAGCCGTCTTGCTAACTAGCGAGACGGCTTGAATTTTTAATTAAAAACATCTGGATTATCTTTTTGGCCGGTTTTATTTTCCGGTTCCGGATGGCAGGCGCCGCCGGAGAGAGATTGTTTTATTTTTTCTATATTTTCTTCTATTTTTTCCATTTTTTCTTCCATTTTATTTACCGCGTTCATTTCCAAATCCAGCTCCTCCTTGGTCTTTTCTTCCATTTTCTTTTCTTTTTTCAGTCCGGACAAAATAATCCGGTCGCCGATAAAAAAGGAAACGAACAGACCGGATACTAAAAGTATCACCACGCTGGCGCCTATTGAAATAGCCCCGTCAATGAAAGCCGTTTTGTCAAAAGGATTATTGTCAAAAACGGAAAGCGAATCCGCCACCATCCAAACTCCCCGCCATAAAAGCACCAGCCCCACCGCGCCAATGGTGGCGTAAAGCACCGGATATTTGCTCAGCTTTGACCTGGTTTTATCCTCCGTCCTGTCAAAAAATTTGAATATCTTTTTAAATATTTTCATATCACTTTTTAATTATACCACAAAATCATATTATGTTGCCAACACTCATTTTAAATTATTGTTATCAAAAAAATGCGATAGCGTCAAAAGTGATAATATGGCTTTAAATAAGAGTTAAAAAAAGAATATATAAAATAATAAGCGGCGCTGAAAAAATGCTGGAGCGTAAAATAAGCACCATTTTTGAAGAGCCAAAAAACCCCATGTGCCCCATTGGCAGATTGACAGTTGGACTAAAGTATGCTTGACTATGAGAAGTAAATTGTTTTTTGAAAAAATGGTTAAGTCTAGCGTTAGACGGCCAAAATAATGGAATATCTGCGAAAAAGAAAGAGGGGGCTTAAATGAAGGTTGAAACTGAAAAGAAGATAATTATTGTCATCGCTGGAATTTGCTTGGCGGCGTTGTTGTTTCGGTTCCTTGGACCCTATATATTCTGAATTTGAAAAAAATCTAAATGCATTAGGAAATAGTTCTTAATGCCACGGCCCAATCATCTATGCTACGATGGTTGGGCTGTTTTTTATTTATGCTCAATGGCTAATCTGATAATCTCCCGGGCGATTTTTTCGGCCGCGTCCGGCTTGGCGAATTGCTTGGCCGACTCGGACATATTTGCCATTTCTTCTTTACCGGCAAAAAGTCGGTCAATTTCCGACTTCAAAATATGGGGCTTGAGATTGCGTTCTTCCATCACCGCGGCCGCTCCGCTTTTGGCGTAAGCGTAAGCGTTTTCCCGCTGATGTTCTTGGGCCGAGCCAGTCAGTGGAATAATTATGCTCGGCAGTCCGGAAGCGGCTATTTCAAAAATGGACCCGCTGCCGGCTCTGGAGACGGTCAAATCAGCCGCTCCATAAGCCATTCTCATCTCGTCAAACTCCAAAGAAGGAAAGAGTTTGTATCGGTTTTTAAACGGCAAATTTTCTAAAATCAAATCCGCTCGGCCCCGACATTCTTGATAATTATTTTCCCCGCATTGATGGATTATCTGATAATCGGGCAAAAGTTCCGGCAATATGTCCAAAACATTATCGTTTATGTTTTTGGCGCCCTGCGAACCGCCAAAAATAAAAATTGTCGGCGTTCCGTCTTCCAGCTTGAAATATTCTTTCGCTCCCAAAACTTCTCTTATAAAAAATTCTTTTCTGACCGGATTGCCGACAACGGCCGCATTGCTTCGGGGAAAATATTCGGCCGAACCGTCAAAAGACACGGCGATTCTTTTGGCGAACTTTCCGGCCCAAACATTGGCTTTCCCGGGGACAGCGTCCGACTCGTGAATCATTATCGGAATTCCTAGAATTCTGGCGGCCAAGACCGGCGGAAAGCTTTCATAACCGCCCTTGCTGAAGACGACATCGGGAAAGTTCAGATACATTCCGAAAATAGATTTTAAAACGCCCGGAATCAGTTTAGCCGCGTCAATAAAATTAAGAAAAGAAAAATATCTTCTTATTTTTCCCGAATAAATTTTTTTGAATTTTATGCCGTTTTGCAAAAGAATGTTTCTGTCGTAGGGATGTTCCGCCATATAAACAAGCTCCAGATTGGCGATTTTTTCCTGATCGGCCACGGCGTTAAGAGCCTTAGCCACCGCTATAAGCGGATAAAAATGCCCCCCCGTTCCTCCTCCCGTCAATAATATTTTCATAAACTAAATTTTCCGTATTTTGAAATATTCAATAATATGCCCGCCTCAACCAAAGTCGCCATCAAAGAAGAACCTCCTTTGCTCACGAAAATCAAAGGTATTCCGGTAAGGGGAAAAATCCCCAGCATTGCGGCCATGTTGATAAGCGACTGGACAACTATCATTATAACAATTCCGGCCCCCAAAAGTCTGCCGAAATCGTCCGGCGCTCTGATGGATATGGAAAATCCTTTGTATAAAAAAAATAAAAACAAACAAAGCAAAAACAAACTGCCGACGAATCCAAACTCTTCGGCAAACACGGCAAAAATGGAATCGCCGACCGGCTCCGGCAGATAATTGAATTTTTGAGCGCTCATTCCGAAACCTTTTCCCGTTATGCCTCCCGCGCCTATGGCGATAAGCGATTGCCTTAACTGATAACCGGCGCCCTGCGGGTCGTAAGAAGGATTGAGAAAAACCGTTACGCGTTTCATCCGATACGGCTCAAAGTAGACCAGAGAAGCAAAAACTATTCCGATAATGGCCAGTCCGACCGGCAAATGTTTGATTTTTCCGCCTCCCAGAAAAAACAAAGCCGCGCAGGTTATTATTATAACTCCCAAGGTGCCGATATCTCTCTGCAAAACCAGAATAAATCCGGCTGCCGCCAAAATTCCGGCAAAAGGCAAGAAACCGGTTTTGAAGTCGGCAATGTTTCTTTTCTTGGAAGAAATCCAAGCCGCGGCATAGACGATAAGTCCCAGTTTAAAAAATTCCGAGGGCTGGAAGAAAAACGGCCCGATGCTTATCCATCGGCTGGCTCCGCCGTGGCTGAAACCGACTTTGGGCAAAAAAACCAGTGAAGCGATAATGAGGCCGAAGATAAGCAAAGGAAAAGCGAATCTGCGCAATATTTTATAATCAAATTTAAAAGCAAAAAAATAAAGACAGACTGCGCCGACAAGACCGTAAAGAATCTGCTGGAAAATTATGGAAGAAAAATCCGCTCCTGCCGTTCTGGCCAGAAGACCCATTGAAGCCGAAGCGAGAATAAAAAAACCGATCAGCAGAAAAACAAAAACTGTCCCAAGAAAAACATTGTCCACACTGTGCTGGTTTCTCATTGTTTTCTTAACGCCTTGCCGGGAAATAATCCCGTGGTTTTGCCCGAGCTTATAACCGCCTGTCCGTTCACAAAAACATATTGAATGCCGGAAGAAGGCGCAAACGGGCTTTCATAGGTGGCGGCATCCGCGATTGTTTCCGGGTCAAACACGGCCAAATCGGCTTTCTTTCTTTTTTCTATAATTCCCCTGTCTTTTATCCCCAAAATCTGAGCGGGCAGGCCGGTCATTTTGAAAATCATTGTTTCCAAGGGCATTATTTCTTTCTTTCTGACTAATTGGCTGATGGCGCGCGGAAACGCTCCAAAAGACCTCGGATGAGGCAAATCGTTTGTTTTTTTGGAGGAAAAATCGTAACCGACCCCGTCGGAAGAAACGGCGGAAAATCTGTCTTTGGCTATAATCTCCAGATTGAATTCCGATATTACTTCGTTGAATATGGAGACCCGCAAATCATTGGCTTCCAAAAGATTTAAAACAACCTCTTCCCCGTCCCGTCCCGATTCGGCGGCGATTTGCCCGATTGTTTTTCCCGGCATCCCCAAACTGGATATGGCGGAAGCGATTATTATTTTGTCGTAATGCAAGGTCATTTTTTTAAGATAGTCTTTCAAATCTCGGCGTCTTTTGTCATCGGGAGAGGACAGAATAAGCAGGGCTTCTTCCGGAGAGTATTTCCTGAACCACGGCGGGAGAGCCGTGAAAAGACTTGATCCGGTCTTGGTGTAAGGAAAAAAGTCGCAAGTTATTTTAACGCCTTCTTTTCTGGCCGTTTCCGCCATTTCTAAAGCTTTGGAAAAATAATTCCAGGAACTCCGCCCCAAAGACTTGAAGTGAGATATGTGCATTCTTGTTTTTGAATTTCTGGCCGCCCCGATCAATCTGGAAACGGCCGGCAGAATATTCTGACCTTCGTCTTCAAGATGGTGTTTGGCGACGGCGTCATAAGGCTGAAGAACTTTAAAAATATCGGCTATTTCTTCATCGGAAAAAAACCCCAGATCGTTCAAGCCGAAATTGGTGGAAAGTCCAAACGCCCCTTGGTCCAAAGAAGATTTGAGCAACATTTTAATCTTGGCTATTTTTTGCTTGTCGGCGATAATTGACCGCCTTAGGGTGTTTAACCCGGCCAGCGTTCCGAAGTTCAATCCCAGCTTATGCCGGTCCATTTCCGCCAGAAATTCTTCCATAGTCTGCCAGTTGACATTGATTTTTGAAGTATCCGTCCAACGGCCTATTTCCCCGGCCGAAGCTTCGCCCAGAAACGGCGCCAAAGAAGAGCCGCAATTCCCGCCGATGATTGTGGTAATTCCCTGACTGACTAAACTTTCCTGGCGGGGAGAAGAAAAAATCGTCCAATGAGTGTCGGAATGATTGGTTATGTCTATGAAACCGGGCGTTACGCATTTTCCGGTCGCATCAACAATGTTATAAGCGGCTTCCGTTTGCAAGTCGCCTATCTTTATTATTTCATCGTCCTCTACGCCAATATCGGCTTTTACCGGCTTGTTGCCTTTGCCGTCAAAAACCAATCCGTTTTTAATTATTGTGGAATAGTGAGACATGGCTCTAAAAATTTCTAATTTCTAATTTCTAATTTCTAAACAAATTCAAAACAAAATTCTACAGTATCGGCGACTTCCCTCCAAGGGCCACCACCATTCCGATCATCGCCAAGACGACACTAATGACCCAAAAACGCATCACCACTTTGCAATCCGGCCAGCCCAAAGCCTGAAAATGATGATGGATTGGAGCCGCCTTGAAAATTTTCCGGCCCAGATATTTTTTGGAAAATATCTGCAAAACGGAAGAACCGGAAGCGGCAAACAGCGGAAAAGCGATTATCGGCAAAACCGCCACGGTGTCGGTAAGAAAGGCCACGGCCGTCAAAGCCGTCGTCAAGCCCAAGATTCCCGTCTCGCCCATATAAAATCTGGCCGGCGGAATATTGAACCACAAGAAAGCCAATATCCCTCCCATCATTATCCCACAGAAAGCCGCCAAGTCTATCTGATTTTGGAAATAAGCTATCCCGCCGTAAGCCGCGAATATAGCGGCGAATATTCCGCCGGAAAGCCCGTCCAGCCCGTCTATCACTCCGCCGGTAAAAATCGCCGCCATCACAAAAACAAAAAACGGGATGAAAAATATCCCCAAAACGATCTCTCCGAAAAACGGGATATAAACGCCGTCCATTCCCAATTTATAATAAAACCAAAACGCGCCAACCAAACCCATAACAACGACCAGCCCCATTCTTTTGGCGAAACTTATCCCTCCGCCGTTATATTTTCCCCCTCCGAACACAACAAACAAATCATCGGCCAAGCCGATAAGCGATCCGGCAATCAAGCCGAAAATCGGCACCCAAGTCTGATTTCGGCTCAAAAAGTTAAGTTTTTGATTCAAGTCGGAAGGAAAAAATTTGGACAGCCCGTAAAAAATAAGGGTGATTATAATAACGCTGGCCCAAATCAAAATCCCTCCCATTCTCGGCGTGCCGATGTCTTTGTCTTTATACAATTCGGAAGTTATGGGCGCGTTTTCGCCGGAGAAAGTTTTTGTCCGGACACTTTTTTTCCACATCTTGTATTTGTATAGATAGCGAGTCAAAAACGGAGTCAAAACAACTCCGATAAAAAAGGCGAAAGCGGACAAACCGAAAATTTTAACGACATTGATGGACATTTGCATATATGATACCAAAATTAATCAAAAACAAGAAATGTTGACAAGGCAACGCAAAAATGCTTGAATTTAAACACTACCCATATTTTATTTTTTCTCCGCATTTAAAAATTCTTTCAGCATATCTTTATTTGTTTTTTGGAATAATCTAAAATATTCTTTTTTTACAAATTACATCTTACCAGCGATAGCAAATATACCTTAATTTTGTTTAAATTAAAAAAAATAAATGGTGTCGCAAAAAATTAACGACACCACTTTTGGGAGTCATATCTCTTGACCATATGACCCTTCCCTCTTTGAAACAGTGGGAGGAAAAACTTCAAAACCTTTTTGTTTCCAATAATGATTCCAAAAACAAATCACTATCTTGGAAACATCCAACTCCCAGCCAATATATTTTAACTCTCCGCTCTTTAAAGTTAAATTTTCAATAGTTTCTTTAAAAAAAATTTCACTGCAACCGTAAAATATTTTAAGATAATTTCCATCGCCAACTAATTCGTTAATTTCTTGAAGCCGCTTAGATAAACATCTTGTATTTATCACCGCGACCTTTTCCATCGATCTTTTTAGCATGCTTCTTACCTCTTCAGCCCTATCTTCATTCGGATCAATAACTATTACCGTAGATTTTGAAATAGTCATAATATTATTCATAATTCCTACTCCTTTTTTAAAAGGTCTAAAGAAATAAAGTTCTGCTTAAAAGGTAGCATAAAAGTTATTGTGTGTAAAATAATGCGGGTTCTTCAACAATTAGTGTGGTGAATAACTAACAAAGACGGCTCTGGTTGGTTTTAGATAAACAATCAATCGTTGCCAAATCCTGCGCTATTTCGGCTGCAGCAGATTTAAGATACACATTTTGGAAGCACTCACCAATGTTGGACATTGGTGAGTGTGATGTCACTTTTCACATGTTACTCTTTTTTCTTTCAACCTTGTCGTTGTTTTGCTTTTCAGTAAGCACACTAAATTTCTTCCTAGAAAATTTTTCATATTTGGACATAGGAAAAATTCAGTTTTCAAAACATTTTGGATTTAACCATTTATTATTACCTAAACAGAATTTTAAATTTTTCATTTCATTTTGATTATTGTTTATTTTTTCTGACAAACCATATTTATAGTCTTCGTTTTTACTTGCGGTGAAAATAAATTGCCAATAACCATAACCGATACCTATAACAACAAAAACCAGAGCAAAAAAACCGAAAAATACTAACCCTTGTGTATTTCTTGTTGTCTTCAATGAATCATTAGCTTCATCTTTTACTTTATTAATATTAATTTTTAAATTCTCAATTTCTTGCACCTTATCATCGATTTCTTTTGTTTTTGCACTTAATTTAGATAGATAGATTTCAAATAAATTTATTTGTTCTCTTTGGGTGGCAGAAGAAGAGTGAGCGATTGCTTCCCATTCTGCTTTGTCTTTCTTTTCATCTCCTCCTGTTGATATTTTTGGTAAAAAAATTTCCAACATATTGCTAGATTAGAATTTTATCTGCCTCAAAAATGGAGTCAATAATAAATTTATTTAAAGTTTCTTTGTTAAAAGAATTTTTATTTATGTCTTCTTGTAAGGTATTTATATCTCTTGTTATTATAATACCTCTTTTTTTAACACCAACTTCATCATTCGCAAAGCCAGAAACATACTTTTGAGAACTATTTGACATAATTCCAGCGATTTCTTTTTTTTCATCAAAACGGACGGTGATTTCTTTAGGATCTAAATTATCTATTTTTGATTGATCAAAAATAGATTTGATTTCTTTAATCTCGCCTTCCTTAAAATAAGTAAAAACAATACCAACCCTGCCAATGGTAACCGAAATTTTTTCAATAATATTAAACATTTTATCTAAATTGGTAGTTAAAAATTCCTGATTTTTAGAGAAAAAATCAATTCTATTTTTTGAAAGATTTATATTAACAATGTTTGAAGTTACTACCACTCTTGGAATTTCGGAAGGGGCATTTGCAGGTATACCTAGAATCTGTGTGGTTATATCATTGCCAAACTGCTCCTTTATCGCCAACGAAGCATTTTCGGGCATTCCCAAAAAATCAGACTTAAAAAACAAAGCTACTTGAATTTGTATAAATAATTGTTTTCCCATAAAATTTTATTTGATATTCTACTTCCACCCCTGCCCAATTATTTTAAAACCAACCTGCTCTTGCGGGATTTGAATTGGTCCTTGTGGAGTTTGTTGAACAATATTTACCTGCTGTTTTCTGTGCTCAACAGAGATGTCATAATAATTTGAGAGTTGCCAGCTTTCAATGTAGGCAATTTTATAATCCTTTCTGTTCTGTACCGCATTTGCTCCAAGCTCGTTTTCCGGATTCCACATTTTGCCGAAATTCAATTCTTTATTGTATTCCTCGTATAAATCCGTCATCGCTTTTGAAAGAAAATCGTTTGCCTCCACAACAGTCTTCATTCCCAAATCTTCTTTGGCTTCTTTCCTGCCGATAAAATATTGGTGCGAATATAATTTTTCCGTAAAGTAATCAACTATTTTTTCAATTTCATCTTCTTTCATTGGTGCTTTATGGCTCTTCAAAAGCCGTTTTGCAAGTATGCGAATTAAATTGTGTATGCGGTTAACATTACCGAGCGCCAAAGGATGAATTTGCGGATTGGATTCTACAAATTTATTAAAAATTTTTGCTAGATCGTCATCACTTTTTATACCGAATTTATTTTTAGCCAAATCAAAATAAGCCATCACATCTTCCACTGAAATCGGAATTTTGTTTTGCTGATTTTGCGGATCTGATGGATTGAAAATGTTGGCGGTTGATGGATCAATTGGCGAAATTTCTGAAAGATTGCTCATTACAATCTCGTCCGCGCCGAGTGCGATCATTGTTGCCGCGCTATGCGCTTTATACGGAATAATAACCGAAAACTTGTCGCAATATTCGCGAATCATTGAAACCAGCCGCCATGGCACCATTGTATCCCCGCCTGCGCTATAAAGAAAAAGGTCTATATTATCCGTTTTCCGAATCGTTTGAAGCTGTTTGCTAATAAGCGGAATAACGTCTATTGCGATGCGAGCGTTAAAAGGTCCTTGCCTGTCGCTGGTTAAATAAGTAATAACCCTTGACTTTCGCAACCCCTCAATTTGTTGTATAAGTTGTTTTTTATCCATATGTTATTATTTTACCCTATTTTTCTTAACAATTCAAATAAAATTTTACTTTTAAAAATCAAAAAATATGCTTCGCAAATTTTTTTTGACCCTACGGAGAATCGAACTCCGCTTCCCGCCTTGAGAAGGCGGTGTCCTAACCGATAGACGATAGGGCCGAATATCGTTTCAATAATATAGCAAAAATTATCTGTTTTTCCACTCTTCTTCCTGTCTGACCAGCAAGTTTTCTTTGTCTTCCGGATGAGCCATAATGCTCTCTACCGCCTTTTCCATTCTGGCCGATTGGGAGCCTTTGACCAGAATCAAATCCCCTTCTTGAATTATTTTTTTTACCGCCTCTCCCGCTTCCGTTGAATCGGAAAATTCAAAAATTTTGAAAGCGTCAAATCCGCTTCTTCTCGCCCCTTCGGCGATAAATTTCGCCTCCGGGCCGACCGTGAACAAAAGCCAGATGTCTTTCGCTCTCAACATTTCCCCTATCCGCTTATGCTCGCTTTGAGAAAACACGCCCAGCTCCTTCATATCGCCCAAGACGGCGATTCTTCTTTTGGCCGGATATTCCGACAAGACTTCCACGGCCGCTTCAACCGCTATTGGAGAGGAATTATAAGAGTCGTCAAATATCAATGAATTGTTTAATCCCTCCAGCAAATTCATCCGGCCCCGAGGCGGTTTCATTACAGAAACGGCTTCAACGCTTTTGACCAAATTTATTCCGCAAGCCAATCCGGCGCCAATGGCCGCCAAGATTATGTAGACATTGTGCCGCCCGAAAAATTTATCCAGCTTTACCGGAACGATATTGCCTTTGTAATTGACTTTGAAAACGATTCCCTCGCCGTCCATTTTGTAATTTGAAGCTGCTAAATCCGCCGATTCGGAAAATCCGTAAGTTATAGTTTGGGCTTTCGTGTTTTTCCTGAAATTCGCCGCCGCCTTGTCGTCAATATTTAAAATAGCCCAATTATTATCCTCCAAACATTCCACCAATTTTCTTTTTTCATTTATCAATTCTTCCGGCCCGCTGAAATATTGGACATGAACCGGCACCGTCCCCAGAGCGGTAATAACCGCCGCATAAGGCTTGATCCATGAAACCATTTTTCCCATATCTTTCGGCCTGTCCACGCCCATTTCCAAAATCAAAATTTTGGGATAATCGGCGGAGAACAAAAAAACTTTTATTCCTTTAAAAATTATAAGCAGCCATTGTTTTAAACTGCTCCAGCCCGTTTTGGCGCCGATAATGGCAAGCGGAACGCCGATTTCGCTGTTGTAACTTTTTTCGCTCTTGCGGATCTCAAACTCGCTTCCCAAAACTAAAGCGACGGCTTCTTTGGCGGAAGTTTTGCCTACTGTCCCGCTTATGGCGATTATTTTCGGCTTGAATCTGGCCAATATCAGCTTGGCTTCCAGTTTTAAAATCGCTATCACTATTTTTTTAAAAAAATATTTCATTTTTATTTATATCGACATTTGATGTCGATAGTTTACCTGTCGGGCGGAATTTCATAATAATTAAGCAAAAATTTGGTGATGTCCATAAAAGGCTCGGTCAACGTGTTAGACGCATATTGGGCTCCTTGCGGTTTGATGATAAACAAGAAGGTCAGAAACTTGGCGTCAAACGCCGGAGCGTAACCGAAAAAAGTATGGACAAACTCCCCTTCAGAGTAAGTTTTTTTGCCCTTCTCCACCAGCTGGGCCGTGCCGGTTTTGGCGGCCACGCTGTAATGCTCCATTTTATGAACTCCTCCCGCCAGCGCGTTATCCACCACATTGACCAGCATTCTCGTCATCTCTTCCGCCGTTTCTTTTTTTAAAACCCGCCGGACTTCTTGAGGCGATGCGATGCGATTTTTCAACCCCTTCACGCTTTCTTCTTTGACGATATGCGGTTTCATTATCAAACCGCCGTTGGCCAAGCTGGACAAAGCGGAAACCATAGATATCGGAGTAACGGCTATGCCTTGGCCGAAAGAAGCGGTCGCGTATTCTATGTCGCGGTTGCCCCCCGTGATATTCCCGATATTGTTTTTGCCTTCCTGGGGCAATTCTACGCCAGTTTTTTCCCCGAAGCCATAGCCTAGCACATAATCCCTGAATTTGTCTTTGCCCATCTTCTGCATGGCGAAAACGGCGCCGGTATTGAGAGACTCATTGAGAACTCTCTGCATATCCGCCGTTCCCCTCGCTTTGCCGTCGTAATTTTCTATTCTTGACGGGCCGAAGACAAAAAAGCCCTTGTCCGTGTAAGTCGTGCTGGCGGTGATGCTACCGGTATCCATAGATGCGGCCAAGGTCAACGGCTTCATTATGGAACCCATTTCTATGACGCTTTCCACGAGCGGATTCATGAAAATGGAAAAGTCTTTTGTCTTGGCGTACTGGTTGGGATTGAAGTCCGGCTTGGCCGACATGGCGATAATTTCGCCGGTCTTGGGAGAAATAATCATCCCCCCGACGATTTGGGCTTTGTATTTTTCTTTCGTCTTTTCCAAATTTTTCTCAAGCATAGACTGGACGGTCGGCTCAATCGTTAGGACGACATCTCCCGCCCTTATTTCTCCGGCAATCAACTTTTTCAAATCAAAAAATAGCTCAGCAAAAGAATTCAGTTTTGAACTCGATGCGTCCCTTTTCAACATCTGCTCGTAATACAGTTCCAATCCGTAACGCCCGACAAGTTTGTCGTCTTTATAGCCGACAAATCCCAAAATATGCGAAGCTAGATTGTCAAAAGGATAATAACGCCACGCTTCCGGATAAGCGTTCAGTCCGGTTATTTTCAGATTTTTTATTTTCAAAGCGGCCGCTTCATCAAGGCGTCTGGCTAAAACTTCGGAAGGGTCGTCCTTTTTCAACGCTTTGGACATAAAAAAATCTTTATCCAAGGCGATTATTTCCGACAGTTTTTCATACGCCTCTTCCGGGTTGGCCAGAAATTTGGTGTTTATTTCCGCTTTGTATCCGTTTTTTACGATAGCCGCGGAAATTCTTCCTCCTGTTTTTTCCGTGAAATAAATCGAGCCCCGGTCAAAATCTTCGTAAGAAAACGCGTTATATTGCTTGCTGGCTTCATTGTCGTAATAATCCCCCTTGACGATTTGGATAAAAAACAAGCGCGTCCCTATGACAACGGCAAAAAGAAACATAAAAAAATAAACAATTCTTATTTTTGCTTTAAAGTTTAAACTCATAATTTATATTGGCGCGATTATCGCTGAGCGAACGACTTGGAACGGGAGACAAACGCGATATTTTTTGATTGGTCCACAAAACCGTTTTCATAAGCGTAATTAAGGTCAAATTTTGACGCCAGGCCCATGTAATTTTTTTCCAGTTCCACTTTTTGGCGTTCCAGCTCGGCGATTTTATCAAGGTTTTTGCGGCTTTCCACGGCCACAGAAACGGACGAGCCCATAAAATAAACATACAAGCCGGCGGTCAAAAATATCCCAACCATAAGCAAACCGAAAACTGCCGGTTTAAGGCTTGTTTCCGATAAATTTTTAATGGCTTTGGTCATATTTTTTCTATTGCTCTTAATTTGGCGCTTCTTGAGCGCGGGTTATTTTTAACTTCTTCCTCCGAAGGAATAATCGGTTTTTTTGTCAAAATTTTCCCTTCGTTTTTTGCCGCCAGTTCTTTGAAATATTTTTTCACGATTCTGTCTTCCAGAGAATGAAACGATATCACCGCCAATCTTCCGCCCTCTCGCAAGAAATTCCACGCTTTTTCCACCCCTTCTTTCAGCGCTCCCAATTCGTCGTTGACGGCAATCCGCAAGGCTTGGAATGTCCGGGTGGCGCAATTTATCTTCCGGCTGTCGCGGTAAAAACTCGGAACGCTTTCTCTTATCGCGTCAACCAATTCCCCCGTCGTCTCAAACTTTTTCAACTCCCTTCTTTGGACGATATTCTTGGCGATTCTTCGGCTGAATCTTTCCTCGCCGTATTCCCAGATGACATCGGCCAAATCTTTCTCGCTCCAACTGTTTACAATCTCTTTGGCCGTAAGATCGTCCGGTTCAATCTCGGCTTTCATGGTCATCAAAAGCGGCTCATCTTTTTGGAAAGAAAATCCCCGGTCCGATTCGTCAATCTGTAAAGAGCTGGCTCCGATGTCAAAAATCGCTCCGTTTATTTTTTCAATTTTTAAAGATTCTAAAACTTTGTCCAAATTTCTGAAATTATCTCTCGCCAACAAAACATTTTTCCGGTCTTTCCATTTTTCTTTTAATTTATTTAAAACTTCGCCGTCCTGGTCAATTCCCACCAGCCTTCCATTTTCTCCTATCAGTTTCAGTATCTCCTCCGAATGGCCTCCGCCGTTTATCGTCGCGTCCAGAATCACATCGCCACTTTTAGGATTTAAAAATTCTGTTGATTCTTTCAAAAGTACCGGAATATGCATTTTAATAGACCCCCAATTCTCCCAATTTTTCCGCCAAAGAATCAGTTTGGCTTTCCATTTTCGCCTTGTAATCGTTCCAATGGCCTTCGTCCCATATTTCCAATTTCTTGTACAAGCCGGTTATCACCACTTTTTCTTTCAATCCGGCGAATTCTTTCAGATAATCGGGAACAAGGATTCTGCCCAGCGCGTCTATTTCCACATCAACGGCTCCGGAAAGAAAGATGCGGACGAAGTTTCGGTTGTCAGCCGATCCGGTCGGAAGCTGGCTTAATTTCTCGGCCACCTTTTCCCACTCGCCGACAGGATAAACGAACAGGCATTTCTCTTGCCCTTTGGCGATAACCGCCTTCTCGCCTATTTCCTTGCGGAACTTGGCGGGAACGGCAATTCTTTTTTTGGCGTCAATATTGTGCCTGTATTCTCCTATCATCATAAAAATAAAAGTTATCCACAGAATTATCCACTTCTTACCACTTTGATAACACTATAAACCACTTTGCAATACCCCGCAAGCAAAAGGGCTGTGGATAACTCCACAGCCCTAAAAAACCAATAAATATAATACTTAAAAACACAGTAAAAGATGAAAATTAAAAATGTACACACTCCGTAGCGATCGCTTCAGTTTGTGTACATTTAAATCAATTAATCAATCAAATCAGGCCAAATTTTATTCTTAATTGTTCTTCGTTGGTAAAATATTCCGCTCTTAAATACCTGACATATTTTTTCTTAGAGCTTCTCTGGCCGCTTTTTTCTTTTTCTTTGAAATCAACCAGCCTGTCTTGATAAAATTCTTTAACGATTGAGTATAATCTTCTTCTTTCAATTTCCTTCCACTCGGAAGCAACGCCTCTTAAAATTTTAAAATTATTTTTTGTTTCAATTCGCTTCTCATAAATAATATGGCATTTATGAATGATGTTGTTGATTATAACAAAAATGTACACGATTCCTAGCGATAGCATTTTTTCGTGTACATTTTGGTTGCGCAGATAAAACTTAGATTTATTTGATTTGTAAAAACAAAAGCCTTTAATCATAAACAATATTAAAGGCTTTTAAAATTCCCCAGCAAGAGAATGGTCGTTTATTTTTCTATTGAACAAAAACACTCGAAATTAAAAATAGACCAACAATAAAAAAACAAAGTAAATAAACTTTATTCCCAAAAACATTAAAAATAAACTCAGAAATAAAATTTGTTTTCGTTAGAGTAAAAACCAGTACCACAGATACAAGTCCACTGAAAAAATTAAATGTATTGACCGATAACTTATCAATGACCAAAAAACAAGACATTATTATTGGGATAACAGATAAACAACAACAAAATAACCATACTAAATTTTTACTCTTGATAATCACAAGCCACCATCCTTTCCTAAAAATTTTAAGATGCAAGAAAAATTCTTCAACAAGAAATAAGAATTTATTTTATTCTGCTTAAAATACTAGCAAAGAGGTATCTATTTGTCAAGCTCGCCTTTAGGCCGCACCACAAGAGTACTTCCATTTTTATAGTCGCTATGCTCCTTAAAAATTAGGTCGCACCACAAGAGTACTTCCATTTTTATAGTCGCTATGCTCCTTAAAAATTAGGTCGCATTGTCGGAAAGAGGATCACTTCTTTGATGTTGTGCGTGTCGGTCAGAAGCATAACCAGCCGGTCTATGCCCAAGCCGAAACCGGCCGCCGGCGGCATCCCGTATTCCATCGCTTCCAGATATTCTTCGTCGCTGGGAGAAACTTCCTCGTCACCTCTTTCTTTGGCCTTGTCCTGTTCCTTGAATCTTTCTTTCTGGTCAATCGGGTCGTTCAGCTCGGAAAAACCGTTGATCAATTCATACCCGCCCGCCACAAGCTGAAACCGGTCTATCAAGTCTTTATTTTCTTCTTTTCTTTTGGCCAATGGCGACGCGCCGGCCGGATAGTCCACTATAAATGTCGGCTGAATGAGCTTGGGGCGGCAGATTTTCTTGTAAATATTGTCCATTATTTTTTCTCTCTCTTCAAAATCTTTGACTTCCGCGCCGAGCTGTTTGGCTTTCAAAACATAATCTTCTTTTGTCGCTTTTTCGGGTTCGGCTATCAAGGCGTATCTTTTAAACAAATCAAAATATTTCACTCTTTGATATTCCCCGCCGAAGTTTATCTCGTTGCCGCCGAACTTAACCTTATCTTCGCCGGAAGAATTAACAATCGTTGTTTTCAAAAGTTTTTCCGCGAAACCCATCAGATATTCGGCGTCGCGATACGCTTCGTAAGATTCCAGCATCGTGAATTCCGGATTGTGAGTGGCATCTATGCCTTCGTTTCTGAAATTTTTGGCTATTTCATAAACTTTACCGAACCCGCCGACAAGGAGCCTTTTCAGATAAAGCTCCGGAGCGACGCGCAAATACAGGTCCATATCCAAAGCGTTGTGATGAGTTTTAAACGGTTTGGCCAAAGCGCCTCCGGCCAGGGTCTGCAAAACCGGCGTTTCCACTTCCCAAAAACCGTCTTTGTCCAAGAATTTTCTTATTTCCGAAATAATTTTGGAACGCAAAGCGAAGCGCCGGCGGACATCTTCGTTCATCAGCAAATCCAAATATCTTTTTCTGAATCTTTCTTCCGTGTCGGACAAACCGTGCCATTTTTCCGGCAGCGGCCTCAAACTCTTGGCCAGCATTTTCCAAGATGAAACCTTGATTGATTTTTCATTTTTCTTGGTGACAAAAGGAATGCCGGAAATACCGGCAAAATCACCTATGTCCGCCGTATTGGAAAACAAAGAAAAGCCCTCCTCTCCGATTTCGTCTTTTTTTATGTAAGCTTGAATTTTCCCCGTTCCGTCGTTTAAGTCAAAAAATATAGAACCGCCGTGGCCTCTTACGGCCATTATACGGCCAACAATATCAAGTTTCCCGTTTTTTTTCAAAAGCTTTTCAAAATCGCGTAAAAATTCAGAAATGTCAAAAGATTTTTTGACGGAAACAGGAAACGAGTTAATACCTTTTTCTTTCAAAAGTTCCAACTTCTTCAATCTTTCGTTTCTGATGTCTTCAAAAGCGCTCATGATATGTTTTCTATCGTATAGTTAATTTCCCCGCCGGGAGTCGTTACTTTAATCTTATCTCCTTTCCCCTTGCCCATAAGGGCGCGGCCTATCGGGCTTTGGTTGGAAATTTTGCCGAGCGAAATATCGGTCTCTTCTTGGCCGACCAAAAAGTATTCGCAAATTTTTCCGTCGGTTTCTTTTTTTATTTTCACGGCGGACCCGAGCTGAACGACTGACCCGGAGCCTTTTTCTATCACTACCGCTCTTTTTATTATGTCTTCCAGTTTCTCAATTCTGTCTTCCATAAGATTCATCGCTTCCAGCGTTTCTTTATATTCGGCATTTTCCGACAAATCGCCCAAACTTTTGGCGTGCTTCAAACGGTCGGCTATCTCTTTTCTTTTGACGATTTTCAAGGACTCCAGCTCGTTTTTTAATTTTTCCAAACCTTCTTTGCTCAAATATTCGTTATTATTCATATAAAAAATAATAGCATACCGATGCCATTAACGCCATTTTTAAATTCCCTCTTTTTTGAGCTCTTCAATCAAATCTTTGGCTTTTTTGGAAATTTTCCGGGGAGTTCTGATTATGGTTTTTATCAGCAAGTCGCCCCGTCCTCTGGCTCCCGTCAAACCGTGTCCCTGCGGAACGCCGCGGCCCCGCGCCGCTAAAACTTCTCCGGAATTTATGCCGGCCGGAACTTTTAATTTAATCAGCCCGTCCAAGGTCATAATGTCTTTTTCCGCTCCAAGCAGGGCTTCCGACATTTTGACATCCAAATCCATGATCAAGTTCAAGCCTTCTCTCCTGAAAACGGGATGTTTGCCGACAGTGAACTTCACGTAAAGGTCTCCGGCCGTTCCTCCCGCTACCGCTTCTCCCATTCCCGGCAGGCTTATGGCCTCTCCGTCTCTTATTCCGGGAGGGACTTTGACCGTTATCTCCTCGCCTTTTTTGGAAACGCCGTGTCCGGAACAGGCGGAACACTTTTTGACGGGAATTGTCCCTTTCCCCGCGCACTTGGCGCATTCCCGAAAAGACGAGACCGCCCCAAAAATTGACCGCCTGGATTCATGTATTTTTCCCGCCCCCTGGCAGGCGGGGCACTTTTCCATTTCCGAATTCGGTTCGGCTCCGCTTCCTTTGCAAACGGAGCAATAGGAAATTTTGGAAAGCAATATTTTTCTTTCCGTTCCGAAAATTGAATCTTCAAAAGATATGCTCAAATCCACCGCGATATCCGCGCCTCTTTTCGCCCTGGCTCTCCGTCCGCCCTGTCCTCCGGTAAAAAAGTTTTCAAAAATATCCCCGAAGTCAAATTCAAACCCTTGACCGCTTTTGGAAGCGAAATCGCCGAAGTCAAAACCGCCGAACTCTTGGCCGTATCCGCCCGCTCCCGCCCCCGCTCCGCCGGCGAAAGTTTTTCCGTAAGTGTCATACTCGGCCCTTTTTTTGTCATCGTAAAGAACCTCGTAAGCCTCGTTTAATTCTTTAAACTTCTTGTCGTCGCCTTTGGTTTTATCCGGATGGTGCTTATGCGCCAGCTTGCGATAGGCTTTTTTAATTTCATCTTTAGTGGCGTTCCTGGCCACGCCCAATATTTCATAGTAATCATTCATATTATTTTTTCTCTTCAAAATCAGCTTCTTTGGTTTTGCCTTCCCCGCCGTTTTCTTTAGGTTGTTCGGTTTGACCGGTTGAGTTTTGCTGTTCGTCTTGGACGGACTTGCGCATAGCTTCGCCGATTGTTTGCAAGGACTTGGAAAGCTCCTCGGTTGTTTTTTTGATTATTTCCGCATCATTCCCGTCTTTTACCTTTTTCAACTCGTCAATTTTGTCTTGCACTGACTTTTTTACCTCGGCGGAAACTTTGTCTCCGGCATCGGACAAAGATTTTTCGGCGGTGTAAATCAAAGCGTTGGCGTTATTTTTCACCTCGGCCGATTCTCTTTTCTTCTTGTCGTCTTCGGCGTGGGCCTCCGCGTCTTTTTTCATCTTTTCAATGTCGTCTTTGGACAATCCCGACGAAGCTTCTATTCTGACCGATTGTTCTTTGTTGGTCGTTTTATCTTTGGCTTTCACATTGAGTATGCCGTTGACATCAATGTCAAAAGTCACTTCCACTTGAGGCAGGCCTCTCGGCGACGGAGGAATTCCGTCCAAGATAAACCGTCCCAAGGTTTTGTTGTCGGCGGACATTTCTCTCTCGCCCTGCAAAATGTGAATTTCCACCGAAGTCTGATTATCCGCGGCCGTGGAAAACACCTGGCTCTTGCTGGTTGGGATGGTCGTATTTTTGTTGATGATTTTCGTGCAGACGCCGCCCATAGTTTCTATGCCCAGCGACAACGGAATGACATCAAGAAGCAAAACGTCTTTTACCTCCCCTTTCATAATGCCTCCTTGCACCGCCGCCCCCACGGCGACGACTTCGTCCGGATTGACGGATTTGTTGGGTTCTTTGCCGAACAAATCTTTGACGGCTTTCTGCATCGCCGGCATCCTGGTCTGTCCGCCCACCAAAATAATTTCATTGATCTCGCCCAGTTTCAAGCCGGAATCTTCCACCACTTTTCTGGTTATATCAATTGATTTTTTGATAAGGCCGCCGGTCAATTCTTCCAGCTTCGTTCTGGCGAACTTCACGAGCAAGTGTTCCGGCCCAGAAGCCCCGGAGGTGATAAAAGGTATGTTTATTTCCGTCTCAAAGGTGCTGGAAAGCTCGTGCTTGGCTTTCTCGGACGCTTCTTTTATTCTCTGTAAAGCCAGAACGTCTTTGGCCACATCAATGCCGCTTTGTTTTTTAAATTCCGAAATCACCCAACCCATTATTATATGGTCAATATTGTCGCCTCCCAAGTGGGTGTCTCCGCCAGTAGACTTAACCTCAATGACATCATCGCCCACTTCCAAAACAGACACATCAAAAGTTCCTCCTCCAAAGTCGTAGACGACGATTTTTTCGTCTTTTTTCTTATTAAAACCGTAAGCCAAAGCGGCCGCAGTCGGCTCGTTGATTATTCGGAGTACTTTTAAACCGGCGATTTCTCCGGCATCTTTGGTCGCTTTTCTCTGGCTGTCGTTAAAATATGCCGGCACGGTGATTATCGCCCCTTCTACTTTTCCGCCCAGTCTAGCTTCGGCATCGTGCTTGAGTTTTTGCAAAATCATCGCCGAAATTTCCTCCGGCCGGTAGCCCTTGCCGGACATCTTCACCTTCACCCCGCCGTCGTCGGATCTCTCTATCTTGTAAGGCAAGAGTTCTTTGTCTTTCTTGACTTCCTCGTCTTCAAATTTTCGCCCGATGAGCCTTTTAACGGAATAAATGGTGTTTTCCGGATTGGTGACGGCCTGCCTTTTCGCCAGCAAGCCCGCCAGTCTGTCGCCGGATTTGGAAATAGCCACGATGGAAGGAGTGGTTCGGCCCCCTTCGTCGTTTTCCAAAACTTTCGGTTCGCCGGCTTCAATGATAGCCACCGCCGAATTGGTCGTGCCCAAATCTATTCCCAAAATTTTTGATGTTTGCATGATATATTAAAATAAAATCTAAAAAATAAAATCTAAAATCTATCCGATAAATTTGCCGACTTTCACCAAGCTCGGCCGAATCACCATCCCGCGCATTTTGTATCCCCTTCGCAGTTCTTCAATTACGATACCATCTTTTTCCGCCGTGTCAACATCCGCCTTTCCTATACTTTCGCTCTCTTTGGGATTAAGCATTTTCCCCAAGCTTTCCATCGCTTCCACCCCGCGGCTTTTTATTATATTCATCAATTGAGCGCGCAAATGTTCCATCCCTTGCCGCCAATTTTTCTCAATTTTCCCCCAACCTTCCTTGTTGGCGTACAGTCCGTCAAAAGAATCGGCCAGATTTATCAATTCCAACACTAAAGCTTTTTCGGAAAACTTTATAATGTCTTTTCTTCTCTCTTCCTCCTCTCTTCTGGCGTTGATGGAATCGGCTTTCGCTCTCTGCCAGCCGGCCAGATACTCGCCTTTTTCGGCTTCGCAATTTTTCAGTTTCGCCCGAAGTTTTTTTATAGCCTCGGCGGGATTATCCGCCTCTTCTTCTATTACAACATCGTCTTTTTCTTCCATAATAAAAACATTCTAACATTAAAGGTTTTCTCAATGCAAGAGGGTGAAAAAATTAAAATATTATTTATATCCTCTCTACCAAAATAGTATTAGTCATTCCGCTTTTGCCAAATGGCATACCGGCGACGATGACGATTTTGTCGCCTTTTTGGGCCAATTTGCTTTTCAAGCAATGTTTTTTCGCTTCTTTGATGGCGGCGGGCAAGGTGTTAAGTTTTTCTATCAAAACCGAATTGCAGCCGAAAGTCAGAAGAAGCTGGCTGACAACTTTTTCGTTCGGGGTCATGGCGATGATGCGCTGAACCGGCCTGTATCGGGCGATCATCCTGGCGGCAAAACCGTAATAAGTCAAAGCCACGATGTATTTGGCGCCGATGTTGTGCGCCAAGTCTACCGCCTCGGCGCTGACAGCGTCGGTAACATTGTCTTCTTTGCCCGATACGGCGAAATATTTTTTAACATAGCCCATTTCTCTTTCCACCCTCTCCGCCACTTTAGCCATCATTCTTACCGCTTCCACCGGATACTGGCCCAAAGCGGTTTCTTCCGAAAGCATTATGGCGTCGGTGCCGTCCAAAATAGCGTTGGCGATGTCGGACACTTCGGCTCGGGTGGGAACGGGCGACTTTATCATTGATTCCAGCATGTGAGTGGCGGTGATGACCGGCTTGCCGGCCTTGTTGCATTTTTTTATTATTTCTTTCTGAACCATCGGCATATTTTCCACGCCTATCTCAATGCCGAAATCGCCTCGGCCTATCATAATGCCGTCCACCAGCTCAATAATCTTGTCAATATTTTCCCAGCCTTCCACGTCTTCAATCTTGGCGATTATTTTAGCCTTTGATTTAGCCTGGTCTAAAATATCGCGGAGCTCCGTCACGTCATCCGGCCGGCGGACAAAAGAAAAGGCGATAAAATCAACTTTGTTTTTGAATCCGAATTCCAAATCGTCTTTGTCTTTCTTTGTAAGAGAACTGACGGACAATTTTGCTCCGGGCAAATTGACTCCCCTTTTTCCTTTGATTTCTCCGCCGATTATGACTTTGCAGACGACTTCATTGCCTTTTATATTCGTTATTTCCAATTTCTTTTTTCCGTCGTGGAGCATTATAAAACCGCCCACTTTCACTTCCTTGGGCAGAAGAGCGTAGTTGATGTAAACTCTTTTTTCGTCGCCGAGGATTTTTTCCGTCGTCAAAGTGAAAGTCTGCCCCTCTTCTAAAATTACGCTTTCTTTGTAAAAATCGCCGATTCTGATTTTCGGCCCGCCCAAATCCTGCAACAAAGCCACGGGGATTCCGATTTTTTCCGAAACCGCTTTGGCGTTGTCCACTTTGACTTGGTGTTCGGCGAAATCGCCGTGAGAAAAATTCATTCTCATCACATTTACTCCCGCCACCAGCAATTCTTCCATTTTTTTGACATCCGTTGTTGAAGGACCGATTGTCGCCACTATTTTTGTTTTTTTCATAAAAAATAAGTTTAATTTGAAAACAAAGAACATCAAGGTTTCGCCTTGCCGCAAGGCGAAACCTTGATGTTCAGAACACTACCTCTTACTCCACTGCGGAGCTTTTCTGGCTTTTTTCAAGCCGAATTTTCTCCTTTCTTTCATTCTCGGGTCTCGCGTAAGAAACCCTAGCGGTTTCAACTCTCCTCTTAATTCCGCTCTGGACGCAATCAGCGCCCGGCTGATGCCATGCCTCAAAGCTTCAGCTTGCGAATGTATGCCCCCGCCGGACAACCTGGCGGTAATTTCGTATTTTTCTATTTTGGCTTTCTTCATCGGGCTCTCAACGATCGCTCTTAATTCATCGGTTGGAAAATATTCGTTCAGCTTTTTGCCGTTTATAATAATTCCGCCTCCCGCCTTTCCGGCGGACAAGCCCGATTTGGCAAAATAACGCACTCTGGCCACGGAGGTTTTTCTTCTGCCCACCGATTCTACATAGACTCCCGCTTCAGCTTTTTTGTCTTTTTTTGTTTTTGTTTCTTTTTTCACTGCCATAAAATTTATTGTGTCTAAACTTTTTATTTCATTATCAAATTTTTTATCATTTTGATTTGAAGCTTGCTTTTCGGCAACATTCCCAATACCGCCGTTCTGAAAACGAAGGATTTGCCTTTTTTATCAACCGCCCGGCTTATCGGAACGGACTTGAGCGACCCCGGATAGCCCGAGTAAGTTTTATATTTTTTTTGCTTGCTTTTCTGGCCGGTTAATTTTATCTGGTCCACATTCAAAACATTGAGCTTGATGTCCGGGGCGGCATTTTCCTGAAAACTTGCGTCATTTTTCCCGCGCAAAATGGCCGCCGCCTCCGAAGCGACTCTGCCCAACGCTCTGCCTTTCGCGTCTATTGTATATTCTTTCATAAATTAAAATTAAACAAACTCTATTATTGATATTTTGCTGCCGTCGGTTTTTCTTTTGGGCATTTTGGTAATTCTGGTATAGCCGCCGTTTCTGTCTTTGTATTTCGGCGCTATTTTATCAAACAATTTCTTGGTTGATAAAATTCCAATCGTGGAAGCAACTATTCTTCTCTTGGCCAAATCGCCATCTTTCGCTTTGGTGACAAGCTTCTCTATAAAAGGCCTCAACTCTTTGGCTTTGGCTTCGGTGGTTTTTATTTTATCGTTTTTTATCAAATTAACGGCCAAAGACTTCATTAAAGCCCTTCTTTGATTTGTTTCTCTTCCGAATTTTCTTTTTGTATTATGATGCCTCATATCTTTATTGAACATCAAGGTTTCGCCTTGTCGCAAGGCGAAACCTTGATGTTCTCGACTATTTTAATATCAATCCGTAATTGCCGAGCGCTCTTTTTATTTCTTGGACAACTTTCTTGCCGGCGCCTTCAATTTCCATCAAATCCGATTCTTTCTTTTTGGCCAATCCGCCCAATGTTCTGATTCCGGCCGTTTCCAGCGCGTTAAGCGTTCTGGCCGACAATTCCAAATCCTGCACTCTGGTTTTTAAAATTTCCTTATCTCCCCCTTCAATTTCTTTCCGTTCTCCTCCTTCTTCTTCCTCTTCTTTTTCTTTTTTCTTGCTAGGCGCGCTTTCAATCTTTACTTCCTCTTTTTCCTGGAATCCGATGATGGCTTTAAGATGATGAATCATCGTTTCTATTGATTTTTCCACAGCTTCCGCCGGAGTGATAGAGCCGTCCGTTTCCACGGAAATTCTTAGTCTATTGTAGTCCGTTCTGTCTCCGACTCGCATATTCTCCACTTCATAATTCACTTTTTTAATGGGCGTGAAAACGGCGTCCAAAACAATAGTCCCTATGCCAACCTTGTCTTTCTTTAATTCTTCCCTGGAAACATACCCCAGTCCCTTTTCCACGGTAAATTCAATATTAAGCTTCGCATCCTTTGAAGTAAGGGTGGCGATGTGTTCTTTTTTATTCATTATTTCCAATTGAGAAGGAGCTTCAATGTCTTTTGCCGCCACATTGGCTATTCCGCTGGCGGAAATTTTTGCCGTTTGCGGCTCGTCCGTGTTCATCTTAAATCTCACTTTTTTCAAATTCAAAAGAATAGTTATGACATCTTCCTTTATGCCGTTTATTTTGGAAAATTCGTGAGGAACTCCTTCAATTTTTACCGAAGTTATGCCCGCCCCCGGTATGGAGGACAATATTATTCTCCTTAAGGAGTTGCCGAGAGTGTGCCCGTAGCCGGCGTAAAGCCCGCTGATTTCATAAACTCCGCTGTTTCCTTCTTCAAACACTTTTTTTGGTTTTGACGGCAGTCCTATTTTGTAGTCCATATTTTTATTAAAATCCAATAATTAAAACTAAGCGCTGGCGGCGGCCGGTGTTCCTATAATTTCACCTTCTTTTTTGGCTTTGTCCAATTTCAGCCAGACGGGCAAGCTGTGTTTTTTCATTTTCTCGTCAATGTCTTTGAAAATCGTCTTGACGGACGATTGCGGCCGAACGGTTATTTTGCTTCCGACAGAAACTCTGTATGACGGGATATCCACCCTTCGGCCGTTAACCATCATGTGCCCGTGAGTCACAATCTGTCTGGCGACCGACCTAGAGTCGGCCAAACCCATCCTGAAAACGACATTGTCCAGCCGCGATTCAAGAAAACTGTAAAGCGCGGCCTTAACGTTGCCTCCTCCGGCTTTGTTCTCCGCTTCTTGGGTGTAATTGTCAAATTGCCTTGTTCTCAAGCCGTAACTGAATTTTATTTTCTGTTTTTCTCTAAGCTTAATGCCGTATTCGGTGGAAGAAGCCCTCCTTGTCTTGCCGGACTTTGTAGCCGGTCCTGGCGGGTAGGGCTTCCTGGCTAGGGCGCATTTGGGCCCAAAACATCTTTCTCCTTTTAGAAAAAGTTTTTCTCCGGCCCTTCTGCATTTTTTACATTTATCTTGCATCATAATTTTTTATACTCTTCTCGGTTTTTTCGGCTTAGGCCCGTTGTGCGGTATCGGCGTCACATCCTTAATCGCGCTTATTTCTATTCCTTTTGAAGCCAATGTTCTTATGCCCGATTCTCTTCCGGCTCCGACTCCTTTTATCACCACATCCACTTCTTTGATTCCGACATTGATAGCCTTGTCCGCCAGAAGTTCCGCGATTTTAGCCGAAGCGAACGGCGTGCCCTTTTTGGCTCCTTTGAAGCCCAATGCCCCGCTGCTTGAAGCGAATAGCGCATTGCCGTTTTTGTCGGTCAGTGTCATAAGCGTATTGTTGTAAGTTGAACGGATATACAAAGTTCCGTTTGAAACCTTGACCTTTGCGGATTTACCCGCCGAAGAGGCGGGTTTGACTGCGCCCGCTGTTTCTTCTTTTTTTTCTTCTGTAATTCTTTTTTTACCCATATTTTTATGTTTTTTCCGCTTTCTTTCTTCCACTGCCCATTGTAATGCGGACATTCCCTCTTAATGTTCTAGAATTGGTTTTTGTCCTCTGGCCTCTAGACGGCAATCTCTTGCTATGCCTGATTCCCCGGTAAGTTTTTATTTCTTTCAATCTTTTGATGTTGGCCGCTATTTCCCGGCGCAAATCTCCTTCAATTTTATGCTTTCCCGCCAAATCTCTGATGGCGTTTTGTTCGCTCTCGCTCAAATCTTTGGCTTTCTTGTCAAAAGAAATTTTAGCTTTAGTCAAAATATCTCTGGCCAAAGAATCGCCGATGCCGTATAAATAACCCAAGGCTATTTCCAATCTTTTATTATCCGGTATGTTTGTTCCCGCTATTCTCATAAATTATTTTTATCCTTGCCTTTGCTTGTGCTTGGGCGTTTTTTTGCAGATATTATAAAGCCTCCCTTTTCTTTTGACGAGTTTGCAATCCTTGCACATTGTTTTTATTGAAGTCTTTACTCTCATTTTACATTCTGTGAACGATTCGGCCTTTCGTTTTACCGTATTCGCTCATTTCCACTTTGACTTTGTCTCCGACCAGAACTTTAATCCTGTTCAGTCTCATTTTGCCGGATAAATAAGCGATTATTTCGCTTGCCTCGCTGGAACCTTGGCGAAGCGGGCTCGCGTCGTCCATGCGAACGCGAAAAGTCGCATTAGGCAAAGCCTCTGTCACGATTCCAATAGAAATTTTGTCGGACATGTCTGCCATCAAAGTTATGCGTTTATACTAGCAGAAACAAAAATACTGTCAAACGCAAAACGTTTTTCCATTTCTTTTTACCGCTGACTTGGAGTAGTCGTCGCCTTGCCTGTCTCAACATTTATCTTTATCTTGCTTCTGTCTTTGGGAAATCTTGGCCACCATTTGGGGCTTTGGACTATGGCCGCTTTCGCTATGGCGGGATAATTTTGAAAAACGGAAGTGTAATCTTTCCCTTTGTAATTTACTATTTCTTCAAGAAGTTTGGCTGTGTCCACCACCCAGACGAAATCGGCGCCGCCTTTCAGCCTAACGGTTATTTCTTTGTTTTGGGTGTCGGCGGATATCAGACTGAAATCAAGCGATTCAATATTGTCTACCGTAACGGGCTCGTTTTTCGGAGCTTTTTTAAAGTCCCCGGAATTGTCGTCCGTCAGCGCTTTGGCCAAGTCATCCTTTTTGAACAAATAGCCCGTAGCCGAACCTTTGGTCTTAAAGGCCATTGACCGGCCGAATGAATCACCGACTTTCGGATTATCCGGATTTTCCGCGTATTCAATTTTTACGGCCTCGGCAAACAAAACATAACTTTCCGGTTTTTGCTTGGAAAGCGTCTCCGTCAAGCGGTTTTTTAATTTTTCATTAACTGCCGCCCTGACGCTGTCAATATCCTCTTTTTTGACTGTTCTGGAATTTCCGCTTGCCCCGCCGGACATTGTCGTTTTGGATTTGGCGAACACTTTTTCAAAGCGAGGCCCCCCTTTGAGGCCGGGAAGGGTGAAATCAGCCGGGCCGATATTATATTCTTCTCCGGCTTGATCGGCGTAAACCGTCGCTTCCATTACTCCCATTCCCGGCACCGAAATAGCCCCCTTAATCCTGTAGACTTTCCCGTCGCTTGTTTGAAACCTGGTATTGGCTATAAGTCTTTGGGGCGCGCTGCCGTAATTATTGTAGACGGTTATTTTGCCGCTCGCCTTTTGTCCGCCGGAAGAAATTCCGGTGGCGGTAACAAGGCCGCTTTCTTCCGCGCTTAATTGCGCGATCTCAAACTGTAAACCGTCGGCGGTCGTATTGGCGCGCGCCCTAAGCCTTGAATCAATAACCAGCGTTTCCTTGTAAGGAGAAACATTGACGGCGGCCGTGGAAATCCTGTTTAACATCACCGCCCCAAAAGCGCCCAATAAAATTAAAATCAGAAATGATATTACAAGCTTAAAAAGAAACCGGCTTTTTTTTGTTTTTTCCATTTCCAATTCTTCAACAAGAGGTCTTTCCTCTTTGTTTCTTAAAAAAATGTCTTTTATTATTTTCCTGGGCATATGTTTTAATCTAAAAATTTATCGGCGTAAATGGCTTCCATCATAAGCATTATATCCATGTTTTTGCTCTGGTAATCGTCTGTTTTAAAATAACGCGTCAGCCATTCGGGATTTATCTTTTGCGCAACAAAAGGCTTTCTTAAAACCGTAAATTCCGAAAAACCGCCGCTCTCAAGACAAGAAGAAAAAAATTTGCAAACCGGATTGTCGCCGATTATAAAAACATTTTGAGGAAGAAGACTTTCTTGCGCCAGAGCGGCCAGCGAGTTTTTCAAATAATTGCGCCATTCCCCGACTGAATCTTTTACCGCCGCGGCTATTTTGTCCGAACTTTCCAATGTTCTGTGTCCCCTGGAATAAGCCTTGACGATTGAAGACGCTTCTCTAAGGAAAGTGTTCAGCGCGGCGGCCGCTTTCCTGAACAAAAGATTGGTTCCCTTGGAAAAAGAAACGGATCGCTCTAAAACATTATCGCGAATAAGATTAATTTCCGTAGTTTCTCCTCCAATGTCTATTATTAAATATCCTTCTTTGTTTTTTATTATATCACTTAGAACTTTAACCGCCACAAGGGACGAAGTCGCAAATTTCAAAGGGGTGTGGATAAAAACTTTTTCAATCTCTTTTTCCGCCATTTCCATCGCTTTTTCCACTCCCATGCTCAAATAAATATACGACTTGACCGACCGGGCGTTTTTGCCGACGGGGTTTTTGACGCAATAACCGTTTAATTCGGCCTTTATGATCTCGTGTTCTATAAACCTGCCTCTTTTGTTTTTTTTGTCGTTGAAATTTTTCTCTTCTTCTTCAATAAGCTTGCTGAAAAAATTATTTCTTACTTCAAACGGTTTTTCTCTCGTCACGGTTATTATTTTTGTCTTGGAAGAAAACCACGGAGAAGAAAAAACGCACAAAACTTCGTCTATTTTGCCGGGATGGAGGTTTTTTAATTTTTCTGCCGTGAGACGAAGCGCATTCGCCGCGCATCGCAAAGAGGCTTCAAGGCTCACGTCAAAAAGAAAATTAACCGGCGATCTCGGCGCGGCCAAAACAGCAAGAGGACAGCCTTCATTGCTTTCTACCAGCGCTCCGCCCACGGACGAGCTGGTGATGTCTATAACAGCGACGACTTTTTTTCTTGGAGTTTTACTGAAAAATGACATTGATTATATTATAACATAGCAAAAATAATGAAAAAGTTAAAATTGTAGTATAATGGTGCGCATAATGAAAATTATGAACCTGCTTATATCGCTTATTGTGCCAATATTCAACGAGGAAGAAAATATCCGCGAGTTATACGAAAGATCCAAAAAAACGCTTGAAAAAATCGGGCCGCATGAGATTATTTTCGTAAACGACGGGAGCCGAGACAAAACGCTTGAAAAAATATTGGAACTCGCCGCTAAAGATAAAAATGTCAAAATTATTGATTTTTCCAGAAATTTTGGCCATCAGACCGCCATAATCGCCGGTATGAATAATAGCCAAGGCGAAGTTGTCGTTATAATGGACGGAGATTTGCAAGACACTCCCGAAACCATACTCGAACTTGTCAAAAAATGGAAAGAAGGCTATGAAGTGGTGTACGCAAAAAGGAGAACTAGAAAAGACAGTTTTTTTAAAAGAGCGACTGCTTACGCTTTCTACAGAATACTAAAAAAAATCGCCAACATAGACATTACCGAAGACACCGGCGATTTCTGTCTGCTTGATAAAAAAGTGGTTGATGCCTTAAAAGGGCTTAAGGAACATTCTCGCTTTGTGCGAGGATTAACCTCTTGGGTTGGTTTTAAAAAGGGGATAATATTGTTTGACAGAGAGGAAAGAAAAAGAGGGAATACCAGTTACTCCCTAAAGAAAATGTTGAAATTCGCTTATGATGGTATAACTTCATTTTCTTATTTTCCCCTGAAAATGGCCACCTATTTGGGAGTATTTAGCGCTTTTATGGGTTTTATTTGGGGAATATATGCCATATACCAAAGAATATATAACCCGGAAAGCACTGTTCCCGGGTGGGCTACCGTAGTTGTGGCAATTTTTTTTCTTGGAGGAATTCAGCTGATCGTTTTGGGTATGATTGGAGAGTATATCGGAAGAATTTATACTGAAGCGCAAAACAGACCTCCATACATAGTAAGACAAAAAATAAATTTTGATTAGTTTTTATAAAATTTGCGATTATGAATTTCATTAAAAAACTTTTTTCCCGAAAAAGAAATGCCCTGATAATTTACAGCTTCATCGTCCTGACTGTTTCTTATTTCACCTATTTTAAAAATTACGATTATCCGCCGTCCGTATTCTGGGACGAAAATTACCACATCGCTTCCGCTCAAAAATATCTGACGGGAGTGATGTTTATGGAGGCGCACCCGCCGCTCGGGAAATTATTTGTCGCTTTAGGAGAAAAAATCCTGCAACCGAATAAAAACATTCCCGCCGCGGAACTGCATAAATTCACCCAAACGGACTACATCAAAGATTTTCCAGCCGGATATTCTTTCGCCGGCGTGAGATTTTTCTCCGCCTTGTTCGCATGGCTTTCGGCTCTCATCTTTTTCTTCATATTTTATTTTATTTCCAAAAACCCGCATACTTCGCTTCTTTTTTCTTCCCTTTATGTTTTTGAAAACGCCCTGATTACCCATTCTCGCGCCGCTATGCTGGAAGGCAGCCATCTGTTTTTCATCCTTTTGGCGATTCTTTTTTTCGTTTACTTTGTCCAAAAACCGTCAAGAAAAACTTTGCTTAATTATTTTGTTTTGGGAATTTTGACCGGCCTGGCCATATCCGTCAAGGCCACGGGCGCCATTACCGCTTTCCTGTTCCCTTTTCTTTTCGCCTTGGATTACAAATATCAAGGTTCAACCTTGATATCAGGGACTCTCCTTGATATTTCTAAAAAAATAATAGTCAAGGGATTATTTTTCGTTGCCGGTTCCGCCGCTATCTTTTCTTTGATATGGTATATCCATTTTTCTTTAGGCAAGTTTGCCGCAGACGGCAAATTTTACAAAGCCTCGGAAGAATACAAAGAAATTATGGCTAGTGGCCTTACTTCCGACCCGAAATATTTTCCAACGATGCTGAAAGACAACCTCGCTTATATGGCCAACTACAACAAAGGCGTGCCCAAACTTGATATTTGCAAACCGGACGAAAACGGCAGCTACCCTCTCGCCTGGCTGGTCGGAGATAAGAGCATCAATTACCGCTGGGAAAAAAGCGGCGACGGCGTCAGATATATGTACCTGCAAGTCAATCCGATAATTTGGTTCCTGGGTCTGGCTGGAATTATTTTATCTCTCATTCTTATCATCGGCCGCGTTGTTTTTAAAAATCCGGTTAAAAATAAAAATCTATTTTACTTAATAACCGCTTTCGCGACGCTTTACATCATCTATATGGCGATAATGCTCCGGATAGAACGAGTAATGTATCTATATCATTATTTTATTCCTCTTCTTTTTTCTTTCATTTTGGCGTTTCTAGTTTTCAATTACATTTTTGAAGAAAAAATCGCGGCCAAATCCAAAAAACTTTACCTTGGCTTGATAATATTGGTCGTCATAATCGCCGGAACTTACAAATTCTTCAGCCCGCTCACTTACTACCAGCCTCTTACGACCGAACAATTTAAGCAAAGGATCTGGTTTGACTTCTGGAAATTAAAACCGATTGAGTAACCCACTTGGAAGCTAAACTTCCAAGTTACTCTAATAACATATTTTCAATCTCTTTCTCTGTTTCTTTTCTCTTTAAAATATCCACAAGGGAAATTTCAGCAAAACTTTTATATTCTTCTTGATTTTTAAATTGACCAATAATAATGTCTTTTTTGCAAAAACCATCTTCAACTTTGCCAACATATTCATTCCAGCTATTCCGACTTAATTTTTTGTAATCTATTTGATGAACACGATTATTTAAATTTACATAAGCGCTGACATGTAACAGATATTCATTAGAATTTATATGTGACGACTTAAAGGTTCCCTGGAAAAGACATCCCGATCTATTATATTTGTTATTAAAATATTTTGTATACCCAGTTCCAAGCCGCTGTAAAAACTTTTCAATGCCATTATCTAAAACCTGTTCCAAAATAAAATGATAATGATTTGGATTTAAACAATAAGATACAAAATTTACCAACTTAGAAGTTCGTTTTTTAATTTTATCTTTTTTAACAAATGAATTCTCAAAAATACTTCCTATCGGTTTTTCAACATTAAATTCTTCCATGCTTTTATAGAAACGATCCATGTCTTCAATATCAAGAAATATTGGTCTTTTATCAACACCCCTGTTATAAATATGATAAAATTCTCCCTCCGAAAATTTTACTTTCCTCATTTTAAATCAATTATACCACTTGGAAGTTTAGCTTCCAAGTGGGCTATTTTCTAAAATTGCTTTGATCCGGTGCACTCCCGCCGAGACAGCTTCTTCTTTGATGATTTTGAAATAGCCGAGTTCTCCAGTGGAAGCGATATGGGGCCCCATGCAAATTTCTTTGGAAAAAACTTGCTCGCTTTTGGCAATATTTCCCACCGTGTAAACTTTTACTTTTGTTTCGTATTTATGGCCGAATAATCCGATAGCGCCGGATAATCTGGCTTCCTCCAAACTCATCTCTTGCCAAGCCACCGGCAGATTTTCCTTTATTTTCCCATTGACGATTTGCTCCACTTTTTCTATTTGCTCTTTGGTCATTTTTTCCGGCCAAGAAAAATCAAAACGCAGTCTTTCGGAAGTGATGTTGCTCCCTTTTTGATTAACGCTCTCTCCTAAAACTATTTTTAAAGCCTGATGCAAAAGATGCGTGGCCGTATGGTATTTAGTCGTTTTCTCTCCCGCATCCGCCAGTCCGCCTTTAAACATTCCGACGGAAGCGGTTTTGGAAAGATGCTGATGTTTCTTAAACTCTTCGTTGAATTGCTTGACATCCACACTGCCGCCTTTTTCTTTAGCCATTTCAACCGTAATTTCCAAAGGAAATCCGTAGGTGGAGAAAAGAATAAAAGCGTCTTTGCCGGAAATAATTTTGTCCGGCGATATTGTAGCCATTTTCTGAAACTCCCTTATACCCTTTTCCAAAGTTTTACTGAATTTATTTTCCTCCTCCGTTATCACATCCAGAATCATCTCTTTTTTTTGCGAAAGTTCCAGATAAAATTCTTTATAAATTTCAAAAACAGGTTCGGCTACTCCCGCCAGAAAACTTTCTTCAATCCCCAATAATTTGCCGTATCTCGCCGCTCTTCTTATTAGTCTTCGCAAAACATATCCTCTGCCGATATTTGACGGCGACACTTCGTCGCCCATTATAAAAACACTGGCTTTGATATGATCGGCGATAATGCGTATTGATTTTTCTTTTTCTTTGTCGGAAGATTTTAGATCTTGCCTGTCGGCAGACAGGTTTGGGATTTTAGATTTTATTTTGACAACCAAGGGTTGGAACAAGTCCGTTTCATAAACATTATTTTCCCTTTGCATCACCATCGCCATTCTTTCCAATCCCATTCCAGTATCAACATTTTTTTGTTTTAAAGAATAGTATTTTTCGTCTTCGCCTTTGTTGTATTGCATAAAAACATCGTTCCAAATTTCCACCCATAAATCGTTGTCGTCGTTAAAACTGTCCGGAATTTTATCCGCGCCGCCCGTCCAATAAAACATTTCCGTATCCGGCCCGCACGGTCCGGTCCGGCCGGCCGGTCCCCACCAGTTATTTTTCTTAGGCAGTTTGGCAATTCTTTTTTCCGCCGCGCCCAACTTTTTCCATAAATCAAAAGCCTCTCCATCAAAGGGCGCATTTTCATCTCCGGCGAAAACGGAAACGGCCAGCCTTTTTTTATCCAAGCCCAGCCATTTTTTATCGGTCAGAAATTCCCAGCTCCATTCTATCGCTTCTTTTTTAAAGTAGCCTGCCCCGATGCCATCGGCCGTTTTTGGGTCTCCGAAGGACCAATTGCCCATCATCTCAAAAAAAGTAAGATGGCGCGAGTCGCCCACTTCGTCTATGTCGCCCGTTCTAACGCATTTTTGGATATTAGCCACGCGCTTGCCGCCGGGATGTTTTTCTCCAAGCAAATACGGCACCAATGGATGCATTCCGGCTGTTGTAAAAAGCGCCGTCGGATCGGTTTCGGAAGGGACAAGCGAAGAGGAAGGGATTATCGCGTGCCCTTTTGATTTGAAAAACTCTAAAAATTTTTTTCTTATTTCGCTTGAACGCATTTTAATGGAGCCACCTCTCGGATTTGAACCGAGGACCTACTGTTTACAAAACAGTTGCTCTACCGCTGAGCTAAGGTGGCAAAAGCAAAGCTATTTCGGCAAATTTTTTTCTTCTTTTTTTTCTTCAGAATCGGAACCGCTTAACTGATTCCAATAAGGATGGCTGTTGCCGTTCATCTTCACTTCCCTTTTTCCTCTTATGTAGTTGGCCAGACTCAAAAGAAGCCTCTCCGTCCTCAACACGTTTATTCTGAACTTTGATATGACTATTTCAAATTCTTTGTAGATTTTCGGCGAAAAAGAATCATGCAGGAAAACAGCGAAAGGGATGATGATTCTGGCGTTGATGTCGTGAAAAACAGGCCTTGTTTCGCCGAGTCTTCGTTCAAACTCTTCCTTGGGCATCGCTCTGGTAAAAGACACTCCTTTGGAAAAAATAAAGGCAATGCCAGCGGCGGACAATAGAGCTATATAAATAAACGTATTCATGCGATTTTAAGACAAGTTGTACTTGACGAACCTAGAAACTTCTATTTTTTCGCCGAATTTTTGAACGGCTTGATTGAGTAATTCTTTGACGGTAACGGCTGGATTTTTTATGTGGGGCTGTCCCATTAATTCGTTCAGGTCGAACGGCGCCGAGGCGGCAATATGCATCGCTATGTCCTTGGCTAAAATTCGAAATTCTTCATTGCCGGAGACAAAATCAGATTCGCTTTTAAGCTCAAGCATGACTCCGACTTTTTTGTTGTTGTGCATATAAGCTTCAATTATCCCCGAACCCAGCGCCCTGTCCGCTTTTTTTTCGGCCGACTTGGCGCTTTCTCTTTGCAAGACGGCCAGAGCTTTTTCCATATCTCCACTCGCTTCTTCAAGCGCTTTTTTGCAGGCGGACACGGAGACTGCAGTTTTGTCTCTTAATTCTTTTATTTGTTGAGCGGTTATCATAAATTAAGAACTAGGCTTTAGGAGTTAGCTTATTAGGAATTTCGGCCTTAACTGGTTCTTGCTGGGCTAAAAGCGTTCCTTCTTTGTAAGCTTTGGCGAATTCGGACATAAAATAAGAAATGCTGGATATGGAATTGTCGTTGCCCGGAACGGGGTAATTGACGCCGGACGGATTGCAGTCGCTATTGAGCAAGGCGACAACCGGTATCTTCATTTGATTGGCTTCACTGACGCTTATTTTCTCGTGTTTGGAATCAACGGCAATAATCGCCGACGGCAAAAATTTCAGGTTCTCCGCCAGTCCGCCGAAATAAGTTTCCATTTTTTTGATCTGTCTTTCAATCTGAAGTTTTTCTTTTTTGGTGTATTTATTCAGTTCTCCCGCGTCTCTTTTTTTCTTCAGGTCGTTGAGGTGGTCAATCCTTCCTTTTATCTGCTTGAAGTTGGTAAGCGTTCCGCCGATCCATCTTTCTTTGACGAACGGCATCCCCAATTCTTTGGCGGTGTTTTCCGTCAGATCTTTGGCTTCTTTCTTTGTCCCGACAAACAAAACTGCCTTCTTGTCCTTGCCTAGTTTCTTGGCGAATTCTTTGGCGGAATCAAGATTATTTTTCGTTTTTTCCAAATCAAAAATCTCCACTCCGTTCCTTAATCCGAAAATATACGGCTTCATTTGGGGATTTCGGCTGGTCTGCGAATATCCCAAATGCATCCCGCTTAAATACATCTCCTTAACTTCAACTTCGATGCGGTCTTTTTGTTCATTTTTTTCTTCCGTTTTTAACATAGATTGTATAGTAGCAAAAACGCCGCAATATGCAACCCCTCGCCCCCCAAGGGTTACCCTTGGCGCAATTTCTTAAAGGGTAACCCTTGGGGGCTCAACTTTAATACTCAATCCAGCCGGAAGTTATTCTTTCCACTTTCAAATTAAGGTTCAATGGTATGGTTTGTCCGCCTTCTCCGTCATCTTTGGCGCTTATTGTCACCGTGTAAGTTCCGGCAGGTATCACGCCTGGAACCTTAAATCTGATTCTTATCTTTGAAATCGCGTTTGTATCAACATTGTTTAGCGGCGCGTTGCTCCAAGCGCTCCAAGTATTGCCGTTATCGGCGGAAACGGCAAATTGGGCTGTGGCGCCGGATATGACGGCAGAAAGGTTGGCAGAAACAGTTATGTTTCCTATCGTCTCGCCGCTTAAAGCCAAGACAGCGACGGTGGAATTGGCCGGCAGTCCTTCCACAATAGTGGCCAGAAGAGGATTTCCCGAAAAGACACTAAAAGTGAAGTTGGAGATGGCAAGTGGGGGTGGTGGAGTTATAGCAGGAGGAGTTATAGCAGGAGGAGTTATAGCAGGAGGAGTAGTAGTGGTAGGAGTGGTAGGAGTAGGAGGAGTGGTGGGAGGTATGGTGGTAGTAGGAGGAGTAGTAGTGGGTGGTATGGTGGTAGTGGGTGGAGTAGTAGTGGTAGGAGGAATGGTGGTAGTGGTAGATGTACTGCCAGTCACTTTAATCGCGCAAGTGTTTTCTGCAGTTTGTTGGGGGATACTGTTGTCCTTAATCGCAATTATGGCTTCTTTTATTCCTTCGGTTGAATATGATTTGGTAACCATAGAATCAGAACCGGAAAGGTTATCCGTTCCCGACCAAGAATAAAGGTAAGGAGGCTTTCCGCCCGATGCGATCGCCTCAAAGATGGCTCTGCCGCCGTTTGAATTTTTTTCCGAAGCTTTTATCAACAAAGCGTCAAAATCCTTGTCTTTGTCAGCCGCGCCGCTGGTTGTTTTGCCCGCCAGGTAGACGAACTTGTTGTCTTGGTCAAACGCCAAGGAACTTGTGACTAGGTCCGCTCCCGATTCTCCCCAATAATTGAATTTTACCAAATTGCCGCTGTTTTTATCGTATTTAGCCAAAACAGTATCCCAACCGCTTCCCCCTTTGTCGCTTACGCCGTGCGCCACATACAAATATTGGTCGTCAACGGCAATTCCGCGCGCGAGTTCGCTTCCCGCGCCGCGGGGACTTTTTTTCCAGATTAGCTTTCCGTTTTTATCAAATTTCGCGATCATCGCGTCCCAATCGTTCAAAATTCCGGATGAAGCGGTAACACCCGCTATGTATAGGTATTGTCCGTCGGAAACCAAATTAAAACCGTCGTTGTATCCGTCATAACCATGCTCATCTTTAAAATTAAAAGTTTTGAGCCATTCTCCTTCGCCGTCGGATCCGATTTTCGCAAGATAAGCGTCTCCGGCGCTGTCGAAATACCAAGAACCGGTCTTGGGCGAAACATTAAAAACGCCGGTAATCCAAACGCCGGTGTCGTCGGCGTAAATATGCCCGTCGGCCGTTGTGACTTTGTCGGCGTCGCCGTAGGATTTGGACCATTTAATTTGTTCCGGCCGCAATAGTCTGTCGTTAGAAGCGCTTTTGTTTAATTCGTCCAGGTTCAATTTTTTAACAACCGCTTGGATTTTCCTAAAACCGTTGGTTGAGTCCCAATGAGAAACATATAAATCTCTTCCGACAACGGCCAAGCCGTCTATTTCATGGTGTCCGTCCGGAATATCTCCCCACACTTTCGTCCATTTCAAATTACCGTCAAAATCGTATTTTTGAAGCAGTGCCCTGTTAGTCCAATCTTTTTTTAACCCCCACCAGGCGGCTATTTCTTCCCTCACCAGCCCCCCCACATAAACGGAGGAATCGTCGGCCGCCAGAACGAGGCCGCCGTCCCGCGGTCCGCCGCTCCATGTTTTTTTCCATTTCAAACTTCCGTCTTCTCCGTATTTCCCTAAAACCAAATCATAATCCTCAGCGTTGCTGACGGAATTCACCCCGCCGGTCGCATAAATGTCGGGGCCTATTTTTTTTACATCCCAAAACTGTTCGGTTGTTAAAAAATCGGTAAATGGAAAACGGCCGCCCAAACGGGTTATCCATTCCGTTGACAATTTGTCCGAATCGCCGCAGTCATCGCAGAAAGAGTTTAGTCGTTTCGTTTTTTCTTCATCCGACGCGGTTGCCGAGACCGGGCTGGCGGAACAGGAAACGGAAATAGAGGAAAGAGGTGAAGGGGGAGGTGGGGGAGGAGGTGGCTTAACCGTTACCTCGGCCGAACACTTCGCTTTTCCTTTACTGTTTTCCGCGATTGCCTTGCAAGTGATATTTTCAGTTGGATTTATGGAAAAAGAACCCTTTGAAGCGCCGGTATAATTATATTTTTCGTTTGAACAAGTAATGGGAACGATTCCGTCTTCATCGTCAAAAACTTCCCACGAAAATTGAGTTGAATCGCCGGAATTTATCGCCTCGGGTTCAAATTTGACTTGCCCGCAACTCGGCGCTAAAGATTCAACGACTATGTTCCAGGTTAAGGCGGCGTTGGGAAGAATTATGTCCGTTATTGCTATTGCCCTCCTACTAGTCTTATAACCAGTAGTAGCTTCCCAGTCTGAGACTCCAAGTAATTTTAATTCCGCTGGCGCCGGAAATTTAAGCCACGGTCTAGCCGTAACGGCTGGAATATTAGCCGTCAATACAGCCGCGCCTTTTTTCTTGGCCACACAAACCATCTTGGAACAAGTTATAACCGATTCATCGCTTGAGCTAATGACAATTTCCGGTTTGACGGCCAACCAAGTCATTAGAAGTCCCTTTATTTGGCGTACTGTTTTTCCAGAGCCTTGCGCCGTTATTTCTTCGTAAGTTGAGTCGCGACAAGATTGATTATCCAAATTATCGCACCATGTTCCAAAAGGAGAATCGCCGGCGCCCATTGTAGCGTAATAAAATGGATTCTCCGGTCCATAATTAAAAATAATCTTTTCGTCAACAGCTAAAACATCTTTGGTAATATCCCTTGTTACAATATGATTTATGTCTATCTTTCCTTCAACACACGCATAATAACCGTAATGATCGTCACTAGATAAATCTCCTATGAAAATAAAGAAACCCTTAGTTTGGATAAAGTCACCTTTAATACAATCCCCTATCAAAGATTCCGAAGGAAATTGATAATCTTGGCTCACTTTTACGGACTCGGCCAGAGCGTGATTCCTCACACCTTCGGCTAAAAAAACGGTTAATCCAATAGCCAGCGTTAAAAACAGAAAGGTTAATAAAGATTTATTTTTCTTGAAAAAGAATTTCTTCAATAAAAACGCGATAATCAGCATCGCTATCAGCGCGGCGGCTCCAAGCATTGCCGCTTTTTTATCAGACGAAACGGCGCCAATCGCTTTCACGTTTTCTTTCCGTATTTTAGCGCAATCCCGGTTGGCCGGATCCATATTTTCGCAATCATAAATCATTTCATAACTGTCTGTTTCGCGTCCGTCCGCTCCCGCAACGGAAGCGGTCATTCTTAAATAGTCATAATTATTCAAAGCGGTCATTTCTTTTTTGACGGCCATTATAAAACCCGTTATTTCTCCTTCGTAGCCGAGCGTCTGTATTTCATTTCCGGATTTGTCAAAAACATTCATTAATACCTTTCCTTCAACGGGTCCATCCGCCGTATTGTGGAAACAAACAAAATTCTCCGTTGTTTCTCCCTTTAAAAGAGGAAATTTCATCGGCGAGAAAAAATTAATTCTCGGCCTTTCCTGTTCGCTGACGAACCTTAAATTAACGACGGATTTTTGATTATTGCCGGAAACGGCGGTAATCCTTAAAAAATAGACCGTTTCGTTCATTGCGGGAATGGCATACTTAAGAGAGCGCGAGGAATTCGGCGCGACGATAATGTCTTCGCTCTGGGAGGAAATTTTGTTTTTATCATCAAGGCCATCCCAATAAAACAGATCGTAAACGAGTTTGACCTTGGCTTTTTGGGCGGTATCGTTTTTTAGTTTGCCCGCTATTGCTACTTTCGCGCCCTTGTCAATCAATGGCCATAAACCTATGTGGTCGTACTTTTCGTTGTTAACGACAAAAGAAGGTTTTTCCAAAAACACTCTTTGGGCGCCAACAGCGCTTTTTTTTACTTCAAACTCAACGGAACCGGCCGTTACTTCGTTGGTAAAAGACAAACCGGATAAATTCATTTTTTTGCCGACGACAAAATTAAAGCTGGCGATATAATTTCCATCGGGCAGATTTTCCGGAACGTTCCAGCTAAATACGACCGGCTTCGTTTCATTGCTCTCCAAATAAAACTTTTCCCGATCCTGCGGACCGCTCTGGGCAAAAAATTCATCCGCGATGTCGTGTCCTTCCTGCGTGTAGTTTTCATTAAATCTGGCGACTCTCACGAACAGATATCCGTCGGCTATGGGATAACTGTTTTCATTGATCAAATTACCTTTGAAATAAACCGTCTGACCCGGCTCGTAAGATTCTTTTACCGCAGTGAAACTGGCCTGAATGCTGGGAAAATGATAATAATCAAAACAATTGGCGATTTCCCCGTCTATGTTGGCGGGAACAACACCTTCATTTTGAGCAGGATCATCGTCGGATATTGAAATAAAACCGGCCAAGGCAATATTGGCCGACATTAAAATTACGAAAAAAGAAACTAAAAAAACCGGCGAGAGTTTGGACAACTTAAAATTTGACATATTTTTTTGTTTTAAATTATATTTATTGATAATATTTTAGATCCGGATAAATCCATCCGCCTTAATTTTAACATAAAGAAAAATAACAACAACGAGTTATCCACACCCATTTGGCTCCGGGAGCAGGGATCGAACCTGCGACCAATCGCTTAACAGGCGACTGCTCTACCGCTGAGCTATCCCGGAATGAATTTTTTAAAATCCATTAATCCATTTGGATTTTAACCCGTATTTATCGCGATTGCAACCAAAAAATTATTTTAAAAATGCGCAGGTTTTATGCCGAAACACTTAAAATACTCAAATTTTAAATCTTAATTTTTGATGGCTGCCTTATTTATTCCGATATTTCTTCCGGTTTGTCTAATATCTGCGTTTCAATACCAATAGATTCTCCGGTAATGCGTAAAATGTCCTTGTCTATTTTGTTCAGTTCTTTATAGGAGCTGTTGTAAGTATTTACGGTCGTGGACAAGTTAACGCCCAATTTTTTCATAAACTCTTCGTAAACCCCGAGATGCCGCGACAAGTCCTCCACCTTTTTTCTTATCCCTTTGGCCGATTCTTCTATTTGCAAAGCGCGCAAACCCTGCAAAACCGTTTGCAAATAAGCCATAAAAGTGGTGGGAGAAACGATAATGACTTTTTTCTGCTTGAAAGCGTATTCTATCAGATCAACGGCGGAGGTCTTCACTGCGCCGACTTGATTGATGAGCAGGTCGTAAAATATACCCTCGGACGGGATAAACATAAAAGCGAAATCGGTCGTGTCCTCGTTCGGCCGGATGTATTTGGAAGTCTCGTCAATTCTGTTTTTCAGGTCTTGTTTGAACAATTTTTCCAGTTTTTCTTTTTCGGCCGGATTGGTTTCGTTGATTATTTTATTGTAATTTTCCAAACTGAATTTGGAGTCAATCGGCAACATCTTATTTTTATCCAAAAAGATGACGGCATCCACAATATCTCCGTCGGCGAACTTATATTGCATTTGGAACCGGCCCGGCGGCAAAACATTTTTTAAAACTGTCTCCAAATAGTATTCGCCTAACACGCCTCTTTGTTTGGGGTTGGTGAGAATATTCTGCAAACTTTGCAATTGGCCGGCAAAACCGATGACTTGTTTGTTGGTTTCGTCCAGCTTGGTGAGCTTTTCCGTCACTTCGGAAATTATCTTGGAGGAATGCCCGATTTGCGATTGCATTGCCTTGGTTGACTCCCCTATCCTGTTGTCCAAAGTGTTTCTGATGTCCAGATTAGTTTTGTGCAAAGCCTCTTTAATATCTTTCAACTGTTCTTGCATCATCAACGCCGCCCTGTCGCCGTTTTTATTCTCCTCTTTCGGCGCCAACGCTTTTTTTATCATCAACAAAAACACTACGGCAAAAACCGCCATCGCTCCCGCCAAAACCAAAATTATCGTCAAAATTTGCGGCATTTATTTATCCATAGACAATAGCGTGTCTATCCTATTTAAATCTCTCGGAAACAAAGTCGCTTCTTTGACATTTTCCAATCCGAGAAGTTTGGCGGTGAGCCGTTCCAAACCCATGCCGAAACCGCCGTGCGGTGGCATACCGCATTTGAAAGCTTGCAGATAAAAGCTGAATTTATCGGGGTTGAGCCCTTTTTTCTTAAGAGCTTCCACTAGTTCGGCATATTTGTGGATGCGCTGGGCGCCGGTGGTTATTTCCACACCCCTGAAAAGCAGATCAAAACCTTTGGCGTACCCTATGTCATTTTCGTCTTCGTGGGTATAAAAAGGCCTTTTTGCCATCGGAAAATGGGTTATGAAAATAAAATCGGAGTTAAATTGTTTTTGAGCATATTCGCACAGCCATCTTTCGTGTTGAGGCTCAAGATCGGGCTCTTTTGCGCAATCTTCACCTGTTTCTTTTTTTATAATCTCCTGCGCTTCTCTTAATTTCATCGCCGGTATATCTTTCGGAACTTCCGGCGCAGTTGTTTTAAGCAGTTCAAATTCTTTTCCGCAAGATTCTTTTAATTTTTCCATTACGAACTTAAGCAGGCGGTTTTCCATCTTCATTATATCCGTATGGTCTTGGATAAATCCCATCTCAATGTCTAAACTGGTGTATTCGTTCAAATGTCTCGTCGTGCTGTGTTTCTCCGCCCTGTAAACATTGCCCACGGCAAACACTCTCTCAAAAATGCCCACCATTATCTGTTTGTACAATTGAGGGCTTTGCGCCAAATGGGCGATGTGCTTAAAATATGTCACATCAAACGAATTCGCCCCGCCTTCCGCGTCCTCGCCTATCAATTTCGGCGCTTGAAATTCCGTAAAATTTTCTTGATTTAAAAATTCCCTGAAAGATTTTACTATCTCCGCTTGGACTTTAAAAACAGCTTTGGACTTTTCTGTTCTTAAGGTAAGAGGAAGATTATCCAAATGAGTGTCAAGGTTTGTCACGGCATCTTTTTCAAACGGAATTTCGGCTTCGTTAAGAATTTTTACTTCCGTTATTTCCACCTCCACTTCGCCCAGTTCTTCGTTTTTGTTCACCATCTTTTCCGGCCTTTTGTTGACTTTGCCGACAATTTCCACTACCCATTCCGAACGGAGCTTGCCGGCAACTTCGCGCGCCTCTTTGTGATTGGGCAAAGCCACCATCTGGACTTTGCCGGACATATCGCGCAGGTCAATGAAAACAAGCTTGCCGTGATCGCGGCGGACATCCACCCACCCGGCCAATTTAACCTCTTCGCCGATTTTATTTTTTAAGTTTTTTATGTATATGCGATTCATTGTTTAAAGTTTAGCATATTAGCCGATTTTTTGAAATAAAGACGCCCGCAGTGTTTATCATGCGGGCGTCCAAGTTTTTATTTCAGAGAAGATGGCACTTGCACTCATTATCTATGCATTTTTTTATATCTTCAGAGCTTTTTCCAGAAAAGTGATCAACCCCATTCTCTCTATAAATATTGATTAGCTCCTGTGACATAGAAACCAGTACGCTAGTTGACAACACCAATATGTTATCATTTTTTATTTTACCTGCAATTTTTCTTGCAATTTCCAACCCTCCATTTTCATTATCGGGCAATTGGTGATCAAGCAACACCACATCACAAGGATTTTCGTTTATTACTTTCAGAGCTTCAATAATTGATACAACAGGTTCATTGTTTAAGAAAATAAAATCCCCATAAAACACTTCAAAGAAATCTATTGTTACTTTTACCAATGATTCCGAGTCTTCAATAATTAAAATTCTCTTATGTGTATTTTCCATCCATAATCTCCTTTTTTAAATGTCCAAAATAAAGTAAAAACTTATCTTTTTTGAGTATACAACAAAATGTAATTTTGTCTAGATTCTTTCGGGAGTTTTGACGCCAAGCAGTTTCAAGCCGTTTTTTATGACGGTTGCCGTTGACTTTATGAGCAATACTCTGGACAAACGCAATTTTGCGTCTTCCGTGCCGATGATGGAGACTTCGTTGTAAAAATGATTGAATAGTTGCGCCAATTCCTCCAGATAAACAGCGATAAGATGCGGCGAATTATGTTTTTGCGCTTCTAAAATAACCTGCGGGAAAAACATCATTTTTCTAGCCAGCGCGAACTCGCTTTCTTTCTCAAAAACCGGCTTGGAAATCTTCGCTTTAATTTCGTCCGCGCCAAGTTTTTTTAAAATTGAATTTATGCGGGCCGCCGTGTATTGCAAATAAACGGCGCTGCCGCCTTCAAAATCCAGCATCCTCTCCCAGTCAAAAGAAATATTTTTCTGGCGCGATTGGCGCAGGTCGTTGTAAACCACCGCCCCAAGGCCGATTATTTCGGAAATTTCTTCAATTTCTTTCTCGCTTAAATCTTTATTTTTTTGCCGCAAAATTTCTTTGGATTTTTCAACGGACTGTTTTATCAGTTCTTCAAGCTCAATAAGCGTTCCCTTGCGGGTGGACATTTTTTCTCCGCCGCTTAAAACCAACCCGAAGCCGATGTGCTTGGCTTTCGCGCCGTCAATGTAGCCGAGGGCGCGAGCCAAAGCGAACAATTGTTGGAAATGCAAAGATTGTTCTTCGCCGACCACATAAAGAATGTCATCCGGTTCAAAAACTTCCACCCTAAAAATCAGCGCCGCCAAATCTCTGGTGATATACAGGCCGGAATCGTCTTTTTTTCGCAACAAAAAAGATGGCAGACCGTCCAAGTTTTCCACCGCGATAGCGCCGGTTTCCTCGTCTTTTTTGGCCAGTTTTTTCTCCAGACACTCTTTGACTATTTTATCCGTTTCCCCGGCAAAATAACTTTCGCCGAGATACATATCAAATTTTATCCCTAACCTTTCGTAGACTTTTTTAAATTCGGCGATGCTGATGTTCCTGAACTTCGCCCATAAATTTATCAGCCCCTTATTCCCTTCTTCCATTTTCCTGAAAATCTCGCGCGCATTGTCTTCAATTTCCGGACTTTTCTCCGCCTCTTCGTGAAATTTTATGTAAAGCTCGTTGAGCTCCTTGATCGGATTTTCGGCTATCTTTTTTTTGTCGCCCCATTGGCGGTAAGCGTAAACAAGTTTGCCGAATTGAGTCCCCCAATCACCCAAATGATTGTCTTTAACGACTATGTATCCCGTCGCTTCGTAAATATTAGCCAACGCCTGGCCGATAATGGTGGAGCGCAAATGCCCCACGCCGATAGGCTTGGCGATATTGGGGCCGGAATAGTCTATGACAGTTGTTTTTTTGGCGTTAACGCCACTCTTTCCGTATTTGCTTTTCAGCTTGCCTGTTTGAGACAAAACCAACGAATAAATTTTTTGTTTTTTTAAATTTATGTTGAGATATGGGCCAAGCGCCTGCGCGCTTCCCATGAATTCATTTTTTGTTTCGTTTATTTTTTTCGCCCAATCTTCCGCCAGTTTTTTAGGGTCATTGCCGCCGTAATCCGAGACGAAACCAAATGAATCCAAGCTCAAATCCGCTTTTATATGTTCCGGAGGAATATCTAGAGAAAGTTTGTCTGCGTCTACTTCCAGAATTTTTCCAAGATTTTCTTTGATTTTGACTAACGCATAATCACTAAAAACAACGGTTTTTTTTGAAGAAAACTCCTTGGCAATTTTTTTTTTGATTTTTTCTACAGCTTTATCCCCTTCTTTTTTTATGGCTTCCAGCATAGTTTATATATACCTGTCAGCAGACGATAGGTTGTATAGACTTATTAAACTTCTTTTTTAAATAATCGGCCGGTGTCATATAATCAATCCGTATGCAGTATATCGCATAAGGATAAAATCTCAAAACTTTCTCATAAACATTGCTCCCATTTATAAATAAAAAAACGCCACGCAGTTTGATTTTAATTTTTACGCGTTAAATTTTTTATTTATTTCTTCGTCCACTTGCGAACGCAACCGGCCGTATCTGGCCAGCGACAGCAAAGCCGCTTCCTTGCCGAAACTGATATCTCCTTTTTGAAACGGCAAGGTGGCGACGCTAAACGGCCGGGTTGACTGCCCTTCTATCAGAAGTTTCAGATAAGCGCTGTAGTTATCAATATTAAGCAAATCGCCGGCATCAAAAACCGGTTCAAATTGCTTGGCCAAAAATTCTCCGTCTTCGGCGCCCACGCGGAAAACGCCCATTGAACCGACATTGCCAAACACCGCTTTCTTGATATTTTCCTCCAGTTGACCGATGAATTGATGAGCGATGGTTAGATTGAGTTTGTATTTGCGGGCCTCGGAAAGAATGACGGCGATGGAATCGGTGGTAACATTTTGAAACTCGTCTATATATAGATAGAAGTCATTTCTCTCGTTTTCCGGTATGTCTGCGCGGGAAAGAGCGGCCATAAGAAGTTTGCCGACGATAATCAAGCCGAGCAGGTGCGAATTGATGTCCCCCAGCCGGCCCTTGGACAGATTGATCAAAAGGATTTTTTTCTCGTCCATTATTTTCCTGAAATCAAAAGACGATTTTTCTTGGACGATTATCGGCCGCATAATGTCGTTGCCCAGGAAATTATCAAACTTGCTGGTGATATACGGCACGATGTTGGCCAGAGACGCTTCGCCTCCGGCTTTTTCGGCCACATCCTTCCAAAATAATTTGACGGAAAGATTTCGGCATCGGGATAATTTCAGGTCTCTGAACGCTTTGTTTGACATCACTCTGGATATTTCCAAAAGCGTGTTGCCCGACTCCGGGTCGTCCATCACCAACAACGCCGAGTTCCGGAAATATTGTTCAAACATCGGCCCGCCGGCGATTTTCATATCAAACAATTTGTTGAATATGCCCAGCAATTCGTTGACGATGAAAGTTTTCTGTTCCGGATAGGCTGAATCGTATTCCAGCATATTCAGCCCCATCGTCCTGTCTCGCCCGGCCGGGTCAAAATAAATTAAATCTTCCGCCCTTTCTTTCGGTATCCGGCTCAAGATATCTTCCAAATCCGAACCGTGCGGGTCTATGTAGCAAACACCTTTGCCTTGCTCCATATCCTGGACAATCATATTTTTAAGCAAAACGGACTTTCCGGTGCCGGTCTGGCCGATGAGATAAAAATGCCTTCTCCTGTCGTCGTCTTTCATATAAATCAGCGACTCGTCGCCGCGGTAAAAATTTTTGCCCAGTAAAATTCCTTCTTGGGGCAAATTGAGCGGGGGCGGAGCGTCTTTGGCTTTGACATACTTAAGCTGGGAGACGGTGGAAATGCCTTTGGGAAAATGGAAAACCGTGGCCATCTCGGCCGTGTTGAGATAAAAGGCCTCGTTCTTGTCAAAAATACGGAAAGAAAATTTATAAAAAAGATTTTCCAATTCCTTGCCCTTCAAACTCCTGAATTTCAAAGCGTTGCCTTGCGGTTCGGTGAACTGCAAAAAGGCGCTTTCAATTTCTTTCAAAATGCTGTCCGATTTTTCTTGGCTGTCGGCGGAAACAAGAATTCTCAAATTGGCCGACACCAGCGGACGGGAAGCTTTTTCTTCAATCATCTTGGCCATTTCTTCGTTTACTGTCTCCATCTTTCTTTCTTTTTCTTTCCCTTTTTCGTCATCGTCTTTCTTGGAAGAAGAATCGGAAAATATAAAATCGCCGATAAAGGAAAAAATGCTTGTTCCCGTAATTCCGGCTTTTTTCATCGCTTCAAAAAGTTTTTTGCCCCTTCTTATTTCTTCGGCGGTTTTTTTGATTTTCTTGCCGTAGGAACTGTCGGCCGAACCGATGATAATTTGCAGAGACGCCCCCTCGCCAATTTTCCGCAGTTTGGAAAAAGCGTTGGCAATGACAAACATCGGGTCAACGTCAAACTTGTCGTAGGTTCTGATGGGCAAGACCGGATAAGTTTTCAGCTTCGCCGCGGCGCCGGCGCTTATCCCGCCCGGCTTGAAGATGTTGTAGTCTTCTCTTTTTTCTTCAATTCTGGCGTTGGCGAACAAGGCGCTGATTTGCTTTTCCAACAACGAACTTTTTGCCCTCGGAACGGCGGCGTAAAAAACTATTTCTTCGCCGATAACCGGCAGTCCTATTTCCAAAGCCAAATATTCTTCCTTGCCTTCGTTTAGAATCATCATTCCGCCGTAAAACTGTTCCATCGCGGAAATGAATTCCTTAAAACTTTTTTCCTTTTTCTCTTCTTCTTTTTCATGAGGCAAACTTATCTCATACAAAACCATATTCAGCGCCCGCGACAACGGCTTTTTTATTTTCTGTTTGGAAATGTCGCCTCTTATGTAAAACTGGATCAAGGCTCGGTGCAAATCGTCTTCCAAATGGGGGTCTTTCAAACTGCGGGCGATGGAAACGGCGTTTAAAACACCTTTCTCTTCGGTCACGGCCAAAAGCTCCTCAATTTTTTTATCGTGAGATTCGGGAGCGAGGTTCAAAATTTTGGCCACCAAGCTTTCCTGTTCTTTCGCGGACAATTTGTAATTATCGCCCAGCGTCTTCTCCGGCTCTTTCCGGATATGCTCGTACAAAACCTTGGCCGCCAGCTCCTGCTCTTCTATCATATTCTCGCCTTTTTTGGCTTCTGACGATTCTTCCTTATATCTGTTTCTCAACCATTCCAGCTCCTCGTCGGGAGAATTAAATTTATGTTCTATATTTGACTGCATAAATGATTTTAGTTCATTATACCTTGTTAAATAAAAAAGGAAATAAAATGCTTGACATATTTAATAAATTATGATAGCCTTTAAACATCATCAACTTGATGACCTTGTCCGCAGGGCGTTGCGGTTTGTTCTTTAAAATTAAGGAGGAGGAGTTGAAGATGAATAATAATACTGAAATTTTTAAATTATTCCAAGAGCAGATGGATATTAAGTATGACCTTCTTGCAGAGATGATTATGGAAGAAGGAGGGAGGGTTGCGGCTGAAATTAACATGCACAGAAGAGATGAACACCTTAAGTATTGGGATCCTACTTATTATCTGGAAGGTAAGAAAAAACAAGGAGAGAGAAAAAGCAATCTTCACAAGAAAATCGAGGAAAATAAAAAAAGGATTGCTGAATTGATCTCTGCAGAACCACTTTCTTTTCCACCCTGCGCAGATGATATATTGCCTCTCAGTCGTCTTTAATTTACCCTAACACAGAGAAAAGCCTCAATTTTATAGTATAGAAATATAAGATTGGGGCTTTTTGTTTTGCAAATTTTTGCGAATGTGCGACACCGAGTGTCCAACATTAATTTTAAATTAAAAAATTATTAAAATCCTACCACTAATTCTGCTGGAGCAAAATAAGCGTAGGATTTTATTTAATAAGTTTTTGATGTCCGGCGTTCAATCCGAAAAACAAAAATTGTTTTTTCTTGAGGAATTATTTCGTAAAAAATCCGATAAGCGCCTATGCGGCGGCGCCAAGAATTTTCTTCGCCTGATATTTTTTTAAAATCTCCCGAATAAGGATTTGTGGCAAGTTCTCGCAAACCTATGGCTATATAAATTTGATCTTTTTTGGGAAAACGCGACAAACTCTTTTTAGCGCGGTTTCTTAAGTGTAATTCCCAATTCATTTTCCAATTGGCTTAAAGTTGTATATTCGCCTGCGGCATATTCTTTGCGCGCTTTTTTTAAATCTCTTTTTTGAGCGGCTGTGGGTGTGAATGTTTTAAACATTTTACCCGTTTCCTTCCATTGGTAAAACTCCTCGTATTCTTTGCGGGGGATGACGACCAAATCGTCGTTTTTTATTAAGTTTTTAGGGATAGTTATAGTAGCCATATTTGCATCTTACCATAAAAATATAAAAAGCAAACTGAAATCTCACTTGTATTTGAAATAAATTTTGTTGCCGAGGCGGAGGTCTATGTAATCCAATTTCGGACGCTTGTCTTTGATGTTGGCATCCAAAGCCGTAACAAGATTAAGATAGGCGCTTTGGAACTCGTTTTTATCGTTTAAAATAATTTTCCAGCCTTCATTCACATAAAATTCGTAAATATTTTCTTTCTTCAAAACGACTTCTGAAACTCCTCCGCCTATTTTATTAATCAGTCCGGAAAATTCCAGAATTTTTTTGAATTCGCTTTCCGCTATCAAACTTGTTCCCAAATATCCGTCAATCGTTTTTGCGTTTTCCCCGCTGTCCGAATTTCTTTGCTCAATCAGTTTCAAAAACACCGCGCCGGAAAAATAAGGCGCTTTTTCAAAAACAAATCCGCCCTCGTCGGTGTATGCGCAATCTTCTTTCTCGCAAAAAAGAGCCGCATTGCTTCTCTCTTCTATTTTTACGGCAATGGCGCCGAAATATTTTTTATCAAGAGTAATATTTTTTATCCTTTTGAAATTCTCCGGCAATTCCGTCAAAATTTTATCTTTGGGAATTAAAAAAATATTAGTTTTCGGAAAAAACCACAAATGCTTTCCCTCCATTTTCGCTTTTACCGCATCCGTCAAATCATCACCGTTAACCAAGCTGTTTCCGCTTATTTCTATTTTCTCAACCTGAAAATACGGTATTCTGAAAAAGGCGACGATGCCGGCAAAAATAGCGAAAAAAATAACACCGACAATAATAGCTTTCAAAACAAGCCTTTTTCTCCGCAATTTTCTTGATGAAGCCAAAAAATCTTTCCGAGCCATAAAAGAGAGATTATGAAATCCTATCTTTGCCGATATATTTTCTCAAAACTTCCGGCGTCAAGATGGAACCATCGGCTTGCTGATAGTTTTCCGCGATGGAAACGATAACGCGCGGGGTGGGCGCGGCGGTGCTGTTGAGCGAATGGGCGAAACGCAATTTGCCGCTTTCATCTTTATAGCGGATGTTCAGTCTTCGCGTTTGGAAATCATGGAAATACGAGGCCGAGCTTATTTCCCGGTATTTGTTTTCATTCGGCACCCAAAGTTCTATGTCGTATTTCTTGACCTGTCCGAGTCCCAAATCGCCGCCGCAATTGATAACCGTCCGATAAGGTATTTTCAAAGACTCCATAAATTCTTCCGTGTTTCTGTTCACCCATTCGTGCCATTTGACCGATTCTTGGTGGTCAGCTTCGCATAAAACAACTTGTTCCAGCTTGTAAAATTCATGGACCCTGATAAGCCCCTTTACATCTTTGCCGTGGCTGCCGGCTTCCCTTCTGAAACAAGGCGAGAAGCACAAAAGTTTTTTCGGCAAATCTTTTTTGTCCAAAATTTCATCCGAATAATAACCCATTGCCGAAACTTCCGCCGTCCCAGCCAAGTAATCGCCGTCTTGTGTCTTGTAAAGATCTTCTTCGCCTTGAGGCAGATAGCCCGTGCCGAACATCATTTCTTTGCGGACAAGCGAAGGAACTATCATCGGCGAAAATCCGCCTTTCTTCATAAAAAATTCCATCCCATATTGCCAGATAGCGTAAGACAAAAGCGCTCCGTCGTTTTTCAAAAAATATCCCCTGAAACCGGCGACTTTCGTCCCTCTTTCAAAATCGGCCATATCCAACTTTTGCATAAGCTCAATATGCCCCTTCGGCTCAAATCCTTTCGCTTTGAAGTCTGGAATGTTTCCCCACTTTTTTATTTCCAAATTTTGCGCGTCGCTATCGCCTTCCGGCACGGAAACATCGGGAATGTTGGGAACAAAGAGCATCATCTCTTTCCATATTTCGTTGGCCTTTCTTAATTCCTCCACTTTGGCCAAAAGTTTTTCTTTCAACTCTTTCGTTTCCGTTATCGCTTTTTGCCTCTCCTCTCCACCCTGAATTTTGGCGATATTGTCGCTGACCGCGTTTTGTCTAGCGCGCATATCTTCCACCTCCCGCAAAATTTTCAAGCGCAAATCGTCGGCCTCAATCAATTTGGTTACGTCAAAATCAATATGCTTCTTGAGCGCCGCCTCTTTGATCAATTCCGAATTTTCTCTGATGAATTTAATATCCAGCATATTTTAATCTTATCAAATGTGATAAAATAAGCAAAATGAAACGCAAAATTTTAAAGCCGAAAGATTTCCCCGCTTTGCTCAAGCAAATTCCCGACCCGCCGGAGCTGTTATATATGGAAGGCGAGCTTCCGCCGGAGGATGCCATTTATTTGGCCGTGGTCGGCGCCAGAAGATTCACCACATACGGCAAGGAGGCCTGCGAGAAAATAATCGGCGGATTGAACAATAAAAATCGCCAAATAGTCATCGTCAGCGGACTGGCCATCGGCATAGACGGCATCGCCCACAAAGCGGCGTTAAAAAATGGACTGAAGACAATCGCCATTCCCGGTTCCGGCCTGGACGACAAAGTTCTTCACCCTCATTCCAACTTAAAACTTTCCAAAGAAATTCTGGAAAGCGGCGGTTGCCTCATCTCCGAATTGGACTGGGGAATGCCAGCCGGCGTTCACACTTTTCCTTCCCGCAACAGAATCATCGCCGGGATGAGCCACGCCGTGCTGGTAATAGAAGCGGCGGAAAAAAGCGGGACGCTGATAACGGCCGATTTGGCGACGCAATACAACCGGGATGTCTTCGCCGCGCCCGGTTCAATTTTTTCCCAAAACTCAACTGGCACGAACCGCCTGATAAAAGCTGGAGCCGCTCTGATAACATCGGCCGAAGATATTTTTGACGCTTTCGGCCTGCCCAAAGAAAAAGAAAATCTAAAACTGAATCTTGATTTCACTCCGGTGGAAGAAAAAATTTATTCCCTTCTCATTGAGCCCATTGAGAAAGACGAGCTTGTCAGAAAATCCGGCCTGCCGCCCGCCAAAGCCAACGCCACCGTCTCTATGATGATCCTAAACGGCTTAATAAAAGAATCCGGCGGAGAAATTTTCCGAGCATAGCAACGCCACAAACATCAAATAATAAATGCTCTGCAACAGATGCAATTGCAATTATTCCTATCACACTTTTTGTCCAAATTTAAAAAATCACCGAAAAAATCCTAAAAGAAATTGAGGATAAAAAATAAAACCTCCCTGCGACATATTACACATTTTGTCGCAGGGAGAAATTTTAAATTTTTTCAATATATTTCAATTGATAAAATTTTAGTGCTGAACCATGGTTCTTCCTTTTTATTATTATCAATAGGTATGGCCATGAAATAGAGGGGTTTGCCTTCTTTCAGGCATATTATTCTGCATAAACTGAAAGGAAGCGGCCTGTTATCTTTAACAACTGTTCTTATCTTACCAGAATCTGGCTTACTAAATTGGTAAACCGACCCGGTTTTTGTAATTACCTTTATTTTCTTGTCAATAAAGATTTCTTCAATCGGGGGTTTAGCCCCCAAAGGTTTTGGTTCTTTTCCTTCCTTCCAATCTTCTTCTCTTTCATTCCAGCAAAAAAGGCAGAAAAATCCAATTTTTCCTTCTGGCACTAATGGTCCCCAGTGCTTCATGATAACGTCAAACTCCCCGCAATCGCTACAATTTTCTTTTTGCCAATGTCCTTTCGCTGTATCAGCCATAATAAATCCCCCTTCCGTGTTTTTAAACACAAAAAATATTTCAAACAACAAATAAAGTTCTGCTTCATTCTTACCATAAAACCTCAATTTTTGCAAAAAAAAATGTTCCCCCTGTTTAGGTGATAGCAGAATTAAGGGTAATATTTTAAAAACAAATAAATTGAGCGGGAAAGAACAGGAAACAATGCCCGCCGCCGAATTCGCCAAACTCGTCCAAAAAGAAATTGCGGGGAAAAAATAAAAGAGGGTTCGTATTTATAATACTCGCCCTCTTTTTGAAATATCCCCGGCATGTTTAGTTTTTACTTAAATATACAACATTTTCAAGGCGGCAAGTGCGGACAAAAAAATCATTCAAGGAATCTTCTATCATCTTTACTGTTTTACTGTTGGTCCGCACCCCTGACATCTCAACAACGCAAGATCTTTTACTTGTTACATAATAACTTTCAGAGTCTATCCACACTATCATTATCCCAATATTTTTCCCTGCTACGCGTAAATCTAATTCACACTTTCTGAGAACATTAACCACATCTCGTTTGTTTATTTCCGATACCTCAAAAACCCCATATATTTTGACACAAACAGTCTCCATTGCACACCTCCCTTATTTTAAAGACCCCAAAAATAAAAACAGTTCACAATTATTCTTACCATAAAACCTCAATTTTTGCAAAAAAATTAATTTCATTACACACGCTGTCTTTACAAAAAGGTACACAATTTCAGCTATCGCTGAAATTGTGTACCTTTCAAAAACACGAAGAAAATCTTAAATAAAATAGAGGAGAAAAAATAAAGCGGGCTTGGAAATTTCTTTTCCCAAACCCGCCATTTTGATTCAAATTAACTTTTTAACTTTTTTCTATGGCTGGTAAAAAATATACACCTGCCCATTTTTTACCGCCATGCGCAACCTTACTGCTAACTATTTCAACTTTTTCAACTTCCATTCCCTTTTTTTTGTAATTTACTACAACAGCTCTGACAATATCGGGAGCTTCTGGTTTTGGCTTAAAATCAACATACCCCTCCAAAAATTCTCCTCCCTTTATTGTCACCTTCAAGTTATACCTGCCTTCTGCGCAAAGCGATTTACTCGCCGTTTTTATTTTGCCGACAAATTCATCGCCATTCGTAAATTTTACAGAAAAACTTGTTTTTTTCCCGGAAAGCAATTGGTAAAAATCACTAATCGCTTTCGTTATCCATTCCTCGTTTTCGTTAACGGGACGAGGCGGATGTGCGTCGTATCGATAATTTCCATCATATATACTGCCGTCATCCCAGTAAACAAACCGATGATGAGAAACTCTATGTGGATTCTGCTCGTCTTTGGACAAAAATACTCGCGCCCCTATGCAGGTTTTTATTTTGGAAATTTTATCAACCTGATCGTAAACAACGAATTTTTTACCGACTCTGTACACAGGATCGTCTTGCAACCCCTGAGTAAAGGCATAATCGCCGATAATTTCTTCTTCGCCCACGGCATAAAACCATGGCGTTAACTGGTTGCAATAAACAAGAAGCTTGAAACCATTCATTTTGGGAAAAGCCTCGTCATTGTCACAACTTCCCCAGCAAGAATTGAAGGCTGTTATAGCGTCTTCAATTTTGCTCCATTCAGTGAAAAATGACCTCTCGTGCGGTTTATATTCATTAATTATAAAACCGCAACGATTCTCCGGCGGATTTTTTATTTCCAGCACTTCTATATATCCGCTTCCTCCAGCATAACGATGCTGGTATATGTCATATCTGGTATATTGATGAAAACCGCCCTCTCCTTTCACCTTCCTTGTTTCAGGTGACATAACATTGCACACCTTGGAGCGAAAAAACTCTTTTACTTTATCAACTTCATCAGGTCGGCAAGACAAACTCACAATTTGACCCTCGCCAGTTTTTGCCTCAATATTTGTCCAGCTGGTAAAAACTACTCGTCCTTCTGGTTTTATTCTTTCTTCCATATTAGAATCCTCCCGATAAAAAATGTTTTTATTAAAAATATTTCAAACAACAAACAATCCGTATTCATTCTTACCCCAAAACCAAAATTTTTGCAAGGAAAAATTACACGCTTAATTATGCTCCAGCAAAATAGTGGTAGGATTTTAGAATAAAAAAGAGTCGCGGGAAATTAGATGTCCAGATTCTGCGCCGCTTTGGCGTGAGATTCTATGAAAAGCCGGCGGGATTCCACGTTGTCGCCCATCAACACTTCAAAAATTTTGTCGGCTTCTTCGGCGTCCTTGACGCTGACTTGCTTGAGAATCCTGTTGGACGGATCCATTGTCGTCTCCCAAAGTTCGCCCGGATTCATCTCGCCCAACCCTTTGTATCTTTGGACGGTGTAATTTTCCTTCCCTTTCATCAGCTTCTCTTTCTCGCCGTCGTTGTAAGCGTAATGAATGTCTTTCCCTTTGAAAATTTTATAAAGCGGCGGCTGGGCGATGTATAAATGCCCTTGCTCTATAATCGGCGCGTAATATCTGAAAAATAAAGTGAGCAACAAAGTCGTGATGTGCGAGCCGTCCACATCGGCATCGGTGGCGATTATTATTTTGTGATATCTTAATTTGGAAATATCAAACTCGTCGGCAATGGCCGCGCCTAAAGCAATGACCAAAGCTTTGATTTCCTTGAAAGCCAGCATTTTGTCTATGCTCGTTCTCTCCACATTCAAAATTTTTCCTTTCAAAGGCAAAATCGCCTGCGTTCTTCTGTCTCGGCCTTGCTTGCTGGAACCGCCGGCGGAATCTCCCTCAACGATAAACAACTCCGCCTCGCTGGCATCTCTGGTTTGGCAATCGGCCAATTTGCCCGGCAAAGTCAATCCCTCCAAAACGCCTTTCCTTAATATGCTTTCTTTGGCGGCCTTGGCGGCTTTTCTGGCTTTAAGAGCCAATAAGACTTTAGAAACTATAGTACGGGCGTCTCCCGGATTTTCTTCCAAATATGAGGCGAACGCTTCCCCGAAAACGGATTCCACCGCCGTTCTGGCTTCCGGATTGCCGAGCTTGGCTTTGGTCTGCCCTTCAAATTGCGGTTCCCTCAATTTGACCGAAATAACGGCGGTCATGCCTTCCCGCACATCATCGCCGGTAAAATTATCTTCGCTTTCTTTGATGATGTTGTTTTTTCTGGCGTAATCGTTGATGGTTCTGGTAAGCGCCGTTCTGAAGCCGGTCAAGTGCATTCCGCCGTCCGGAGTTTTGATGTTATTGGCAAAACTTATTTCTTTGATGTCTATTTCTTCAACATATTGAACGGAGCTTTCCACCATAATTCCCTCCGCCTCTTTTTCCACATAAAAAATTTTATCGTGAATCGGCTTTTCTCCGTGATTAAGGTGTCTGACCAAAGACATCAGTCCGCCTTCAAAATAAAAAGTGAACGATTCCGCCGGCAACTTCAACGAATCCAAATACAAAATTTTGGCGTCGTCTATTTTGCCTTCGTAACCCCTTAAATCCATCACTCTTATCCTTAACTTTTTCACCAAATAAGCCTGCTGGCGGAGGTGGTTTAAAATTGTCTGGTAGTTGAATTTTATTTCCGAAAATATTTTCGGGTCCGGCTCAAAAGTCACGACGGTGCCCCGCAAATCGCTTGAAGCTACTTTTTTCACTTTGGCTTGAGGCTCTCCGATTTTATACTCCTGAATATGCTTGCCTCCGTCTTGGTGAACTTCCACTTTCAACCAAATGGAAAGAGCGTTGACCACCGAAGCGCCGACGCCGTGCAGACCGCCGGAAATTTTGTACGATTCGCCGCCGAATTTTCCTCCGGCGTGGAGCGTCGTCATGACCGTTTCCAAAGCGGAAACTCCGGTTTGCTTGTGGATATCAACGGGAATACCCCGGCCGTTGTCGGCCACCCTTATTCTTTCTCCGGGCAAAATCGCCACCTCTATCTCGTTGCTATGCCCGCCCATCGCCTCGTCTCGGCTGTTGTCAAAAATTTCCCAAACCAAATGATGCAACCCGTCCACTCCGGTAGAGCCGATATACATTCCCGGCCTTTTGCGCACCGGCTCCAAACCTTCCAGAATATAGATGTCATCAGCCGTATAATCGCCTTTTTTGCCCTTGTTTTTATCAGGATTTTCCTTAGCCATAAGTTTTGTTCATTATAGCATAATTCTCAAAAATTCGCCAAAAGAAAAAGGCAGGGGTTTAATCCTGCCTTTCGTAATAAACAATGTTGATAATTTTGATTAAAAACAACGAATCCGTTTTTTTATTTCAAGAAATTCTTTGTAACTGATCCCTCCTTTTCCTAGGTAGTCGTCTTTTATCAAACCAAACTCGCCATGGTAATCGCTTCCTCCTGTAATAATAAGTTTGTGCCTATCTGCGCAATCCAACAAAAATTTTCTATGAGTATCACCATGAGGAGTATATATCTCAATTCCATCTAACCCTTCGCCCACCATTCGATCAAGAATCGCGGAAAAAATCTTTCTTGGATTTTCATATTTCTCCTTTAACTTCTCCATAGTCTTGGTCGGATGCGCCCAAATAGCGATACCTCCTGAGCGCCTTATGGTATTAATGGCTTTTTTCGTAGAAATATAATTTTCTCTTTCCACAAAATAATCCCCGCCCCTCTTTAATTCTTTTCTGGCAATTTCCAGCGCTTCTGGCGCTTTGACAGAAATTATCAGCTCATTCACCCTAAGCGCAATCAACCAATACTTATTGGCAACTTCCGCTGGCAAATTAAAATGAGTTCTTAAGCTTTCTACAGTAAAATCCGCCACTCCTTTTTCTTTAAATAATTCCAACACTTTCTTAATGTATTTAATCCTTGCATTAAGATTGCGCTCAAGAAAATCATTATAATCGTGCAAAAGAATTTTCATATTAAAACCGTACCCTAATACATCAATGGTTTGCGGATGCGATGTTGTGTCAGTGGAAGAAATTTCTACTCCCGTCATAGAATCAACCCCGTTTTTTTTGCAAGAAATTATAAATTCATCTAATCCTCCAATCCTGTCATGGTCAGTGAGTACTGCCGCTTTGAGGTTGGCATTTTTAACGAGTTCAATCAAATCGCTGACATTGTTTCTGCCGTCGCTATAAGTAGAATGGATATGCAAATCAGCTTCTTTCCTAACAATTTTATTCAAAGTATTTTTTCCTTTCAAAAAAGTTTATGTAAAATAACAAATCTATTTCTTTCATAAATCTAACAAATTATCCTTAAATATGCAACTTATTTTTTTAATGCAAAACAAAATGTTCTCCTTATTTGGGCGATAGCAAAAATAAGGGAAACATTTAGAAAATATATTTTGAGGGACTGAAAACAAAAAATCCCATTCCGCATTGTCCACATTTGGGCCGATCGGCTCATTTGTAGACAATGGGGAAATCGCGGGATTAAATTAAAACATATATTTTTCTTTCTGGGATGAAATTTTTTTATTTCCTCACTTCCCAGTCTGGATTGGCTTCAATGGCCTCAAATACTTTTTCCATAACGGCATTGACTTCTTCGTCGGTTAGGGTTTTTTCCGGCGATTGGAAGATAAGATGAAAAGCCAGGCTTTTTCTTTCCTCGTTTTCGTAAATATCAAACAAGTCGGTGTCAACTAGAAGTTTTCCGGCCGTGTTTTCTATAATATCTAAAACATTTTCCGCTTTCTCGTTAAGCGGAACGAAGACAGCGATATCTCTAATGATGGCCGGATATTTAGAAACAGGCTCGTATTCAACACTTTCATCCGCCAACTTGACCAATTCGTCAAAATCAAATTCAAAAGAATTAGTATCTATGTGGCCTATCGTTTTGCCGTCGGCTTGGACTTCCGCCACCCTGTTGTCATGGTCTTTGAAAAAAAAATCGTCTATACCCAAACCGTTAAGCAACTCGTCGGCCACGCCTTTCATCTCGTAAAAATCGGCCTTGTTGCTTATGGCGCTTAAAGCCATTCTTTCTCCGCTTTTGGGAAAAATTTTTCCCAGCTCAAAAATTTTTATATTTTTAAAATATTTGCCATTTTCTTTGATGTTCGCCTCAAGCCCTTCCATCAGATTCGTTCTTAAAAATTTCTTGTCTTTGGCGGGCGGATTTTGCAGTTCCCAATCCCCGTTTTTGGCAAAAGAATAATTATAAACTTCGGAAAATCCCAAGCCTGTCATAATGTTTCTTACCGCGGAAACAAAAAACAAGGCGTCGTTTCTTTTCGGCGGAACAAGCAAGCCTTCCGGATTTTTTTCTCCTATCTTTTCGTAGCCGTAAATTCTAGCCACTTCTTCCGCAATATCTTCTTTAATCTTCAAATCAGGCCTTTCCGACGGCGCGCCGACGGAAAAAACATCCCCTTTTTTGCTTATTTCCATTCCTAGACGGCTTAAAATATCCATTATTTCTTTTTCGGAAATTTTTACCCCCAGAATTTTTTCAAAATCGCTTTCTTTGATAAAAATAATTTCTCTTTCTTCCGGTTCCGGCAAAGAAATTTTAGAATCCAGTTTCAAAATAGCGGCGATATCCCTTATCACTCCAAAATAATCAACATAATCGTAGGCGCGATTGGGTAAAATTTTAGCGTCAAGTTCGTAATCGCCGTTTTTCGGCTCAACAGATTCTACCTCTTGCGAATGAATAGTCAAAAGCTCGGCCAGTTTTTCGGGGGGCGGCAGTTTTTCGTCAAAATGCGATTGTATCCAAGAATAATTTATTTTCATAAGGAATTTTTTACTTCTTGTGATTTTAAAACTGTTTCAAAAACCTTAAATCGCCGGAATAAAACAGCCTAATGTCGTCTATCTTGTGTTTTATCATCGCCAATCTGTCCACGCTCATTCCAAAAGCGAACCCTTGCCACTCGTTCGGATTTAGTTTGACATTGTCCAAGATTTTGGGATGAACCATCCCCGCTCCGGCAATTTCCAGCCATTTATCCTTGAACTTCATATCCACTTCCACCCCGGGCTCAACGAACGGGAAATAACTGGCGCGGAATCTGATGTCTATGTTTTCATCGCCAAAAAATCTTCGCAAAAAAATCTTTATGACGGCCTTGAGATTGGCCAGATTTGTTTTTCTGTCCACCATCAATCCTTCAATTTGATAAAACTGCGTTTCGTGAGTCGCGTCGGTGGCTTCCATTCTGAAAACCCGCCCGGGAGATATTATCCGAAAAGGCGGCTGATTGCGCTCCATATATCTTATCTGCACCGAAGAAGTATGGGTTCTCAATAAAAATTTTTCTTCATTATTTTTGAGATTTGAGATTTGAGATTTGAGTTCATTTTGGCGAAGCCAAAATGTGTCCTGCATCGCCCGCGCCGGATGGTCGGCGGGAATGTTCAGGGCGTCAAAATTATAATATTCGGTTTCCAATTCCGGCCCGTCGGCAATTTCAAAGCCCATAGATTGGAAAATATCGCCAGCCTTATCCATCGCTTGCGTCAAAGGATGCAAATGCCCTCTTTCCGTCTTCTTGCCCGGAGCGGTCACGTCTATAAAAGAAGTTTTTTCCTGTTTTTTATCCATTAAAATTTATTATAGCCTTTTTTAGAAAAAAAATAAGCCCTCATTTGTTTCCTCCAAACAACAAGGGCTCACTATAGATTAAAGAGGATGTATTAAGAATTAATTGCTAATTTTTTTCTGTAATTCTTGAGTGTCTCAATTACTAAGCAACTTTTAAATTTCAGATTGCAGTCACGGCAAAGCGACCGTTGATCTGCGCTGATTTGCGATATGAGGTTCGCAAAAGCAACGGCTTCATACTGGTCAGACGGAATAAGTCTATCTGCCTCCTTGCCCTTACTCCTCTTCCCGACAGTCACCACAAACAATAATTTGCCTTTAGCGTCTCTTAAAAAAGCAAACGCCATTTTTAAAAAACTCTTTTTTATGTCTTGATTAAAGAAATTGAAATCAAAACTAGAATCAATTCCTTTGTATGCGGTATACAAAGAGGCAAACTTGTCGCAATTGTGAAGCTTAAAATTAATATCTGTCTTCTCTGACGTTAACATACCCTCTCCTATTAAATAAAATTTAATATCAAATACCTTCATCCATACGAATAGAAACAAATAAAAAATTTACTTTTCTTTTTTCTCCCCTTTCTTTAAAAGAAAAAATGAGATAATAAACCGGTATATTTATATTTAAAAAATCTAATCTAATTGCATTATATCAAAAAAATAAAACAATACAATAGTCCATCCGATACAAACATTTACTATCTATTTTGCCTATCGTTCAAATAGATAGTGTTTAAAGTCGCGCTTCTTACACCCCGTGGCACTTTTTGTACTTCTTCCCGCTACCGCAAGGGCAGGGGTCGTTTCTATATAAATGGCGCGTGTCTTTGGCCGGACAGTAGAAAGCCACGGCTTTATTGTTGCGCTTGGCCCAATAGTAATCGCCATATGACCAATGCCAGTATTCTTTCGGATAATTTGAAAAACCCGCTTTACGCATAGTCGTAAATAAAATTTGACGATTCTTTCGGATATGGAAAGGCAACTTATTTTGAACCGAGAGGGCGTTTCCCTGATAACTAAGTTTCCGGCTTTTCATTGGAATTTTTCGGCCGGAGCGGTCAATCAAACGAAGGTCAATCGCTCCTCCCGTCATGTGGCCGGAAGCGCCCCGACCTTTCCATGGCGCCACATATTTTTCAATTTCTCTTATCACTTTTTTTTGAGACCAGTTTGGATAAAGCTTGCTGAAAGTTTTAATGAACCGAAAATAAATCTTGGCCTGTACAAAGGCCGGCCGCCATGCGTCGTTGATGATGAAATTAATGCCCGGGGGTAGATTTTGTTGAGCTTGGTGAAGCATTTTTGCGACAGTAAACCGTAAATAGGCGGTCTTTTCCCTCTTCATCCTTCGCCAACCAAGCGCAATCATAGCTCCGGCGCAGTACTTTTTCACATCAACCAATTTTTCTCCATTGTCTTTTAATTTGATGGTCATAATTTACGCCCCGTGGCATTTCTTGTACTCATCCCATTTTACAAAATGTCATGCGAATAAATTTTCCTTTATTTTACTGGACTTTCTGACATTTTTTGGAAAATCTGTCATACGCCCTTTTGCTCAATTTGCCATTTTATAGAAAGTGTCATGGGAGTTATTTTTCATCTAGCGAATCAATTTTCTTCTGAATGTACGATGAGAAATAACCTTTATACTTTTTTTGTAATTCTCGTTGCTTCCAGTCATCTCCAGTGATAATCTGCCTGCAATTCTTTGATTCACAACTACATTTCATCTGGAAAGCAGGATCGCTAAATGCCATCGAATAATCGACGGCAAGTTCTTCTCCGACCGGTATATCTCTCATGGCAACATTTATGATATTGCCAAGGATTCCTACGCTTGGCTCACAGGAGTGATTTACATGCATATTTACTGCCTCTAATTCTCCTTCCCCTAAGGCACCGATAAAATATTCATCAGCGATTTGCATTAGGACACTCACTAATTTGCTTTCAAATCCACCTATGGCATTGAGGGTAACCCTATCAATAATGTGGCCGCTCTTAATGCCAATAATCTCATCTTTTTTAATTTCCTCTATGGTAAACAATCCAATTCCGTGAATTTTGCTCTTTCTAATTTGGATTTTAGGCGATATATATGACTTCATACTTCTTTCGATTTTAGCTCATTTTATCTCCCATGGCATTTCTTATATTTCTTCCCTGAACCGCAAGGGCAAGGGTCGTTACGGCCGACTTCTTTTTTGGGAATAGTGTGCGACACCGAGTGTCCAACATTTTTAGAGTGTTCCATTCCATTGTCTATATTGGGGCCGGAATTGCGGATTTCCAAAACCGGCTCTTGTTTGGGTTCCGCCATTTGTCCGCCAACTTTTAAAGCCATCTCGGCGATGGCGCTGTCTATAGCCGCTTCCATTCGGATGAAAAGCCCTCGGCCTTCGTTTTTGTATTCCACCAACGGGTCTTTTTGCCCATAAGCCCGCAAGCGGACGGACGACCTCATATAATCCATCGCTTCCAAATGTTCCACCCAAAGCATATCTATCGCCTGCAACATCAGCCTCCTCTGGCTGTGGAAAAATTTGTCATCGCCCAATTCCGCCCTTCTTTTTTCCAAAACTTCAATTTTTCCAATCCCGCCTGCCGGCGAGGCAGGCTCGCCGGCAAATATGCTTTTCAATTCTTCCAAAACAAAATCATTTTCTCCGTACAAAATTTTCTTTCTTCTTTCGTAAATTATTTTTCTCTGATGATTTAGCACATCATCGTATTCCAGCAGGTGCTTCCTTGCGTCAAAATTGAATCCTTCTATTTTGGACTGCGCCGATTCAATCGCCTTAGAAAGCATTCTGTTTTCAATCGGCTGGTCTTCGGGTATGCCAAACCGTCCCATCAAGCCCTTAATTCTGTCCGAGCCGAAAACCCTCATTACATCGTCTTCCAAAGAAATGTAAAATTGCGTTTCACCCGGGTCGCCCTGTCTCCCCGACCGGCCTCTTAATTGATTGTCTATTCTTCTGGCTTCATGCCTTTCCGTGCCCAGCACGAACAATCCGCCCGATTTTTTCACCTCCTCGGCTTCTCCTGTAACCGGAGGATTGCCGCCCAAAACGATATCCACGCCTCGCCCGGCCATATTAGTGGCGATAGTCACTCCGCCTTTTCTTCCCGCTTGAGCGACAATCTCACCTTCTTTTTCGTGATGCTTGGCGTTAAGAATGGTATGAGGCACGCCTTCTTTTTTCAGCAAAGCTGAAAGGTATTCGTTTTTGTCTATGGAAACCGTGCCGACAAGAATCGGCTGGCCGGTTTGATGGACTTCTTTTATTTTCCCGGCTATGGCCTGGAATTTTCCTTTTACGGTTTGGAAAACCAAATCCGGCTTGTCGCGCCTCGCCAATGGTTTGTTGGTGGGAATGCTTACCGTTTCCAGTTTGTAAACTTTGTGGAATTCTTCGGCGGAAGTGAGCGCCGTGCCGGTCATTCCGGCCAACTTGCCGTACAGCCTGAAATAATTTTGGAAAGTGATGCTGGCCAGAGTCCGCGACTCTTTCTGCACCTGGACTTTTTCTTTGGCCTCCACGGCTTGATGGAGCCCTTCCGACCACCTTCGACCCGGCATCATTCTTCCGGTAAATTCGTCCACGATTATTATTTCATTATTTTTTACCACATAATCTTTGTCCAAATGAAAAAGCGCTTTCGCTCTTATGGCTGTTTCCAAATGATGGACGTGTTTTATGCCTTTTTCCGTGTAGATATTGCCGACTCCCAGCGCTTTCTCGGCTTTTTCAATGCCGCTCTCGGTAAGCGAAATCGCCTTCATTTTTTCATCCACGGTGTAATCTTCGTCCGCGTTCATTTTTTCCGCTATTTTGCTGAACATTATGTAGAACTGATCCGAGTCGGCGCTCGGCGCGGAAATTATAAGCGGGGTCCTGGCTTCGTCTATCAAAATGGAGTCAATTTCGTCCACGACGGCGAAGTTATATCCCCTCTGAACGACATCACCAGTGTTGTAAGCGATGTTGTCGCGGAGATAATCAAAGCCGAACTCGTTGTTCGTGCCGTAAGTGATGTCGGCGGCGTAAGCTTCTTTTCTGGAACACGGTTTTAGAAATTCGTGAACGATATGGAATGCGCCCGTAATGTCTCTCTCTTTATCTAACTTATTGTCGCTCTCGCTCGTCGACACCGGACTTCGATGAGCGCTGTCGTAAAGATAGCTGGCTTCGTGGTTGATACAGCCAACCGTCAATCCCAGCGCGTTATAAATCTGCCCCATCCAAACCGCGTCTCTTCGGGAAAGATAATCGTTGACGGTTACCACATGGACGCCTTTGCCGGAAATAGCGTTGAGATACGCCGGCAAAGTGGCGACCAAAGTTTTTCCTTCGCCGGTCCGCATTTCGGCGATTTTTCCTTGATGCAAAATAATCCCGCCCAAAAGCTGAACATCAAAATGCCTCTGGCCGAGCGTTCTTCGGGACGCTTCCCTTGTAACGGAGAAAGCTTCCGGTAAAATTTCGTCCAGCGATTGTCCGCCGTCAAGCCTGCTTCTTAATTTCGCGGTCACGCTTTTCAAGCCTTCATCCGTAAGACTCTTCATTTTTTCTTCCAAAGCGTTGACGGAAGAAACAATCGGTTCCAACTTTTTCAAAAACTTTTTGTTGGAATCTCCGAGTATTTTGGTTAAAAAAGACATAAGTTGAATAAAAAACCAAAGCTCTTATGATATAACAAAATCTGCATAAACTTTATTGAAGATAGATGCTAACTACCACCCGTCACATGCACCCACTCCAACACAATATCCTTGACCATTACAAAAACCATTATTATAATACATGCCACCGTTCAGATCGCTTTGCAGAACAATATTATTGGTCTCCAAGTATGCTCCTATTCTATAACTTTGGCCATTGCTACAACCCGAAGGATATCCATAATAATATGTTGGATCGCTATCGCTTAATGTTGCAGGATCATCTAATGGGTCTTGTGATACTTTGGATATAGGAGGTTGGAATCCTGGTGTAGCAAATCCACATCCTGCGCCTGTTTCCAAACAAGTAGAAAAAAACTGCCAGTGTCCATCCCAAGTCGGAGCTCCAGCGGTTACAGGATACCTGCCATACGAATCATAAAAAAGTTCCAAGGCAGTTTGAATTTGTCTAAAATCGGCAATTCTTTTCGCATCCCGCGCCTTTGCCCTCGCGCTATTCAAACTAGCCAATACAACACTAGATAAAATACCAATGATTGCGATAACCACTAAAAGTTCAATTAAAGTAAAACCGGATTTTAATTTTTTTTGTCGCATATTAAAGATTGCTTTCTTGAAACGGTGTTGGAGGCGATGGCGGTATTTCTGACCCACCACCAAAAATCAAAAACAGCGAAATAACAATCGCCACCGCCACAAATCCAAGCAACACATAACTCGCCTGTTTTCCATCTTTAATGTGTCCGCCGGAATACTTAATGACCCATTGGATGATTTTGGGCGTTTCGGGATAATAAGAACGGGTATATCGCTGTCCACCTTCAAATTTTACGCGACTGCGTGAATCGTCAAGCGCGTGGCTTAAATCTATTCCTTTGTTGTCATTGTTATTTTGGTCCATAACTTTATAAAAGTTTTGTTGCGGATTTAGTTTTCCACAACTGTTTTAATAGTATCACTTACGCCCCCCCCCCCCCCCGCAAGGTTCAACATTCGATGTCCCTCATTTTATTCAGAGAGACCCATGCTACCTGATTTTTGGCGCCCGAAATCCGATAAAGGCCACAATAACTGTGCCGATGATAGCCGCGAAAAGAGCCGTAGAAGAATCAATCTGGGAATTATTTATGATTATATAAGCCGAACCGAACCACATTGCCGCTAAAGTTACTCCCACCCAAGGATATTTCATATGTTTTGATGTTTAATGTTAATTAAAGCTTTTTAAGCAAACTTCTTATCTCCGGATATCTTTCCGCATAATAAAAAACCATCTCTATTATTCTTTCTTTCATAACCGCCACTTTTTCCCTGTGCGTTACTGAACTTTCCGTAAACGCCTCCCAATCGTCGTTGAGGGATATTATGTTTTCGTCTATTTCTGCCCAGTTGGTCTGACTTCTCACCGTTTCTTCAACTTCTTCAACGGAATGTTCCTCAAAGAAAGACCGCATCGCTTCCATTATGTCAAATCGCGGGGATATTTGCAAAGCCACCATATCGTCAATAACCAGTCCCCTGAAAAACAAAATTATATCCAAAGGAAAATGGACTCCGTATTTTTCCGCCTTCCTGACCAAATTCAGAAAAACCATGGCGGCGGATTTATTCTTATAATTCGCTTTATCATCTTTTACCGCGCCAAACCACGGTTCCATAATTTCCCGGACTTCTTTTTTGAAATCAGAAATAATTATTTCTTCTATCTTTTCCATAATTTCGTCAACGATTTTCTGTTTTTTCGGCTCAACTCTAAAATAAGAATTGATCTCGCACTTAAAATTTTTTTTGCCGTACTCAAACAAATGTTTGGTTGTCATCTCAATATCTCTGATGGAAATGGCGTAAACAAATTTAAGCAGAATCAGCCTGTTTTCTTTTTCCGCTTCGCCCACTATGCCGAAATCAAAATAAGCCAGCTTGCCGTCGGGAGAAATATCGTCGCCCGGCAGAAGCGCCAGATTAGCCGGATGAGCGTCGGCGTGAAAAAATCCGTCTATGAAATATTGCCTCATGGCGTCTTTTATAAGATACAAAGCCATCCGGTCGGGATTAATTCCCTTTTCCCTAAGCTGTTCCGCGCCGTATTTGCCCAAAACAACATCCAAAACGGAAACTCCGTCCGAAATGAACTCCTGGATCAAAACTCTGGCCGAGGTGTATTCCTGATATTGTCTCGGTATAATGGTGGCCGGCATTCCTTGGCTGTATTTCAAAAAAGCGGCGGCATTATTTGATTCGCGCCTGAAATCAAGCTCTCTTTTCGTCCACCTGATGAAATCATCGGCGACTTCTTTGACGCTCAACGAGGAAGTCAAATTAAACAAATCAATCACCGAAGCCAAAAAAGATATTATCAAAAAATCGGCCTCAAAAACTTTTTCAATGCCGGGACGGCGAATCTTCACCGCCACCGTTTCGCCGCCCGCTTCGCCGCGAGGCGAGTTTTTTAGAACGGCTTCATAAACTTGAGCTATTGAAGCCGAGCCTATCGGATTTTCATCAAAAGATTTGAAAAACTTGCCCGCCGTTTCACCGATATCTTCCATAAAAATTTTGTGAATTTCAGAAAACGGCGCGACTGGCATATTGTTCAGCAGTTTAAGGAGCTCTAAAGTGTAATCCGCCGGCAGAAAATCCCGCCGCAAAGCCAATATCTGGCCGAGTTTTATAAACGCCCCTCCCGATTCTTCAAAAAACAATTTCAACCGCTGGGGTCTGGTCAGCCTCGGTTTAACCAAAACTTTAAAAGCCGTTTTTAAAACATTAAACAGCCTTTTGCAAAATAAAGCCGTCTTTTTAAAAAACATAAATTTAATTATCAGGCGGCCGATTTGAAGCCTATATAAGAAACCGCCACCGTCGTCAATACCAGAAAAATATAAAAATTGTTCGGATTGGCCAGCTTGTCCGACATTATAAGGATTATGGACGATATCCATAAAGCGACAATGGCAAAACTTACCCATGCGTATCTCATAATTTTATTTTTATTTTGTAATAAATTATTTCCGCCCAAGGAAGGCCGGCAAAGCTATACTCCAACACATATCCTATGTGAGCGCTTTTCGCCGGCCATCGTTGGGAAGAACTGATTACAGTGTAGCAAATAAACGGCAAAATAAAAAGCCTTGTCTTACCTTTGTCAGATAAAATCAAGGCTTTTTGTTTGAAGCAAAAAATACTTACTTTTAATATTTGGCACTCCTTTCACAAGTCCCAAAGTTCTAAAAAGACATAAACTCTCTCTCTGTGATTGCCTGTCCATATCTTTGCCGGTTGCAAGCTGGTCTTATAAGTTATATATTCCACAACAGCTTTTTTCTTAACGAGAAAAAACTTGCATTCCATTACCACTTTGGAAAAATCAATGATTTGGATTTCGTTTGCGGGCAGGTCTTGTTTCGGCAAGAAATAAACTATAAAAATCTGTTCCTTTTCGTTGAGCATTCCAGCCGCCGCTACGAGGTCTTGTTCTTTCATCTGTTCTTTGACTATTTGCGGAAAAATAAGATTATGGTCTCGGATAAAATCGTCCAATGGCGTTGCGTTTACTTTCGGCGCGAGCCAAAACATAAGGGCAAAAACCAAAGCAAGAATAATCCAATACAGATTTTCTTTCAAAAAGTTTTTCATTTTTCACCTCCCTTATAAAATTATTAAAGAAATAAAATAAGAACTAATTTACTTTTCAGTATATAAAATTTCCGCCAGTTTGTAAATAGCCACGCCGAAAGCCACGGAAACATTGAGCGATTCTTTTTTACCGCGCATTGGAATTTGAATTATCTTGTCCGATCTATCAAAAATACTTTTCGGCAGGCCATTAACTTCTTCGCCTAGAATTAAAGCTACAGATTTTTTGGCGGGTTTAAAATCATTTAAATAAACAGCGTCTCTCGCTTGCTCCAAGGAAATAATCTCCGCCCCTTCTTTTTTCAGTTCGTCTATGACCCGCCAGGTTTCTTTGCGTTTTTCCCAAGCCACAAAATTCTCCGCGCCCAAAGAAACCTTTTCTATGTTCGGATGAGGAGGAGCCGGCGTAATTCCGCACAAAAAAATTTTGGAAACTCCGGCCGCGTCGGCTGTTCTGAAAATTGAGCCGATATTATGCCGGCTCCGTATATTGTGGCAAATGACAAAAATTTCTTTTTTGTTCATTCAGGTTGGAAAACTACCTGCCCGAATTGGCTTCAAACAAAGAAAACCTCCTTTCTAAAACAATGAAATCTTTATGATCAACTTTTTTATCCAAAGCGCCTTTTATGAATTTCACATCCTCTTTTATTGTTCCAACATTTTCAGCCAGTGAAGAAATTTTTTCCGAATGGGTGTTCAATTCCGTTTTAATTACGATAATATCTTCTTTAATTACGATAATATCTTCTTTAATAACGATAATATCTTCTTTAATAACAGTAACATCTTCAGCTAACCCAGCGATCATCTCCGCATGAGAATCAAGCTTTCGGTTAATGCCGGAATATTGTTCGGCCACGGCCTGCGTTTGCGATTGAAATTCTTCAGCCAGCGCTCCTGTATGATTTTGAAATTCTTCCCGCTGTTTTATTAATACCATTTCAGTGTGTTTCTGAAATTCTTGGCGCTCCCCCTTTAATATTTCTTTTAATTTTTTCTCGTTTATTTCCATACTTGGATATTATAACGGCTAAAAAATTATCGCGCAACCCAATGCGCGACACTCGGTGTCGCGCATTGGGTTCATTGCTTGTTTTTGAAAACAAGACTGACAATAAAAAAGACGACACTGGCAAGAATTATGACCGGGCCGATGGCGGAGACGGATAAACCGTATCGCGCCGCCAAAAACGGGAAAACGGCAAAGCCGGCAATGGCGCTGGCAACGCCGACTATGACGGACAACCAAGAATATTGCCTCATATTCCGGCTCACATTCCTCGCTGCCGCCGCCGGAACAATTATCATAGCGCTGGTCAAAAGAGTTCCGCCGACCTTGATTCCGAAAGCCACCACGGCGGCTATCAAAAACAAATATATCAGATTGTATTTGTTTATTTTCACTCCGCTGGCCAACGCCAAATCTTCGGACACATAGGCCAGCATCATTTTTGAATAAATCATTCTGGCCGCGATAAAAACAATAACGCTTATAAAAACGGCCGCAACCGCGTCTGACATCGCCACGGCGGAAATATTTCCAAAAAGACTATGTAATAATTCTTCCTCGGGAGTAATCAGAAACCCGACCGCCAAGCTTAACACGAAAACAACGCCCACCAGAGATTCCATGGAAAGCTCCGTTTTAAGGCTCAATATCCATATCAGCAAAATTCCCAAAACCAACGAAGCCAGCGCCCCCAAAGAAATATTAACGCCGTAAAGCAAGCCTAGCCCTATGCCCGGCAAAGCGATATGGCTCAACACATCGCCGACCAGGGACATTTTTTTGGTGGCCATCAGCGAGCCGACATAACCGGCCGCTCCGCCGATAAAAATCGCCGTTATCAAACTGATAAAATAGCTAGTGTTCATGTTTGTAAAAAGTTACCCCTTCGCCGTAAAGTTTCTTCAAGCCGTCCGGGCCGAGCGCCTCTGACGGAGAACCGTAACAAATCAATTTTTTATTCAGGCACAAAACACTGTCCGCAAATCCATAGACCACGCTCATATCGTGAGTGACGAGAATAATAGAAATATTTCTTTCTCTTTCTATTTTATTCAAAAGATTAAAAATCGTTTCTTCCCCGCCGATGTCAATTCCGGCCGTCGGCTCGTCAAAAAGCAAAACATTGGGATTGCCGACCAAGCCCCAGGCGACAAGAACTCGCTGAAGCTGTCCGGAAGATATCGTTCCTACCATTTTTTTAAGAAATCGTTCGTCCGTTAGGCCCACGGAAGTCAAAGCTTCTTTTGCCTGTTCCCTCCCCGCTTTTTTCATTCTGAAAAATTCTTCCACGGAGAGAGGCAAATTTTTTTCCGGCAAGATTTTTTGCGGCACATAACTTATCTTCGCGCTTTCGCTCCATTTTATTTCTCCCCGATACGGCAATATGCCCAAGAGCGCTTTAAGCAAAACGGTTTTGCCGGCGCCGTTGGGCCCCATTATGGCGACATTTTCTCCTTTCTTTAAATTAAAACTTAAATTATCAACAACCTTATCCTCGCCGAAACTTACCGTCAGATTTTTCACCTCAAGAATAAGTCCAACGCCTTCCCCCGACATCGGATGTCGAGGGGCGATGACCACCGGCTCCAAAAGTTTTTCTTCCTTATTTTCAATCAAATTTTGATTATCTTGAAAATCCATATTTCAATAATAACATTTCCGCGTCATCTTGCCAAAAAAATTTTGGTTTACAAAAAGATATAAAAAAGGTATAATTTCGGTTTAATGAAAAATAAACCTCTAAAAATTGAAAATTCCGCCAATCGCCCGCCCGTTGTCGTCGTGATGGGCCACATTGACCACGGAAAATCCACGCTTCTTGACTACATCAGAAAAGCTGATTTTACTTCAAAAGCCGCCAAAAGCGAGCCTCGTCCGATTGCCGGACGGGAAGCCGGGGGCATCACCCAGCACATCGGCGCCTACGAAACGGAAATAGATCACGAAGGTCAAAAACGAAAAATAACTTTCTTGGATACGCCGGGACATGAAGCCTTTTCTAAAATGAGAACTAGAGGGGCGACTGTCGCCGACATCGCCATTTTGGTGGTAGCCGCCGATGACGGCGTTCAGCCTCAAACGATAGAAGCGCATAACACCATCAAAGAAGCCGGCCTTCCTTTTATCGCCGCTATAAACAAAATAGATAAACTCGGCGCCGATCCGGAAAAGATAAAGGCGCAATTGGCGGAAAACGGAATCTATGTTGAAGGATACGGCGGAACCGTTCCGTTCGCAAAAATTTCGGCTAAAACTGGAGAAGGAATATCGGAACTTCTTGATATCGCTCTAATTTTGGCCGATATGGAAAACCTGCAAGCCGACGCAAAACAAAATGCCGGCGGTTTCGTCATAGAATCAACTATGGATTTCAAAAGAGGAATTTCTTCCACTTTGCTAATAAAAAACGGAACGCTTAAAAAAGGGATGTTTGTTGTCGCCGGCAAGGCCATGGCGCCGGTAAGAATTCTGGAAAACTTTTTGGGTCGGCCGATTGAAGAGGCCTCATTCTCTTCCCCCGTTCGAATAACCGGATTCAACGAACTGCCTGTTATCGGAGATGAGTTTAAGGCTTATGTTGATAAAAATGAGGCCGAAGACGCGCTGGCTCAAGTGAAAGAAACAGCCCCAATGCAAACTAAAGATTCTCAAAAAAACATCAACGAAGAAACAAACCCGCTTCGCCAAAGCTCCAGCGAGGCGAGTAAAATAACGATAAAAATGATAATAAAAACGGACACGGCCGGTTCTCTTGAAGCTTTGGAAAAAGAACTGATAAAGCTCAAAGACGAAGAAATAGCGATTGAATTGCTCAAAGGCGGAGTGGGAAATATAAACGAAGACGACGCCAGATTTTCCTCGGCCTGCCTACCGGACAGGCAGACATCGAAGAAAACGGTTATCTTGGGATTCAATGTCGGAATTGACCCTTCGGCCAAAGAAATAATAGACCGAAACGGCATTCCAACTTTCACTTCCGATATAATTTATAAAATAAGCGACTGGCTGAAAGAAGAAATCGCCAAAAGAAAAGCGGAAATTCCGAGAGAAGAAATCATCGGCGTGGCCAAAATTTTGAAAACTTTCAGCCGGCAGAAAAACAAACAAGTCATCGGAGGCAAGATTGTTTCCGGCAAACTCGTTGAAGGCAAATCTTTCAAAATAAAAAGAAAGGGTGTGGAAATCGGCGAAGGGAAAATCGTCAACCTTCAGCAGGGCAAAAAAGAAGTCAAAGAAGTTTCTCTTGACGAAGAATTCGGCGCCATGACCGAAAACAAAATAGAGATAGCCCGCGACGACGAGATTGTGATTATAGGGAAATAAATTTATAGTCTCTCTTCCCTCTTTTGGCGATTAAATATCGGCCAAAAATAAAGTCTTTTTCTCCGACAATATAATTTAAATCAGTTATTTTTTCGCCGTTTATTTCTACGGCCTTGTTTTGAATATCCTCGCGGGCCTGGCGTTTGGAATCAACGACTTTTGCCGACACCAAAAAATCCGCGATATTAACATCGTTTATTTTTTCCAATTTAACGACGGACGAATCGGTAAAAATTTGCTTCAAATCGTTTTCAGACAAATCTTTTATTTTTCCGCCGAAAAGATTTTCGGAAATTTTTTCGGCGTTTTTAAAAGATTCTTTTCCGTGGACGAAAGTCGTAACTTCTTTGGCCAGCGCTTTTTGCGCTTCTCTTTTTTCCGGCGCATTGGCAAGCGAATTTTCCAAAATTTTTATTTCTTCTAAAGACAAAAAAGTGTAATATCTCAAAAACCTCACTGCGTCTTTATCGTCTGTATTTATCCAAAATTGATAAAAGTGATAAGGCGAGGTTAGATTGCCGTCCAACCAGACGGCGTTGCCTTCAGATTTGCCGAATTTTTTCCCGTCGGCGGAAACAACCAAAGGCAAAGTCAGGCCGAAAACTTCTTTTCCTTTTGTTTTTCTGGCCAACTCTATTCCGGCGGTGATGTTGCCCCACTGGTCGGAACCGCCTATTTCCAATTCGCAATCGTATTTTTCGTTAATTTGCAAAAAGTCGTAAGCCTGAATCAAGGCGTAGCTGAACTCGGTGAAAGAAATTCCCGTTTCCATCCGGCTTTTTACGGCCTCTTTGGCGACCATTTCGCTTATCGTGAATTTCTTGCCTATGTCTCTTATGAAATTTATGAAGGAATAATTTTTGAACCAATCGTAGTTGTTGACGATAATCGCCGTTTTATCAAAATCAAAAAACCGGCTCAATTGATTTTTTATCGCCCCGATATTTTTTTCCACAGCTTCTTCCGTTTTGAGCGTTCTTTCTTTGTCTTTAAAACTCGGGTCGCCGATAAGCCCGGTCGCTCCGCCGACTAAAACTATCGGCTTCAAACCCGCCCGTTCCAATCTTTTCATCGTAATTATTATCAGCAGATTCCCCGCCTGCAAGCTCTCCGCGCTCGGGTCAAAACCAGCGTAAAAAGTGCTGCCTTTTTTGCTCAAAAGTTTTTTGACGCCTTCTTCGCTGGAAACTTGATATACCAGCCCCCGGCTTTTCAATTCCTCGTATAAATCCATAATTGTTTCAATAATAGCAAAATCGGACAAAAAAAACAGGGTTGCAGTTCCACTTGAAACTGCAACCCTTAATCCATATTTATGACCTAGACGAAGAGTCTAGGTCTGGATAATCTAATTTTATACCCATTTCTTCTAACTCTTCTTTGGTACAATCCCAAGTTCCCCAAGCTGGGCACAATAACGAGGCAATGATATAAACCACAATATCTAAAAGTTTTCCGATAAATTTCATTTTGCACCTCCTTTAAAAAGTTTGATTTAAAATATGTTAAAAAAGCAAACTAAAATTAGTATTTCATACTTTTATGTAAAAGTCAACCGCACCTAATAGCTCACAAAAAACATCAGTCAAATAAAGAAGAAAGGTAAAATTCTAGATTCCTTACATAGGCAGATGATTAAAGAATATGTTACCATATTTAAAAGAGATAAAATGTGGAAATGTCTATTTCCTCCTTTATTTGAGCCAAAATTTTACTCTGTTGTATGGCCGTCAAATTCCGGACTATCGGCCTCGGCTTCCGCCTTCGTCGGCCTTACAACGCCGTCTTTGTGATGCGACGGGGCGTAAATGGTATAGAGTTTGAGCGCTTCGGCCGTTGAAGTATTAACGACATTGTGCTTCGCGCCGGCCGGAACAATGACAGCGTCGCCGTCGCCGACAGTATGCTCGGTTTCGTTGATGACAACTTTTCCCTCACCTTTCTCAAAACGAAAAAATTGGTCGTTGTCCGGATGAACTTCCATTCCGATTTCTTCGCCGGGCTTAAGCGACATCAAAACCAGTTGGCAATGCCCGGCCGTATAAAGAACCTGGCGAAAATTATTATTTTCCAGCGTCAGCTTCTCAATATTGTTTTTGTATCCTTTTTTCATTTTTTTAAATTTATTTGATAATCACTTTATTTTATGATACTGCCGATTGGAAAGTTTTCAACTTCGGCTCAATTCTTTTGAGCAGAACGGCGTTGGTCGCCACGATGATGGAAGACATCGACATAAGCAAGGCGGAAATTTCCGGCCTTAATTGCCAGCCGAAAGAATTGTAGAAAACGCCGGCCGCCACCGGAATCGCCAAAACATTGTAAATCGCCGCCCAGAAAAGATTCTGTTTCATTTTTCTGACGGTAGCCTTGCTCAATTTTATCGCCACGACTATGTCTAAGGGGTCTGATTTCATCAAAACAATATTGCCCGTTTCTTTGGCCACATCCGTTCCGGCGCCGATGGCGATGCCGATATTGCTTTGCGCCAGAGCCGGCGCATCGTTTATCCCGTCGCCGACCATCGCCACAAACTTCCCTTCTTCCTGCAATCTTTTGATATGTCCCGCTTTGTCTTGAGGCAAAACTTCGGCGTGATACTTCTCAATTCCCAATTCCCCGCCAACGACTTCCGCCACTTTGATATGGTCGCCCGTTATCATTACCGCTTCTATTCCCATCGCCTTAAGTTCGCTTATAGCCAGCTTGGCCGTCGGTTTGATCGTGTCAGCCGCGGCAATAAGTCCGGCGAAAATTCCGTCCACCGCCAGCAGGCTTAGAGTTTTCCCTTCTTCCACCAGCTTCTTTATAATTTCAGAGCCGGCGGAAATATCCACTCCGCTGTCTTTCAAAAGTTTTTCTTTTCCGGCCAAAACAACTTTGCCGTTCACTTGCGCTTTTATCCCCAATCCGGCGAAAGACTCAAACTTTTCCATCGGCCTGGAAGGCATCGCTCCTTTTTTATTGGCTTCGTCTAAAATCGCTTTGGCCAGCGGATGATTGGAACCGGCCTCAACATTGGCTTCATATCTCAAGACTTCTTCCGCGCTGAAACCGTTATAAGCCGCGATGTCCGTAACTTTAGGCTTGCCTTCCGTCAGAGTGCCGGTTTTGTCTATGACAATGGTGTTTATTTTGGAAGCGTTTTCCAAGGTGGCCGCGTCTTTGATGAGAATATTATGCTTGGCGCCGATGCCCGTGCCTACCGCCACTACCGTCGGCGTCGCCAATCCGAGCGCGTCCGGACAGGCTATCACCACGGCGGAAATGGCGAATGTCAGCGCCGTAAAAAGCGAAGCTCCGCCGTAAAAATACCAGCCCAAAAACGCCGCCAAACCCGAACCTATCGCCAGCGCCACCAGCCAGCCGGCCGCTTTGTCGGCGATTCTTTGGCCGGGCGCTTTGGAATTTTGAGCGGTTTCCACCATCTTGATAATCTGGGCCAAAACCGTTTCCGAACCGATTTGAACGGCTTTGAATTTTATCAAACCGGTCTGATTGACCGAGCCGCCTATCACTTTGTCTCCCGTTTTTTTGGACAAAGGGATTGACTCGCCGGTGATAAGAGACTCGTCAATGGCCGTTTCTCCTTCCGTGATTATTCCGTCCACCGGAATTTTGTCTCCCGGTTTTATGATCACAATATCTCCATGTCGGATTTCCGAACTGGGAATGGTAATCTCCATCCCGCTGTTAGCGGGACGGATGACTTTGGCTTGCGGCGGAACAAGGTCAAACAAGGCGCGCAAGGCGTCTGAAGTTCCCCGTCTGGACCTCATTTCCATCCAATGGCCGAAGAGAACAAAGGTTACCAGCATCGCCGCCGCTTCAAAAAAAGTTTCCCCTTTCAACCCGGCGAAAATCGTCATGGCAAAACTGTAAATATAAGCCGCTAAAACTCCGGTGGCTACAAGCGTAGACATATCCAAAGTTTTTTTCTTCAAAGAGTAATAAGCTCCGGAGATGAAAATCCAGCCGGGCCAAAATACGACCAAAGAGGCGAGCAATAAGGAAAGCAAATTAATTCCTCCATCCGGAAAGGCAAGACTTATCGGCAAAGGAGCCGGCAAATTAACGCCCAAAATTTTCTGCCCCAAAGAAGAATAAAGAACGATGGGTATGGTCAAAAGAAGCGAAATTATAAAGCCGATTCGCATCTCCTTTTCCATTTGCTTGGCCATTAACGGATTAGACATCATAGAAGCGTGGTCGTGATGTCCACTTTTATTTTTCCCGTTATGGCCGACGTGAGCCGAATGGTTATGACAAGAATAGGTGGAATGATTATGCATGGTTATTTATTTGATAAAATATAGATGTTGATTAATTCCTTGATAGCTTTTTCGTCCTCACTCTTTTTTTGCATTTGATGCTTGACATGCGATCGCAAGTGGTTTTCAAGGATAAAAGCGTCAAGACTTTTGAGTGATCTTTGGATGGATAAGGATTGTCCTAATAGATTGGGACAATAATCCTCTTTTTCAATAGCCCTAATAAGACCGTCTAATTGACCGCGAATGATTTTTGCCCTGTGAATTGCTCGATTTTTAAGTTTTTGATCTAACATAGATAAATTTTTATCGTTTTTATTGCTCCAAACTTGAATTATGCATCCAAACGAAATACCAAGCGAAAATCCAGGCAAAGACAAAGAAGTAGACTGCGCCGATGATTACGCTCTCGGCATTTATCCACGTAAATCCAGGAAGAGTCTCAAATATTGTTTGGTTCAATTCCACACCCCTTGTAGTATACCAAGGAAGTGATGCGCCAATAAGGCAAAAGAAATAACCTATTTCCATTCCAAGCACGCATTTCCAGCCAAATTTTTTTAATGAAAGTTTCATAATTATTTATTTATTTATTTGATAAAATAATGTTTTTTAATATTTAACATCGACCTGCATATACCTTATACCCCTATGCTCTATTTGTCAAGAAGTTCCTCTGTGGATAATTATTAGCCGAAATCAAAATATCTTGTCCAAGGACTACCCTTGGATGTTTTGGATTTGTTATTATTTTTCGGCGAGAGCCTGGTTTATGACGGCCTTTACCGATTCATAAGGCAAGGCCCCGTTGATGATAAACTTTTTCCCGTTAGCAGCGACAACAACGCTATAAGGAGTGCCCTGCGCGCCGGATCTGATGCCATCGGCCAAGTCATCGGCCACTCGCTTGGCGTATTTTCCGCTTTCCAAACATTGACTGAATTTAATTTTGTCCAAACCGGAATACTCGGCGATTTTCGGCAATTCCGCCAAATCCAAGCCGTCGTTGGACGGCGTCACTTCAAACAGCCTGTCCAAATAAGCCCAAAATTTCGCGCTTCCGCCCTGCTCATTGGCGCATTCCAGAGCCTCCGATTCTTTCCTGGCTTTGGAATGAATGGCATCCAAAGGAAAGTGCCGGTAGACCCAAGCCACTTGTCCGCTTTTGCCGTATTCGTCAATAATTTGATTCATCGTCTTGTGAAATCTCTTGCAGAAGGGGCATTCCGGGTCGGAAAATTCTATCACTTTGACTTTAGCGTTGGGGTTGCCTCTTATGTGGTCGGCGGAAGACACGGCTTTGACATTATTTTCTTTGGCGGTTTCGGCGGCATTATTATCTTGCGCGGCAATATTATTTGAGTTGCCGCTTCCTCCGTTTCCTTTGTTGAAATAAAACGCTCCCGCCACCAGCGCTCCGGCGATGATTATCGCCATCGGCACGGCAAAATTATTTTTTGGCGTGATTTCCGTCCGCATATTCAAATTTTGATTTTCCATATCAACGATTATATCAACGCCTTAAAAAAACACAAATAAAAATTAAAATCTTACGCCATCAACGCCCTCAATTCGCCGTTTTTCTTCTGCAAATCGGTTTTCAGGCCGGCAATTTCATTATTCGCTTTTTGAATGTCGCCGTTAACGGCAATAATCCGCCTCTGGATTATTTCTAGAGCGGACTTCTCACTTTTGATACCCACATCGGAATTTGTCCTCCGTCTCATATTTTTCTCCCCCTCCAAAATACCTAAATCTTTTTTCAACCTTTCTTCTTCGTTAAGTTTTTTCGCCAGTTCGGCTTCTTTTTTTGATATTTCCTGATCCTGGGGGTTCGTTTGAGATTCCAAATTTCTAAGCAACTGTTCGTGCCTCTGTTCTTCCTGTTTGAGAAGCGAGATTTCCTGTTCCAGCCTCCTCATTTCGGACATCTTGCTCATTATTCTTATTCTGATGTCGTCAATTTTTCTTTTCTCGTCATGGCTGTCCGCTTCCTTCGCGGACAAGCGCTGTTTGGCTTGCTTTTTTTCCCGGTCCAAATCCTGTTTGAGAAAACCCGTTTCTTGGTCTATATTTTTCAATTTTGCCGTTTCTTCGGCAAGTTTCCCGTCGTTGGCCGGTTTTTGAGCCGTTGATTTTTGTTCCAATTCTTTAATCTTTCTTTCTTCCCTCTGCTTTTCCGACCTCAACATATCCAGTTCAGAAACGGCTCTTCGCAAAAATGTTTCTTTTGATGCCATCACCATAGTCAATTCGTCAATTTCTCTTTTTTTGTCGTTTACCTTCAGCTGTTTCCGCCTCTGCTCTTCTATCTGCATTTTCTTTTTGCCCGCCGCAGTTTCTCTTTCGGCGTCAGTTTTAAGCCTTTTTTTATTTTCGTCCAAATCTTTTATTGTCCTTGGGTTGTCGTTGTATAACATATGAAACATTATACTTTATTTCAGAGCAAGATTAAACCTCCATAAATAATCCTTACAGTGTTTGGCGTAATCCACGCCGATTCTTTTTGATTTCAAAATTTCGCGAGGCGATATTTTAAATCCCCCTTCCTCAATCCAAATATTTTTGCCGAAAACATCCAAACCGTTGAAAGTTTTGTCAATTCCAAAATGCCGGCAAACTCGTCCCGGCCCCGACACAATGTTCGACATCGAATGTCGCACATTGTCTTCCGTCAATACCCCTCTTATCAAAACCGCTGACGGATAATTTTCTTTTTCCGTGACGATATTCAGGCAATAATGCATCCCGTAAATAAGATAGGCGTAAACCGTCCCCGCTTTTTTGTACAAAGTTTCTGTTCTTTTCGTCCGCCCTTTTGAAGCGTGGCAAGCCAAGTCGTCTTCTCCGCGATAAGCTTCGGTCTCAACAATCGTCCCTTTTAAAATTTTCCCGTTCTTTCTGACACAAAGAGTTTTACCCAGCAAGCTTTTGGCGATTTTCAACGTATTTTGCTCAAAAAAATCTTTGCCTAATTTCATTGATTAAATAATGTCATTAACAATAACCAATAAAAACAAATTAAACACTCAAATGTTCCCCTTAATTCTGCTATCGCCTAAATAAGGGGAACATTTTTATTTATCATTTTATCAATCGCGAAACTTCGGCGCTTATTTTTTCCGCGTCTTTGGCGGACAGTCCGAAGTCTCGGTTGAAATCTCTGGCCAAATAAGGCAGAAGGTCTCGCGCCAAAAGCAATCCCTTCTCGGCAAACCGCTCCAAGTTGAAGCGACTAATGGAAGGCAAAACCGTTATGGGATAAATTTTCTTGTTCAAAATCAAATTTTCCAAACTTTTGCCGGCCGGGTAATTCCAGCCAGTCAGCTTGATGCTCCGGCATTTGGCGTAAGCGACGGCCTTTTCGGTGAATTTTGTATTGGTAAACAGCCACAAGATATGCGATTGAATGTCTTTTTCCCTTCCCGCCGATTCCTCAAATCTGGCAATGTCCGCCATCCTGGCATCGCCGTACATCACCACGTCAATGTGCGTTTTTATCCCGGGCTCGTTTCTATATTTGGCTTCCACGATATAATGAGCGCCGTCTTTTTGGGCGGAAACATCAACCTCGTGCTCAACACAAGCGCCCCTCATCATGATATTGCGCTTCGTTTGGTATCCGTATGTTTGCAAAATAATTTCCACATATTGTTCAAACAAAAATCCAGCCGGACCGAACTCGCCTATCGCCCGGCGCAGGCCGTAACTGGCCGCCAGATTCAAATCTTCTTTGACGAGATAATCAAGCGCGGTCCGGAAAATTTTTGCCGTGCTTTCCCCCGGAGAAATATTTTTCTCCGTCAAGCCGCAAACTTTTTTCGCCAAATCAAGCGGCGCGCCCGCCTTCTCCAGCGAACCGCAAAGTTTATCTTTGTTGAATTTTTCCCTACTCCCCGCCGATTTGATTATTTCCATATCTTTATTTTACTACGCGGAAATAGAAACGCGCAAGACGGTTTGGCTAATCAATCTTAGGCGATTCAATCACCGATAAAATTTTTTCCCGCCACTGGCGTAAACTATAAAAATCAGCAGAATCCCCGCCGTGATGGAAAATAATTGATACGAAACGGGAAGGGTGCCGAGATAGGCAAAAATAAAAGCGAAAGGAGATATGCCGATAATCGTGGCCAATGTATATTTTTTCCAGCCCAAGACTCCGAAAATACCCAAAGCGTAACTCAAAAGGTCAACCGGTATCATAATCCTTAAAAGAACGACCGACCAAAATATTCTTTCTTGAGGAATATGCTTATGAAGCTTTTCAAGACTATGAACGGAAATAAACTTTTGCGCTAACGGCAAACCATATTTGCGCCCGATCGCGAAAGCGGCGAGCGACCCGATAGTCCAGCCTAAAATACTTAACACGGCCGTTATCGCGACTCCCCAAGTGTTGGCGGCAATGGGTATTAAAGGAGCGGCGCTTATCGGAGCCGCCACTGTGGCGACGATAGCTATGACTACATAAGCAACCATTCCAAAAACTCCTCCTCTTTCCACAAAAATTTTCGCTTCCTCGCCGTATTTCTGAGAATAAAAAGCGGAAACGATAAAGAGAGCGGCGATAATCGCAACCGGAATAATGGCTTTGATTTTATTTTTTTCGATTTTCACCCATTAATTATAACACAATGACATCGCGCGCATTTTCAGGTTTCAGATTTTTAGCGCCTCCTCAAAAATATCTTCCGGAGACATTTTATTTCGTTTTTCATATCCGCATTTAAGGCACTTGTGGGTAATGTCATATTCCTCTCCTTTCGTTTCTATTTTTGACGGCTTCATCATTCCCCCGCAATCGGAAGCCCTGTCCCCGGGACTTATATCCGCATGCTTGCTCCAAAGGCATTTTGGGCAATGGTTGGTATAACCGTCGCCTTTCACCTCTTGTCCGCAATTCCCGCAGACAAAATCTTCTATTTTGCGTTTGAAATCAATGGCCATAAAATTATACTAATTTATGTGTTTATGTGCTAAACTTTATTAAATATATTTTAGCACATTTACTTTTTATTTAAATTAGTTTTTATTTATGGATATTTCAATTTTATTTTTAAAGTCATTAATTAATTCCATATATCCTTTTTCTTCAACAAGATCCCAAGCTTTCTTATAACTTTCAAAACGACAAGCGTTTTCTTTTTCTTTTATAAAACGATTATTATCTTTTAGGATATCCAAATAAATATATTTTTCTATTGCGTTAATCATGATATGATTTTTTGTTTTAATGTCATCCTCGCCAGGAAACATTTCTTTTATCAACTTGGACGGAAAAAATTTTTGATTGTTGTTCGAAAGAAAAAAATGAATAATTTCGTGGATTAAAACATTAATAAAACTTTCTACTTCAAGCACTCCTCTAATAATAATTGGCTCGCTTGAGCCTCTTCCAAGAGGCCAATAACTTACAATGTAAACATCAATGACGCTATGATAAAAATTTATTGGCAATAATTTTAACAACCCAGTCAAAACCTGTTTCTCGTATATTCCCCATTTTTTCTTGTAGTCATCCATATTTCTAAACAGGTCTTCTAGTTCTATCAAGGCCTTGTCTTTGTTTTCCTTTTTTAAAAGAAAAACTCCCTCAATAAAGAGTCAAGGAAACGAGAATATTTAATCTTTATTTTTGGTATCATTTTTTAAACCTATAAAATATATTTCACACATTTTCTCATATTCTTGCCAAAATGCCAAATTGGCTATACTTTTAGGTCATTATGTTTAAAGGATTTTGGAAAAAACTCGCCATGTCAAGGCGAGACCTTGACAGACCGATTTTGGCCTTGGCGCCGATGGCGGATGTGACGGACGCGGCTTTCAGGCGGATTATCGCCAAATACGGCAAGCCGGATGTGATGTTTACGGAATTTGTTTCCTGCGACGGCTTATGTTCTGAAGGCAAGAAAAATCTTTTGCCCATTCTTAAATTTTCCGAAAAAGAACGGCCGATAGTGGTTCAAGTTTTCGGCGCTAAACCGGAAAATTTTTACGAGTCGGCCAAATTTATAAAAAAGCTGGGCTTTGACGGCATAGACATCAATATGGGCTGTCCGGACAAAAAAGTTTTAAAACAAGGCGCCGGAGCGGCTCTCATAAATAACCCCCGACTTGCCCAAGAAATAATCAGACAGACGAAAAAAGGCGCCCGCCTGTTCGGCGGGCAAGCGGGAGAAATGCCCGTTTCCGTTAAAACCAGAATCGGTTACGACAAATACGACAAAAAGGAATTCAAAAAATGGTTGACGGCATTGCTGGAAGAAAAACCGGCCGTTATTACCATTCACGGCCGGACCAAAAAAGAAATGTCTCTCACTCCCGCTCACTGGGACATCATCGCCGAGGCGGTAAAAATTAGAAACGAATTTTTCGGCAACAAGCCGGACAAAACTTTGATTTTAGGCAACGGCGATGTCCAAAGCGTTGCCGACGCAAAGAAAAAAGCGAGAGTTTCCGGCGCCGACGGCGTAATGATCGGCCGGGCGATTTTCGGCAATCCGTGGTTATTCTTAAATGCGCAGAAAACAAATTTTGAAAATCCTAGGCGGGGGCGGCCAACCGAGTCTGCGAGGTTGGGGTTAAGGGATTTTCAAAATTTAGTTTTAGAAGCATTTAAATCAACTGTAAAAGAAAAGCTTTTTGCCCTTCTTGAACATACAAAACTTTTTGAGAAAATAAACAAAGGCCAAAGGTTTTATGTGATGAAAAAGCATTTCAAATCTTACATTTCCGGCTTCCCCGGCGCCAAAGAATTGAGAATCAAACTAATGGCCTGCAAAAACGCCAAAGAAGTGGAAAAAATCGCGCTTTTTTTTATTCAATCAGCTTATTCAAAATCTTTTTGATTTCTTCAATGCTGGCCGAGTCGTAGATAGAAACTATTTTAATGGGCTTGCCTATTTTTTTCAAATCTAACATTTTTGCCTTTAACGCCTTTTCGTCAAGCAAATCAGACTTGGTCAAAAAAATGTATTCCGGTTTTTTGAGCAATTCCGCGTTATAGGTCATCAATTCTTTTATCACGGCGTAATAATCTTTGAGCGTGTCCTCCGATTCGGCCGAAACAAGATGAAACAAGACTTTCGTCCTTTCAATATGGCGGAGAAATTTTATACCCAAGCCTTTTCCCGCCGACGCTCCTTCTATAAGACCGGGGATGTCGGCCAAAATCAAATCATAATAAACGCCGAGATTGGGCTCCAGTGTCGTGAAAGGATAATTGGCCACTTTGCTTTTGGCGGCGGTCAGCTCGTTGAGCAAACTGGATTTTCCCGCATTGGGATACCCGATCAGGCCGACATCGGCGATAAGCTTCAACTCCATACGCAAAGTAAAAGCCTCGCCGGGCAAACCCGGCTGGAATTGGCGCGGGCTGGTGTTCTTGCCCGAACGAAAATGCCAGTTGCCGTGCCCGCCGAACCCGCCGGCGGCGATCAAAACTTTTTCCCCTACTTTGGTAATCTCCTTGTCTTTGCCGACATCCAGATTATGGAGCACCGTCCCGACCGGAACTTTCAAAATTATGTCTTCTCCCGCCGTTCCGTCGTTCAGTTTTTTCTTTCCGTTCTCGCCGTCTTCGGCGATTATTTCTTTTTTGTAGCGAAACTGCCTTAATGCGCCCAGATCGGACACTCCCTCCGCAAAAACATTCCCGCCGTTTCCACCCCTTCCTCCGGTCGGTCCCAAAGACATCAAGTTGCTGTTGAAGTAAACTCCGCCTTTTCCGCCATGCCCAGCTTGAACTTTGATTGTTACATCGTCTATAAGCATAAAGGCATTCTATACCAATTTCACATTTTTTAATAATTTTACTATGTAGGCGACTTTTATATAAAAATTTCTGAAAAAATTAAAAGTAATCAAAATTGCATCTTACCAGCGATAGCAAATATACCGTAATTTTGAAATTAGAAAAAATTATTAGACCTGCATAAGGCCACATACATATTGCACTCCCACAAAGCGGATATCAGCGGCCGTGCCGCAAAAGACCGAGAAAACATGGCACGGGTGTTTATCGCCAATAAATTCTTCAAAGACACTAAGCCGAAGATTTCAAAATACAAGGCCTCGCCGCGCAATCCCTTCGTCAGTGGCAAGGCAAAGAATAGCTCGACGAGCTCACCATAAAATAACCATGCCATTCGAAGCATACAAACTTTATCAAGAATACGAGCCAGACAAATACAAAACCTCCACCAAAAAGAGGGCGGAGGGCGTATTGAAAGAGGCCGATGAAATGAAGCGGGCTCAAGGCAAAGAAACATACTCTCACATCGAATTTCAAGAAGCAAGAGTTGCTTCGCAATCCAGACAATCCAAAGTATGATTGGCAACAAGCCGCCAAAGAACTCGCTGAGCTTAAAATCACCCAACTCACCCGCCAATCAATTCAAAAAACCATCTACGACCTAGCTCTTTATTACGATAAGAACGGCAAGCGTTTATTGCCCAATGTCTACACATGGTCTAATTCGCGCTCCACTGACGGCTACCTCGTCGATCTCGGCAATTTCGACGCGAAGGGCGTGAACGGCAACAGGTGGACGCCGGACAACCGCAATGGCAATCTCGGCGTGATCCTCTCCCGAAGTGTCACAAAGCTCGTCTACCCAATGGACGAGCTTTGTGTTTGCCTTATCCAACCACCGATCATTTTGCCAATCTCCTGCAAGCGACTTTCGTATTCGATGCAATGTTGTTGCTCAATTGCTCTTATGTCTTTTGCCAATCGAAAAAGAATTTTTACGCTTTCTGATTTTAAGTTAATCTGGAATAAGATTTCTCTTTTGCGGGACGCATCTTTCGTGTGGTAAGCGGCCACCACAAGGGTCATAATCTCCAACAAGAGATTTTCCGTCTTTTGGCCGATAGCAAATCTGTCCTTTTTGGGTATTATCTGATGTAAGAATTGAGAGCGTTGTTAACACTTTAACATTTTTTGGGTAAAGTTAACAACATGACAATTCATAAATCAGCGCGACTGACTCCAATCCAGAGAAAGGAATTAGTCGCCCGTTATTTTAAAAATGGCGTGAGAATCGCGACTCTGGCGCGAGACTACCGGGTAAGCCGCAATACGATATACAATATCATCAATCGGTCCCGGATACCAGATTCAAAAACCGAAATCACCGCAGGCAAGAACTGATCAGATTCATCAATTACTACAACACGGTCAAGCCTCACAAGGGAATTAACAGTCGAACTCCCTTGGAGCAATTAACAGATTATTTTTATCCCCAAGAATTGTGAAGAACGCTCTCAATTCTTACAATATAATATATATTGGGCCTGTTCAGTTTTGCGAACAGGCCATTATTTTACTTTACATACTCAGGATGATAAAGATTGAGCCAGTCAAAAAATTGTTTCATCGCATAAGGCGCGCCGATGGTGTTGCCGGCGGGGCCTTTTTCCAGAACTGCGGCAAAAGCGTACTTGGGATTTTCGTACGGATAAAAACCGATGACCCAAGAATGGCTGAAATTTTTCTTGCCCCCCACTTCGGCCGTGCCGGTTTTGGCGGCGATTTTCAAATCGGGGAAATTCAGATTTTGCGCCGTTCCTTCCGTCACCGCCATTCTCATTCCCTCTTTGATTATTTTAAAATATTCCCCGGAAATGCCCGTATTTTTTCGCGGAACTTCCGGATAAAAGTTTTCATTTTTTACCAAGCGGGGAACGATGATGTTGCCGTTGTTGGCTATGGAGGCGGCATAAGCCGCTATTTCTATGGGCGTGGTTAAAAAATATCCCTGGCCTATGGCGCTGATATAAGTATCGCCCACCCTCCATAACGGATCAACGGGGTTATTCTTTTCCTTAACTTGCGGATTGGGGACAGTTCCTTTCGCCTCGCCTTCCAAATCAATTCCGGTCTTTTCCCCTAATCCGAACTTTTTGGCGTATTCGTATATTTTGTTTATCCCCAGGCCTTTTATGTCTTCAAACCCCCCGCCTATTTCGTAAAAATAAACATCGGAAGAAACGGCCAAGGCATGCCTCATATCCACCCATCCGTGCGCTTTCCAATCTTTAAAAATACTTTTCTTGTCGGGGAAAAACGGATTGGGTATGGAAATACTGCCGGCGCTGAATATCTTTTTCTCCGGCGAAATTATCCCCTCGTTTAAAGCCGCCAGCGCCACAAGCGGTTTTACTATAGAACCGGGAGCGTATAATCCAGAAATAGCCCTGTTAACAAAAGGTTTGTTTTTGTTATTGATGTAATTTTCTATCAGATCCGCCGGGCCGCCTTCGGAAAGAACTTTAGAGCGATACTCCGGAACACTGGCCATCGCTAAAATATTTCCGTCCGAGACATCCATAATAACGGCCGCTCCGCCTTCAAAATTTCTTTCTTTCGCGACCGATTCCATTGCCGTATAGAGATAAGACTGGACTTTTGAGTCTATGGTCAATGTCAGATTCCGGCCGTTTTGAGGAAAAACTTGAACGCTTTCTGAAACCGAATTGCCTTGAGAATCCTTTTCCGTGAGTTTTACTCCCAAAATTCCCCTTAAAATTTCGTCGTATTTTTCTTCTATGCCGTCTTTGCCGAACATACCTTCCGAAGGTATACCCGGCTTTTTCTTAAAATCCTCTCTGGAAGGAAGCCCGATGTAACCTAGAAGGTGTCCCAATCCGGGGGTGTCGGAGTACATTCGCCCTTCTTCCCCATTCCAAACCAAAGCCGTTCCGTTGCTGTCGTATATGGCTCCCCTTAAGGGAATGATGTTTTCTTTTTTAAAACTGTTTCTTTCGCTTCTGGCGGTGAATTTTTCCCCTTCAAAAATCTGCAGAAAAAATATTCTGGAAATAAAAAACAGGCCGAAAAATCCGATAAACGCTCCCATATAAATGAAAGTTTTCTTGCCTATCGGTTTCTCCAGCCGCCCTTCAAATTGACTGGTGTCAAAACCGGAAATATTTTTTGAATCCAAAAAAATTTCATCCGGATATATTTTATGGTCGTATTTTTTTCTCCCGAACATTGACATTGTTTCATTATAAAATTTTTATCTTGCTTTTGGCAAATGACAAATCAATGTCAAGGCGAGACCTTGCCATTTGCTAAACCCTTTCTTTTACCAATTCAATAATGCCTTTCGGATTTACAATTCTCAACCCCTTTTTATTTATCGTCGCGCTTTTATTTATGATTTCAGCGATTTCTTCCCGTTTAATATTAGGATTTATTTGTAAAACCAAAGCAAATAATCCCGCTAGGTAAGGAACAGACCAACTTATCCCTCCTCTTCCGTTGTACATATATTGCCCCTCTTTATTCCACGAAGAAGCCATTGTTCTATAATCTGATGGAACAACTATGTCTTTTTTTCTTTTGTCTAGACGTGCCTCGATTTTCTTTCTTAAATCTACATCAGAAATATTTGCCAGATCATCTTTTTTTACTTCCCTTAATTTTTTCAGTATCTCATCAATATTTCCTTCGGAAATAATTTTATTTAGTTCTTCATTTCCTTCATCTTCACGCAACCAAGATAAATAATTTTCAAAATCATTTTTATTTTCTAGACTTCCGCCACCACTAAATGAAATGTCAATTTGATTGCCCCCAACATCCACAACAAAAATTCCTGCTTCTTTGGCTTTTTCCAAAGCATTAACCCATTCATCGAGTCCTGGCTCTGGATTCTCTAACATATAACCGATTGAACAACTAACAACCCTGACCTTTTCGTTTTGTGGAACATTTTTATTGCCCTCAATAATGTCTTTTAATGCTTGGACTTCTGAAAGAAAACTTCTACCAGATGGCGTGGCTTTATAAACTAATTTTGCCCTAGGTGCAACACCGCAATCTTTTCCCACAAGTAAACTTGCCACCGCTGGACCATGCATGCTTATTTCTTCCTTTTCAGCTCCGTCATATTCCATGTAGCCAACAACAGAATTTTTATATTCTGGATGATTAATATCTAATTTTTGATCAATAATCGCCACCACCACTCCTTGACCAGTTATCCCTTGTTCGTGCAATTCTTTAATTCCAAGACCTGGATTTTTACTTTCTTCTAAAAGTTTTTCTGGATTAAAGTCTTTTGGCAATTTTTCTTTTTCTGGCCAAATCGTTTCCGTATCAAATTCTATTGTTTGCAAAACATCAATGGAAACATTTGAAAAATTTTCTTCTGATAAATCTCTACCCCTAAAATCTTCAAGACGAGAAACTACTGTTTCCTGTTCTTGTTTACGCTCAATTTTTTCAAAATTTCTCATAGGATTTATTTAAAAAATCAATGTCAAGGCGAGACCTTGCCATTTGGATTATGTTTATTTAAAATTATTTATAAATATCTTTTCTGTTTTTTATTGAATGAAGCGCGACATCTTTACCGTCAATGTCATAACGAATTCTATAATCTCCAAACCTTATTCTCCACTGACCGCATCCTTTTTCAACATCAACCAATTTCTTGATATTTTTTATTTGTTTAACGTTAAACGGATCGTTTTGCAATATCTTGTCTGCCATTTCTATAACTTCAACAATCTTTTTATTCTTTTTGCTCAACTTTTTTGCGTCTCTATCAAAAGCGGAGGAATATGAAACGTTAAAATAAGGCATTTTGAAAATTCAGGCAGGGTTATTTTTTAATCTTTTTCAGTTCACTTATCAATTTGTTTATCGGTTTTGTTTTGCCTGCCTTAAATTCCGCAAATGATTCCGCAATTTGTTTATTCAAGTTTTCATTCCGCGCGTCCAAATAATCTTCAAATTCGTCTATATCCATAATCCCCGCCACGGGATAGCCGTCTTTTTCCAAAACATAATACTCCTTGTTCAACCTGACCTTTTTAATTATACTGCCGAGATTTATTCTCGCTTTTGTAATTGGCATTTTGGTAATCATATATTTATTTTAATCAAGATTGATTAATGTTAATCATTATAACTGATTTGTTTAAAAACACAAATCAATGTCAAGGCGAGACCTTGCCATTTATTTGTTCTAAGTTTTTATGATATTTTTTGACCTCATTTTCCCATTCTTGGGGATAATACTTTTTGTCTGCTCCCTTTAATTCAATAGGCAACCATCTCATTTTATTTGACTTACTATGTTCTCTGCCATTTCTTCCGGGTGTATCTTCCCATTTTTTATGAGCTATTTTTATCAATGGACAAACTATTTTACTGGGAATAATCCAAAAACATGGTTCGCTCTTAAACCCGTTTAATTTCACAAAAGCATAATAAAAATCATCCGATGCACCTTTTTCGTCTTTTGAGGAAAGTGGAAAACCTGAACTTCTTTCTTTTTGTGTTGCTTTTACGGATATTTTGACCAGCCTTCCACTTGGGCTTAGTGCAAGTATGTCGTATTTCTCGGCTCGTCCGAGTGTTATTGTCGCAACAAAATTGAGAGCCGACAATCTTGCCGCAATATAATACTCTCCTGCATTACCGACATTTTGTTTCTGTGCTTTTTGTGCAGTCATTACCTTTTCATTATAAAATTTTTATCTTGCTTTTGGCAAAGGAGGACGCATACAGGATGAGCAAGGATGACAAGGTGAGAAAGCCGAATCCGCGCCAGAAAGAAATTTCCGGCAAAGAATAAAACGAGTCCGCTACAAGAGCCAGCGCCGCCCCTTCCCAATAATTTTCAAACAAAATCATAAAAACGATAACGACTGCGGCCGTCCACCACCACGGCGCCCAGAAAAACAGGCAGAAAACAAAAACATCGGCTATTATTCTTTCGCGCATATCATTTTTCCAGGCCGATTTTTTGAAGCTCGTTCAAATTAACCGGCGTTCTAAAAATAATTTTTTGAAAAGGATTAAGCGCGTCGGCTTCTATTTTGTCCGCCGTTCCCAGCAAATAATAAGGAGTTCCTTCCGTGTTTATTTTGTCGCCGGAATTTATTTTGATCGAGCTGGGAATTTTAACCTCAATATTGCCCCCGCCTAAACCCAAACCAATGGCGGAAATTTTGGCATTTTCCATTATCAAATTCGTTTCTTCTCCCGGATATGACACCAATTTAATCTTACTAACGCCCGGGAACACTTCAACCGCATGGCCTATCAAAACACTGCCATAAGCTACCGCTCTCATTCCCTGTTTTACCCCGTTGTTCGAACCGGCGTCCACGACTATCGTATCATACGGCGATTGGGGCGGCCGGGAAATAATTGAACCGAGAATATAACTTTTTTTCTCCGGCCGGGAAAGCATAATTTTCAGTTCCTCGTTTTCTTTCTTGACCGATTCAAGCAAAATTATTTCATTTTCCAGTTCAATGTTTTTTTCTCTCAAATAATTCAATTCTTCGTCCAAGGATTGTTTGTTTTTAAACAAGAAAAAAATGTTGTCCTTTTTCTCCGCCGCGAAACGAGAAAATTTGAAAACCGGACTGGCCGCGCCGACAATCATTTTTACCGCGAAACTTCTCGCTTCTCCGTTAGTCGCGCCAATCAGAGCGAAAACCGCAAAAATAAAAAGCCAAGTTTTTCTCTCCTTTCGCCCGCTTGCGGGCGAAGCAAGGCCGCTTCTATTTTGGGGGTATGTCTTCGTCATGTTGGATTAAAACTTCGCTCATTTTGTCCAAGTCCTCAAGAATTATGCCCGTTCCGCGCACCACCGCCGTAAGCGGGTCCTCGGCCACGAAAACGGGAATTTTTATTTCGGATTCAAACATTTGGGCCAACCCCTTAAGCAGAGCGCCCCCGCCGGTCATAACTATGCCTCTCTGCATTATGTCCGACACCAGTTCCGGAGGGGTTTCTTCTATAACTTCTTTGGTGGCGGAGATAAGCGCTTTGACTGATTTTATCAGGGCTTCTCTGATATCGGAGTCGGTGGCTATCACTTCCCGCGGAAGGCCGGTAATCATATCCCGGCCCCTTATCGCCGCTTCCAAACCTTCTCCGTTTTTAATCACCGAGCCGATGGACATCTTCACATCTTCGGCCGTCTTTTCGCCGAGCAGCAGTTTGAATTCGTCTTTGGCGTATTGGATTATGTCCTGATTCAGCTTGTCTCCGGCTATTCTCATATTTTTGGCCGAGACTATTCCGCCCAAAGAAATTACGGCGATGTCGGTTGTTCCTCCGCCGATATCCACGATCATATTGCCGACCGGCTCGCGCACCGGCAGCCTCACGCCGATAGCGGCCGCCATCGGTTCTTCCACTATAAAAACTTCCCCCGCGCCGGAATTTTTGGCCGCGTCCCGGACGGCCCTCACTTCCACATTGGTTATGCCGGAAGGGACGCCGATGACGATAGTCGGCCTTGATAAAAAAGAGTGTTTGTTTTTGACGACCCGGCGGATAAAATAGGACAGCATTTCTTGCGCCACCTCAAAATCGGAAATGACGCCGTCAATAAGAGGCCTGACGGCGCTGATATGGCTAGGCGTCCGGCCGAGCATTCTTTTGGCTTCGTTGCCTATGGCCACCACTTGGCCGGTTTTCTGGTTTATCGCTACCACCGAAGGCTCGTTTATCACGATTCCTCCGCCTCGGACATAAACAAGAGTATTGGCCGTGCCCAAGTCAATGCCGATACTGCTGGAAAACATTTTTTTGAATTTGCCGAACATATATTTATTTTATGCGGATACTCTTTTCATTATCTCGCCAACGGGCAAAATTTCCGATTTTTCTTCGCCCCGTTTTTTAATCTCCGCCGAATCGTTTTCCGCCGTCTTCTCGCTGACTATAACGCGGTAAGGAATTCCGATCAAATCGGCATCGGCGAATTTTTCTCCGGCTCTCAAATCGTCCCGGTCATCAAATAATACTTCCATCCCGCTTTTTGTCATCTTTTCGTAAAGATTTTGGGCTGACTGCGACGACTTGATTGTTTTGCCTTTAAGATCAATGAGATGAACTTTATACGGCGCTATGGCTTCCGGCCAGATTATTCCGTTTTCATCGTTGCTCGTTTCCACCGCCGTCCCCATCAATCGGCCGACTCCGATGCCGTAACAGCCCATTAATATAAGCTTTTCTTGGCCGTTTTCGTCGGTAAATTTCAAGTCAAACGGTTCGGAAAATTTCGTTTTTAAATTAAAAATATTGCCGACTTCTATGGATTTATTTTCTTTCAAATCTTTGTTCCCGCATTGGGGGCAAACCGGCGTCTCTCCCGCGATTTCTTTGTTTATCGCCACTTCGCATTTATCGCAGATGTAAATTGTGTCCTCGCCTGCGCCGGCAATAGTCTGGTATTCGTGGGAATATTTGGAAAAAGAACCGCCCGAAGCGAAAGTCAGGTAAGTTTTTTCGCCGATTCCGCAGCGATTGAAAATATTTTTGTAATGCCCTTTCATTTTCTCGTAATAATTCTCGGCGTCTTTTTCATTACTATGGAATGAATAGAGGTCTTTCATAAGAAACTCCCGGCCTCTTAAAATCCCCGACTTGGCTCGTTTCTCGTCCCGGAACTTCGTCTGAAACTGAAACAAAAAAACCGGCAGGTCGCGGTAAGACAGGTTGAATTTTTTAATTAGCGGAGAAATTATTTCTTCGTGGGTCGGCCCGAGAGCGAAATCAATTTTGGAATAATGGCTGGTGAACCGGAAAAGCGAGTCCAAAGTTTCCCATCTTCCAGTTTTCTGCCAATTTTCCTTTGGCTGAAGAGAAGGCATCAAAAGTTCCTGCCCGCCGGCGGCTTCCATTTCGTTTCTTATGATATTTTCTATCTTCTTCATCACTCTCAAGCCCAGCGGCAAAAGGGTATAAACGCCCGCCATCAACTTGTCTATAAAGCCGGCGCGGATAAGCAGGCGCGCGTTCAAAGACACTTCGTCTTTCGGCGCTTCTTTTCTCGTTTTCGGCAATAATTTAGATTGTAACATTACCCCTTATGATATTGGCAAAATGGCCATAGGTCAATGTTTAAAACAGTTTCAAAATGTCCCGATAGGTTACCATCAGCATCAGCGTCAATAGAATCGCCATGCCGGCGCCGTGGACGACGGAGCTTATTTTCGGACTGACGGGAGAGCCTTTTACTTTTTCTATCAACAAAAACAGCAGCCTTCCGCCGTCTAAAGCCGGAAAAGGCAGGATATTGATTATGGCCAGATTGACGGAAAGAAAAGCGATAAAACTCAAAAAATAAACGAAGCCGAATTTCGCCGCGCCGCCGGCGATGCCGGCGATGCCCACCGGACCGGCGATGGCGCCCAGCCCGACCTCGCCCTTGATCGCCCCGATGACAAAATAAAACAAAGAAACCGCCGTTCCGACAACGACATTGTAAGTCATTTTTGTCCCCTCAATCACGGCTCTGTAAATCGGCAACTTGACCGTCCCGATTTCATCCATGGCTATGCCAAGCGCCCCTTCGCCGGCCGGCGGATTGATTCTTGGGGTAAGTTTGACGGAAAAATTTTCGGTATTTCTTTTGTATTTGATTTCAATTTCTTTGCCCGCGTTCCGGCTGATGAAACTGCTCGCTTCGCCGACGCTTGAAAAACCGGCCAATTCGTCTCCCGCCAAAATTCCGGCCTGCTCCGCCGGAGAATTTTTAGCGACTTCAAGAATCACCACTTTTTGGTTTTTAATTTCCGCTCCTTTAGGCGCTGAAGAAACGCCGACCGGCATACCTAAAGAAAATCCGGCGACTATCAGAATCCAGGCCAAAACGACATTGAAAATAACTCCGGCTGAAATTATCAGCGATCTTGTCCAAATCGGCTTGGAACCGAAGCTTCTCGGGTCATGAGCTTCTTGTCCTTCTTCACCGTGGATTTTCACAAATCCGCCGAAAGGAATCAAGTTTAAGGAATAAGTCGTTTCTCCTTTTTTGAACTTGGCGATTTTAGGCGGAAAGCCGAAACCGAATTCATCCACCCTCACTCCGCTTTTTTTGGCTACGATAAAATGCCCCAACTCGTGAGACAAGATAAGGACGGCTAAAACGATTAAAAATAAAATTATGGACATCAACTCATTATCTCTTGCTCTTTCCTCTTGGACATTGCTTCCAAATCGGCGGAAATTTTATCCACGATTTTTTGAAGCTCCTCCTTGAAACGGAACTTAAAGTCTTCCGGTATTTCGCCGTTTCTTTCTCCTTCTTGGATATCCTTCCAGACCTTGTCTCTTTCCTGTCTTATGGAAATTCTGGACTCTTCCAGTTTAGCCGAGAGCGTTTTGGCCAACGCCTTTCTTCTTTCTTCGGTAAGCCCGGGCGCGCTGATGCGGATGGATTGCTTGTCCGCTATGGGCTGGATTCCCAAATTGGAAGCGGAAATGGCGCTTTCTATGTTTTTAATAACGGAAACATCCCACGGAGCGACGCGCAAAGTTCTGGCGTCTTCAACGCTTATGGCCGCCAAATGCTTCAACGGCGTTTTCACGCCGTAAGAATCAACCAGCAAGTTTTCCACCATCGCCGGATTGGCCCGGCCGGCGCTCAACGCGCCTATTTCTTGCTTGAACCTGTCCTTTACCCTCTCCCCCTCGCTTTTAATTTTAGAAAAATCGTAATTCATATCTTCAAATTATATACGACCGTTATTTTTTATCAAACTGCAACGCTTCATTCAAAATGATTTTTTTGTCTTCTTCAACCGCGGCAGTTTCAGCGGCTTTAACTTTAAAAACGATGAATTTGTAGCCGAGGAAATTCCAGAACATAGCGATGGCCGCCGCCAGCACGGCGGAAAATTGCGCCCAAAGAATCGGCTTCATATTCCAAAAACTGCCGACCATATTGACGAAAAAATAATCCAGACCGACATTCAAAGCGAAACTGATTAAACTTATCGCCAGAAACTGATAAATTTCTTTGCTTCTGTTTTTTTGTGAACTGCCTGAAAAAGTCCAATATTTATTCCACAAATAACTGCTGACAATTCCCCAGAATATAGACGCGCTTTTAAAACCTGTTTGAGGCCAGCCCGCCGCCAGCTTGGTGGCAAAAAGGAAAAAGTTAAGAATGGCGGCGTCAAGCAAAAAATTAAATCCTCCGACCAGAAAAAACTTTCCAAATTGGTAAAGGACTCGGCCGGCGACTTTGGCCGCGAAATGAGTAATGATAATCCCCC